>Ga0114981_10001035_pt1 | contig 18317 bp, 20 predicted proteins | sample S_140806_MF_Meta_FD_87028 | JGI IMG/M metagenome (GOLD analysis project Ga0114981, IMG submission 87028) | Freshwater microbial communities from Lake Simoncouche, Canada to study carbon cycling - S_140806_MF_MetaG | ecosystem: Environmental > Aquatic > Freshwater > Lake | place: Lake...
CGGTGGTGTATATCACTTAAGATGGGTTTAAAAAATACTTTAATGATGCTTTGGGCACATTTGACATTGAAGCAAATTTGGTAGTAGAGACACAGATTAGAACAGGCAAAAATGTAGTGGCATATCTTGATAATAAAGCAGCCCATACGGTTGTATTGGGGGCACACTTAGATCATTTAGGGTATAACCAAGACAAAAATGCATTAGACATTAACAATGATATTCGCAATGGCGCCGACGATAATGCCAGTGGTACTGCGGCTTTGATTGAATTGGCTAAGTTTTTAAAGAAGGCCTCTAATCGTAACGACGGTGCCTTTGGTAAGAACAATTATTTGTTCATTCATTTCTCTGCAGAAGAACTTGGTTTGATTGGAAGTAAATATTGGTTAGATCATCCAACCATTCAAACCAATTTTAATTACATGGTGAATATGGATATGGTAGGCAGGTACGATGCAACTAAAAAAATGAGCCTAGGTGGATATGGTACTTCTAGCAAGTGGTCCGAAATTATTTCTAAAACACCTACTTCATTATTGTACACCATTGACAGTGCAGGAACAGGACCAAGTGATCATGCAAGTTTTTACAGAAAAGACATGCCAGTCTTATTTATGTTTACTGGCAGCCATGCAGATTACCATAAAGCAACGGACGATTGGGATAAAATTAATTATGTTGGACAAAAAGATATTCTTCGTTTTGTGCAAGGGATCATTCAAACCACCAACCCCTATGGCAAGTTAGATTTCTTAAAAACGCGTGAAGCTGTAATGGGACGTAGTACCAAATTTACAGTGAGTTTAGGGGTGATGCCTGATTACGCGTATACTGGCACCGGGCTTAGGATTGAGGGCGCTTCTTCCGGAAAATTAGGGGAAAAATTAGGCCTTAAAGCGGGTGATATTTTATTGCAAATGGGCGACTATAAATTCATAGATGTGATGAGCTATATGACCACTTTGTCTAAGTTTAAAAAAGGGGATAGCACTTTTTTGATTTATAAAAGAGGCACAGAAGAAATTAAAGTAATGATTACATTTTAAAAGTATAAAGCGTAAATTTATTCAACTGATATTTTAATTATTGTGAGCGCAAAAATTATTTTAAACCAAGAAGAAATCAATGAACAAGATTTTGAGGGCTCTCGAATCTTGGGCATCACTGCGCCGATTAAAAATTATCAGTTTTGTATTTTACTCAATCAGTATATGGGCTTTGAATTTAGGTTTAATCCCAACCATGAAATTGCATTGAAAAGAAAAAATAGAACCTATTATTTTTCAATGTATGAAGGCTATGAGCCCAATACCACTATTGGCCATTTTGTATACCACAATCAATTTGATGGCGAGTATTTATTACCTGAATTAAAACACATGGATTTTATTTGGTGGATCCGTGGGGAATGGATTGAAGATGAAAAAGTAAAAGATATTTTATACACCATAAGAAATATCAAAGGCGTTCAATTGGTTGCTGAACTCACCCCAGAACAAATCAAAAACAAAGGACATTTGATTTTTGAATAAACAGGCCAGGTCTAATCTTTTTGAATAGATCTTTAATCAATGTAAATCCTTTTTTCTTTTGCTGCTGTGCATTCGCCTATTGGGTTAAAATATTCAATCCCCATAGCTTGTAGAATAGTTTGTACTTCTTTTAGTGCACTTGGGGCTACTGCAATTAATAAGCCTCCATTGGTCTGAGGGTCTGGTAATAATAATTTAGCTTCTGCTTCATCTACCCCTGGGCCCAAAACCACGCCAGCACTAATTGAGCTCCAATTGCGTGCGGTAGCGCCAGGGATCGTTTTTTGTGCGATATAATTTCTAACAGCAGGTATAATAGGTAGTTGATCATAGTGAATAGACGCGGATAAATTGCTGCCTTCCATCATCTCGGTTAAATGTCCAAGTAATCCAAAACCTGTTACATCGGTCATCGCATGCACGGCTTTTATTTTGCCTAATGCTTCACCTGCTTTATTAATGGTAGTGAGTTGCTTCACTAAAAAACTTAAATCTTCCTCTGTAAGTACAGCTCTTTTTTGTGCAGTCGCCATAATGCCCACTCCTAATGGTTTAGTTAAGATCAATACATCACCTTCTTTTGCTGTATCATTTCTTTTTAAATTTTCTATGTCCACTAAACCATTTACCACTAATCCAAAAATAGGATCTTGACTATCAATACTATGTCCGCCTGCAATGACAATACCCGCTTCGGTACAAGTTTTGCGCGCACCTTCCATTACTTTGGCTGCTTCACTTGCAGGCAGCGTGGCCAAGGGCCAGCCCAATACAGCCAATGCAAAAATGGGTTTGCCTCCCATGGCATAGACATCGCTAATGGCATTCGCGGCTGCAATTTGTCCAAAAGCAAAAGCATCATCCACGATCGGCATAAAAAAATCGGTCGTACTAATCATCGCCGTTTTTTCATCTAGCTGATACACGGCTGCATCATCTCTGCTATCATTACCTACTAGTAAATTTTTAACATTGGTCTTTGCACCTACATTATGTGCCGCTAATATTTCTGAAAGTATAGCGGGTGAAATTTTACAACCGCAACCACCACCTTTAGAATGTTCTGTTAATTTTATACTCATATTTACTTTATTATTTTTAAGTCGCTTTATAGCTGATAACTATTTTATATTTTTTTAATTTCTATACACGCTGCATCAAAAGCTTGAATGGTTTTTGCTTCGCCCTCTATCAACCAATCTTGAATCGATTGAGTGAGTGCTTTTGACAATGTTTCCTGCAAAGAAAGGATGTCCCAATCACGCCCCGTAATTTGTTTTAAGGAAACAGGATTGGGTGCTTCTGGCGAAAATACGGTTTGGTTGATATTGATCCCAATACCAATCACCGCCCAGGTCCATTCCTTGCCCTTGAGCAGGTTTTCGATCAAAATACCTCCTGCCTTTCTGTCACGCCAATAAATATCATTTGGCCTCTTAATTTTTGTATCTCCATTGGTATGTGCATCAAAAAATGCACGAATCCCAAGTGCAATGGCTGCCGAAAATCCAATTTGGTCGGTTGGCGTCCATTTTTTGAGTGCATCCAGCTTTTTCAACTCCAAAATATAGCTGCAAAGGATGTTTTGCCCCTTGGAACTCTCCCAAACTCGTCCATGTTGTCCTTTTCCTTGGGTTTGAAAATCTGCCCGAAAACAACTGCCAGACTCGGCCAATCCATCCTTGATTTGGGCCATGGCATAGATATTGGTACTATCTATTGTAGACAGTTCTATAAGCGGCGCGCCTAATATGACATTTGGTGTGGCAGGTGACAAAGAATTGCTATTTTTGTAAAGTTAGTTTAGAAACACGATTTAACACATTAAAAATAAGCGCATTGGAACATCTTTCTTCTTTAAATGACCGTAAAAAAAACACGGTTACCAGGCTCACTCGTAGCTCTAAAATTTTCAAAACCATTATACAAGCTATTTTGGATAAAAAAGGTGAAAACGTCATTAGCCTTGACCTTAAAAAAGTACATGAGGCTGCAGCTGATTTTTTCATTATTTGTGAAGCAAGTAACACCACACAATTAAAAGCCATTGCCGATTACATTGACTATGAAGTCAAGCATAAGTGCGACGATCTTCCCTATAAAACAGAGGGCAAGCAAGGTGGACAGTGGCTACTCATTGATTATATCAATGTAGTGGTGCATGTGATGCACCCAGAAGCCCGTGGTTTTTATAAATTAGAAGAATTATGGAGTGACGCAGAAATGAAAACACACGAAGATTAATTGAGCCTAGGTCAACAAAATTCATTTCTACTTGTTTATATAAAAAAGCAGTAACAGCAACAATACTATGTCAGAGTCAAAAAATAATAAAAAGAAAAATTCGCCTTTGGGAGATGGGCCAAAAATGCCTAAGTTCAATATCTATTGGATATATGGACTGATTGCATTGTCCCTTTTCTCAGCTCGATTTTTTCAAATGGCACCCGAATTAACTACCACCACTGAACAAGAGTTCAAGCAAGTGATGTTGATGCGTGGTGATGTGGAACGTATTGACCTTGTTCAAAACAAAGAAATCGTTCGAGTTTACATTAAAGTAGATAGCATTCAGAAGGACTACTACGTGCAAAAGTTTAAGAAGAAATTAGATAAAGCAAAAGTAAAAGGGGTACCATTGTTTGAATTTAGTGTAACCGATTGGAATAGTTTCAATGAGCGTTTACAAAAGTTCTATGAGCAAAAAGGCATTCAAGAAGTACCACAGAATACGATTAAAGAAGGTGAGTGGTTTGGTCCAATCGCCAATACCATATTTACCATGTTAATCATTGTCGTGATTTGGATGGTCATGATGCGCAAAATGGGTGGTGGCGCAGGTGGCAGCGGTGGCCCTGGTGGCATCTTTAATGTAGGTAAATCAAAAGCAACCTTATTTGAAAAAGGCGGCACTAAAGTCAATATTACTTTTGCAGATGTGGCTGGATTAGAAGAAGCAAAAGAAGAAGTGATGGAGATTGTGGACTTCTTAAAACAACCAAAAAAATATACAGCTCTTGGAGGTAAGATTCCAAAAGGTGCATTGTTAATAGGTCCTCCAGGTACAGGTAAAACATTGTTGGCAAAAGCGATGGCGGGAGAAGCACAAGTGCCTTTCTTTAGCTTAAGTGGTTCCGATTTTGTGGAGATGTTTGTGGGTGTTGGTGCAAGCCGTGTACGTGATTTATTTAAGCAAGCGCGTGAAAAAGCGCCATGTATTATATTCATTGATGAGATTGATGCGATTGGTCGTGCACGTGGCAAGAACGCCATGATGAGTAACGACGAGCGCGAGAATACATTGAACCAATTGCTAGTAGAGATGGACGGATTTGGTGGAGACACTGGAATCATTATCCTGGCTGCGACCAATCGACCAGATGTATTGGATTCGGCTTTATTAAGACCAGGACGTTTTGATCGTCAGATTTCAATTGATCGTCCAGATGTAAAAGGTCGTGAAGAAATATTTAAAGTGCACTTAGGTCCAATCAAAGTATCTGAAAGTTTAGATGTACATAAATTAGCAGAACAAACTCCAGGATTTGCTGGTGCAGATATTGCGAATGTGTGTAACGAAGCGGCGTTAATTGCTGCACGTAAGGGAAAGACAGGGGTAGAGATGAAAGATTTCCAAGATGCGATTGATAGAGTCATTGGAGGTTTAGAGAAAAAGAATAAGATTATATCTAAAGAAGAAAAAGAAGTCATTGCTTACCACGAAGCAGGTCATGCAATATGTGGTTGGTTCTTAGAGCATGCCTATCCTTTATTAAAAGTGACGATTGTGCCAAGAGGTACTGCTGCATTGGGTTATGCCCAATACACACCTAAGGAACAATACTTATATACCATTGAGCAATTGACCGATCAAATGTGTATGACATTAGGTGGACGTGCTGCTGAACAAATTTTCTTTGGTCGTATTTCAACAGGCGCTTCTAACGATTTACAACAAATTACGAAGATGGCTTACTCGATGGTGACAACTTATGGTATGAACGAAAAAATTGGCAACGTTAGTTTTTACGATCCATCTCAAGAGAACACTTTCCAAAAGCCTTTTAGTGAAGAGACGGGAAAAATTATTGATGAAGAAGTACGCAAGATGATTGATGCTGCATACCATAGAACTTTAGACTTATTACAATCTAAAAAAGAAGAAGTAGAGAAAGTAGCTCAAGCATTATTAACTAGAGAGGTATTACATAAGTCTGATGTAGAGGAATTGATTGGTGACCGTCCATTTGAGGAAAAGAAAATCCTTGAAGAAACAACAGTCGCTGCCAATGCAGAGAATCAATTTGCGCCAAATGAAACAACTGTTGAAACGCCTGCTGATCAATCTGATGACGTGATTGAAAATGCAAACGCAACCATTCATGCAGCAGACGCAACTGATAATCACGAATAAGTTGTAAATGGAATCGCAAGGCGCAAGACAAAAAATATTACAAAAGATCAAACAGGCATTGAAAGATCCAGTGCCTGTTCCTTTTCCGGATCAAGTGGCGGATACGCCTATTTTTATCCCAACTGAAAAAGAAATGGCGATTGAATTTGCTCAAAAGTTTACCGAACTCTTGGGCAAATTTGTGTATTGTGCCGATGAGCAAGAATTGATCAACCAATTGAATGCCTTAATTATCACAAAAGGTTGGAATAAAATTTACTCAAAAGAAACAGCATGGTTGACTTCATTGCGCCCTTTACAATTTGATCCTGTAACAACAGAAGACTTAGCGGATTGTGATGCAGCTATTACATTATGTTCACACTTAGTGGCTAGAACAGGTACCATTGTGTTAAGCAGTAAAGCTTCAAGCGGAAGAACTGCAAGTGTGTATGCGCCCATTCATATTTGCATAGCCTATGCCGACCAATTGGTATATGATATGACAGATAGCTTGGTGAAATTCAAAGACAATTTAGAAGGGTTCCCTTCTATGATTAGTTATGCAACAGGGCCTAGCCGAACCGCAGACATTGAAAAGACATTGGTGGTTGGTGTACATGGACCCAAGGAAGTATATTGTTTTTTAATCGATAACCCATTAGAGTTGTAATTTTAATTTAAACAACCTCCATGGAAATAGCAACAGGTAAAAAAGTGTATTTTCTTTCCGACTTTCATTTAGGTGCGCCTAATGAAGTAGAAAGTAGAAAAAGAGAGGACCGTTTGGTGCGCTTTTTACAAGATGCGCGCAGGGATGCTGGTGTTATTTTTATTGTTGGCGATATTTTTGATTTTTGGTTTGAATACAAAACTGTGGTGCCAAAAGGATTTGTTAGAATTTTAGGGACCCTTGCACAAATAGCGGACGAGGGGATACAATTACATATTTTTACTGGGAACCATGATTTGTGGATGCAGGACTACTTATCAAAAGAATTGAATGCGAAACTCTATTTTGAGCCACAACAATTTACCATCCACAATAAGCAGTTTTTGATTGGACATGGTGATGGATTGGGCCCTGGTGACGAGGGATACAAGCGTTTAAAGAAAATATTTACGAATCCTTTTTGTCAATGGTTATTTAGATGGCTACATCCAGATGCAGGCATACAGTTAGCGAATTATTTTAGTCGAAAAAGTCGTGCAAAAACGGGTAATGCAGATGAAGTTTTTTTAGGAGAAGACAAAGAATGGTTGATACTGTATACCAAAGAGCAAGCCAAAACAAGGGCTATTGATTTTTATATATTCGGCCACCGTCACTATGCAATTGATTTTAAAATCAATGAAAATAGCCGCTATATTAATTTAGGAGATTGGATACGTTTAAATACCTATGCTATTTTTGATGGCAATGAATTGCAATTGTTAACTTGGGAAGCAACCACATAATGCTATGAATATAGATCAAACCTTATTGAGCAATACTATACGAAGCTATTTGTTGGTAGCTGCTATCTTATTCTTTACACTGCTGATTAAGCGATTGGTATCTCGTTTTTTTGCAAGTATGATCTACACTTGGGTAGACAAGAAGAACCATTCAGATTTAAGAAAAAATCATGTGCATCGTTTAATCGTTCCTATCGAACAGTTCTTAATTTTTTTAGTCGCCATCATTGCGATCTATGAATTAAAGTTTCCTGAAGCATGGGATGTGAAGCTATTCAAGTTGAGTTTGCAGCAGTTTTTAGATTCAGGGGTAAAATTTATGTTTGTCCTACTCTTGATAAGGGTGAGTCTGAGAACCCTAGAATTTATTTCTATTATTTTAGAGAATAAAGCAAGGTTAACCAAAGACTTATCTGACGATCAATTGGTATTATTTTTCAGAGATTTCTTTAAAGTGATTATTTATATCATTGGTATTTTATTGGTATTGAGGTATGTGTTTAACGAAAGTATTGGCAATCTTGTTACGAGCTTAAGTATTGTGGGTGCTGCGATTGCTTTGTCTACAAGAGAAAGTCTAGAAAATATCATTGCCTCTTTTATCATCTTTTTTGACAAGCCCTTCACCGTTGGGGATCTGGTTAAAGTGAGTGGTTTTACAGGTACGATCGAAAAAATTGGACTAAGAAGTACGCGTATTCGTACACAAGACAAAACCTATATCTCTGTACCTAATAAACAAATGGTTGATTCTATAGTGGATAATTTTTCGCTAAGGTCTGAACGTAAAATTGATATGGATTTGCAATTAAGTGTAGCCACTTCTGCGCAAGCATTGGCTGATTTTGCCAACTTTATGCGTACATTTTTAAAGTCTGAAAAGGACTTAAATTCTTATTTTGTTTTTGTTGCTGAATCGGGAAAACAATACCATGCATTGCATGTAGAATGTTTAGTCAACATGGAAATGGATATCGATGCATTTCAAATGTTGAGAGAACGTTTAAACCTCGCTGCTATTGAGTATGCGAATACACATCAGATACAATTTTCGGAAAAAGGGTAGGCAATTATAGGCTCGCTTTCAAAGACAATAAGAAGTTTTTAATATCTTTCAGATTATTCACTAAGGAAAGGTCTTTAGTGGCTTTTTCTTTATTGTTTTTCAAATAGGTTTTTGCCCCATCAATAGAATACTTCTTCTCTCTAAGTAAATAATAGATCTGTTTTAAAAATTCAATATCCTGTGCACGAAATAAACGGTCCCCTTTTCTTGTTTTTCTAGGCTGTAGTTGTTTAAACTCTTTTTCCCAATAACGAATCAAGGAAGTGTTTACGTTAAACCATCCTGCGACTTCTCCAATCGGGTAATATAATTTTTTAGCTAAGGTACTTGCATCAGGCACATGGATTTTACTAATTGCTTGATCCATATCTGCAAATGCCATTCTACCTCTTTTATGCAAGATATTTTTGTTGACATAAGACATGGGTGTTCTTGAAACAGAAGGCAAATCTGCATCTTCAGGTGCTACAAGAATTGATGTATCAGGCTCATTCAAATTTGAAACGGTTACTTCTGTTGTAAGGGATTCGTTTTGATAAAAAGGCTTACGGTAATGCGGCAATGATTTTTTTTGCTTGACGCTTTTGGCTTGTTTGGGCGCAGCAATATGCACTGGAGTTGTAGTCTCCATACCAAATAAATCCAATTGCTGTAGCGGTTCTGCCATAATCCAAAGTTAGGGTACTATTAAGCTCAACTCACCACTGCAAATGATTGGTGGATAAATTGTTAAGTATGTATTATTTTTGCCCATGCGCATTTTTATACAGCTCGATGATGTCTATGTTCCGAATCTTTCAATTTTGGAACCCATCCTATTAGATTTAATGGGGATGATTGCTGCCGAACCAGCGCATAGCATAGAGATCCAGCATAGGATCTATCTAGTTTCATCATTGCCAAAACCTACTGAAAATATAGCGGTTGAATGGATCCATCCTGAGGCTACAAAACAATTGATTACAGCGCATAGTGCATCTGCATTGATTCATTTTGGTCCAGTGGCTATATGGGCAAAGCAACTGCCTTCTTATTTTATTCCATTGACAATACCACATCTATCTGGGCGCTTAAGTTGGGTTCAATCTTGGCTTGAAAAAAAACGTTTTAATCACACAATGCAAAGGGCAAAAAAGGTATTGGCATTGGACGAATGGCATGCACAAAACAGACAAGGCGTGGAAAGATTATACTTTGAAAAAGCACCTTTGCCTAGTTTTGAGTGGTCTCAATTGGCGCCTGTGAGAAGCACATTGACCGATGGAAATCAATACCTGCTTGCTTTTGTAGGTGTCCAAGATATCCTACCTATTGTAAAAGCTTTTTCTGTGTTTAAAAAATGGCAGCTCAGTACCATGTCCCTCGTTTTTGTGATGGATACGGATGCGGAGAAAGACAAAGCTGCTAATTTATTGCTAGGATACAAATATAAAGATGCAGTGGAATTGGTAGCTGTATCCAAATTTAAATTAGAATGGATTGCTGCAGCCTACCTCACTATTTTTAGTGGTATGAATAGTCATCGCTTCCAATTTTTGACCTATACTATGCGTTATCAAATTCCATTTTTAATGCACCATAATCAAGCAGCTGCCAATTTTATTGCTACCAATATGGCCAAGGCTGGAGAATATTTTGATTTTAATCAACCCGATATTTTAGCGAATCATTTTAAACTGTATTATAAGGACGAAATGTATCGTGCAGCCAAGGGTATTGAAATCCAAAAGGCCATTCAAACTGAAATAAGCCAATTTCAACAAAAAGCAACCATAGTGTGGCCAAGGGACTTGGTATAGGCTGGACTTATTCGCCAATATTATTGTATTTTTGTGGCATAATTTTAAGTTATGCACGAATCATCCATTCAGGTAAAAATTCAATTAGACGAACAAAAAATACCCCAATCTATAGACTGGTCCGCAACCGATAGTACTGCTCAAGAAGCGCAGGCTGCAAGGGCAATGATGTTGACTTTTTGGGACCCAACCGATAAAACGGCTTTACGCATAGATTTATGGACAAAGGACATGATGGTCGACGAGATGGCAGACTTCTTTTATCAAAATCTGATGGGTATGGGAGACGCTTACCTAAGAGCTACACAAGACACGGAACTTGCAGCATCCTTTAAAACTTTCGCGAAAACATTTTACAATCAATTTAGAGCAAGTCAAATAGAACAAGGTGCAAAATAATCTTGCATCAAAAAATAAATTTTAATCTTATGAGTTTAGAACTAGAAGTGATGTCTTTAATGAAAGACGCAATGAAAAATAAAGACGAAGCATTGTTAAGAGGGCTTCGTGCTATTAAAGCAGAAATCATTAAAGCAAAAACTGAACCAGGTGCCAATGGGGCTATTTCAGAAGACACTGAAATGAAATTATTACAAAAATTAGTGAAGCAACGTAAAGATTCATTGACCATATTTCAAGAACAAAATAGAGCTGATCTTGCAGATAAAGAAGCCGAAGAAATTGCAGTGATCGAAAAATTTCTTCCAGTTCAAATGACCGAGGAAGCCGTGAAAGCCGCTGTAGAGGCTATTGTGAAGGAATTGGGTGCTGCTGGCCCACAAGATATAGGAAAGGTAATGGGTGTCGCGTCTAAACAATTAGCAGGGAAGGCAGATGGTAAAATCATTGCTGCGGCTGCTAAAAATGTATTGACGAACGAATGAACTGGTTAGATTTATTAGCAGGTACGATCCTGATTTTAGCTTTATTACAAGGATATCGAAATGGTTTGATCAAAGCCATTATTTCGTTTTGCTCTTTAATGATTGGCGTGGTGCTTGCTTTTGAGTTTGCGGGATTTGTAGCCAGCCAATTAAAAATATATACCAAAATCACTTCTTATTGGCTTCCATTTATAGCTTTCTTGATTGTTTTACTAGGGGTCATGTTAGCTTTGAGATGGATCACTGGGCTCTTGCAACAAACTGCTGATTGGTTAATGCTAGGCTGGTTGAATAAACTACTTGGGATGGTCCTGTATATTTTAATTTATGGCACTATTTTAAGTGCATTCATTTATTTTATGACTTTACTAGGGATCCTCGAAAAACCCACCATGGAAGCGTCTATGAGTCATAGCTATTTAGCTAAATGGTGGCCCTATTTTATGGCAACATTGAGCGAATGGCTGCCTTTTATTAAACAAACATTGGTTCAATTTTCCAACCAAATACAAGAAAAGGCATAATCAGCTGATTTAATCTGAAATAAGTATCTTTATAGCAACTACTTAATAGTTAAAATTTTATGGAATACGAAATACACAAAGAGGGCAAATTTGAATATGTAGAAGTAGGAGTGGGTCAACCACTGATGCTTTTGCATGGTTTATTTGGTGCATTGAGTAATTTCACTGACCTCATTGAACATTTTAGACATACACATAAAGTAATCGTTCCCATTTTGCCATTATATGATCTTGATCTTTTGCATACCACAGTAAAAGGATTGGCTAAACATGTACAACAATTCATTGACCATAAGGGCTATGATCAAATTCATTTGTTAGGCAATTCTTTAGGTGGGCATGTGGGGTTGGTCTATATTTTAAGCCACCCAGAAAAAATTAAAACATTGACCTTAACAGGAAGTAGTGGATTGTTTGAGAATGCCATGGGCGATTCTTATCCAAAAAGAGGAGATTACGAATACATTAGAGCTAAGACTGCTGAAACTTTTTTTGATCCAGCTGTCGCCACCAAGGAATTGGTAGATGAGGTTTTTGAAATCACCAATAGTAGAATTAAGGTGATCAAAATTATTGCTTTAGCAAAAAGCGCCATTCGTAATAATTTAGGTGAAGAATTGGGCCAGATCAAAGTGCCCACACTTTTAATTTGGGGTAAAAATGATAAAGTGACACCTCCATTCGTAGCAGAAGATTTTCATAAATTGATTCCGAATAGTGAACTAGCTTTTATTGATCAATGTGGACACGCACCAATGATGGAAGTGCCTAATGCATTCAATGAAATTTTAGAGCAATTCTTAAAAGCACAAGCTTAATTCGTCTTATGCTAGCTGCAACCATTACTGTACAAGGGTTTCCCCTGCTTCATTTAGAAGATAAGGTGAGTTTTGCTTTGCAGTGTATGGAGGATTTTGATGTGCAAGAATTAGCGGTAGTCAAAGAAGATTATTTTTTAGGCCTTATTCAAAAAGCAGACTTATTGGATACAGACGAAGCTGCTACTTTAATGGTTGTATCTGATCAGTTGAAAAAAATCATGATTGCGGATACGGCACATTTTTTAACTGCACTAGACTTATTTTCAAAACATCAGTTGAGTATTTTACCTGTATTGAATGAACAACTGGAATGTATTGGAATGATTCCTCAAAAAAGTTTAAACGACGCCTTGGCTAAATTTTTAGGGGTTGATTCGCCTGGTGCTATTATCGTTTTATCAGTTGCACCATACCAATATTCACTAGCCGAAATGTCAAGATTGGTAGAATCAAATAATGCACAAATTTTACAGCTGAACAGCTATTTTGACGAAACAAATGGGGCTATGATCATCACCCTAAAAATCAATAAAGAGGAGGCGCAGGCAATCATTGCTACTTTCCAGCGTTACGATTATCAACTAGTACAATATTTTGGTAAAACACCTTTGCACAATGATATTGAAGCGCATTACCATCATTTAATGAATTACTTAGATGTATAAATCTATTGGCAACATAAGCCTAGTCCTTATTTTTATTTTCACTGGTCAAATTGGTTATGCACAAGTTCATGCTCAAATTAAGATCAGCGCCATAGAAATTATCGGTAATAAAAAAACCAGAGATGATATTATTAAAAGAGAGTTGCCTTATCAAGTCGGGGACCTATTATCAAAAACTGGGCTCGATTCACTTAATATAGTTGCGCAACAGCAGTTATTCAATACGGCACTTTTTTTAGAGACCAATGTATCATCTGAAATACTTGATAGCAGTTTAGTAAAAATTAAAATTCAATTAAAAGAGCGTTGGTATTTTTTCCCATTACCTTATTTTAGATGGGTAGATCGAAATTTCAATCAATGGTGGACTGAACAAAAAAGAAGTTTAGATCGAGTAAATTATGGTATCAATCTAAGACAAGCCAACGCAACTGGAAACAATGACAAGTTAACGGTTGGCTATATCACAGGCTATACACATCAAGCCTCAGTAAGGTATCAATTGCCCTTTATAGACAAGCAATTAAAATATGGAATGGGTTTGGGTTGGGCACAGTTCAATCAAAAAGAATTGAATTATGCCACTTTAGGAAATAAGCAGGTTTTTTTAAAAACAGAAGATGTGATTCGTAAAGGATATAGAGGAAATGCAAATTTAACTTATCGTCCCAATTTATTTGAAAGACATGCTTTGCAAGTTGGATTTGGTAGTGAGTCTATTTCTGATGCTGCCTTTGCGATTGCGCCTAATTTTTTACCGAATCATCAAAAAGCATTTTCTTATTTTGATTTGAATTGGTCTTATTCGAAAGTTCGCTTTGATTATAACGCCTATCCGACAAAGGGGGCCAGTACTGAAATTGCTTTATCTCAAAGATTTTCTAAAGAAAGTAATTTATCTGCTTTTCAATTTAGACAGATCGTAGCGCATCCTATTACACCTGCCCGTTTTATTCTGGCTGAATCTTTAACAATTGCAAGAACGATGCAACAATCTAATTATTCTGATCGAAAACTAATGGGGTATGGATTAATGCAAATGAATGGTTTAGATTATTATGTGGTGGATGGCAATGCAGGGACCTTATTTAAAGCTGCAATACATCAAAGAATTGGATCCTATACTGTTGATAATCCTTTAACAAAAAAATTTCTCCCATCTGTTAAATATACTTTTTGGATAAAGGCTTTTACGCAATTAGGATATGTCTATAGTTCCGAAAAAAATAAGGCGAATCCATTGGCTAATAGTTTGTTAAGAACAGCTGGCATTGGAGTAGATCTTATTAGTATCTATGATTTTGTGTTAAATATGGAGTATAGTATCAATCAATTGGGGGACAAAGGATTATATTTGCACGGCGGGATTAATTTTTAACTTTGTTTCATGAATGTAGCCATTTACAGTAGAGGCGTCGACCTGGACCAGCAACAGTCTTTAAATGACTTGATTGCTGAATTACAAAAGCATGACTTCACTATTTATATTTATGCGGATTTAATCCAAAAATTTAATTTGGTGACTGCTGCAGATAAAAAATCACTTGTTGTATTTGAGCATTCATCTGATTTGCATAATAATATTGATTGTTTAATTTCTTTAGGTGGAGATGGAACCGTTTTAGATGCCATTACTTTAGTGGGCGATACCCTGATTCCAATTTTGGGAATTAATTATGGGCGCCTTGGTTTTTTAGCAACGATTTCTAAGGACGAATTAGAGATCATGGTGGAGGCTTTGGTGCATCGTTCTTATGTCATTGATAAAAGATCTTTAATACATATTGATAGTAGCCTACCAATTTTCAAGGATGCACCATTTGCATTAAATGAATTTGCGATTCATAAACGCGATACTTCTCCAATGATCAGAATTCATACTTATTTAAATGGAGAATTATTAAACTCATATTGGGCAGATGGATTAATCATTGCTACACCTACCGGCTCTACTGGTTACAATATGAGTTGCAATGGCCCTATTTTATTTCCTGACTCATCTAATTTTGTCATTACACCAGTAGCGCCACATAATTTAAACGTACGTTCTGTAGTCGTTCCAGACAGTTCGGTCATTTCATTTGAAATTGAAGGAAGAACAGAGGAATTGATTTGCGCTTTAGATGCAAGAAAAGAAATTGTGCCTATTGGTATTCAAATTGCAGTCAAGAAAGAAGCGTTCTCTGTACATTTTATTAGACTGAATGAAAATAGTTATTTGTCTACCTTAAGAACTAAATTGACTTGGGGCTTAGATAAAAGAAATTAAACATGCTAAAGCGATTTTATATTTTATGCTGCTGTATGTGCTTGCTTCAACTTGTGAATGGGCAACATTTGCAGTTGATAGAGAACAGAGGGGAGATTGGCGTTTTTGGAGGACGTTCTGGTTATATTGGTGACCTTGTTCCTGATATCTTATCCAAGTATTATATGGGAGGCTTGTATTATAAAAAGCAATACAATGATTATGCAGGTGTCAGGTTTAATTATGAGAAAATACAACTTGGCTCAAATGATACCCTTTCTTCAAACATATATGAGAAAAGAAGGGGGATGCGTTTTTCTCGTGATTTTCAAGATATAAGCTTACTCGGAGAATTTTATTTTACAAGATTTTTACCAGGCAATAAAGGGTATCGATTTACGCCTTTTCTAGGATTTGGTATAGGCTACATGTTACCGACTTCGGATGGGATTAAGCAAATTATTTATTCTAGTGAGACCCCATTATATATTGACTCATCCAGCATGCCTGATTTTACAAAGACAAAAGGTTTTGTCAATTTTCCAATTCAATTTGGCTTCAAATATAATTTATCTCAAAGATGGAATTTTTTTGCTGAGGGAATGTACCGCTTTGTCAACACTGACGAGTTAGACTTTTTAGCAGATGGTGCTTTAGTTGTTCAGACACAAACCTATGCATCACTACCTGTTGGTACTAGCGCTATATCAAATCATTTTCAGGGAAGCAGATCAGGGAAAGATCAATTTTTTACACTGAAAGCCGGGATCTCTTATAATTTGATTAAAATTTATGGAGAAGAAAAGTGGAAACCGGGTAAAAGGTCAAAATTGTCTAGCCTAAAAGAGAAGGAAGCCGGCCAAAAAAAGTCGGGGTTCTTTGGCATATTTAAATTTAAGCGTAAATAACTTGCTGATTTTCTTAATTTTACAACATGGAAAAATTGGATTTACATAGGCTCCCCAAGCATATTGCCATCATTATGGACGGAAATGGCAGGTGGGCCGAGGAACAGGGGCAGGATCGATTATATGGTCATTATCATGGTGTGATCAGTGTGCGCAAAGTAGTGGAGGCGGCCACTGAAATAGGGATTCAATACCTCACTTTATATGCATTTAGTACGGAGAACTGGGATCGACCGCAGGCTGAGGTATTGGGTTTGATGTCCCTTTTTGTAGATACCATCAGTAAGGAAGTACCAGATTTACATCAGAATAACATCCGACTTCATTTTATAGGTAACCTAGAACTTTTGCCAGATGAAGCACGTCAAGCCCTGGCTAGTGCAACCACTATAACTGCACAAAATACTGGTTTACAACTAGTTATAGCGTTAAGTTATAGCAGTCGATGGGAAATTATCCAGGCCGCTAAGTCCCTTGCTGAGCAGGTTAAGGCTGGTGAATTGGATCCAATGCAGTTAGACGAAGCCCGTTTTGTACAATCCCTATCCACCAAAGACTTCCCAGATCCTGAGCTCATGATCAGAACCAGCGGAGAGCACCGAATTAGTAATTTTCTACTTTTTCAATTGGCCTATGCTGAGCTTTATTTTACCGAAACCCGTTGGCCAGCTTTTGGGAAAGATGCTTTTATTGAAGCGATTATGGATTATCAGTCTAGAGAACGCCGATTTGGTAAAACTAGTGCTCAAATCAACCTAGATACATAAAATTATTAACGTGTTTTTTTGGCTTTTTAACAAAGACTTTGAAATATTACGAGTAATTTGCGCCTCTTATAAATTATACATATATAGCCCACTAGCAGATGCAGAAATTGACCCAGTTTACTATAGGAATTCTATCCTTACTTATCTTATCCACCTCTAGTTTTGCCCAAGACCAAAAAGGGCAAGATTCAGTTAGCCAGATCAATGTTAAGTTGCTGGGTATCTTAAATCAAAAAACACCTACTAAGTACAAGATTCGTGCTATTAAGGTTGTTGGTAACCAATTCTTTGACGAAAACTTATTACTGTCTTTATCTACCCTAAACGAGGGGGACGAAGTGGCTTTGCCTGGGGGAGATAATTTTGCCAAAGCCATTCGAAAATTAATGGATCAAAATTATTTCAGTGACGTAAGTGTTTATTTAACCGATGTAAAAGGGACTGAAATTGATGTAGAAATCAATGTTGTGGAAAGACCAAGATTAGCTCGATTTAATTTTACAGGTATTAAAAAATCAGAGACAGAAGAACTTTCTGGCAAAACTGGTTTGACACCTAATAGAGTTGTGACTGACAATATGCGCATCACTGCGATCGAAGGCATTAAGAAGTTCTATGCAGAAAAAGGTTTTCAAGATGCGAGTGTTCGTATCAAAGAGACAAAAGATTCAGTTCGTAAAAATCAATTGGTGCTAGATTTTATCGTGACCAAAGGACCAAAAGTAAGAATCAATAATATCAATTTTGGAGGTAATTTAATTGAAGAAACCAAGTTAAAGAAAAGTTTAAAAGAGATCCATGAAAAATCTCGCTTAACCTTATTTCCGGTGAATGACAAGCCGGCTATTGTAAAGACGACGCCTTATTCTTTTGATCAATATTTAAAAGAGCGTGGGTACTTAACGTTTTCAAAAACAAAAAAAATATTAAATCCATACGCAAGAATTGGTTTCTCTTCTTCAAAGTATGATATCAAAAAATACGATGAGAGTAAGGATAATTTATTGAACTATTATAATTCTTTAGGTTTCAGAGATGCAGTGATTGAAAAAGACACCATTTATCATAATGCTGTAGGGCATTTAAATATTGATATGCAAATCAAAGAAGGACGTAAGTATTTCTTTGGTAATATTAGTTGGAGAGGCAATACAAAATATCCTGATTCTCTTTTATCAAGTATATTGAACATTAAAAAAGGAGACATCTACAACAGAGAAATCTTTTTTAATAAATTAGGTAAAACACC
>Ga0114981_10001036_pt1 | contig 18308 bp, 15 predicted proteins | sample S_140806_MF_Meta_FD_87028 | JGI IMG/M metagenome (GOLD analysis project Ga0114981, IMG submission 87028) | Freshwater microbial communities from Lake Simoncouche, Canada to study carbon cycling - S_140806_MF_MetaG | ecosystem: Environmental > Aquatic > Freshwater > Lake | place: Lake...
CAGGGAGGCCACCACCGCCGTGGTGCCGCCCACCACCACCAGCACCGCCTGCACCAGGGGGCTGAGGGCAATCAACGGCTCCAGCCGCAGCAGCACCCAGGCCCCGCCCACCACCACCACCGAATTGCGCAACACCGTGGAGGGCAGGGGACTCTCCATGGCCTCATCCAGCCAGAGGTGCAGGGGAATCTGGGCACACTTGCCCATCGGCCCGGCGATCAGCGCCAGCAAGATCAGGGAAAAGTGATTCGGCAGCACCCGGTGGTTGTTGGCCTGGTCCGCCGCCCAGGCCTGCAGACCGTGGAAATTCCAGGTGCCGGTGAGCGGCAACAGGGCAATCAGGCCGGCCAGCAGGATCAGGTCGCCGATCCGCTTGGTGAGAAAGGCATCGCGGGCCCCCTTCACCACCAGGGGCTGGTTGTACCAGGTGCCCACGATCAGATAGGTGCCGAGGGTGAGCAGCTCCAGGATCACGTAGCTGAAAAACAGCGAATCGGTGAGCACCAGAGCGCAAAGGCCCGACTCGAAGAAACTCAGGGAGCCGAAGAAGCGCGGCCAGCCCCAATCCATTTCCATGTACCCGATCGCATAGATCTGCACCAATACGTGCAGCCCGGTGATCACGGTCATGGCGATCAGCGCCGGCTCGGTGATCAGGCCGTCGAACGTGATCGCCAGCCCCGCGGTGTCCAGCCAGGTCCAGGCGAAGGTGAGCGGGCGGAACAGGGCGGCGGAGCCGGCGGTGGCATTGGTGTGCAGGGCGATCAGGGCCAGCACGCTGTGGCCGAAGGCCACGCTCACCAACAGCAGATTCATGTAGCCACAGGGGCGGGGACCGGTGCGGGCGATCCCCCCCGGCGACCACAGCAGCGAGAGCAGGGAGGCAAGCAGGGGATAGAGCGGCACCAGCCAGGCCGTCTGCGTGACAAGAAGGGTCATGGCAAGGGGGAGATCGGAACGCCCGGTTCCGTTGACAGCGGACCCTAAGGATCAGCACCAGCTGTTGGGTGTGGCCTTGCTTTTGTAACGCCTATGGCCAATCCAAGGGGCCCTGATCAATGGACTGCAGCGCCTTCCGCATGGCTGGCATAGTTGGGCCCCTCAAGGAGGAATGCGCCGTGGCCTGTCCCCAATGTGGCGGCCGGATGCTGGCCAAGGTGGGTCGCAAGCCCGTGCGGCTGGTGTGTGCCGACTGCGGCACGCCGCTGGACGAACGGCAGCGCCTCTACGACGAACGGCGCCGCTGGGGGGCCCTGCTGGGGGTGCTGGTGCTGGTGCTCACGGTTGGCTTGATCTTCTATCTGGCGATCATGAGCGAAGACAACAGGAACCAAGACCTCGACACCCAGCCGGAATCCAGGCTGGGTCGATCGATCCAGCCGGTCGCCTGAGCAGGGTTGGCTCAGGTGTGGGACGAGGCCCGCCGCCGCCAGAGCCGCACCACTTTCTCCAGTTCCAGATAGAAAAAGAACAGCAGGCTCACCCCCACGCAGATCGCCAGATCCAGGCGCGTTAGGGGTTCGGTGCCAAAGAAGCGGGCCAGGGTTGGCACATAGAGCAGGGTGAGTTGCAGCAGTGTTGTTAACAGCACCGCCCCCAACAACCAGGGGTTGGAGAAGGGCGCCACCTGGACCAGGGGGCGCTCACTGCGGGCGGCCAGGGCATGGCCCATCTGGGCCAGGCAGAGGGTGGTGAACACCATGGTTTTCCAGGGTGCACCGACCTGGCTGGCGTAAAGCATCAGGGCGATCGTGAACAGGGCGAACACCACGCCCACGCGCAGGATGTAGGCGCCGACCCCCCGGGCGAAGATCGATTCCCCGGGTTGGGCCGGGGCGCGCCGCATCAGGTCGGTCTCCCCCGGTTCCAGGGCCAGGGCCAGGGCCGGCACGCCGTCCGTCACCAGATTCATCCAGAGGATCTGCAGCGGCGTCAGCGGCACCCCCACCAACCCCAGCAGGGGCGCGGCGGCAATGGTGATCAGCTCCCCCACGTTGCTGCCGAGGATGTATTTCACGAAACGGCGGATGTTGGCGTACACCAACCGCCCCTCCTCCACCGCATTGACGATCGTGGCGAAGTTGTCATCGAGGAGCACCATGTCGGCGGCCTCCTTGCTCACCTCCGTCCCGGTGATCCCCATCGCCACCCCGATGTGGGCCTGCTTGAGGGCCGGCGCGTCGTTGACCCCATCGCCGGTCATGGCCACCACCTGGCCATTGGCCTGCAGGGCGCGAACAATGCGCAGCTTCTGCTCCGGCGCCACCCGGGCATAGAGGCTGCAGCGACTCACCACATCCCGAAGGGCCGCATCGTCGAGGCGTTCCAGCTCCCGACCCAGCACCACGTCGGCCCCCTCGGCCACCAGGCCAATGCCCGTGCCGATCGCCTGGGCAGTGAGGGGATGATCCCCCGTGATCATCACCGGCCGGATCCCCGCCTCCCGACAACGGGCCACCGCAACGGGCACCTCCGGTCGGGCCGGATCGAGCTGGGCCATCAGCCCCACCAACACCTGCTGGTCCAGGGGGTGGTCGGGACCGGCGGGATGGGGGGTGCAGGCAAAGGCCAGCACCCTCAGCCCCGCCCCGGCCAGCTGGCGGGCCTGGTCCTGCCACCACTGCCGCTCGGGCTCCCGGAGCGGCCGTACACCGGCACCCGCCAGCCAGCGATCACAGCCCGCCAGGATCACTTCAGGGGCCCCCTTGCTGATCAGCAGCGTGGCCGACCCTGCCGCCGCCGCCCCCAAGGGCGCCTGCAGGCTCCCCTCGGGATCGTTCAGCCACACGGCCATCAGCTGGCGCTCGGAACTGAACGGAATCTCCGCCTCCCGCCGATAGCGATTGCGCAGGGCAAAGCCATCCAGGCCAGCCTTGGCCGCCACCACCACCAGGGCGCCCTCGGTGGGATCGCCCAGCACATCCCACTGACCATCGGCCTCCTGCCGCAGTTCGGCATCACTGCAAAGCAGGCCGGCGCTGAGCAACAGATCCCGACCGCCCGGGGCAATGCCTGGTGCGATGCCGGGGGCAATGTGGGGGGCCAATCCTTCGGGGAGCGCCAGGGAGGTGGCGCGGAAGGAGCCCGTGGGGGTGTAGCCCAGGCCGTCCACGACGATCGCCTCGCTGCCGCAGCGCAACTCCTGCACCACCTGGCGGTTCTGGGTGAGGGTGCCGGTCTTGTCGGAACAGATCACCGTGACCGAGCCCAACGCCTCCACCGCCGGCAGGCGCCGGATCAGGGCCGCCCGCTTCACCATCCGCTGGGTGCCGATCGCCAGGGTCACGGTGATCACCGCCGGCAGGCCCTCCGGCACGATCGCCACCGCCATCGACAGGGCCACCTCCAGCAGGTTGAGGGGCGATTGACCCAGCAGCCACCCCCCTAGCACCACCACCGCCACCAGGGCCAGGGCGGAGCCCACCAACACCGTCGCCAGCCCATCGAGCCGCTGCTGCAGCGGCGTGGATTCACCACCGGCATTGTTGATCAGGTCGGCGATCTGGCCGAGTTCGGTGCCCATGCCCGTGGCCGTCACCACGGCGACCCCCCGGCCCCGGGCCACCTCCGTGCCCTGGAAGAGGCAATTGAGCCGCTCCAGCACCGGAGTGCCGGCCTCCAGCACCAGGGCCGCCCGTTTGAACACCAGCTCGGCCTCGCCGGTGAGGGCCGCCTCCCGCAGCCCCAGATCCACGGCCTCCAGCAGGCGGCCATCGGCGGGGACCCGATCGCCGGCCTCCAGGCGGATCAGGTCACCCGCCACCAGCTCCTCGCTGGGCAGGCGCCGCCATTCCCCATCCCGACGCACCTGCACCAGGGGCTGGGCCATGCTCCGCAGGGCCTGCAGCGCCTTCTGAGCCTGGCTCTCCTGCAAATAGCCCAGCAGGGCATTGAGCCCCACGATCAGCACAATCGCGAGGGCATCCTTGGGAAACTTCGCGGCGCTGTAGGCGATCGCCGCCGACACGGCCGCCACCGCCAGCAGCATCAGCAGCATCACATTGCTGAACTGATCGAGAAGAATGCGCCAGGGGCTCCGGCCCGCCGCCAACTCCAGCCGATTGGGGCCGTTGCGGGCCAAGCGATCGGCCACCTGGGCCGAGCTCAATCCCTCGGCGTCGGCCCCAAGCTGCGTCAGGCATTCCGGACCCGAAAGGCTGTGCCAGGCAGGTGCGGAGGTCAGTGCTGTCACCGAAGGGAGTGCAGGAACGTTGGGAAGGTAACGACGCAATCCGGCGGTCGTAGGTTTTGGGCGCTTCCTATCGCCGCTCGCACCGCGGCATGCCGCGCTTGTTCAAGCTCAACCGCTGGCGCCACGCCCTGATCGGCCAGCCGCTGCCCAACAGTGCCTTTCACGAAGAGCGTTTCAGCAATGCTGAGGCCCTGGCGATCCTGAGCTCCGACGCCCTGTCCTCGGTGGCCTACGCCACCCAGGAGATCGTGTTGATGCTGGGCCTGGCCGGTGTGGCGGCCCTCTCCTACACGCTGCCGATCACCGGCCTGATCGTGGTGCTGATGCTGATCGTGGCGATCAGCTATCGCCAGACGATTCAGGCCTATCCCCAGGGCGGCGGCTCCTATCGGGTGTCCCAGGAGAACCTGAGCCCGGTCGCGGGCCTGGTGGCGGGAGCCTCCCTCTCGATTGACTACGTGCTCACGGTGGCGGTGAGCGTGGCGGCGGGGATTTCCGCCCTCACCTCCTACTTTCCGGCCCTGGAATCGGAGCGGGTGCTGCTCTGCTTGGTGGCGGTGGGGCTGGTGATGGTGGCCAACCTGCGCGGGGTGAGCTCCAGCGCCAAGTTGCTGAGCCTGCCCACCTACCTGTTCATGGGGATGGTGATGACGCTGCTGGTGGCGGGGGCGATCAAGGCGGGCCTGGGCCAACTGCCGCCGCAGTTGGTGGCTGAACAGCAAAGAATTCTGCAGGAGGCCCACCTGGAGGAAGGCCACCCTCTGATGACCTTGGGCCCCCTGCTGCTGCTGCGGGCCTTCAGCTCAGGCTGTGCGGCCCTCACGGGAATCGAGGCGATCAGCGACAGCGTCAGCGCCTTCCGACCGGTGGAATGGCGCAACGCCCGCCGGGTGTTGGTGGTGATGGTGGTGATGCTGGCCACGATGTTCAGCGGCATCAGTGCCCTGGCCCACCACACCGGGGTGGTGTATGTGGAGAACGGCCCGACCCTGCTGTATCAGCTAGGGGAACGGGTGTTCGGCAACGGCGTCCTCCTGGCGGTGCTCCAGCTCTCCACCCTGCTGATCCTGCTGCTGGCCGCCAACACCGCCTACGCCGACTTCCCTCGGCTGGCGGCCTTTCTCGCCCAGGACGGCTACCTGCCCCGCCAGCTGGCCTCCCTCGGCGACCGGCTGGTGTTCAGCAATGGCATCTTTGCCCTCAGCGGCTTTGCCGGCCTGCTGCTGGTGGTGTTCCAGGGCAGCGTCTCCCGGCTGATCCCGCTCTATGCCGTGGGAGTGTTCCTCAGCTTCACCCTCTCCCAGGCGGGAATGGTGATGCACTGGTGGCGACTGCGGGGAAAGCGCTGGCAGGGGAAGGCCCTGATCAACGGCATCGGCTGCCTGATCACCGCCGTGGTGGGGGCTGTACTGCTGTTCAGCAAGTTCCGGGAGGGGGCCTGGTTGGTGGTGCTGGCGATCCCGCTGCTGGTCACCCTCTACCTCCGCATCCGCAACCACTACGACCACGTGACCCGGCGGTTGCGGCTGGCGGCGGACGTCAAACTCAAGCTGCCGGCGGCCCCCACCAATGGCGGCACCCCCACGGTGGTTCTGGTGGGCCAGCTGCACCGCGGCACCTTCGAGGCGGTGTGCTTTGCCCGCAGCATCGCCAGTGATCTGGTGGCCGTTCACGTGGATCTCGGGGGCGGTCGCACCGAGGCCTTCTGCAAGCAATGGCAGCGGCAGGTGCCGGAGGTGCCCCTGGTGGTGCTCGACTCCCCCTACCGCTCCCTGGTGGATCCGGTGGTGGAGTTCGTCAGTGGCTTCGAAACCCAACACCGCAAGGGAATGAACCGGTTCTGCGTGATCGTGCTGCCGGTGTTTGTGACCCGGCATCGCTGGGAAAACCTGCTGCACAACCAATCCACGATTGTGTTGCGCAACGCCCTGCGGGCCCGGGGCACCCGGGTGGTGACCACCGTGGGCTTCTACCTCTGACCGTTCAGGCGCCCGTTTGCTGGCCGCGGCGCAGCCGCATGGAATCAGCGAAGGAGAGCACCAGCAGCAGGATGCCGATCAGGCCGGTGAGCCATTCCGGCACGTGCAGATCGCGCTCCGCCAACCAGATGCCCGCCAGCATCACCAACCCCAGGGCACCGATGGCGTAGTGGGCACCATGCTCCAGGTACACCAGGTGATCCAGCGCCCGTTCCCGGCTCAACATCAACGTCAGGGAGCGGATGAACAGGGCGCCCAGGCCCAGGCCCGTCATGATCAGGCCCAGGTTCTGGGTGATCGCGAAGGCGCCGATGGTGCCATCGAGGCTGAAGGAGGCATCGAGCAGCTCCAGATAGAGCAGGCTGGCCAGTCCCCCCCCGGCGGCTAGCCGGGCCCCGGCCTGCTCCTCATCGCCGAAGGCCTCCGCCAGGGAGGTGCTGAGCAGCTGCAACACCAGGCCGATCACGCCGCTGATCATCACCTCGCCCCGAAGCTCACCCGGTAGGGAGGCGCTCAACAGCAACAGCAGGATCAGGGCCAGGGCAATCTCCAGCGATTCAATCCGACCCGCCTCACTGAGGCGCCGCTCCATCGGCTGCCACCAGTGCAGGGTCTTGGCCTCATCGAAGAAATACCGCAGGAACACCATCAGCAGGAACATGCCGCCGAAGGCGAGAATCCGCGGCTCCGCCAGCTCCAGCAATTCGCGGTAGTGCGCGGGATGGTGCAGGGCCGCATCCAGGGCCTCCCCCATCCCCACGCCCCCGGCCAGGGCCACCATCAGCAGGGGTCCGGCAAAGCGCACCCCAAACACCGGAATCACCAGCCCCCAGGTGAGAAAGAAACGCTGTTGCGGTGGGGTGAGCTGATCGAGCACCCGGGCATTCACCACCGCATTGTCGAAGGACAGCGAGACCTCCAGCATCAGCAGCACCAGGGCGATCCAGGCGGCCTCCAGGCCCATCACGCCCAACACCACCGCCAGGCCGCAGGCACAGCAGATCAGGGGAAAAACCAGATAGCGAAGGTAACGCTGGGGCAGAAACGGCACGGCCAGGGGAGGGGAATGGCCCCCATCTTCACCGTTCAGCTGAACCGGACGGGGCCGTGGGGGCGTCAGGCGTGCTTGGCTCCTGCCGTTCCAGGCGAGCGAGCAGGCGTGGAATCGCCAGGGTGACCACAAACAGGACGAGGGCCCCCAGGCCGAACTGCACCACGCCCTGAACCATCCGTTCCAAGGGGATCCAACGGCCCCCCAACCAGGCCAGACTCACCATGGTGGTGGCCCAGAGCAGCGCTCCAACGAAATTGCAGACGAAAAAACGGCCCCAGGGCATGCCCACCGCGCCGGCCATCGGACCCGCCAGCACCCGCAGCACCGCCACGAAGCGGCCCAGCAGCACCGACTTGCCGGCATGGCGCAGAAACTGGGTGCGCAGGCCCTCCATCTGCTCCGGGGACTGGCGCAGAAATCGGCCCACCCGCAACAACAGGGGCCAGCCGGCCCGGTGCCCCACCCAGTAGCCGATGTTGTCCCCCAGGATCGCTCCGGAGGTCGCGGCGGCGATCACCCCCACCAGCTGCAGCTCACCGCTGCCGGCCGCATAGCCTCCCAGCAGAGTGACCGTTTCCCCCGGCAGCGGCAGACCGGCGTTCTCCAGCAGCATCGCCAGAAAGATCACCCCGTAGCCCCATTGGCCCATCAGGGCCTGGAGATCCTCCAGCCGGAACGCCTCCAGCGGCAGCGTGGCGAAGCCGAATCCGTCGGCGAGGGAGCTGACGGGCAGCTCCAGGGCCAGCGGCAATGCCATGGGGTGTCGTAAGAGTTTTGAACCCTACTGCCCTCCGTCAGAGTGGAAGGGTCTGCCCGCCCGTCGCCATGGTCGTGCGCTCCGTGCTCCTCCTGGGGGACCCCCGCCTGCGGGAGCGCTCCCTGCCCGTGCCCCCCGACGCCATCGGCAGCCCCGAACTGAATCAACTGATCGACGACCTCAGGGACACCATGGCGGCCCGGGAGGGTGCCGGCCTGGCCGCTCCCCAGATCGGTGTGCTGTGGCGTGTGGTGATCTTCGGCATCACCCACAATCGGCGCTACCCCGAGGCTCCGCCGATCCCGGAGACGATCCTGATCAACCCGGAATGGACGCCCCTCGACGAGGAGCAGGAAAGTGGCTGGGAAGGGTGCCTGAGCGTGCCCGGGCGGCGGGCCCAGATTCCGCGGGCGCGGCGCCTCCACTATCAGGCGCTCACCCCGGACGGCCAGCGGATCCAACGGACCGTGGAGGGCTTCCATGCCCGGGTGGTGCAGCACGAAGGTGACCACCTCAATGGCGTGTTGTTTCCCGATCGCCTGCCCCCAGCGGACTCCGTTGCACCTCAAGAGGACGCGGAAACGGGAGTTTCGGGCTGAGGAGCTCAGGCCCAGAGCCCGCGGCCGCCAGCCCTAACCTGCCCGGACGAGCCGGCCCTCGATGCGCAGCAGCCTCTCCCCCGGCCCCTTGGCCGGTGCCCACCCCACACCCCCCGGGCCCCGCTGGCTGGTGCGCGGCGACCTGGATGGTCTGCTGGGTCTGGGCCTCGACAACCTGATCCAGATCCTGCTGATCGTGTCGCTCTGCCGCGGCGTGCTCGGCTATCCCGATGGCCTGATCTTCGGCACGATCCTGCCGGCCACCGGGGTGAGCCTGATCCTGGGCAATGGGGCCTATGCCCTCCAGGCCCATCGGCTGGCCCGGCGGGAGGGACGCGCCGATCGCACCGCCCTGCCCTACGGGATCAACACTGTCAGCCTGTTCGCCTTCGTGTTTCTGGTGATGTTGCCGGTGAAACTGGCGGCGCTGGGCCAGGGACTGCCGGAGCTTGAGGCGGTGCGCCTCTCCTGGCAGGCGGGGCTGGTGGCCTGCCTCGGCTCGGGGCTGATCGAGGCTGCCGGAGCCTTCTGGGCAGGGCTGCTGCGCCGCTGGCTGCCCCGGGCGGCCCTGCTGAGCACCCTGGCCGGCATCGCCCTGGGCTACATCGGCCTGGGGTTCCTGCTGCGCACCTACGCCGAGCCGGTGGTGGGGCTGGCCGTGTTGGCGGTGATCCTGGTGGCCTACTTCGGCGACGTGAAGCTGCCGCTGCCGGGGGGGCTGTTGGCGGTGATCGTGGGGGTGAGCCTGGCCTGGGCCACGGGCCTGCTGCAGGTGGACGCCCCCACCTGGCGCGCCAATGCGGCCCAGGTGGGCCTCCACCTGCCCCTGCCCCAGCTGGGGGCGCTCTGGGCCGGCCGGGCCGAGCTGCTGCCCTGGCTGGGGGTGACGATCCCCATGGGGCTGTTCAACGTGCTGGGCTCCCTCCAAAACCTCGAGAGCGCCGCCGCCGCCGGGGACGACTACCCGGTGCGCAGCTCCCTGTTGATCAACGGCATCGGCTCGACGGCCGCCGGAATCCTGGGCTCCTGTTTTCCCACCAGCCTGTACATCGGCCACCCGGGCTGGAAAGCCATGGGGGCCCGCATCGGCTACTCCTGGCTCAATGGGTTAGTGATGGGGTTGGGCTGCCTGCTGGGCCTGTTCGGCCTGGTGGGTCAGCTGGTGCCGGTGGAGGCCGGCATGGCGATCGTGCTCTACATCGCCCTGGTGATGGCGGCCCAGGCCTTCCAGGCCACCCCCTCCCGCCACGCGCCGGCGGTGGCGCTGGGGCTGCTGCCGGGCCTGGCGGGCTGGGGTTCCCTCCTGCTCAAAGCCGGCCTGCGCACCGGCGGGGCCAGCTTCACCCCAGCCCTGCTGCCGCCCCTGCAGCAGGCTGATGTCTGGGCCGCCGGCGCCTTTGCCCTGGAACAGGGTCAGATCGTGACGGCCATGTTGTTGGCGGCCATGCTGGTGTTTGTGATCGAACAACGGTTGGCGGCCGCGGCCCTCTGCGCCTTCGTGGCCGCCGCGGGATCCTGGGTGGGGCTGCTCCATGCCTGGCGTTTTGCCGGCGCCGACACCGTGCTCAACCCGGGCTGGGGGGCGGGGGGGCCCTGGGCCGTGGGCTATCTGGCGATGGCGGCGGTGTTCCTGCTGGCAAGTCGTCGCCCGCGGCCGGCGAGGGGCCAGATTGCCCCGGAGCGTCCCGACTCCGACGACCCTGCCTAGAGAGAATTCGATGGCGATGATTTCGGTCGAGGGCCTCAGCAAGACCTACCGGGTGGCCAACAAGCAACCGGGACTGGTCGGCACCCTGCGCCATGCCCTACGGCGCCAGACCACCGATGTGGCGGCCGTGGCCGACGTGAGCTTCCGGATCGAACCGGGGGAGATGGTGGGGTTCCTGGGGGGAAACGGCGCCGGCAAAACCACCACCCTGAAGATGCTCAGCGGCCTGATCCATCCCTCCGCCGGACGGGTGGAGGTGGCGGGCCACACCCCCCAGCGCCGGCAAGCCCCCTTCCTGCGCCAGATCACCCTGGTGATGGGGCAGAAGCAACAACTGCTCTGGGATCTGCCCCCCCGGGATTCGCTGCTGCTGAACGCGGCGGTGTACGGCATCGACGACCGGGAGGCCGAGCGCCGCATCGGCGAACTAGCGGCCATGCTGGAGCTGGGCGATGAGCTCAACCGACCGGTGCGCAAGCTCTCCCTGGGGGAGCGGATGAAGGCGGAATTGCTGGCGGCCCTGCTCCACCGCCCGGCGGTGCTGTTCCTCGATGAACCCACCCTGGGGCTGGATGTGAACGCCCAGGCGCGGGTGCGGCAGTTTCTGGCCGAGTACAACCAGCGCTTCGGGGCCACCGTGCTGCTCACCAGCCACTACATGGCCGACATCACCGCCCTCTGCCCGCGGGTGCTGCTGATCCATCAAGGCCGCCTCTTCTACGACGGCAGCCTGGCGGCCCTCAGTGCCCGGCTCGCCCCCTGCCGGGAGGTGCGGCTCGAGCTCACCACGATCCTGCCGGCCAGCAGCCTGGAGCGGTTCGGCACGATCGAGGCGCTGGAGGGTCGCACCGTGCGGCTGCTGATCCGCCGGGACCAGCTCACCGCCCGCGTCGGGGAACTGCTGGCGGCGCTGCCCGTGGCGGACTTGGAAGTGCGGGATCCGCCGATCGATGAATTGATCGGCACCCTGTTGCAGCAGGGGGTGATCGGATGAGACGCGGGCTGCGGATCGCGCGGGTGCTGCTCAGCACCCAGTACGCCCTGATGCTCGAATACCGAGCCGAAATCGCCCTCTGGAGCCTCTCGGGGGTGGTGCCCCTGCTGATGCTGGGGCTCTGGAGCCAGTCGGAGGCGGGCCAGGCCCTGGGGCTGGGAGCCACGGGACTGTCCCGCTATTTCCTGGCGGCCTTTGTGGTGCGCCAGTTCACGGTGGTGTGGGTGATCCATGCCTTTGAGGAGGATGCCCTGCAGGGCCGCCTATCGCCCCTGCTGCTCCAGCCCCTTCAGCCCCTGTGGCGCTATGTGGCGGCCCACCTGGCGGAACAGCTCACCCGCCTGCCGTTCCTGGCCGCGATCGTGGCGGTGGTGATGCTGGTGCATCCCCAGGCCGCCTGGTGGCCCAGCCCCGGGGCCCTGCTGCTCACCGCCCTGTTCACCTGGCTGGGCTTCGCGGTGAATTTCCTGCTGCAGACCTCGATCACCATGCTCTGCTTCTGGAGCGAGCGGGCCAGCGCCCTCGACCGGCTGCTGTTCTTCCCCTATCTGGCCCTCTCCGGCCTGCTGGCCCCGCTGGAGGCCTTCCCCCCCGGGGTCCGCTCCCTGGCCCTGGCCACCCCCTTTGCCTATCAGGTGGCCATCCCGGCCCGGCTGCTGGCGGGGGAACCGGTGGCGATCGGCCCTGCCCTGGCGGTGCTGGGGGCCTGGTTGGCCCTGCTGCTGCCCCTCTGCCTGATCCTGTGGCGGGCCGGCGTGCGCCGCTACGGAGCGATGGGGGCCTGATGGGACGCTATTTCCGCACTCTGCGGCGGTTCTGGGGCATGGCCCTGGCCAGCGAGGTCGAATACCGGTTCAACCTGCTGATCGAGCTGGTGGCGGTGGTGGCCAATCTGGCCAGCAGCCTGTTCGTGCTCTCCCTGTTCTTTGGCGATGGCCACCGCCTAGGGGGCTGGAGCTGGCCGGCGGCGCTGGTGGTGCTGGGGGTGCACCAGCTCCTGGATGGACTCACCATCACGTTGCTGCAGCCGAATCTGACCCGGATCGTGAGCCATGTGCAGGAAGGAACCCTGGATTTCGTCCTGCTCAAGCCCATCGACAGCCAGTTCTGGCTGTCCTGTCGCACCATCTCGCCCTGGGGACTGCCGCCGATGCTGGCGGGCCTGGCGGTGATCGGTTGGGCGGCCCAGCGGGCCGGCGCCCCCGCCGATCCCACCACCCTGGTGATCGCGGGGTTGATGCTGCTATGCAGCGCCGTGATTCTCTACAGCCTCTGGTTCCTGATCGCCGCCAGCAGCATCTGGTTCGTGAAGATATGGAACGCCACCGAGGTGCTGCGCACCCTGCTCACGGCGGGCCGTTATCCGATCAGCGCCTATCCGCCGGGGCTACGGCTGCTTCTCACGGTGGTCTTGCCGATCGCCTTCCTCACCAGTGTGCCGGCCGAGGCGATCCTGGGGCGGGCCACGGCCAGCTGGCTGGTCGCCAGTGGCGCCCTGGCACTCATGTGCCTGCTGATCAGTCGCTGGTTCTGGCGCTTTGCCCTGCGCTCCTACACCTCGGCGTCGAGCTAAAGCGTGGCGTCGAGCTAAGACGGGGCATCGATCGGCAGGGCCAGCAGATCCTCCATTGCCTCCAAGCGATCCAGGCTGATCGGCTGCGGCCCCTGGCGCCCCAGGCGATGAATCCGGTAGCCCCAACCCTCCAGGAGGTCCTTGCAGCGCCCGTAATTGGCGGGGCGCGCCTCGAAGTAAATCGCCCGGATGCGTTGATGGGCCAGATAGTGCTCGGCCCCCAGCAAGGCCGCATCCTCCGCTCCTTCCACATCCAATTTCCAGATCTCCACCTGGTGGATCCCCGCGGACTGCAACACCTCATCCAACCGACGAATCGTGATCGTTTGCCGCTGCAGCTGCTTGCCCTGATACCAGCTCAGCTGGGTGGTGGAGCGGGCGCCATCGCACTGGATCTCCACCTCCTGATCGGCGGCGCCGAGCCCAAACGGCAAGATCTCGCAGGGGCTGCTCCAGTGGGATTGCCGGGCCACGCAGGCCTCCAGCCAGTGGCGCTGGGAATCCACGGGTTCAAACGCCAGGGTGCGCACGCCGGGAAGGGCGCCGAGATAGAGCAGCCATTGCCCGATGTTGGCCCCTGAATCCACATACACCCCGCCGTCCTTAAGGCGAGATCGGGCGAACTCAATGCCCAGCCCACCCTCGTAGGCACCGAAGACGATCCAGCGATGGGTGGGGTCGACCAGATCCAGCTTCCAGTCGACGCCGTTGGCACAACGCACCCAACCCACCCCTGCGCGGCTTAGGGCCTGGCCGAACAGGGCCTCCAGCAGTCCAAGCTTGCGGGGCAGGGGCAGCTTGCGGAGGAGCCGCAGTGCCAGGGGCAGAGGTAACGTCCTGGCCAGGGTCATCGGGCTTGAGCTTCAGGGTTGGCCGATCGCGGCCAACTTAGGGGGCCCATCCCCTGAAGACGCTGACGCCTCCGGCTCCACCAGCCCAGGGTCCAGCAGCGCCCTCCGCAGGTCCGCGGCCGGCCAGCCCTCCACCGCCAGCCATTTGTGGCGGCTCGCCTGGCCGCGCACCAACCGCACCCGGCTGGGCGCCACCGCCAGCCGCCGGGCCACGAACCGCTGCAGGGCCCTATTGGCGGCCCCGTCCACGGGCGGCGCCTGCAGCCGAATGGCAATCGCCCCCTCCCGTTCGCCCACCACCTGATCGCGGGAGCTGCGCGGCTGGATCCACACCGCCACCGGCTCCAGGCCACCTGGCTCGGTCGCGGCCATCCCCATTTCTCCAGCCTTGAATCAGCCTAGGCAGGTCCCCCGCGCCAGCCGCCATGACCGACCCCAGCCCCGCCCCGGCCCGGCTGACGTTGCGGAGACCCGACGACTGGCACGTGCACCTGCGGGATGGGGACCTGCTGGCGGCGGTGGCCCCGGCCACCGCCCATCAGTTCGCCCGGGCGATCGTGATGCCCAACCTCAGCCCACCGATCACCACCACGGCGGCGGCGGCGGCCTATCGAGATCGGATTGTGGCGGCCCTGCCCCAGGACCGCCGCTTCACCCCCCTCCTCACCCTCTACCTCACCGACCACAGCGATCCGGCCGACATCGAACGGGGCCACGCCGCCGGGGTGGTCACCGCCTGCAAGCTCTATCCCGCCCACGCCACCACCAACGCGGCCGCCGGGGTAAGCGATCTGGCCCTGCTCGATCCGGTGTTCGCCACCCTGGAGCGGATCGGCATGCCCCTGCTCCTCCACGGTGAAGTGACGGATCGGGCGGTGGACATCTTTGATCGGGAGGCGGTGTTCCTGGAACGGCACCTCGCCCCGCTGTTGCGCCGCTTCCCGGGCCTGCGGGTGGTGCTGGAACACATCACCACCGCCGACGCCGCCGACTTCGTGCGCAGCTGGGGACCCAATCTGGCCGCCACGATCACCCCGCACCACCTGCACATCAACCGCAACGCGATGTTCCAGGGGGGGCTGCGGCCCGACTTCTACTGCCTGCCGGTGGCCAAGCGGGAACGGCACCGGCTAGCCCTGCGAGCCGCCGCCGTTTCGGGCCATCCCCGCTTCTTCCTGGGCACCGATTCCGCCCCCCACCGCCGCCATGCCAAGGAGGCGGCCTGCGGCTGCGCCGGCATCTACAACGCCCCCTATGCCCTGGAGAGCTACGCGGCCGTGTTCGAAGCCGAGCAGGCGCTGGAGCGGCTGGAGGCCTTCGCCTCAGAATTCGGGCCCCAGTTTTATGGCCTACCCCTGAACGACGGCACGGTGACCCTGGAGCGTCGGCCCCAGCTGGTGCCCCTGCGCCTGGCCCACCCCAGCGCCTCTGGCGCCATGGAGGAGCTGGTGCCCTTCCACGGCGGTGAACAACTCGCCTGGCGCCTGCTGGCCGACTAACCGGGCGGGGCCACTGGGCCCAAACCGGCCAGAATCCGGCTCTGGGCCGGAGTTTCGCCACACCACAGGCGGTACTGCCGGCGGGTGAACGCGGAGTCGCTCAATCCACACTGCCGATACAGGGCCCCCATCCCCCCCGCGCCGAGCGGGGCGGTGCGCAGGAGCTGGCGCAGCCGGCGCAAACGCAGCCGGCGGATCTCCTCGAGGGGGGAATGGCCCAACTCCTGGCGAAACGTGAATTGCAGGCTCCTGGTGGACAGGTGCAGAGCATCGGCCAGCTCCGTCACCCGCAGCGGACGGTGGAGGTGGGCTTCGATCCAGTCCCGGGCGCGGCGGATCTGGTGGCGCCGCTCCACCGCACCAAGGGATCGCTCGGAGGGCGGAGGCTTGGCCAGGTCCCGCCAGAACAGCAGATGGTCGGCCAGCAGCCCCGCCAGCCAGGGGGCGTCGGGGGCCCCGGCCCTGAGGGCGGCCAGCAGCTGGTGGGCGGTATCGATCAGGGCCACCACCTCCGACCCCTGGGCCAGGTGGCGACCAGGCAAGCTCCCCGTAGACCCGGGGTGGCCGAATCCTGCGGAGGGAAGAAGAAGGGATACCCCCTTGAGATAACGGCTTGTCTCACCCAGCAATTCATCACCGGGCAGGCAGAGCATGGCCGTGCCGGGCTCAGCCAACACCTGCTGGCCGTTGATCCGATCCTGGACCCAGCCCTGCTGGGGCAGCCAGAGCAGCAGCTGTCCGGGGGGTTGCCAGCGGTGCAAGCGCAAGCTGGATTTCCCCTCCAGGCTCACGGCGGCGACGCCCTCCGCCTGCCTCACGGTGATGCTGGAGCAGAAGGGAACCTCAGGGGTGAGCAGCGTGCTGCTGTGGTGGCCGATGGCCTGGCTGAGCTGGTCCTCCCACTCCTCGAAATGCCGGGTTGACCAGGTGGTGGCCATCGAGGACAGACCGGAGGCTCGGAGCTGACAAGGCTGAACGGTAGGTGGCCCGGGGAAAGAGGCCTCAACCGAACGGGCCCCAGACCATCAACCCTCCTTCAGCCGGGTGACGTGGATCGGCTTCCAGTACCCCTCAGGAGGCCCCTCGGCAGAGCTCCCGTGGTGGTGATGGGATGGTGGCCATCGTGGTGGTGGCCCGGCTCCTGGACCGCTGGTTGGCTGGCATTGTCAAGGCTCAACGCCACACCATGGGGGGTATTGGCGATCGCCTGGGACCAGAGTTCAACGAGTTCGTGATACGCCTCGGGGCTGATCCAGTCCCGCTCGAAGCAGAAGGACTCCAGGGCCGCACACCAATGGTGATAGTAGGTGTCGCCCTCGTCGGGATCACCGGCGGCCTGGGCCCTCTGGATGGCAGCCGCCATCAGATCCATCCATTGCTTGCAGCTGAGCTGATCGTCCTTGACGAGAATGTTGCCGATGGCGAAGGCCTCGGCCTCCCAGGAATCCCGAAAGACGGGCTCGCCACGGTTCTTCGGCAGAACCGGCAGCGGTTCGGCCCTCAGCGCCTGATCCAGATCGGCCGTGGTGGTGACATCCGGATTCATGGCAGCAGCTCCAGATGGGGTTCCCAGAGATCGAGATTGACCCAAAGGCGCGGATCGACGTTGGTGGCACCGAACACCAACCCCCCGGAAGCGCACGCCGTAGACAGGGGCATAAAACTTCTGGCGCGACTGGCAGGCCACCTCCGGATAGGGGCCGTGATAACGCCCATCAAATTGGCCAGGCTTCTCCTCACTGAGGCCGTAATAGACACTGATCACGCCCTCACAACCACGCACATAGGGATAGCAACGGGTATGCCAGTTCCCCTGCACCCGTTTCACACGAACGCGATCCCCCACCTTGAAGCGGGCCCGACGACCGATGGCGTCGATGGAGCCCACCTGCTGGGGGTCGTAATCGGCAGAGACATAGGTGCCCGCCAGAGCCCCGCGATCCTGGGGGCCCTGCACCCCGGGCACAGCCTGGCGGTAGGCCACGGCGCGAATCGAGGCGTTGCGCCGCAGCTGTTCTGTGGTGGTGATGCGCCGTTTCACCAGTTCGGCCGGATCGATGCCGATCGCTGCAGAGCCGTAATCGTGGATGAAACTACAGACCGCCGTGAGCCAGTAATGGAAATACTCGCCATTCATATAATCGCGAGGCGCCATCGTCTCGCGGCACCAGCGGGCAGCATCCAACCCAAAGAAAGGGGATGGCTTGTTGGGCTTGAACCCCGCACCAAGCATGGTGAAAACCTGGGCATACATCGACTGCATTGCCGCCTGCCAGTCGTGATGCCAGGGCTGATTAGCAGGTTGTTGCTTATCTGGAATGGGGCCAAGGCCACCCCATTCAACAGAGTAGTGGGGACCATCCATGGAGACACCTACAGAGGAAACAGAAGATCAGGAAAAACAGGAACTAAAACAACCAGAAATCGGGACCACAAAGCTCGGGGACGAATCTCCCATCAGGGTAGAAGGATTTCGGAACCAAGCATGGCGTTCCGGGTGACCCGTTTACGCAGCTCCACCTCCGGCAGGCCCTTCCAGGCCAACGGCTGTTCCGGGATCACGAAAAAGCGCACTTCCGAGTTGGAATCCCAGGTGCGGATCTCATCGAGGCCATCACGATAAGACTTATAAAAAGCCCATTGCGTCTGATTTGATGCCACCAGATCCTGCATGAATTCATCCACAACCCCAAGGGGATTGCTGATCACACGAGAGCGGTACTGCTGGGATTTGTACCAGGTGGGCTGGACCCCCAGCAGGGCCTGGGGATAACAGGAACACACGGTGCAGGCGACAATGTTGTGAATCCGCTTGCCCTTGTCCCCGCCACTGGTCTGAAGGCCATTCTGGACAATGCGCAGGTATTCACCTTCCGGGCCGATCGCCGTCCCCAGGGTCAGTTGGGGCGCCAGGTAGGGGTGCCCGGTCTCGGGGTTGATCGTGTTGAACAGGAACTCCCGCAGGGCCGCGGTGGCCATGAAGGGTTGGTCGGCGGGGGGCTCCAGCAGGCGGCGCCGGAAATCCTCATTCACCCAGGCGTGGGCGACGGCGGCGGCCCCGAGATGGGGGCCGACAAATTTTTCGTAGTAGCTGACGAATCC
>Ga0114981_10001037_pt1 | contig 18305 bp, 31 predicted proteins | sample S_140806_MF_Meta_FD_87028 | JGI IMG/M metagenome (GOLD analysis project Ga0114981, IMG submission 87028) | Freshwater microbial communities from Lake Simoncouche, Canada to study carbon cycling - S_140806_MF_MetaG | ecosystem: Environmental > Aquatic > Freshwater > Lake | place: Lake...
ACTTTGTATGGCGTGAAAGCTATGCGTACCGCCGCTTCTGTTGGTGGCGCTTTGTCATCTTCAGCCTTTGCTTTGGCAGTTCCAGCCTAATTGCAGTTGCGCCCCCTGCCCTAGTGGTGGGGGGACTTTTTTAACTTAATTAGGAGAAATCAAAATGGCAACCGCATCCGCTGTAGTCTCTCGCCGTGGTAATGACCAATTTCGGGGTTTGTTCTCCGATACTTGGGCTGTTACTTGCACATTAAACGCTGGTTCACTTGTCGATGGTGCTGGTGAAACTGATGATGTGACAGTCCCAGGTGTCGCTTTAGGTGACATGGTGATTGGTACATCTTTGGCTGTTGACTTGGTTGGTTTGACTGTGACTGGTTATGTCTCAGCCGCTAACACTGTCAAGTTCCGCATCCAAAATGAGTCAGGTTCTACTGTTGACTTGGCATCAGCCACAATGGACATTGTTATTGTTCGTATGGTGTAAGGAATGGGGGGCTAGTCCCCCCTTTCTCATTTGAGGGGTTTTATGGCTACTTTTCGTTGTCTCCAGTCTGGCAGTACCGTGACTTTCACCTTGCAACATGACATTGACTCCATGAAGGGTCATCAAGGTTATGTGAGGGTAGATGAATTAGAAGTAACCATAGAGTCTCATGATTCTGTGCGTACAGATACCGCATTTCGTGCGCCTGTCATCCCCACAATTAAACGTCTGGGTAGACCCCGAAAGGTTGTAAATGTCTGATATTGACGCAAGAGATTTTGGCAAGTTAGAGGCTCAAGTCGAGGCTCTCCAGAAGGAGATGCACTTATTGAGTGCTGATGTCAAATCCCTATTGGAACTTGCCAACAAGGGTAAAGGTGGTTTTTGGATGGGTATGACTATCGCTTCATTCATGGGTGGTATCGTTACTTTTATTGTTGATAGGATTTGGAAATGAAAACTTCTCCTAAGTTTCCCAAAACAGCCCCAAAAAAGGGCATCCCTGTAACAGTCATGATTGCTATTGGTAAGCCTAAAAAGTCTATGCCAATGCCTATGCGTGGTGGTCGTACCGCTACAAACATGATGAAAAAATCTTCACGAGGTAAATAATGTCTACTTTCCAACTCGACCCTAATCAAGTTGCTTATGGTGTTGCCGCTATTGGTACAACCCAAGTTTTCACAGTGACTAACTCAAGTGTTGCATCTACGGCTTTTGGTGCTAATACCACCATGATTCGTATTGCTTGCTCTGTGGGACACTGCCATTACCAAATTGGCTCTGCTCCAACAGCAAACCTGACAACCTCGCCCATGATGCCCAATAACTCAATTGAGATTATTAGGGTAAACCCTGGACAAAAGATTGCGGTTATTAAGGATGCAACTGTTACTGCTGCAACAATTTCTATAACGGAGTTAGTATGAAAACCAAGGCTCAAAAGAAGATTAGCAAGGTAATGACCGAGTACGGCAAAGGGGAATTGCACTCTGGTAAGGGTGGCCCTGTTGTCAAGTCTCAAAAACAGGCTATTGCGATTGCTTTAAGCGAGGCTGGTAAGACCAAGAAAAAACCAAAGAAGATGTAATATGAAATCTCCAACTTGGCAGACAAAAGCTGGTCAAAATCCAAAAGGCGGCTTGAATGCCAAGGGAAGATCGTCTTATAATGCAGAAACTGGTGGCAATTTGAAGCCTCCAGTAAAGTCGGGGGATAACCCTCGCAGAGCAAGTTTCTTGGCTCGTATGGCTGGCAATGATGGCCCTGAATACGACAAGAAAGGTGAACCGACAAGACTGCTTCTTTCGCTAAAGGCTTGGGGTGCTAACTCCAAATCTGACGCAAAGGCAAAAGCTCAAGCTATATCCGCAAGGAACAAAGCAAAGGCAAAAAGCAGATGACATACCTAGAACTTGTTAATGATGTCCTTGTAAGGTTGCGTGAAACAACAGTTTCAACCGTTACCCAAACATCTTATTCATCTTTGATTGGCAAGTTTGTCAATGATGCAAAACGTCAAGTTGAAGATGCTTTTGCATGGAATGTGCTTGGCACTACCGTTACCCTGTCTACAACATCAAGCACATACTCTTATGCTTTAACTGGTGTCGGACAGAAATTCCAAGTTCTTGATGTGCTTAACGTCACAAGCAATCTGAGAATGAAGAACATTGATTTTGCTACCATGAACAGGTATCAGAATTTCTCAACTCCAGTTAATGGGATTCCCGCCTATTACGCCTTTGATGGCGTAGATGGTAACTATGACACCAAGGTAACTCTGTATCCTCGTCCTGATGGCGTTTACAGCATCCCATTCAGCTTGACAGTGCCACAGTCAACATTGTCTAGTGACTCTACTGTTATCAAAGTTCCTGACACCTTGGTATCTCAGAATGCTTACTCTCGTGCTTTAGTTGAGCGTGGTGAAGATGGTGGATTGAGTTCCTCTGAGGCTTATGCCCTGTACAAAACAATGTTGTCTGATTACATTGCTTTGGAAGGCACTCGTTATCCTGAAAATCAAGAATTTTTGGCGGTGTAATGGCAACAGGACTTGAAATAGCAAGCATTTCAGCCCCAGGATTTTACGGGCTGAACACGCAAGACTCTCCATTGGATTTGTCTTCTGGCTTTGCTTTGATTGCCACTAACTGCGTTATTGACCAATATGGTCGTGTTGGCTCTCGTAAAGGGTGGACTCCACTCAATTCATCTACTGGAAACCTTGGCTCAAATGATGTGACTGTCATGCACGAATTGGTGCAAGCTGATGGCACTTTGACTGTATTGTTTGCTGGAAACAACAAGTTGTTTAAACTTGATGGCTCTAATGCTGTTGTTGAGTTGACCTATGGGGGAGGGGGGTCTGCTCCTACCATTACGGCTAGTAACTGGCAATGTGCTTCTTTGAATGGAATTACCTACTTTTTCCAATCAGGGCATGACCCACTGATCTTTGACCCTGCTGTATCTACAACCACATATCGCCGTGTTTCAGAGAAGACTGGTTATGTGGCTACAGTTCCTAACGCCAACATCTGCATTTCTGCTTATGGTCGTTTGTGGGCTGCTAACACCACCTCTAACAATGCTACTGTTTACTACAGTGACTTGATTGCTGGTCATGTGTGGGCAACAGGTAGTTCTGGCAGTCTGAATGTCAACAATGTTTGGCCTAGTGGCGCTGATGAAGTAACTGGTTTAGCGGCTCATAACGGCTTCTTGTTTATCTTTGGCAAGCGTCAAATCTTGGTTTATAAGGATGCAACTAGCCCATCAACCATGTCTTTGAGTGACACTGTTGAGAGTATTGGTTGCATTGCTAGGGATAGCATTCAGACAACAAGTAGCGATGTTGTGTTTTTGTCTAATGGTGGTGTTCGTTCATTGATGAGGACTATTCAAGAGAAGTCTGCGCCAGAGCGTGACTTGTCTAAGAATGTTCGTGATGATCTGACTCAGAAGGTCAATGGCGAGACATTGGCAAACATCAAGTCTGTCCATTCAGAAAAAGAAGCGTTTTACCTGTTGTCTTTGCCTGTTAATCAGCAAGTCTATTGCTTTGACACAAAAGTTCCATTGCAAGATGGCTCTTACCGTGCAACGACATGGGACTCCATACTTCCTAAGTCTTTTTTGTCTAAGCGCAATGGTGACGTTTTGATTGGGAAGACTGGTTATGTTGCTCAATACGCAGGGTATAAAGACGATACGGCTTCATATCGAATGGCGTATTACACAAACCATGCCGACCTTGGAAACGTATCAAGAACATCAATTATCAAGAAGATTTCTGTTGTGATTATTGGTGGCAGTAACCAGTATGTGACTATCAAGTGGGGATATGACTTCTTGACAAACTACTTGTCTGAGAACGTCTTGATTCCAGCACAAGGTGTTTCAGAATATGGAATAGCTGAATATGGTGCAAATGCCACTATTGTTGCTTACTATTCTGAAGGTGTTGCCTTGCAAACATTGGTTGCCAATGGCGGTGGCTCTGGAAAGATTGTTCAAACTGGTTACGAAATGGACATTAATGGTTCTCAACTTTCCATCCAAAAGATTGAAATTCAATCTAAACAAGGTCGATTGACTTAAGAGGTACAAATGACTGCATACACAAAATCAACCAACTTTGCGACTAAGGACACGCTGACATCTGGTGACCCTTTAAAGATTGTCAAAGGTACTGAGATCAATACAGAGTTTGACAACATTCAAACTGCTGTCAACTCTAAGGCTGATACAGCATCGCCCACATTTACTGGAACTGTAACTGCGGCTGCATTAACAACAACAGGAAACACCATTCTTGGTGATGCATCCACTGACACACTAAATGTCGGCAATGGAGGCTTGGTTAAGGATGCAAGCGGAAATGTGGGGATTGGTACGAGTTCGCCAACAGCCAAACTAAATGTATCTGGCGGTTCTTTGCCTACATCTGGTAGTGGCAGGGCTTTAAGTGTTAGTTCTTTGCTTGGGGCGACAAGGCTCACAACAGATGCATCAAACTACACTAGTTTTATAGGTGGGTATTACGATGACGCAAGTATTGAAATATCCCAAGGTGTTACATCTGGTTATGTAAGTGGAATGGTAATTGGTGCAAGAAGTGCAACCAACGCAACAGTATCCGATGCGATTGCACTTTATACAAGAAGCACAGAACGCATGCGTATCGACTCCAGCGGTAACTTGCTGGTGGGGACTGCTGCTCAATTAGGTTCTGCAATTCTTTCGGTTAAAGGCACAACAACTAACGGAACAACTGCAATTCTTAATTGCTCAAATTCTGCTGGAACAAATCAATTTTCAGTATCTACTGCTGGTGATATTTATGCTGGAACTATTCCAACACAAACAGGCACTACGCTTATCATGAACGCTAGTGGATTTATCTGCAAGCAATCATCATCTTTGCGTTACAAAAAAGATGTAGAACCTATTGATATTGGTCTTGACTTTGTGATGAGTTTAAATCCAGTCAAATACAACTTGAAACATGATGATGTTCCACAAGTAGGTTTTATTGCTGAAGATTTTCCTGATTCAAGATTAGTTTCAGAATCTATGATTGACCTTGAAGATGCATCTAAAGGATTGCAAGTAGAAAGCGTTAATTACGCACAAATTGTTGCACCTTTGGTAAAAGCCATCCAAGAACAACAAGCCCTCATCACCACCCTGACTGACCGCATCACGGCATTGGAGAACAAATAATGGCAACATCACAAGAAGTAATGCAGGTTAAGCAGATGGTTAAGGAGTCTATCCTTGAAGAAGGACTAGACCCTAATATCTTTGTACAACTTGGCGAGATGGCTAAAGCTGTTTTGCAAGACCAGTCTATGTATCCTCAGTTCTTACAAGCTGTTGTTGACAGTGGCTTGGCTGAAGAAGCAGATATGTCTGGCGAGATTGATTATCAGGTTATTGGTGTATTTATTGCCGCTGGCGAGATGGTCAAGGAAATGCTTGCATCTGGCGAATTAGGAGCATGATATGGGATTGAAAAAACTTGGTAAGTGGTTAAAGAAGAACATTAAGCCTATTGCGGCAGTTGCGGCAGTTGTCTTTCCTCCTTTAATCCCTGCTATTGGTACAGCTCTTGGTGCTACTGGTGCGGCTACTGCTGTTGTTGGTGCGGCGGCTCTTAGTGGGGCGGCAAGTGCAGTTGCGGGGGATTCAACCCAAGATATTCTCAAGAATGCAGCCTTGGGAGGTGCAGCGGCTGGCGTAGTGCAATCAGTATCGCCAACTGCTTTTGATCAAAGTTTGCCAAGTCGTGTTTTTGGTGAAGGTGGGTTGCTTAGTAGCACTACCTCTCCAACTACTACTCTTGCTGGTAACTATTCTGCTGTTTCTGCTAACCAATTATCTTCTGAAGTTGCGTCTAAAGGTTTGTTAGGCGGTGTTGTTGACAAGGTTGCAAGTTTCACAGGTTTAACTCCAGATACCATTGGAAAACTTGGTTCTGCTGGTGTCCAGGCATTGCTCAGTAGTGCTGGTGCTAACAAGATTGCAGAACAAGGCAGAGAAGCGGCTCAAACACAAGCTGATGCTCAAGTTCGTGCGGCTCAGATTGCCGCTGATGCCGCTAAGTTCCGTCCTGTTGGTGTTACCACTCGTTTTGGGCAATCAGCCTTTACAACTGATGCTCAAGGCAATGTGACTGGTGCTGGTTACTCTGCAAGCCCTGAGATTCTTGGCTATCAGAATCGTTTGTCTACATTGGCTAACCAAGGATTGACTCAAGCAGAACAAGCGGCTACTGCATACAAGCCCTTGACTGGTGCTGCACAGAGTTTGTTTAGTCTTGGTAATCAGTATTTGGCTACATCGCCTGAACAAGCGGCACAAGACTACATCACTAAACAACAGGCTTTGCTTGCACCTAGCCAAGAGAATCAGTTGGCACTGTTGCAAAACAAGTTGTTCCAACAAGGTCGTACTGGTTCAGCTTCTGCTCAAGGTGGCAATCTCATGGCGACAAACCCTGAGATGGCGGCTTACTACAACTCGATTGCTCAAAGTAACTTGGCTTTGTCTGCTCAAGCTGACCAAGAGGCTAGAAACCGCATTGCTTTTGGTGGTGGATTGTTTAACACTGGTGCTGGACTGCAAAACCAGTTCTATTCTGGTCAGACTGCGGCTTATGCCCCATTTGCCACTGCTATGGACACAAGTTCAGGACTTGAGAGCCTTGCACAACAACCTATGAACCTTGGAACTTCAATTGGCGCTAAGACTACGGCTAGTACGGCAGAAGCTGGTAGATTGTTAAGTGGCGGAATTACAAGTGCGGCGGCTACTATGGCTAAACCTGATGCTTACTCTGCATCTGGTAACTTGCTCACAGGTGTTGCCAACAACCCAATGGTTACTGGTGCAATCAACAATGCCTTTGGTGTGTCAAATGCACCTAAGTATCAAATTATTAACGGTCAATTAGTTCAAGTGCCTTAAGGGGAAAGAAAATGGCAACAAACATCTTAGGATTGTTCACATCTCCTGAGCAGTATCAGGCTAACCAAATGGCTCAGTTCCGTCAGCAATCAGCCAATGAAGTTCAGTTAGACCCTTTTCAACAAGCGGCTGTTGGTATGCGTCAAGCTGGTTATCAGTTGGGTGGTGGCATTGGTGGTGCTTTGGGTGGTCAAGACCCACAGTTACAGATCATTGCCAAACGTCAGGCATTGCTTAGTCAGTTAGATCAAAGCAATCCACAGTCTTATATGCAAGTTGCTAAATTAGCGGCAGAAAATGGCGACCCTGAGTTTGCTACTATTATTGCTGATGCTGGTCGTGAAGCCGCAATTAAAGTTGCACAAGCTAACAAAGAACGTCAGTTAGCCGTACCTGCTGACATCCAAAAAGCTCAAATGATTCCAGTTTTGCAAGACAAATTGGATGAATTGAACGCAATGGAAAAAACTCCTGATGTTGTTCGTGCCATCAACATTTTGCAGAATCAACTTAAGGTTTTGAGTGGCGACAAGACAGGAACTACAGCCGCACCATTACAGGTGGCGGCAAGAATTTCAGCTATCAACCAACAGTTGCGAACCCTTGACCCTAACAGTATTGAATACAAGGATTTGGTCGAGGAGAAAACTCAATTACAAAGACCAGAAAAGCCAGAGCCTAGAATTTCTTTTGGCTCTGAGAGAGAAGCTATTGCATCTGAGTTGTATAACCAGCCTTATGGTGAGTTGACTCAGACACAGAAAGCCGCTGTCAATAAACGAGCCGATGCCGAAGCTACATCAAGAGCACCTAAAGTTTCTGTGGACTTGAAAGACCCAACTGCTGTCGCTAAAGCTGGTCTTGATGTCATGAATAAATGGGAAGGCTTCTTGAAAGCTGGCGGTGATGTTGAGGTTGCTAGTCGATATAAGGCTCTGCAATCTTCTGTTGCTTTGGCTCAAGCTGGCAATCCTACCGCTGATGGTGCAACAATCTTCAACATCGGCAAGATTTATGACCCATCTGGTGCGGTGCAAGAAGGCGACAAAAATACCATTCTTGGAAACCCATCAATCCCACAAAAGATCAAAGGTTATGCACAACGAGTGTTTGAGGGTGGTAGTTTGACTCCTGAACAGCGTAACGATTTGCTCTCAATTGGCACAAATTTGATTAAAGGTCGTGAGTCTCAACTTCAAACGTACCGCAAACAGTACATTAGCAAGGCTAAAACTTTAGGCGGTAATGAAGAAGACATTTTGAATCCATATCAAGGTTTGGTTAAAACAACACCAGCAGATGCTGTTAATCAAATCCCTACTGGTAGACAACAGCCACAACCACTGGCAAGAACTCAGCCAAAACCCCAAGGCAAGTCTGCTATTAAATGGTCTAATCTCCCAAAATAAAGGTTAATCATGGATATTGAACTGCCAAACGGTGTAGTGATTCAGGATGTGCCTGAAGGAACAACCCAAGCTCAAATAATGGCAACAGCTATTAAAGCTGGCCTTGCGACTAGGGAAGATTTTGCCTCAGTAATGGGCATGACTGAGCCATCACAGCCAACTATCCCACAGCCAACATATAAAGCACCTACATTGGGTGAACAAATCATTGGCGCTGGTGAGACAGGGTTGACCCTGTTAACTGGTGGCACTACAGGTCTTTTAGGCACTGTTGGTGGCGCTTTGACTGGCGCTTATGAGGAAGCTAAAGCTGGTCAGTTTGGTACTCCACAAGCCGCTAGACGTATTGAGGAAAGAGCAGCTTTAGGGGGTCAGCAATACACTTACGCCCCAAGGACTCAAGCTGGTCAAGAACAAGTGCAAGCCCTTGGAAAGATTGGCGCTGAACTTACGCCACTTCAACCAGTTCTGCCAACTGGAATGTTCCCGAGTCGTGGTCAAGTTGTTCCAGCAATGAGACAAGCCACTGCTGACCTAAGAACAGCGGCAAGAGAGGCTTTGCCTCCTACAGCAATAAATACTGGTCGTTCAAGTGGTGGTGCAGCGGCAACTCCTATGGATTTGGTGAGGCAAACTACTGCTGAGAATTTGCCTGTCCCTGTTAGCCTGACAAGAGGCGCAAGAACTCGTGAAGCTGAGCAATTGGCTTTTGAGAAAGAGCAAATGAAAGGGCCACAAGGCGCACCATTAAGGGCAAGAGCAGAGCAGAATAATCTGGAAGTTTTGCAGAACTTTGATTCCTTAATGGAAATGACTGGTGCTGAAGCGGCTCAATCTGGCTTTGCGGCTACAGGTAACAAGGTCATTGACGCTTTGTCTCAAGGATGGCAAGGCGCAAAGGCTAAGACCAGTGCCGCATACAAAAAGGCTGAAACTGCTGGAGAACTTGAAGCCCCAGTAACCTTAGATTCATTGGCTACCTACATAAATGAGAATATGCCTGAATCTACTGTTGCGCCTGTTATTAGTGTTGCAAAGAGCAAGGGCGTACAACTTGGTATCTTAAGAGAGATGGACGATGGCACTGTTCAGGCCGTTCCCACTACTTTGGCAAACACTGAACTGTTGCGTAGAACAGTCAATAAGACTATGGGTGTTGACGCAACAAACAAATCTTTTGGCAGTAGCATCAAGCAAGTCATTGATGAGTCTACTGATGGTCTTGGCGGTGACTTGTACAAGCAAGCTAGGGCAATCAGAGAACAGCAAGCCAGAAAGTTTGAAGGTCGTGCCATTGTCTCTAATTTGCTGACCAAGGTAAAAGGCAAGGATGACCCCAAGATTGAGGCAAGCCAAGTCTTTCAAAAGTCTATTCTTAATGGCAGTCCAGAGGAAATCACATTTTTGAAGCGTGTTCTTTACACAAGTGGTAAAGATGGACAGACTGCATGGAATGAGATTCAAGGTTCGACCATTAAGCACATTGAAGAAGTTGCAACTAGTGGGGTTGGAACTGACTCTATGGGTAGAAAACTTGTCTCTCCAGCACAGCTAAACAATGCCATCAAAGGGCTTGATAAGAACGGTCGATTGGACATTGTTCTTGGTAAGGAAAAAGCGCAAAAGGTTCGTGATCTGAATGAGGTTTTGCAATATGTGCAGACAGTACCTCCAGGCACTTTAGTCAATACATCTGGCACTGCTGGCGTAATCATGGCGGCTATTGCTGAAGCTGGAACAACTGGTTTCTTGACTGGCCTACCAGTGCCTGTTCTTTCTGGTGTTCGTGTTGCAACTCAGTATGTGAAAGATCGCAAACTGAAAGCACGAATTGAAGATGCACTAAAAAAGGGAGACTAAAATTGACCCAATTAGCATTTGTTTACTGGCGGCTGGTCTTGTTAAGAACATCCAAGCTGGCTGTGATCTTTACAAGCAAGCTAAAGAGTCTTTTGTCGAGATCAAAGCCAGTGCTGATGAAGTCATTGCCATTGGCAAAGAGGTTCATGGATTCTGGAATCAGCTTCTTGCGTTCTTTGGTAGCAAGCCTACGCCTAAAGCTGTCAAGCCTGTTGCCAAGGCTAAAAAGTCTGACTATGTTGCTGTTAACGAAACTCAAGTCAAAGTTGACATTGTTAAAAACCTCACTGAGTTCTTTAAACTTCAAGAACAGTTGGAAGCCCACATTAGAGAAGAAGAACAAAAGTCTAAAACAGTTTACGACCCAGATCAAAACCACATGGAGGCCGCACTCAAAAGAGTGATGGCTCAACAGGAGATGGACAGGTTGATTGTCCAAATCAGGGAGACTATGGTTTACCACAGCCCTCCTGAGATGGGTGCTTTGTACAGTTCAGTCTTTGAGATGCGTGACATCATCAAAAAGGAGCAAGAAGAAGCCAGGCTGATTGAGGAGTCCAAAGAGAGGTACAAGCAATGGCGGCGGCGGGAAGCAAAACGAAACCTAATGCTAAAAGAAGCGTACCTAGTGGGAACAGCAATCCTACTCCTTTACATATGGATGTGGTTTCTGTTCGTCAAGAGATAGGAGAGGAAATCATGGGGTGGGTTGCTTGTTGCATACTTATCGCACTATTGCTTCCTATGGGTGGAATGCTGTACTTGGACATCTTGGAAGCAAAGAATGAGACGAAGCGTGTTTTGCAGAAGTTAGAGAAGATTGAACAACGCATTGAAAGGAAACAGCGTGACAAAGACCGTAAAGAGCCTGATGCTATTGGCGACAATCCTGTTTTTGACAGGGTGCGAAGACCGTTTTCGTTATCCTTGCCAAGACCCACTGAATTGGGGAAAAGATGAATGTAAGCCACCGATTTGTACCGCTACAGGTACTTGTCCTGAAATGTTAGTCAAACCAGAGGAGAAAAAGTAATGGCAACCATTGGATACAAGCAAAACAACCGTTTGACCGCAGACGAGATTGAGGTGAGGGTATGGGCATTCGTTATCGTAGTCTTGGTGACAATTCTGTTGGCTTCTATGGGTATGTTCCTGTACTCAGTCTCCTTTGTCACTCAGCCTATGAATGGTGCTATGGCGGCAATTGACAAGGTTTACACGCAACAGATCAGCACCATCATGGTATTTATCACTGGTGTCTTGGGTGGTGTAGCAGGTCGTTCTGGTGTAAAGGCTATTGCCAATGCCAGTGCCAAGGCTGAAGCCACTGACAACGATGAGCCACCTGCGCCATGAGTATCTTTAACCCTTGGGTAATCTTGGGGTTTGTCTTGTCTGTAACCATTTCTTTTGGGAGTGGTTACTTCAAGGGCAAGCATGATGAGAATGTCTCTCAACAACTAGAGATTGCTCGTTTAAATGCGGTTGCAAGGACAAAAGAGGCTGCTTTGGCAACAGCAGTGACATCAACAGCTACGGCACTAAGGACATCAAATGAGAAAGCAAGACAGATTTCAAAAGAGCGTGATTTGGCTATTGCCTCTGGCGCTCTCAAGTTGCGGCTTCCTGTCAAAGCCACCAACTGCACCGTATCAACCACCGACAATCCCACCGCTACCAGCGGAGATAGCGTTCAAGCAACAGCCGAACTTGACAGAGAGGTTGCTAAATCTCTTGTCGCCATCACAGACCAAGGAGATGCCAACACCAGACAACTCAACGCCTGTATTGATGCCTACAACGCCGCCTATCAAACCATAACCAAAGGAGTCCAACAATGAACCTGTCAGCAAACTTCACCTTGAATGAACTCACAAAGTCTGAGACTGCAACACGTTTAGACATTGACAATACGCCAAATGATGAGCAGATTGAATCATTGCGTTTGCTTTGCGAAAACATCTTACAGCCAGTGCGTGACCACTTTGGCAAGCCTGTCAAGATTTCATCTGGATTTAGGTGTCCAGCCGTTAACCAAGCCACTGGTGGCTCTGCAACCTCAGACCATTGCAAGGGCCAAGCTGTTGATTTTGAAATTGATGGACTGCCAAACCCTGATGTGGCTCAGTGGATTATGGATAACCTTGACTACACCCAACTTATCCTAGAGTTCTACACACAAGGACAACCCAATTCGGGCTGGATTCACTGTAGCTTTGACCCATCTAATCTTAAAAATCAAGAACTCACAGCCGTTAAGGTTGCGGGGAAGACTCAGTATTTGCAAGGACTACAGGCATAAGAGGACGCTTGCAATAGTGTTTAGGGGTGAGGTGTTCATACAAGATCACCTCACCGCACTTCTGGCATAGCCAAGCCGTACCCATTACAACATCAGTCTGACGGTCACCTCTGACCCCCTTAGTTCTGCCATAGAAGGTGCGGATTTTTACTATCATTTCGAGACTCTGGCCTTGCTGTAGGTCGTGAAGTTCTCACGCACCCTTAGACCCCTGTTTTTAAGCTCTGTACTAGCCGCTTTGAGGGCTACTTGCTGACGCTTGGCTTTCTTATCTGTTTGCCACAAACTTGGTTCGTTCATTGTCTACCCCTAAAAACTGCCACAATTTCCCCGCCAAATTGTCTTTGGATTTCCTTAGCAGGGTTCTCTGTCCAGAAGAACTTGGGTTCGTGTTGGTCCTTAGTCCAGACATATCCATATGGTTTCATTTCAATCCCCTGATAAAAATAGCAAAGCTGTCAAGTGTATCTTTGCCAAAGCCTTGCATTTTCAGAACAGCATCAGCTATCTCGTCAATCACGATGCTCCTGTATGGGTTAAGTGACTTCATATCAATCAGCTTGAGTTCCTCAATCTGGCGTTTTCGGTTTAATGATTCGGTCATTTTTCTTCCTTTGCGTCACAAGAATGATTCGTTCAACTCGTTCATTGGTAGTGAATCGGTGTTCATTAGCGCAACGATAGCGTCTATACGTTTCATTGTTGTCTCTGCTTCTGGTTTCTAGAACGCTAACCCACTGGTCACAAACAGGGCATTTCACTATCTTTCTTCCTTGTTTACGAGGTACAACGCAAACCCGATACACACGGATACTCCCAATATTGAGCCGAAAATCCCTGCTAAGAAGACGTAGAGTACTGTTTCTATCATTTGGTTTCTCCATTTCTTTTGAATCAAAAAACATCAAGGCCAATGCACAAAGCACCGCAATCATGATGGCATTCCAGACTTTCATTTTGTCGAGGCAATCAGTTCAGTCTCAAGGTCTTTGATTCTGTCCTTGAGAATGTCGATCTCTTGTTCCATGTTGGTGATCTTCTTGTCTAGCCGCTGGCGGCTTAAAGTCTCAGCCCTAGCCCATCCAATGATTACAGCCTCATCAGCTACCTTGTTGATGAGTTGGATGATGTCATTGCGGGACATGAAGCCACCAGCAATGCCTTTGGCTGGCGCAATGCGGGTTACCAACTCTTGAATTTCTGCTTGCATACTCATGTTGTTATTCCTTGTGGTTGATGCCATGCAGATTGCAAGGCGGTGAAGTTCATAGGCGCAATGGTGACTGTTGACAGGAACAAGCCCTTAGTCTTGATCTTGCGCCCCCAATCGTCTGTAGCCTTGGTGTTGATGAGTTCCTTACGCTTGACAGCGTTGTAGACGCTATGAGGTTTGAACCCTGCCTCTACAAGCTCCTCCATTGTTCTGGCTTCTTGGCAGAAGTCTTGGAGTTCGGTCATGAAGACCACCATGCCACAAGAAGAACAGCAAAGCAGATACCGATAGCGATAGCCGCTAGGACATCAAGAAGTTTCTCACTCATCATCATTCTCCTCATCTTCACAAAGTTCACAGCCATCATGGGCAGGGTCACGGCAATCTGGGTGAGCCGCAATGTTTGACTGGTAGCGGCGGCGGTAAAAGTCCTCCGCTTTCATCTGGTCTATCTCGTCTTCATTGAGTCTCATTGTGTTTCCTTATGTTGCTTGCTGACAGGTGCTAATCATACATGAGTTGACTACCTAGTCAAACAACCATGATTTAATCCCACACGTTTCACTAGGTTATTAAATCAATTACCACTTGACTAAACAATCCAAAGTCCTCTAGAATCCAGCCCCATGAACACACAAACCATGCAACTTATTGATTCCATTAGGGAAAAGGCTGAAAAGGCTGGCTTCACCATCACTGATGTGGCTAGGCAAGCTGGCCTTGACCCCTCTCAGGTCAGCCGTTACGCCACAGGTAAAACCATACCACTGGTAACTTCCATCAAACGGCTAGAAGAATCGGTAGATTCCCTCATCCAGAGCCGCTTACAAGCCCTACAAGGGGGTCAAAATGACTAAGCGCACCTTGGGTATTGACGTTGGCCTTAATGGTGCTATCGCCTTGGTTCAGGACGGTGATTTGATTGGTGTTGTAGATATGCCAACAGTCACCCTTGACCGTAATGGCAAAGCCAAGCGTCAGGTGTCCGTTCCTGAGTTGGTAGACATCATTAAGCAGTTTGACCCTAATGAAGCCTATGTCGAAAAGGTCTTTGCTATGGCAGGGCAAGGCGTGACATCTGTCTTCTCCTTTGGTCGTTCTCTTGGCGTAGTCGAAGGAGTCTTGACAACCATGAAGATCAAAACAACTCTCATGACTCCACAGACTTGGCAAAAGGGTCTTGGCATGATAGGTGGTAAAGACGGTTCAAGAGCCAGAGCAATGGAGTTGTTCCCTGAACAGACTGCACTGTTTAAACGTGTCAAAGATGATGGTCGTAGTGATGCCGCACTCATCGCCTTGTGGGGGTCGAAGAATGGATGACAAAGAACGTCAAGTGATGCGTGACCACATTGTTTGGTTGTCAGTCCGACTTGAACAGGAACGCAACCAAAACCAATCAACAGTCGTGTTCCTCAAAAGAATCCTAGACCCTGAAGACTTGGGTCACGCTGTATCAAATGAAACAAGGCAACTCGCCTACCAATTACTCATTAACCATCATCACATTGAGAGAGCATCATGGCAACAAAGCAACTGAACCTGAGAGCATCAGCATCATCACGCTGGATAGCCTGTCCCGCCTCTGCCAAGTTGTCAGCCCAAATGCCCTATGTGGAAGGTGGCGAAGCGGCGAAGATAGGAACTGCAATTCACTCACTTGCAGAACACTGCTTCAAAGGTGACTTAGACCCCACAAAGTTTGAAGGCCAAGTCTTTGAAGGTATCTTGATGACTGAGGAGAACTGTGAGTTTGCTCTTGAGCATCTCAAAGCCATCTGGAAGATAGAAGACGAGTTGGGTGCTGGCAGTGTTCAGGTTGAACAATTCATCCCCTATCAGGACACACAAGTTTGCAAAGTCGGCGGCACAACTGATGTCATTGGCATCAGCAAAGAGAAACGCAAACTCATCATTGCGGACTTGAAAACTGGTCGTGGATATGTTGACGCTGACAGCGAGCAACTCAAGCTATATGCCTTGTCAGCCCTCAACCAGAACAACTTGTTTCGGGACATCTCAACAGTAGAACTCTGGATTATCCAACCTTATCATGGAGAGCTGCGTAAGCACTTTATGACGATTCAGGAACTCGTAGATTGGGAGCATTACATTTTGCAACCAGCTATTGAGAATGCTTTGAACCCTGCATATCCACCAACACCATCTGATTCAGCCTGTCAGTATTGCCCTGCAAAGACTATTTGCCCTGCACAGCAGCAGATTGTTGAGGTGGTAAGCAATGCACCGCCATTAGCAGTGCTTACAGAGCAACAGATTAGCGTCTTGCTGACGCAATTTGACATGGTTGAGGACTACATCAAGGCTGTGAGAGATCACGCCTTAAAACGCATGGAATCAGGTGCTGTCATTGATGGCTGGCAACTCACGCCTAAGAGAGCATTGCGTTCATGGACAAAAGAATCAGATGTTGTACCTGCACTCTTGGCTTGTGGACTCACCATAGATCAGATCGTGAAGCAAGAACTCATCACCCCTGCACAAGCGGAGAAACTGTTACCGAAAGACTTGAAGCAATCTATTGAACCGTTAACTTCCCGCATATCAAGTGGATTAACGCTTGCAAGAGACAAAGGTTTGACTCAATAATCGACCCCCCGAATCCCCCAACGTGATGCAAATCACATTTTTTAAACTTTAAACAGGAAACTTCAAATGAACTTAAATCTCTCTTCTGGCGGCGGTAACGGTAACTACATCCGATTCAGCCCACAAGCAAACGCATGGTCAAACCAAGATGGTGAATTCAATCTTGGAAAATTCGTGTTCGACATTGAGAACATCCAAACAGGTTGGATGCTCATTGCAACTGGAATCTTTGAATTCGCACCTGATGACTCGTTGGGTCGTAAAGGTGCTCAACCATCACCCGAACACAAACGAGGCTTCAAGGTCACGTTCTACAACAAAGAAATCGGTGTTGCAGAATGGTCGGCTAACGGCGCAGGAAGTAACATGGGCTTGGAACATCTATACAAGATCGCTTCTTCAGGTTTGTCAGCCAATCCTGATAAATTGCCAGTCGTGGAATACAAGGGTTCACGACCTGAAAAAGTTGGTAAGGGAAGCACTCGAGTGCCAATCTTTGAGGTCACAGGTTGGGTAGCACGACCAGCAGCATTGGCAGACGGTGGAGGTGCAGAGCCTGAGTTCTCAGCGCCAGCACCAGTGTCCAAACCAGCTCCTACACCAGTTGCCAAGCCAGCACCATCACCAGCAATGAGTGATGATGAGATGTTCAGCTAAACACTGACCACCTCACAGCACCAGAGTTTCGGGGGAGACTCTGGTTTTTTTGTCCCATTAAATATTGGTAGGTTGTATGAGTCATAAATTTCCTTATAAGTGGACTTTAAAAGATGCGGTCTTTACTAAAGATAAAGGCAAAGTTTTTTCTTGTTTTGCTTGTGGTGGTGGTTCTACTATGGGATATAAGTTAGCCGGCTTTGATGTTCTTGGATGCAATGAGATTGACCCTAAGATGATGGAAGCATACAAAGCTAATCACAACCCTAAATATGCTTACCTTGAGCCAATCCAAGATTTCAAGTTGCGTGATGATCTACCTCAAGAACTCTATGACCTAGATATTCTTGATGGTTCTCCTCCATGCTCAAGTTTCTCAATGGCAGGCAATCGAGGTGATGATTGGGGAAAAGAAAAGAAATTTCGTGAAGGTCAAGCAGAGCAGGTTTTAGATACATTATTTTTTGATTTCATTGACTTAGCTAAGAAGTTACAACCAAAGATTGTTATTGCTGAGAATGTTAAAGGCTTGTTAATAGGTGAAGCTAGAGCCTATGTCTCACGTATTTATGAAGAATTTGATGCTGCCGGCTACCATGTCCAGCATTGGCTTTTTGATGCCTCAACTATGGGAGTTCCACAAAGACGGGAACGAGTATTTTTTATAGCACTAAGAAAAGATTTGGCAGAATCATTTTTAGAGTCTATAGATATGTTTACTCTTGCTCCGAAACTTAGGTTTGATTTTAATGAGAAGCTAATTAAGTTTGATGAGTTCTATCAAAAAGGAATTGATGATAGATTATCAAGCAAGGGAAAGATATTTGAATATTGGAATTTAAGACAAGATGGTGATAAATCATTTTCTGATGCTTTAATGCGTGAGCATGGTAAACAATCTTATTTCAATAACGTATATCTTCACTTAAATGATGTATCTCCAACATACACAGCAAATGGAGATTGCCTCTATTTATTTGAAGAGTACCGAAAACCAAACAAATTTGAAAGCTGCTGCATTGGTAGCTATCCACAAGATTATGACTTTTGTAAAAGTCAATATCACTATTTGATTGGCATGAGTGTCCCACCAATAATGACTGCACAAATTGCAAGCTGCATTTATGAGCAATGGATTTCTAAATTTGATCTACCGAAAGATAATTAAATGTCAGCACAAGAATTAGCCACTACGCTTGGGAACGCCAAGAAAGTAGGGAATGGTTACCTAGCAAGTTGCCCTGTAGCAGGTCATGGTCAAGGCAACGGCGACAAGCATCCAAGTCTGTCCATCACAGA
>Ga0114981_10001038_pt1 | contig 18291 bp, 18 predicted proteins | sample S_140806_MF_Meta_FD_87028 | JGI IMG/M metagenome (GOLD analysis project Ga0114981, IMG submission 87028) | Freshwater microbial communities from Lake Simoncouche, Canada to study carbon cycling - S_140806_MF_MetaG | ecosystem: Environmental > Aquatic > Freshwater > Lake | place: Lake...
CATGGCCTTGGCCGAGTTGGCCCCCATGACCCAGCGCAGGCCTTCGAGCACATTGGACTTGCCGCAGCCGTTGGGGCCGACGACGCCGGTCAGCCCCGGCTCGATATGCACCTCGGCGGGGTCAACAAAGGACTTGAAGCCCACAAGCCGGAGGCGCTGGAACTGCATCGGCTCCTACGCAGTCACTGGCCTGCGGTGGCCGCCCGGATCGCGACCTCCAGCCCGCCCAGCGAGCGGTCCGTCACCTGACGTCCATTGACGAAGAAGGCCGGGGTGGAGTGGACGCCCGCCGCCTCGGCGCTATCCATGTCGCGGTTGAGGGCAGCCTCGACCGCAGGGGTCGTGGCGCAGGCTTCGATCTGGGCCCGGGTGCGACCGCTGACGGCGATCGCCGGGCCATACCAGTCCTCACGGTTTCCGCCGCGGAGGACGGCTGCCTGACCCTGCATCAGGGCGGCGGCGACCTCGAAGAAGCGCTCGGGCGCGGCGCAACGGGCCAGGGCGGCCCCGGGAAGGGCGATCTCCTGGGGGTCGGTCGGAAGGTTGCGGAAAACGAACCGGACCTTGCCGGTGTCGATGAAGCGCGCCTTGAAGCCCGGATAGACGAACTGGTGCCAGTCCGCGCAGTGATGGCAGGCGAAGGAGGCGTATTCGATCACCGTCACGGGGGCTTCGGCGCGGCCGATGCTGCGGTCCGCCGCCGTAACCGGGGCGAGGGCCTGCTGCGCCCGGGCGGAGTCAGACCCTGACGCGGAAGCCGCGACAGCGGGTGCCAGCAGCGCCAGCGTCAGGGTCAGCAGGTATCGCCGCCGGTGGGTCACCGGGGTGATCAGCCCTTGGCCAGTTCGGCGTCGATGGCGCGCGACAGGTCGGCCAGGGTCGCGCCTTCCGAGCCGGGCGAGACGATGGCGACGCCGTTGACGAAGAAGGAGGGCGTGCCGCTTACGCCAGCCTTGACGGCGGCCTCGCTGCGCGCCTCTGCAGCCTTCAGATTGTCAGGGTCCTTGATACAGGCCTCGATCTGTTGATTGTTCAGACCGGCGCCGTTGCCCACCCGGAAGAGGGTGTCACGCGGATTGATTCCGGCCCGCCATTCATTCTGGCTGGCCATGATCCCGTGGATGACATCGAAATATTTGTCCTCGCCGGCACAGCGGGCGATCATGAAGCCCGCGACCGCGACATTGGTCGGCGGCGTCGGCAGTTCACGGAAGACGTAGCGGACCTTGTTGGTGTCGACGTATTTGGCCTTGAACGCCGGCCAGACGGCTTCCTGCCACGACGCGCAGTGCGGGCAGGTGACCGAGGCGTATTCCACCACCGTGACCTTGGCACCTTCAGGAGCCCCGAGGGCCATGTCACCCTCGACCGACGATCCGGTTCCACCGCCGCAGCCCGAGAGCGTAGCCATGGCGGCAAGGGCCGCTGCGGTCATTGCCGCGCGGCGGCTCATGGCGGCGTATTTGGTTTGGGCGCTCATGGCGTCGTCCTCAACTGCGGGCGTGATTCTGAATAGCATCGCGCGATTCCCTACCGATACGCGCGCCTGATCACTTTCGAGAACAGAAACGGCAAAGTTTTGTCAACGGCCCGAACGGTCGCGGCCTTTTTCAGGATCCCCCAGAACCGCGCGGCCGAGCTGTTCCAGCGGCCCCTTCAGGCTGTCGGGTGCCCCGTCGAGGGCGGCTTTCAAATCGGCTTCCTCATGCGCAGCCAGCGGCTGGGCGGCCGGACGGCGTTTCGGTGCGGCCGCAAGGTCCGGGGGCGGCTTGACCGGTCCCTGGGCGATCCTGAGCCGGTCCACACTGCCCGCGCCCAGGAAAAGATTGACCCGGGCCAGTATGTCTTCGGACTGATGCTGCACCAGCAGGGCGGCGGGTCCGGCCACGCGCAGCTCCAGGGTTCCGCCGGCACCGCCCCGGCCCTTGGTCAATTTCTGCGGCCGGGTCACCCGCGCCAGCCGGTCGCCGACGATCTCGCGCCAGCGCGGTTCCAGCGCCGTCGCCCCGCGGCCAAACCGGTCGTCCAGCTCCTTGATCAACGCCTGCAGGGCCCGGCCGGCCTTGGGTGCCGGGCGGGGTGCAGGGCGCGTGCGTCGGCGCGACAGGATTTCGCGGGCCTCGGCGTCTGTGGGCAGCGTTCGGCGCATTTGCGGTCTATAACGCGGACGATGCGTTCCGTCCCCAATCCTGTGTCCGCCGTCCGCGCTGCCCTGCTGGAATGGTATGATAACCACGGACGGGCGCTGGCCTGGCGCGCGCCGCCGGTAGCCCCGCCGCCCGATCCCTATCGGGTCTGGCTGTCCGAGGTGATGCTGCAGCAGACCACCACCCCGCATGCCACGCCCTATTTCGAGGCCTTCACAGCCCGCTGGCCGACGGTGGGGGACCTGGCGGCGGCGGACGACAGCGATGTGATGGCGGCCTGGGCGGGGCTCGGCTACTACGCCCGTGCGCGCAATCTGCTGGCCTGCGCCCGTGCCGTGGCCCGGGATCACGGCGGGGTGTTTCCCGACACGGAGGCCGGCCTGCTGGCCCTGCCGGGGGTCGGTGCCTATACCGCAGCCGCCGTGGCCGCCATCGCCTTCGGCCGCTCGGCCAATGTGGTTGATGGCAATGTCGAGCGCGTCATGGCGCGGCTGTTCGCGGTGGAGACCCCGCTGCCGGGCGCGAAGCCGGAACTCAGGCGACTGGCAGGTTCACTGGTCGCCGACGACCGTCCGGGAGACTGGCCGCAGGCCCTGATGGACCTGGGCGCGACGGTCTGCCGCCCCGGCAAGCCGCTGTGCGAGGCCTGTCCGTTGACCGGATGGTGCGCGGCCCATGCGTCCGGCCATCCGGAGCGCTGGCCGCTGAAGACGAAGAAGGCTGACCGTCCGCACCGCACCGGGATCGCCTGGGTCCTGCGCGATGAGCGGGGCCGGGTGGCGCTGGAGCGGCGGCCGGACAAGGGGCTGCTGGGCGGGATGATGGGGCTGCCGACGTCGGAATGGCGTGTCGGAGCCGCAGAGGCCTCACCGCCCGTCGCCGCCGACTGGCGCGAGGCGGGCGCGGTCGAGCACGTCTTCACCCATTTCTCGCTGACGCTGACCGTGCGTGTGGCGGAGGGGCAGGGGGATTTCGTCTGGACCGATCCTGATGAAGCGCTGGCGTCACTGCCGACGGTGTTCAGGAAGGCGCTGGAGCGCGGGCTGGGCTAACGCCTACTGCATCCCCGCCCGTACCTCGGCGCGCAGGGCATCGATCGAGCGCAGGCCCTGGTCGGTCCTGAAGCGCCAGTAGGTCCAGCCGTTGCAGGCCGGGGCGTTCTCGAACAGGGCCCCGAGCTTGTGGATCGAGCCGCTCAGTTCGCCGGCGACCAGGGAGCCGTCGGCCCGGACCCGGGCCTCGCGGTCGCCGCGCGGGCAGTACAGCTTGTCGCCGGGAGACAGCAGGCCGGCCTCGACCAGGGCCCCGAAAGGCACCTTCACCTCGGCCTTGCGCGAGCCCATGACCACCAGGTCCTCGGGCGCGGCGGGAATGACCGCCTTGATCCGCTTCTCGGCCACCTTGGCATAGGTCTCATCGCGCTCGATGCCGATCCAGTGGCGGCCCAGCCGCTTGGCCGCCGCACCCGTGGTGCCGGTGCCGAAGAAGGGGTCCAGCACCACATCGCCGGGCCGGGTGGCGGCCATCAGCACCCGGTGCAGCAGGCCCTCGGGCTTCTGGGTCGGATGGGCCTTCTTGCCGTCGGCGTCCTTGATCCGCTCCTCGCCCGTGCACAGGGCCAGGGTCCAGTCGGACCGCATCTGGACGTCCTCATTGAAGGCCTTCAGGGCGTCGTAGTTGAAGGTATAGCGCTTCTGGTCCCGGCTCCGCGCCGCCCAGATCAGGGTCTCATGGGCATTGGTGAACCGCGTGCCCTTGAAGTTCGGCATAGGGTTGGACTTGCGCCAGATGATGTCGTTCAGGACCCAGAAGCCGAGGTCCTGGATCGCCGAACCGAGGCGGAAGACATTGTGATAGCTGCCGATCACCCAGATCGAGCCCTCGGGCTTCAGGATGCGGCGGCATTCCTTCATCCATTCGCGGGTGAAGGCGTCATAGGCGGCGAAACTGTCGAACTTGTCCCAGTCGTCGTCGACCGCGTCGACTTTCGAGTTGTCCGGCCGCAGCAGGTCGCCGCCCAGCTGCAGATTATAGGGCGGGTCGGCGAAGACCATGTCGACACAGGCATCGGGCAGGGACCGCAACACCTCGATGCAGTCGCCCCTCATGACGACATCGGTCTTCAGATCAGACATGGATACGCAGGCCCCGAACAGATTGAGGACCGAACGGTGAATCATTGCGGTTAAGGGCGGTTTAAGCGGACGGCAGACCGCGGGCCGTCAGTGATCGGCCAGGCCGACGAACTTCCAGCCGAGCGTCTGACCGGCGTGGAACGGCACGACCTCGGTATCGGCGGCGATCATCATCTCCGGCACCTGGTGCGCGACCCGGTCGATCCGGATCCGGTCCTCGTTCAGGGGCAGGCCGTAGAAGCGCGGGCCATTTTCCGATGCGAAGGCCTCGAGGTGATGCAGCGCCCCTTCTTCCTCGAAGGTCCGGGCATAGCTTTCGATGGCGAAGGGGGCGTTGAAGATGCCGGCGCAGCCGCAGGCCGATTCCTTGGTACCGACGGCATGGGGGGCGGAGTCGGTACCGAGGAAGAACCGGTCCGAACCCGAGGTCGCCGCCCGGCGCAGGGCGAGGCGATGCACTTCCCGTTTGGCCACCGGCAGGCAGTAGAAATGCGGGCGGATCCCGCCCTGGAACATGGCGTTGCGGTTGAAGTCGAGGTGGTGCGGCGTGATCGTCGCGGCGACATTCGCCCCGGCGGTCTCGACGAAGGCCACGGCATCGGCGGTGGTGATGTGTTCGAACACCACCTTCAGGGCCGGGAAATCGGCGATGATCCGGGTCAGGATGCGGTCGATGAACACCGCCTCGCGGTCGAAGATGTCGACATGGGCGTCCGTCACCTCGCCATGGACCAGAAGCGGCATGCCGATCTGCTGCATGACCTCGAGAACCGGATAGATCCGGCGGAAGTCGGTCACGCCGTGGCTGGAATTCGTCGTGGCATTGGCCGGATAGAGTTTGCAGGCGGTGAAGACACCCGCCGCAAAGCCGCGCCCGACCTCGGCCGCGTCGATGTCGTCGGTCAGGTAGCAGGTCATCAGGGGCGTGAAGACCGTTCCCGGCTCGACCGCCGCCAGGATGCGCGCGCGATAGGCCTCGGCAGCCGCCACGGTGGTCACGGGCGGGGCCAGGTTTGGCATGACGATGGCGCGGGCAAATTGGCGGGCCGTATAGTTGACGACCGAGCCCAGCATGGCCCCGTCGCGCAGGTGCACATGCCAGTCGTCGGGCCGCCGGATGACCAGTCCGGTGCCGGTGGCCGGGGGCGTCGTGACCGCCGTTGCGGTTTCAGAGAGCGTCATCAGGCTGTTCCTTGGCGGACCTTGCCGACGTCCATCGCGTCGCCGCGCGGGCTGGATCCGGCCCCCTGCGCATAGCGGCAGACGGGCCCGCTCGTCCAGTTCGCCGCCTGAGCGTGCCGACTGTGCCGCACCCCGTTGCGGAGCCGCTACATCCACTCACGCTTTGTTACAGCACCGGCCTCGCCTTCGCGGGCGCAGCACGTTAGTCAGACCCGTCAAGACGAGACTTCAGGGACCAGGCGATGACTCAATGGGTGTTCGGCTTCGGTGGGGGCTCTGCCGACGGCGATGCGTCGATGAAGAACCTGCTCGGCGGCAAGGGGGCCAACCTCGCCGAGATGTCGTCGCTCGGCCTGCCGGTGCCGCCGGGCTTCACCATCACGACGGAAGCCTGCGTCCACTATTATTCGAACGGCCAGAACTATCCCGCTGCGCTGGCCGCCCAGGTCGCCGCCGGGCTGAAGACCGTCGAGGCGGTCGTCGGCAAGACCTTCGGCGATGCGGGGAATCCGCTGCTGGTCTCGGTCCGGTCGGGAGCCCGCGCCTCCATGCCGGGGATGATGGACACGGTCCTGAACCTCGGCCTGAACGATGAGACCGTCGAAGGCCTGGCCGCCCTGTCCGGCGACCGCCGCTTCGCCTTCGACAGCTATCGCCGCTTCATCACCATGTATTCCAGCGTCGTGCTCGGCCTGAGCCATGACGATTTCGAGGAGGTGCTGGACGACCACAAGGACCGGCTGGGTGTCACCATCGACACCGATCTAAGCGCCTCGGACTGGGAAAAGGTCGTCGCCGACTACAAGGCGGTGGTTGAGGACCGGCTGGGTCACGCCTTCCCGCAGGACCCGCATGACCAGCTCTGGGGGGCCGTCTCGGCCGTCTTTGCCAGCTGGATGAACGACCGGGCCAAATTCTATCGCCGCATGCACGACATCCCCGAGAGCTGGGGCACGGCGGTCAATGTCCAGTCCATGGTCTTCGGCAATATGGGCGAGACCTCGGCCACGGGCGTCGCCTTCACCCGCAACCCCTCGACCGGCGAGGCCCGGCTGTACGGCGAGTTCCTGATCAATGCCCAGGGCGAGGACGTCGTCGCCGGCATCCGCACGCCCCAGTCACTGACGAAGGCAGGCCGGGAAGAGATGGGCGAGACTGCCCCCTCGATGGAGGAGGCCATGCCGGTCGTCTTCGGCGAGTTCGTCGAAGTCATCGGCCGGCTGGAAAGCCACTACCGCGACATGCAGGACATCGAGTTCACGGTCGAACAGGGCCGCCTCTGGATGCTGCAGACCCGCAACGGGAAGCGGACGGCCAGGTCGGCGCTGAAGATCGCGGTCGATCTGGCCGCCGAGGGAGTGATCTCCGAGGAGGAGGCCGTCGCCCGTGTCGAGCCGTCGGCGCTGGACCAGCTGCTGCACCCGACCCTCGATCCGAAGGCCAGCCGTACCGTGGTGGCGTCCGGCCTGCCGGCTTCGCCCGGCGCGGCCACCGGCAAGATCGTTTTCGACGCCGACGAGGCCGAGCGGCTGTCGCAGCTGGGCGACGCCGTCATCCTGGTGCGCGAGGAGACCTCGCCGGAAGACATCCACGGCATGCATGCGGCCCGCGGCATCGTCACGGCGCGGGGCGGCATGACCAGCCACGCCGCCGTCGTGGCGCGCGGCATGGGTCGTCCCTGCGTCTGTGGCATTAATGAGCTGTCGATCGACGACAGGGCCGGGACCTTTACCGCCCGTGGCCGCACCTTCAGGGCCGGTGAGATCATCACCATCGACGGCTCGAAGGGCGAGGTGCTGGACGGGGCCGTGGCCATGATCGAGCCGGAGCTGACCGGCGACTTCCAGACCCTGATGGCCTGGGCCGACAAGGTCCGGCGCCTGAAGGTGCGCGCCAATGCCGAGACGCCGCTGGATGCGAAGACCGCCCGCGGCTTCGGCGCCGAGGGCATCGGCCTGTGCCGGACCGAGCACATGTTCTTCGACGACGCCCGGATCGCCGCCGTGCGCGAGATGATCCTCGCCGATGACGAGGCCGGCCGCCGTCTGGCCCTGGCGAAGATCGCGCCGTTCCAGAAGGCCGATTTCGTCGAACTGTTCACCATCATGGCCGGCCTGCCGGTCACCGTGCGCCTGCTCGACCCGCCGCTGCACGAGTTCATCCCCCACACCGACGCCGAGATCGACGCCCTGGCGGTGACGCAGGGTCTCGACGCCGCCAAGCTGAAGCGCCGGGCGAAGGAACTGCACGAGACCAATCCCATGCTCGGCCACCGGGGTTGCCGCCTCGGCGTCGCCTATCCCGAGATCTATGAGATGCAGGTCCGCGCTATCCTCGAGGCGGCGCTGCAGGTGAAAAAGACCGCGGCCGAGGCCCCCATCCCGGAGATCATGCACCCGTTGGTCGCCCTCGGGCTGGAGATGAAATATCTGCGCGAACTGACCGACCGCACCGCCGAGGCCGTCTTCGCCGGGGCCGGCGACCGGGTCGAATACCTGGTCGGCACCATGATCGAACTGCCGCGCGCGGCCCTGCGTGCCGCCGACCTGGCCGAATATGCCGAGTTCTTCTCCTTCGGCACCAATGACCTGACCCAGACCACCTTCGGCATCAGCCGCGACGACTCCGGCCGCTTCCTGCAGGCCTATATGGACAAGGGCATCTTCGAGACCGATCCGTTCGTCCGTCTGGACCAGGACGGCGTCGGCGACCTGATCCGCATCGCCGCCGAACGCGGCGGAGCGGCGCGTCCGGGCATCAAGATGGGCATCTGCGGGGAACACGGCGGCGACCCGTCGTCGATCGCCTTCTGCGAAGCGGTCGGCCTGGACTACGTCAGCTGCTCACCCTACCGCGTGCCGATCGCCCGGCTGGCGGCGGCCCAGGCGGCACTGGTGTCGCGGGGGGGCGAGGCGCGCGAAAAAGACCGTTAGGTCGTCCGGCCCCGGCCTCAGGCGACGCCGGGTTGCAGGGCCCAGCGCATCGAGCCTTCGCCGAAGGGTTTGAAGAACAGGTCGCGGTAGCGTTCGAACACCTCGACAATCGTCCTGGCCATGTCCTGCGCGACGGTCTCGCCGCGCTGACGTTTCATCGCAACGATGCACTGCACCACGTCGCGTTGGTGAGCCGAGCCGCCCATCCTCTTCAGCACTGCGGCGATATCCTGTGCCAGTGGATCGATCTGGGCTCCCCACGGCGCTGCGAGCAGAGTCGACCCGGACGTCTCCGGGCTGTGGCGCGGGGAACCGACCGAAAGATCCGACGGCAGATGCAAGCGCAGGCGCGATTTCGTGACCAGAGGGAATGATGGAGCCGCGTCGGCCGGAGGGCCTTCCCTTTGCATCAGCACAGGTACCGACAGATCCGACGGCGGATGCAAGCGCAGGCGCGATTTCATGATCAGAGGGCATGACGGAGCCGCGTCGGCCGGAGAGCCTTCCCTTTGCATCAGCATAGGTCGCGTTGTCATCCTGTCCGTCTCTGCGACTAGTTGAACAGGAAATTCATCACGTCGCCATCCTTGACGACATAGCTCTTGCCTTCAGCGCGTAGCTTGCCGGCCTCGCGGGCCTTCGCCTCACCCTTCAGGGTGACGAAGTCTTCGAAGGCGATGGTCTCGGCGCGGATGAAACCCTTTTCGAAATCGGTGTGGATGACGCCCGCCGCTTGGGGGGCCGTGGCACCGATCGGAATGGTCCAGGCGCGCGCCTCCTTGGGGCCCACGGTGAAGTAGGACTGCAGGCCTAGCAGGGCATAGGCCTCGCGGATCAGACGGTTCAGGCCGGGCTCGGCCAGGCCGAGGCTTTCGAGGAATTCGGCCTGTTCGGCGGGGTCCAGAACGGCCAGTTCGGAATCGATCTTGGCCGAGATGACCACGGCCTTGGCATTGTCGGCGGCGGCGCGGGCGGCGACCTGTGCGGACAGTTCATTGCCCTTGTCGGCCGAGTTCTCGTCGACGTTGGACACATAGAGGGCGGGCAGGGAGGTCAGCAGCTGCAGCATGTGCCAGGCCTTCTGGTCCTCCTTGTCGACCTGGACGACCCGGGCGGGCTTGCCGGCGCGTAACGGCGTCAGGGCCATGTTGATCAGGCGCAGGGTGGTCTGGGCCTCCTTGTCGCCGCCCTTGGCCTTCTTCTCGACGTTGACCACGCGCTTCTCGAGGCTTTCGAGGTCGGCCAGCATCAGTTCGGTCTCGATGATCTCGAGATCGCTGATCGGGTCGATGCGGTTTTCGACGTGGGTGATGTCGTCATCGATGAAGCAGCGGGCGACGAAGGCCACGGCGTCGCAGTCGCGGATGTTGGCCAGGAACTGGTTGCCGAGGCCCTCGCCCTTGGACGCGCCGCGCACCAGGCCGGCGATGTCGACGAAGGTGATCCGCGACGGAATGATCTCCTTCGAGCCGGCGATCTCCGCCAGGGCGTCAAGGCGCGGCTCCGGGACCGCCACATCGCCGGTGTTTGGCTCGATGGTGCAGAACGGATAGTTGGCGGCCTGCGCCGCCGCCGTCCGGGTCAGGGCGTTGAACAGGGTGGACTTGCCGACATTGGGCAGGCCGACGATCGCGACTTTCAGGGCCATGGTCTTGGGGAGCTTTCGAGTGAGCGCGAGCCTTTAGCCCGTCGCGGCCGGTTTGTCAGGCTCGGGTGTCAATGAGCGGCGGGCGCGGCCGCATGATCGCCTTCGGGTGCAGCCGGCTGACCGACCGTCGCCGTCACCTCGACCGGCGGCGAGGATTCGAACGTCAGGGTCAGAGCAACGGTATCCCCCGCCACCAGCGGCTCCTTGACGCCCAGCAGCATCAGGTGATTGCCGCCCGGCGCGAGGGCCACGGTCTCGCCCGCGGGAAGGGGCAGGCCCTCCTTCAGCTCGTTCATCATCATCATGCCGCTCTCGATCCGGCTCTCGTGGATCTGGACCAGATTGGCGGCGGGGCTGGCGACGGTAACCAGCCGGTCGGCGGCCTTCGCGGTCAGGGTCAGGTAACAGCCCGTCATCTGCCGCCCCACCGGCGTCGGCCGGCAGACGGCTCCGGCGACCTCGACGGTTGAAGCTGCCCCGGAACCCGCACCACCGGGACTGCAGGCGGACAGGGTCAGCAAGGCGAGGGCGAGGAGCGGGGTGCGGGTCATCGGATCAGGCCTTTGTGGCGGCGGTCGGTATCGTCCCGGCCGTACAGGCGGGACGGCGGGGAGGGAAGGGCGGCTAATCGCCCCGTACGGCGTTCTGCGCGGCCTGACGGGGGCTGAATTTGGGGGCGGGGGCCAGGCGCATGACTTCGGCCTGGTAGCGGTCGTCGTCACCGGCGAGGGCGAAGGGCAGGGCACCGGCGACGGCGTCGAGCATGGGCTCCAGCCAGGTCAGGTCGGCCTTGTGGAAGTCGCTCAGCACATGGCCGTGCACCAGCTCCGGCGCGCCGGGGTGGCCGACACCCATGCGGGCGCGGCGGAAGTCGGGACCCAGCTGGCTGATCAGGCTGCGCACGCCGTTCTGGCCTGCCGCCCCGCCGCCGGTCTTCATGCGGAAGCGGCCGGGGGCCAGGTCGATCTCGTCATGGAAGATGATGACCGCGCCGGGCTGGACCTTGTAGAAGCGCGCCGCCTCGGCGACGGCCCGACCGCTCTCGTTCATGAAGGTCTGGGGCTTCATCAGCAGGACCTTGACCGGCCCGGCGGCGGTGGCGACCTCGCCCTCGCGGATCACCGACTGGAATTTGGCCCGCTCGGGCCCGAACGACCAGCGCCGCGCGATCTCGTCGGCGGCCATGAAGCCGATGTTGTGGCGGTTGCCCTGATATTTGGGACCCGGATTGCCCAGGCCGGCGATGATGATCATGGCGCGAGGTCCGGATAAGGAAACGGCCCCGTCCGCTTCCGGAAGGGGCCGTTCCAGTAGCATCTTGTGGGAAGGCGATCAGCCCTCGGCGGAGCCTTCGGCATCGGTGCCGTCGGCCGCGGCCGAGACGGCGGCCGAGGACGACTTGACCAGGGCGATCACGAAGTCACGGTCGGTGATGACGGGCTCGACGTCCGCGGGAGCCTTCAGGTCGGCCCAGCGGATGGTGTCGCCCATCTTGTGGCCGGCCAGGTCGACGATCAGGTCTTCCGGAATGTGGTCCGCACGGACCTTCACCTCGACGGCGTGACGGACGACTTCCAGCACGGCACCCTGACGGAAGGCTTCGCACTTGTCCTGGTTGATGAAGTGGACCGGGACCTCGATCTTGATGGTCTGGCTCTCATCGACCCGCATGAGGTCGAAATGCAGCGGACGGTCGGTGACCGGGTCGAACTGGACATCGCGCGCGATGACCGGCTGCGATTCCGTGCCGTATTTCAGCGTCACCAGGTGACCCAGCAGCTTGCCGGTGTAGAGCGACTTGCGGAAGTCGCGCTCGTTCACCGAGATGGCCACGGGGGCCTTGTCGCCGCCGTAAAGCACGCCCGGGACCATGCCAGCGCGGCGCGCGGCGCGAGCGCCACCGGTGCCGACGCCGCTACGGACGTCCACGTTCAGAATGATCTCGGCCATCGCCTCGCCTCAACAACACAAACGCCGCGCTGACCAGTCAGCCTTCGCGGCGGGGTCTCGGGACCCTGAATTCAAGAGCGCGGGTCATTACACGCCAACCGGCGCGGACGCAACCGCTCCCGACGTCATTGCGACGCCGGAGTGGAAACCTGCGTCAGCGCCCGTTGTTCAGGGCCGCCGCCGCCGCCTCGGCGACGGGCGTCTGCACCGGGGCGGAATCAGCGGCACCACTCGCGACCGACGTCGGCGAGACCTCGGCAGGGACCGGGGTGATGTTCTGGGCGGTGCAGGTCGCGAGGTCACGCGCCACATGGCGGCCGACGCAGAACATGTCCTCATAGCTGGGGCGTGAGGCGGCGAGGCACTGGAACAGCATCAGCTTGGACATGTTGAGGCAGAATTCGCTGTTCTGTTCGACGGTCAGGGCCTCGGTATTGGCCCGGGCGTCCTCGCCACCGGCCCCCAGCGCGGCCAGGGCGGCCACAGCCAGCGACCGGGTGACCGCCGGGGTATAGGGCGGCCCCGAGCGTGCCGGGGTCAGCGCCAGGCCGGTGCCCGAGTTGGCCGCGGCGAACAGGCGGGCCGATTCCTCGGCCGAAGGCAGCATCTGGACGGCTGACAGGGCCTTGGCACCCTCCAGACGCCGGACGCGATCGGTGATGTGGGCTGTGGCCCAGCGGCGGCGGGGGTCGTTGCGGGCCTGGATGGTGTAGGCGTCCTGCTCGACAGCGTCCGCGATCAGCAGCATGGCCGCGGAATCGCGACCGATGGTGTCGACGATCAGGCCGGCGGCCGCATCGGCACCCGGCAGGGAGGCGGCATAGGCGGGGTCGGCGACGATCCGGGCGATGATATCGCCGCGGACGGCCGGATCGACGGCAAGGGCGCGGACGCCCTGGACGAACTCCGGCGATTGCAGGGCGAGGATCGAGCCATAGGCGATCATGCCGCGCGACAGCTGGGCCGGTTCATAGGCGGCACCCCGGCGGATGGCGGCCTGGATCGCCTCGGCGCTGGTAAAGCCGGCCTGGATGGAGCCGGCCTCGCGCATGAAGGCGACATAGATGGAGGCCGCCTGGGCCACGCCCTCGTTCAGGCTGACGGGCGGCGGCGGGGCATGGACCACGGCCGGCGGCGGGGGTGGTGCGGGGGCGGGTTCCGGCTCCGGAGTGGCGCAACTGGCCAGAAGGGCAGCGACGGCAACGGCCGCCAAGGAAAGGCCGCGACGCGAAAGAGCCTGAAGCATGCGAAATCCTCACAACGAAGCGCGGCACCGCAAGGTGCCGGGGTTCCAGGCCCTTATAACGCGCGGAGAACCGTTTTCCGACCGTTAATCGAACAGCTTGGAAACAGACTCCTCATTGGCGATTCGCCGGATCGCCTCTCCGATCAGCGGGGCGACGGAAACCGTCCGGATTTTTCCGCAGTTCAGGACTTCATCGGGCTGCTCGATGGAGTCCGTGATCACCAGTTCCTTCAAGGGACCGTCGGTAATCCGCTGAACCGCCGGGCCCGAGAGGACGCCGTGGGAAATATAGGCCGAGACTTCGGTTGCGCCCTTTTCCATAAGGGCCTTGGCGGCATTGACCAGGGTGCCGCCGGAATCGACGATGTCATCGAACAGGATGCAGCGCCGGCCCTGGACGTCGCCGATGATGTTCATGACCTCGCTTTCGCCGGCACGGGCGCGGCGCTTGTCGACGATCGCCAGATCGGCATCGAGGCGTGAGGCCAGCGAGCGGGCGCGAACCACACCGCCGACGTCGGGTGAGACGATCATCAGGTCGTCGCCGCGCGGATAGTGATCCTTGATGTCCTGGGCCAGCACAGGCGTGGCGACGAGATTGTCGGTCGGGATGTCGAAGAAGCCCTGGATCTGGCCGGCGTGCAGATCCATGGTCAGGACCCGGTGCGCCCCGGCCCGGGTGATCATGTTCGCCACCAGCTTGGCCGAGATCGGCGTCCGGCCGCCCGTCTTCCGGTCCTGCCGGGCATAGCCGAAATAGGGCATGACCGCCGTGATCCGCCGCGCCGACGCCCGCACCAGGGCATCGGTCATGATCAGCAGCTCCATCAGATTGTCGTTGGCCGGATAGCTGGTCGACTGGATGATGAAGACATCCTCGCCGCGGACGTTTTCCTCGATCATGGCGAAGACCTCATTGTCGGCGAACCGCTTCACCTGGGCCTTGGTCAGGGGCATGTCGAGGTGGGCCGCAATGGCCTGGGACAAGGTCCGGTTGGAGTTGCCAGAGAGCAGCTTCATGTCCGGTCATCCTTTCGCCGTCATCGCCGGGCTGAGAATGGATCCTCGGCGCTGGCGCGCTTCATACCAGCGGACGGCCCGGCCACAAGGCGCGGCGCGCCTTTTTGGCGTTCTTCTTCGCGGATTGGCGTGGGCAGGTTCGCTGGTGTAGAGATCGCCTCTCGTTTTGCGGGGCCCCGACGGGTCCACGCCCGCCGGCATTTCAAGTTGAGGTCGTCCTTGCCTGCTTCCCAATTCCGTTCCGGCCTGGTCCTGGCCACGGTGGCTGTGTCGGCCCTGACGCTCTCGGCCTGCGGCGCCCGCACCGATCGTCCCCGTCTGGCCTATGAGGAGCGGCCGGTCGAGGCGCTCTACAACACGGGCTACCAGCGCCTGCAGAGCAAACGCTGGGCCGATGCGATCGACTATTTCCAGGAGGTCGAGCGCCAGCATCCCTATTCGGAGTGGTCGCGTCGTTCGATCCTGATGCAGATCTACGCCTATTATCAGAACAACAACTACGCCGAGGCCATCGCCGCCTCCGACCGATTCATCCAGCTGTTCCCGGGCAATCCCAGTGCGCCCTATGCCTTCTACATGAAGGCCCTGTGCAATTTCGAACAGATCACCGACGTGGGCCGCGATCAGGGCTATGCCCAGGCGGCGCTGGACGGGCTCAAGGATGTGCAGCGCCGTTATCCGGGCACGTCCTATGCCATCGACGCCACGGTCAAGATCGACATGGTCAATGATCAGCTGGCGGGCAAGGAAATGGCCATCGGCCGCTACTACCAGCGCGCCGGCCAGCCGCTGGCGGCGATCAACCGCTACAAGGCGGTGATCGACAACGAAGCCTATCAGCGCACCTCGCACACGCCCGAGGCCCTGTACCGGCTGGTCGAGGTCAATCTGGTGCTCGGCCTCAAGGAAGAGGCGACCCGCAACGGTGCCGTGCTCGGCTTCAACTATCCGGGCAGCCCCTGGTACGCCGAGGCCTATGCCCTGCTGTCCGAGGAAGGCCGCACGCCCGAGGTCGCCCCGACCGCCCAGCGCGAAAGCTGGCTGCGCCGGATCATTCCGGGCTGATCGGACCTTGACCGCGATCATTTATGTAGCTACATAAATGATCATCTTCGATCCGAAGAAGGACGCTGCGAATATCGCCAAACACGGCGTGTCGTTGAGCCGCGCCCGAGACTTCGTTTTCGAGAACTCCTTGGTCGAAGCGGATGACCGGTTCGACTACGATGAACGACGGTGGGTAGCCTACGGTGATCTGGACGGCAGGCTTTATGTGCTGGTCTTCGTGGTCCGGGACGACATGACTCGCGCGATCAGCCTGCGGAAGGCGAACGAACGGGAGAAGCGGCATGCCAAACGGCAAGGGCGTCTCGGAGGCGCCGGTTGAGTATCTGGTCGATGACGACGATGACACGCCTGAGCTGACCGCCGAGCGCGCCGCCAGGCTGCGTCCGGCCAGGGACGTTTTCCCGGAATATGTGCTGGCGCAGTTCAAGCGGTCGCCCGGTCGGCCTCGCTCTCCCTCTGCAAAGAAACAGGTCACGCTTCGGCTGGACGCGGAGATACTGGACTACTTCCGGGCCGGGGGAGACGGCTGGCAATCCCGCATCAACCGGGCCCTGCGACAGGCCGCCGGTTTCACGGTTTGATCGTCCGCAGTTTGCTAGACTGACGCCGATGCCGAATCGCCGCCGTCCATGCTGACCGCCCTGTCCATCCGCGACATTGTGCTGGTCGACGCCCTCGACCTTGAGGTTCACGGCGGCCTGACGGTGCTGACCGGCGAGACCGGGGCGGGCAAGTCGATCATCCTCGACGCCCTCGGCCTGGCGCTGGGCGCGCGAGCGGACGCCGGCCTGGTCCGGGCGGGGGCCAAACAGGCCTCGGCCACCGCCGTCTTCACCGCCCCCGACGACCCGGCCCTCATCGCCCTGATCAGCGAGCGGGGCTTTGACGTCGTGCCGGGCGAGGAGCTGATCCTGCGTCGCACCCTGGCCGCAGACGGCCGCAGCCGCGCCTTCGTCAATGACCAGCCGGCGGGCGTCACCGCCCTGCGCGAGATCGGCCAGGCCCTGGTCGAGGTCCACGGCCAGCACGAGACCGTCGGCCTGCTGGACTGGAAGACCCACCGCGCCCTGCTGGACAACTATGGCGGCCTGCAACCGCAGCTGGACGGGGTCGCCCGCGCGGCCGACCGGCTCAAGGCCGCCGAACGCACCGTCACCGACCTCAAGACCGCAGCCGCCGACGCCGCCTCGCGCGCCGAGGAGCTGACCCGGAACCTCGCCGACCTCGACGACCTCGACCCGCGCGCCGACGAGGAGACCGAACTGGCCGGTGAACGCGCCATCCTCGGTGCGGCGGAAAAGGCCGTCGCCGACCTCGCCGACGCCCGTGCCTCCCTGGGCGGGGACAAGCTGTCCCAGAAGCTGTCGGCCGCCCTGCGCGCCGTCGAACATGCGCGGACGCGGGCGGGGCAGGCGGGGACCGACCCCGAACATCCCCTGCTGCAGAAACTGGCCGCCGCCGCCGAGGCCATCGACCGCACCATGGTCGAGGCGGAAGAGGCCATCGCCTGCGTCGACGCCGCCGCCAATGCCTTCGACTTCGAGCCCGGCCGTCTCGACAAGGCCGAGGAGCGGCTGTTCGCCCTGCGCGCCGCTGCGCGCAAGCTGAACACTTCGGTCGAGAACCTGCCGGTGCTTCGCCTGCGGTTCCGCGAACAACTGCGGCTGATCGAGGACGGGGCCGAGGCCATCAGCGCCGCCGAACGTGCCGCCTCGGCCGCGCGCGAGGCCTATGACGTGGCCGCCATCCTTCTGACCTCCGCCCGCGAGGCCGCCGCCGACCGGCTGACCGCCGCCGTGATGGAGGAACTGGCCCCGCTGAAGCTGGAACGCGCCCGCTTCCGCGTCGGCTTCGAGCCGGTCGCCGACGGCCGTCGCGGCCCGCTGGGCGTCGAGACGGTCCGGTTCGAGATTGCCACCAATGCCGGCACCCCCTTCGGCCCGCTGGACGCCATTGCCTCCGGCGGCGAACTGGCCCGCTTCGCCCTGGCCATGAAGGCCGCCCTGGCCGGGCGCGAGGACCAGCGCCAGCCGGTGATGATCTTCGACGAGGTCGACCAGGGCGTCGGCGGCGCCGTCGCCTCGGCCGTCGGTGCGCGGCTGGAGCGGCTGTCGAAGGGTGCCCAGGTCCTGGTCGTCACCCACAGCCCTCAGGTCGCCGCCCGCGGCCACGCCCACTGGAAGGTCCGCAAGGCCGACGCGGGCGGTGTGACGACGACCACGGTCGACGCGCTGGACGACGAGGCGCGGCGCGAGGAGATCGCGCGGATGCTGTCGGGGGCCGTGGTCACCGACGAGGCCCGGGCGGCGGCGAGAAGCCTGATCGGGTAACCGGCAAGGGGCGGAACGCGACGCTGGAAGCGGACGGTCCGGCCGTCCTCGGAACGGGGGCTGAGGTTTCTGAGCCGTAAGCAGGGAAGACGCCACCGTCCCGGCCCTCCCGTGATCATCCAACGTCTGGCACGCCCCCGTTATCCGGAAGTTTATGCTTTGGGATCAAGATTGGCGGACTGAGGCACCGTCGTGCCATCTCCGGATGTCGTGTTTTGGCTGAAGCAAAAACCGCTTACGATAACAGGCTGGCGGAGCTTCCGAGCTTCACCCAGGCCATGCTGGATCGCTATCTCGAGGCGCATGAGCGTTACGTTCGGCGTCAGTCGAACGGCCGTCGCGCGGTGATCAAATACATTCGGGCACCCCATCTTGATTTCAGGGCGCGGCAACTGGCCGAGGCCGATCTGACCGGAGCCAACCTCGAACGCACCAAGCTTTCGAAGGTGAATTTCGAGCGCGCATCCTTCTACTGCGCAAACCTGCCCGGCACAGATGCGAGGCAGGCCGATTTTCGGCAGGCCGATTTGCGAGGTGCAAACCTTCGTGGGGCCGACCTCTCCGGTGCGATCCTCGACGACGCCGATCTGCGGCAGGCCCTGCTTGCCCGGGCCGACACGGAGGACGGGTAC
>Ga0114981_10001039_pt1 | contig 18277 bp, 3 predicted proteins | sample S_140806_MF_Meta_FD_87028 | JGI IMG/M metagenome (GOLD analysis project Ga0114981, IMG submission 87028) | Freshwater microbial communities from Lake Simoncouche, Canada to study carbon cycling - S_140806_MF_MetaG | ecosystem: Environmental > Aquatic > Freshwater > Lake | place: Lake...
AGTATAGCTGGTACACTGACCACAGCAAGTCAAACAAACATCACCAGTGTTGGAACATTGGGCAGTTTAAATGTAACTGGCAATATTAGCGGTGGCAACGTATCAGGCACAAGTATAGCTGGTACACTGACCACAGCAAGTCAAACAAACATCACCAGTGTTGGAACATTGGGCAGTTTAAATGTAACTGGCAACATCTCTGGTGGCAATATTGGTGCCACAAACCACACAGGTACCACGGTAAGTGTAACAGGTCAAGTGACTGGTAGTCAGTTCAATGGATCAGGTGCTGGATTAACATCAATTCCAGGTGCTAATGTAACAGGTACTGTGCCTTCTGCTACATCAGCTACAACAGCAACAACTGCAACATCAGCATCATCAGCCACAACAGCAACAACAGCAGGCACAGTAACAACAGCGGCGCAGGGCAACATCACAAGCGTTGGTACGTTAACCTCATTGACTGTAACCGGAGCAATCACAGGCGGAAGTCTATCAGTGTCAACTGGTAATATCAGCGGTGGAAATATCAACAACAACAATGCCAACGGTGTTGGCAATATTGGTACAGCAACCACTTATTTCAACACTGTGTTTGCCAAAGCAACAAGTGCTCAATACGCCGACTTGGCAGAAAGCTACACAGCTGATGCACATTATGCTCCGGGAACTGTGCTGAGTTTTGGCGGCACAAACGAAGTTACTCAAAGCAACTGGGACTCTGATCGACGAATTGCAGGGGTTGTGTCTACAAACCCAAGTTATGTAATGAATGCCACACTCAAAGGCGAGCACGTAGCAGTTGTTGCGCTACAAGGGCGTGTTCCTACCTTGGTAAATGGTCCTGTACGCAAAGGTGATCTAATGGTGAGTGCAGGAAACGGACGTGCAAGAGCAGAAGCAGAACCCAAAATTGGTGCTGTAATTGGCAAAGCACTAGAAGACTTTGCCGGCGAATCCGGCACAATAGAGGTTGTTGTAGGCCGCATCTAACGCAAAATGCAGCAAGTCTTGGTTCTGGTAAATAGACTATTGAACCTGGATTAAGAATGACACAACAGATAATTGATACTGGCTTAGTTGCCAATGATGGCACCGGTGAAAGCCTGCGTAATGCCTTCACTGCTGTAAACAACAACTTTGCAAATGTATGGGCAGCCGGCCCTGTTGACACTCAGGTCGTTATCTCTAACAATGTTGTTTCAACTAACGTAACAAATCTTGATCTGCGCCTGGCCGGCAATGGTATTGGTACAATCACAGTTGAATCAACTGTGGTTCCCAGTATAGATCGTGTGTACGATCTCGGAACTCCTGCAAAACAATACGACAGCGTTTACGCACAATATTACTTTGGTAATGGTGCGTTCTTAACAGGAATCTCTGGCGGCAATGGATCAGCCAGCAACAGTTTTAGTACTATCAGTGCAAACGGGGTAAGCATTGTCGCTGCCAGCGCCACTGACACATTGACTCTTGCCTCGGGCAACAATGTTGTTATTCTGGGCAATAGTGCAACAGATACTGTTTCAATCAGCCTGGTTAACAATCCCATATTCAGTGGAAACATCACAGCAGCCGGTAATATCATTGGCAGCAACGTCAATGCTGTTAACCTTAGTTTATCGGGAAATGTTGTATCCGCACTTGCAGTTTCAGGAAATGTCACAGCACCTTACCTGTTTGGTAACGGCAGTCAACTCACAGGAGTTGTTACTAGCCTTGGGGGCAATCTTGCTGCCAATATCAACACCGGAACATATAGTTTATACAGCAGTAATGGTGCTGTCAAAGTTGACGATGCACTAAGTGTCACAGGCACAGTTATCACGACAGGCGGGGTACTTTCAGGTGGCCCAATTGCTACCACTGCAAACGTCACTGCCAATTACTTCATCGGTGACGGCAGCCAACTCACTAACTTACCTGCAGGCAATTATTCAAATGCCAATGTTGCTGCCTACTTGCCCACATACACAGGCAATGTGGCCGCTGGTAACGTATCCGCTATCGGCAACATCACCGGCAATTACTTGATTGGCGACGGTAGCCAACTTACTAATCTTCCAGTTGGCAATTATTCAAATGCCAATGTTGCTGCCTACTTGCCCACATACACAGGCAATGTGTCTGCTGGTAATGTATCCGCTGCTGGCAACATTCGAGGTTCTTACTTTGTTGGTAACGGTAGTCAACTAACTGGTATCTCTGCCAGTTTAAGTGGCAATCTTTCAGGCAATATCAACACTGGAATTTATAACTTATTCAGTAGCAATGGAGCAGTAGTAGTCAATGACGGACTAAGTGTCACAGGCACCGTTACCACATCAGGTGGAATACTGTCAGGCGGCCCAATTGCCACTACAGCAAACGTCACTGCCAATTACTTCATCGGTGACGGCAGCCAACTCACTAACTTACCTGCAGGCAATTATTCAAATGCCAATGTGGCGGCTTACTTGCCCACTTACACAGGCAATGTTTCTGCCAACTATTTTGTTGGCAATGGTTCAACACTAACAAGCATTGTTGGAGCCAATGTCACAGGCACAGTGGCCAATGCCACTTATGCACTAAATGCCAATACTGCTGTTTATGCAACCAATGCAACTCAAGCCACGTATGCTACCGTTGCTAATTCAGTAGCAGGTGCAAACGTTCTGGGCACAGTGGCCAATGCCACTTATGCATTAAATTCCAATACATCAAGTTACACCAATCAAGCCAACATTGCAAATGTGGCCTACGCTGTAGCAGGAGCAAATGTTTCGGGCACGGTGGCCAATGCCACTTATGCATTGAATGCCAATTCTGCTGTTTATGCAACCAATGCAGTCAACGCCACTCAATCCAACTATGCCAACACGGCCAACAGTGTAACTGGCTCCAATGTTGTGGGCATTGTGGCCAACGCTGTGTATGCGACCACATCTGGATCAGCCAGCAGTGCTAACACCGCAGGCACTGCCCAATATGTCACAGCCAATGCACAAGCAAACATCACAAGTGTTGGTACGTTAACATCGCTAAGTGCAACAGGCAACATCACCGGAAACTATATCCTGGGCAATGGCAGTCAATTAACTGGAATCTCTGCTAGTTTAAATGGCAACCTTACTGGAAACATCAACACTGGAATTTACAACATATACAGTACAAGTGGTCCGGTAACAATCAATGACGGACTAAGTGTTACCGGAACAGTAACCACATCAGGCGGCCTGATCACCCCTGGCCCAGTTGCAACCACAGCAAACGTCACTGCCAATTACTTCATTGGTGACGGAAGTCAATTAACAAACTTACCTGCAGGCAATTATTCAAATGCCAATGTTGCTGCCTATCTGCCCACATACACAGGCAATGTTTCGGCTAATAATTTTATTGGTAATGGTGCTGTATTAACAAGTATTACCGGCGCCAATGTCACAGGCACAGTGGCCAATGCCACTTATGCACTAAATGCCAATACTGCGGTATATGCAACCAATTCTGGCCAGGCCACGTATGCTAGCATTGCCAACTCGGTGGCCGGTGCCAATGTCACAGGCACAGTGGCCAATGCCACTTATGCACTAAATGCCAATACATCAAGTTACACCAATCAAGCCAACATTGCAAATGTGGCCAACTCAGTGGCTGGTGCAAATGTCACAGGCACAGTGGCCAATGCTGTTTATGCACTAAATGCTAATGCAGCCACTTATGCTACCAATGCAGTTAACTCTGTGCAGGCCAACTATGCCAACACGGCCAACAGCGTAACAGGTGCCAATGTTGTGGGTATTGTGGCCAATGCCGCTTATGCCATAACAGCAAGCTCGGCCAATACTGCCAATACTGCCGGCCTGGCACAATATGTCACAGCCAATGCACAAGCAAACATCACAAGCGTTGGTACGTTAACATCTCTGAGTTCAACTGGAAATATCACCGCTCCTTACTATATTGGTAACGGCAGTCAACTAACTGGTGTTGTCAAAAGTATAGCTGGAAATTTAGCCGGTAACATTGACACACTTGAATACAGCATCAACAGTAGCAATGGCGAAGTAAGATTTGGCAATACCATCAGCGTAATTGGTAATGCTATCATTACTGATAATCTTTTGGTTGGAGATCAGATTGCAACCACTGGCAATATTACCACAGCTGCCAACGTATATGCACAAAATTTCATTGGTAATGTGTACGGAAATGTATATGCCAATATTGTAGTCCCTGGTGCCAACACAGATGTGCTGTTCAACACCAATGGCGAGGCAGATGCTTCTTCTGGACTGACTTTTAACAAGGTTGCAAACATACTCACAGTGGGTGGCAACGTTTCTGCTGCCGGCAACGTTTCTGGCAATTACTTTATAGGTAATGGTGCTTTACTAACTGGCATACCAGAACTATATGGTAATGCCAATGTTGCTGCCTATTTGCCCACATACTCGGGAAATATCACAGCTAATACCATATCAACAACTGGTAACATTACTGGCAATAGTTTTATTGGAATCACTGCAAATCTTATTGGTAACATTACAACCAGTTCCAATGTCATTGCATCATACTTTGTTGGTAACTTTGCTGGTAATATTTCAGGAAACCTGACAGTACCAGGTCTAAACACACAGGTTATTTTTAACACTGATGGGTCAGCTGATGCCACTTCCGGACTGACATTTGATAAAGCGTCAAACGTTCTTGCCATCGGCGGAAATGTTTCTGCTGTTGGTAACATCTCAGCCAATTATATATTAGGCAACGGTAGTCAACTGACCGGTATTGATGCCACATCCATACAAAATGGCAACTCGAATGTAAGTGTTGCTGCCAACGGGAATGTATCAGTCAGCGTTGCTGGTTCCAGCAATGTTGTTGTAATTTCTGCTGGTGGACAGTTGAGTGCAGCCGGTAACATTACCGGTAATTATATTTCAGGCAACGGTACTCAGCTAACAGGCATCCTTGGTAACAATGTTAACATGGGACCAAACACTGCAGGTGCATTTATTAGCAATGCAGTAACATTAACCACAACCACAACAGTGACAAACGGAATAGCATTGCTTAATCAAGTGTTGGGGAAACTGGTACCACCCGCACCCCCTAATTTTCCCAATGCTACCGCAATTGCATTGTCAGGTATAACAACATACCGAATGGCCAATATCACACAGGTAGACAACACCCCTGGGGCTAACAAGGCTGTGGCTGCAGGAACATCGGTTGCCAATGTGTTAAGAACAGCAACCTATGCAACCAATACTATATCCACTGTTGGTCCAGGTGATGCAGGCATTATTACCGCAGTTCGTAATGGTGCCAATGTAGGAACAGTAACGCTCAACACTGGGGCAAGCCCAACGGCTAACGGAACATACGGCGGCAATCTTGTGATTACCAACAACTATGATTACCACACAGCCAATTCTAGCATTGCGGCAGGTTTCTGGTATGTGTTTAGTGCGGCAGTATCGGGTGCAACTGCACCTGCTGGGTGGAATGAATTGTACATTGCTGACTCCAGCACAGGCAACACCAACACCACAGTGTGGTACTACGATAATGCAAGTCCTGCAACACCAAGTTTTAGTTCTACCACAATGACTCCTCCAGGATCGGCCAACTTGTTGTACAGCAGTACCATTCCACACTATACTAACAATAATAATTTCACTATTGGATTTAATGTGGCCAATGTTAGTGGTAACACATACCCAACGTCAAACACATTGGCATCTGGATCAAGTGGTGGCGCATTTACAGCACCAGCTAGCATTAACTATAGCGCATCCAACATTGGTAGCAATGTGTTGAACTCATTTGCCAGTGCCAGTGCCAACACCACTGCCGGCATTACAACAGGATTTGGCAGCAGTTCAACTGGACCTAGCATGAGTGTCAACAACAGTTATTCAACTGGCACATTAACATTGACCACAGCATTGGGCAACACGGTACTGTGGAAGTCAGGAACTGCCACAGCCATTGACGAAAGCAATGTGGTGATTGGCAGCACAATTGGAACTGGTTCAGGTAATGCTTACAGAATTATAAATCCGGGCACAGGCAACACTCCTGCTTATACAGGGTCAGAAGCTGCCTTTAATAGTCAGTCTAGTACATTACAAACATATGATGCCACTGTGGTTGGATCAGGGTCAAGCGGATTACTCAAGCATGATCAAAACAATTACTCAACTGGGTATTTGCCAGCTGGACCAAACTTGAGTTCTGGGCGCACTGGCACCCAATACTTCACGATAAAATTTGTACGTACTGCGGTATCTAAATTTGATATCAAATACAGTGGAAACGTTGCTGGCATGTGGGTAGCATTACCTGGGTCGGTAATAGATTCAAGTTCCAGTGCCAATGGATGGATCAACATGGCATCTGCTTATGGAGGAGCTGGGTATCCAGGAGTTAATGCACCGGGCAATGGCAGCGATGGATGTGCAGTAGGAGGAACTGTGAGTTTAAATACTGCTGTGACTAATAGTAGCAAGACATGCACGTTTGGAACTGTAAGTAGTTCTAGCACTGCAACCAACGAAATCTATGTGAGGATAGCTCTTGCATCGGGACAGACTGTGACTGCCCTTACACTAGAAACAGCGAGCAACTAACATGGCAATATCTACCGCACAATACGTTGACTTACTGTTTAAAAAATTACAAGGTGTGGCCAAAACAGCCACTGCTACGCAAAAAAGCGCAAGCAATGAAAGCATTGCAAGCCCAGCATTGTTACGTGGAGATATTGTTTGGACACAATCTTCTCAGGTACCAGCTACAGCTCAAGTAGTAGCAAACGTAACTCAAGGATATCTTACTACCAGCAGGATTGAGTGCGTTGCTGATACCACTGTTCCCACAATTGGCGGCATATACCCTACTTGGTTAACCAATTTACAGTACTGGATCCCACAAGAATTTGGGTCAACTTGGCCGGTCAAAGTCTGGATAGACACTGCCGGTGCTGCCAATCCCACTGTCACTGGCACACAGATCTTTTCAACAGGTATTGGGGGCGTAGGAGAATTTTACTTTGACACACAGGCAGGCGTACTAAACTTTATCGGGGAGACCATCCCTAGTACACTCACTGCTGGCAAAAGCATTTTTATTACAGGCTATAGATATGTAGGACAACTGGGCGTAACCAATTTACCCAGCGCCAACATTGGCAATATTCAGATAACCGGCAATACCATTGCAACCCTAAACACCAACGGTGATTTAGTATTTGATCCTAATGGTACTGGCCAAGTTGTAATATCTAGTGATTTAACAGTAAGTGGCACCATTTACGCCAACATCAGCGGTAACATTACAGTGCCCGGTGCCAACGGTGATATATTGTTTAATGCAGCCAATGTATTAAATGCTAGTTCGGCACTGAATTTCAATTACTCATCAAACATATTTTCAGTTGCTGGTAATATCATTGGATCAAATGTTACCACTGGTGGATTGGTATTTGCAACTGGTAACATCACTGGTGGAAATATTACCACAGTGGGAACTGCCAACATTGGCACCTTAGCAGTAACAGGCAATGCAAATGTTATTGGAAATATCACAACCACAGCCAATGTTTCTGGCGGATTTATACTAGGAAATGGGTCGTTTTTAACTGGGATTGATGCTACTTCGATACAAAATGGCACATCAAATGTTCGGGTAACTGCCAATGGCAACATCACAGTTGGGGTGGCCGGAACATCCAATGTTGTGGTGTTTGCTTCTACCGGCGAATACATCACAGGATTACTCAGCATCACTGGAAATGTAACTGCTGGGAACGTAACTACTGCAAATGTCAACAGCACATCTGCATTGACAGTGGCAACTGGCAGCAATGGTAACTTGTTACTGTCAGCTACTGGAACAGGCATTGTTAAAATCACTGGCGGCACTGGATTTGTAGTGCCTGTGGGCAACACAGCACAGCGTCCGTCTCCAGTTGATAACGGTACTTTACGATTAAACTCTACACTTAACGACCTTGAAGTTTATAATTCAGGCTCGTGGCAACTTGTTGGATCAGGAAACACTGGCAACATCACTGTGACTGATCAGCAGATTACTCCTGATGGTACAAACACAGTTTACACACTAAATCAAGAAGCTACTGCTCCAAGTATTATGGTAGCAATTAATGGTGTAACTCAAACTCCTGCTGAAGGATATACTGTTACAGGAAATATAATTACATTTTCTGAAGCACCACTGGTCAGTGATGCCATTGACATTAGATTCTTAACGTCACCTATTGCTACTCCGGGTGCAATTTACAACTCAGCGGCCAACAGCTCTGTACAGGTCAACGATGTTCCAGAAATATCATTCACAGTAAACAATGCAATACGAACTAAAATTACTGCCAATGGCATTGTGGACATCAGCACAGGACGCAGTATAAAAATGCCTTTGTATACTGTGGCACAAGCAGATGCTCTTACAGGACGTACCGAGGGCGAAATGATCTATGTGCAAAACGGAGATTCGGGCGCAGCCTGTCTGGCAGTTTTTGCCGGGGGCGTATGGAAAAGAGTAGTGCTAGGTGCCGCAATAAGTGGATAAACTACCCTCAAGGTATTAGAAATTTTAGAAGATGGTAAATAGAGTATAAGATGGATAAAAATTGCCTGTTTAAACAGGTTGTGTGCGTGATTTAATAAGGAAGTAAAATGGCAGTCACCAGAATTAAGAATAACCAGGTAACCACGAATACGTTAACTGGTAATGCGCTTGCTAATAGTTTTGTTTACAACAGTAACTTTAGCGTAACAGGTACACTATATGCCAATGTACTGGTTATCAACAACGGGGGCAATGTCTCAACCACAGGCAATGTTCTAAGTGGCAATTCTGTAATCACCGGGCTACTCAGTGCTGGTGGAAACGTTATTGGTGGAAATGTCACCACAGCAGGCATTGTTAACGGTGCATCTGTAACTGGTACTGTTGTCAGTGCAAGCGGTAACGTAACCGGTGGTAATGTAATATCCAGTGGTTTACTAAGTGTTGCGGGTAATATTACCGGCGGCAACCTTATTACCAATACCCTTGTTGGTACAGGAATAACACTCACATCTACTGGTAACTTGAATCTAAGCCCGACTGGCAATATTGTTGTCAACGGCAAAAACATTAATGGTGTAGCTGAGCCTGTGCAGGCACAAGACGTAGCTACCAAGAACTATGTTGACAGCGTGGCAAGTGGTCTTGATCCCAAAGCAAGTTGCGCATATGCAACAACAACAACACTGGCAGCGTACACATACAACAACGGCACAAGCGGTGTGGGTGCCACAATCACCGCCACTGCAAATGGTGCATTCACAGTTGATGGTGCAACCCCGTCAGCTGGCGATCGCATTTTGGTTAAAAACGAAACAGGCGGCAATCAGCCATACAACGGTATCTACTCTGTAACCACAGCAGGTAATGCAGGTGTACCATTTGTGTTGACTCGTACAACTGACTTCGACACTGGCGCTGAGATTCCTAGTGCATTTACATTCATCGAAGCAGGTACTACAAACGCTGACACTGGTTGGGTTTGTACAACAAATTCTCCTGTAACAGTTGGCACAACAAACATTGTGTTCAGCCAGTTCTCTGGTGCTGGTCAGTACTCAGCTGGTACAGGATTAACGTTAACTGGTACAACATTTAGTCTCAGCAATACCGCTGTTACTACAGGTAGCTATGGTAGCACCAGCAACATTGCAACATTCACAGTTAACCAACAAGGTCAACTCACAGCCGCTGGCACAGCAAGTATTGCCGCCCCAGCAAGTTTTATCACAGGCACAACACTAAGCTCAAACGTTGTTACTACCAGTATTACTACACTTGGTACACTGGGCAATCTAAGTGTTACAGGCAACACCACAAGCGGTAACTTTATCACCGCTGGAAATGCATTAATTGGTGCAAGTTCTGTCAACTTGTTGGCCAAAGAAGCACCAGGTATGTTTGTTGAAAGTTCAGCTGGCGCCATTGCCACTGTGCTTGACTTGATCAACCCAGGTGCTGGTACAGGTGCTGGCGCAGCCATTGACTTCTATAACTATGTTGGTAACACAACATTTGGTCCTGGCGCACAGATTGCATCTAGAGATGACGGAACATTCTCGTCAGCAATTGATTTCTCAACTAAAGCATCCACAGGTTTGGCCAATGCCGCACTTGTGACACGTATGACTTTGGCATCTACAGGTGCTCTAAGCGTAAGTGGTAATATTTCAACAACTGGCAACGTTGCTGGTGCAAACTTTATTGGTAATGTTGTTTCTACTTCAGTTAGTGCCACAACGTTAAGTGCAAGTGGCAACGTAACTGGTGGCAACGTAAATGCCGCAGGATTGAGCCTAAGTGGTAACGTTATAAGTGCTCTTAACAGCACCAGCGCAATCACTACAACTGCCAACGTAACAGGTGGTAATGTAGTAACAGGTGGATTGATCACAGCAACGGGTAACATCACAAGTGCTGCCAATATTTCTGGTGGTAACTTGATCACTGCAGGAACATTCCAATCTGCAAGTATCAGTGCAACCGGTAACATCATTGGTGGCAACGTTAGTACAGCTGGCTTGATAACAGCAACTGGTAACGTAACTGGTGGCAATGTAAACACAGCCGGCTTGATAACAGCAACTGGCAACATAACCGGTGGCAATGTTAGTACAGCTGGTTTGATAACAGCAACTGGTGCAATCACAAGCACGGCCAACGTAACTGGTGGTAATATATTGACAGGCGGATTGATTAGTGCAACTGCCACAATCACAGGTGGTAACATTGCCACAGCCGGTACTATCAGTGCAACTGGTAACATCACCGGTGGTAACATCTTGACAAGTGGCGGAGCAGGCGTAATTTCTGGTACAGGAAATGTCACTGCTGGTAATTTAATAACAACTGGTATTGCCAACGTTGGTACATTGGCAGTTACAGGAGCCGCAACTGTTGCAACAACACTGGGCGTAACTGGTAACACCACTGGCGGTAACCTGTTAACAGGTGGACTAGTAAGTGCAACTGGCAACGTCACAGGTGGTAACTTTAACACAGGTGGATTGATCAGCGCAACAGGTAACATCACAAGTGCTGCCAATATCACTGGTGGTAACTTGATCACAGCAGGTACATTCCAATCTGCAAGTATCAGTGCTACGGGTAACATCATTGGTGGTAACATCAGTACTGCTGGATTAGTAACAGCAGCCGGTAACATAACTGGTGGCAATTTGTTGACATCTGGATTAATTTCGGCAACTAGTACAATCACAAGTGCAGCCAACGTAACTGGCGGCAATATTAATACCGCTGGTATTATGAGTTCAACTGGTAATGCTATTCACGGCAACATCTTGACAGCTGGCTTAGTAAGTGCAACTGGCACAATCACCAGTGCTGCCAACATCACTGGTGGTAACTTGATCACAGCTGGCACATCTCAATCTGCAATCATCAGTGCAACCGGCAATGCCACAGTGGGCAATTTGCTCAATAACGGATTGACCAGCGTAGTTGGTAACATTATAGGCGGCAACATCTTAACAGCCGGATTGATCAGCGCAACTGGTACTATCACCAGCGCAGCCAATGTCGTTGGTGGCAACATCACCACAGGCGGACAAGTCAGCGCAACAGGTAACATCACCAGTGCTGCCAACATTTCCGGTGGCAATATCAGCACAACAGGAACATTTGGTGCCGCAAGCCTAAGTGCAAGTGGTAATGTAACAGGTGGTAATTTAGTAACTGGTGGACAAGTAAGTGCAACTGCCAACATCACAGGTGGTAACATCTTAACAGGTGGTCTGATTAGCGCAACTAGTACAATCACCAGTGCTGCCAATGTAATTGGTGGCAATATCACCACAGCTGGCCAAGTAAGTGCAACTGCCAACATCACAGGTGGCAACTTGTTAACAGGCGGCCTAGTAAGTGCAACTGCCAACGTTACAGGCGGAAACATCACCACAGCCGGACAAGCAAGTGCAGGCGGTAACGTAACTGGTGCTAACATTGTCACAGGCGGACTTGTGACAGCAACTGGTAATATTGTTGCTACTGCCAACGTAATTGGTGGCAATATACAGACAGGCGGTGCTGTTACTGCAACTGGCAACGTAAATGCCAGCAACTTGAATGCAACTGGTCTAAGTTTAAGTGGTAACGTTGTGAGCGCATTGAACATAACTGGTAACACCACAAGTGGTAACTTGTTGACCCCAGGATTGGTCAGCGCAACTGGTACAATCACCAGTGCTGCCAATGTCATTGGTGGCAACATCACCACAGCTGGTATTATGAGTTCAACTGGTAATGCTATTCATGGTAACATATTAACAGGTGGCTTAGTAAGTGCAACTGGTAACATCACCAGTGCTGGCAATGTTGCAGGTGGTAACGTTGTTACTAATAGTATTGTTGGTACAGGATTAACACTGGTATCAACAGGTAATTTGACATTCTCCACAACTGGTAACATTGTTCTAACCAATGAATACATTAACAATTTGGCTGATCCAGTACAAGATCAAGATGCAGCTACTAAGATTTATGTTGATACCGTAGCACAAGGTCTAGATGCAAAAGCATCTGTACATACTGCTACAGCAGCCGCATTGCCTGCTTACACATACAACAACGGCACAAGCGGTGTTGGCGCAACATTAACTGGCACTGCAACTGGCGTTCTAACTATTGACGGTCAGACTATCTCAGCTGGTCAGCGAGTGCTGATCAAGAGCGAAACAGGTGCATATGTAAACACTACCACAATGAGTGCCGCGTTTAACGGTATCTATGTTTGTACCACAGCAGGTGCTGTTGGAACAGCATATGTGTTGACTCGTGCTACAGACTTTAACACTGCCGCAGAAATGTATTCAGCGTTTACGTTTGTTGAAACAGGTACTACCACAGCTGATACAGGATGGGTATGTACAAATAACTCTGCTAGCCCAATTACAGTTGGTACTACAGAAATTCTGTTTACACAGTTCTCTGGTGCAGGTCAATACACAGCTGGTACAGGACTAACATTAACTGGTACAGTATTCAGCCTCAGCAACACTGTTGTGACTGCCGGCAGCTATGGCAGCTCAACAGCAATTCCAACTTTCACAGTTAACCAACAAGGTCAGCTCACAGCCGCTTCAACTGCGGTAGTTGTTGCTCCTGCTGGCACATTGACTGGTGCAACTTTGGCTAGTGGTGTAACAACATCTAGTTTAACTTCAGTTGGTACATTGGGTAGTTTGTCTGTAACAGGCAACACCACAAGTGGTAACTTGTTAACTGGCGGCGTAATAAGCTCAACTGGTAACATTTCAACTGCTGGCAATGTAACTGCAAGTTTCTTTGTTGGTAATGGTAGTGCATTGTCAGGGGTCGCAGCCTCTAGTGTAAACGCTGCCAACTTGACTGGTAACACACTGGCTTCGGGTGTGTTGTTCTCTAGCTTGACCACTGTTGGCTCACTAACATCATTGACAGTAACTGGTAACACCACAAGTGGTAACTTGTTAACAGCCGGACTAGTCAGTTCAACTGGTAACGTAACTGGTGGCAATATCACTACAGGCGGACAAGTCAGTTCAACTGGCAACATTACTGGTGGCAATGTTAGTGCTACTTTACTATCTGGAACCACAGTAACCGCTTCTGGTAACGTAATTGGTGGCAATATTACCACAGCTGGTCAAGTTGTTGCAACTGCTAACATCACAGGTGGTAACGTCAACACTGCTGGACAAGTCAGCGCAACTGGCAACGTCACAGGTGGAAACTTGGTAACAGGTGGAAACATCACTACAAGTGGTGCAGGAGGTGCAATTTCTGGTACAGGTAACATCACCGGTGGAAACTTGACAACAGGTGGTTTGGTAAGCGCAACTGGCAACATCAACTCAGGTGCAAACATTGTGGCTACTGCCAATGTAATTGGTGGCAACATTACCACAGCTGGCTTGATTAGTGCAACTGGCACCATCACAAGTGCAGCCAACATAACTGGTGGCAACATTTTGACAGCTGGTATTGTTAGTGCAACTGGTTCAATCACAAGTGCAGCCAACGTTATTGGTGGCAATATTAGCACAGCTGGTCAAGTCACTGCAACTGCCAACATCACAGGTGGTAACGTATTGACAGGTGGACAAGTTAGTTCAACTGGTAACATTACCAGTGCTGCCAACATTTCCGGTGGCAATATCAGTACATCAGGAACATTTGGTGCTGCAAGTCTAAGTGCAAGTGGCAACGTTACTGGTGGCAATATTAATACTGCTGGTATTATGAGTTCAACTGGTAATGCTATTCACGGCAACATCTTGACAGCTGGCTTAGTAAGCGCAACTGGTACAATCACCAGTGCTGCCAACGTTATTGGTGGTAATATTAGCACAGCTGGCCAAGTTACTGCAACTGCCAACATCACAGGTGGCAATATCTTAACAGCTGGTATCATTAGCTCAACTGGTAACATCACCAGTGCTGCCAATATTTCCGGTGGTAATATTAGCACAACTGGAACATTTGGTGCCGCAAGCCTAAGCGCAAGTGGTAATGTAACTGGTGGAAACATCCTAACAGGCGGCCTAGTAAGTGCAACTGGTAATGTCACTGGTGGAAACATCAACGCTGCCGGACTAAGTTTGAGTGGTAACGTATTGAGTGCTATCAACAGCACCAGTGCAATTAACACAACTGCCAACATCACTGGCGGCAACTTGAATGCATCAGGCTTGAGCCTAAGCGGCAACGTTGTGAGTGCATTGAATGCAACTGCCAACATCACTGGTGGTAACTTGTTGACACCTGGACAAGTAAGTGCAGTTGGTAACGTAACTGGTAGCTTCTTGCTTGGTAATATCAGTGCCGCAACTGGTGCAATGAGCAGAATTGCAAATACCACAAGTAGTGTGAGCATTCCTGCTGCCGGTGGTAATGTTGCAGTAGCAGTCAACGTTGACACAGTTGCTACATTTACAACCAGCAACTTGTTGGTAAATGCAGTAAGTGGCTACGGTGTTGTTGCAAGCGGTAACATTGTTGGTGGTAACTTAACAACTGCCGGTCAATCCAATTTGGCCAATATCAGAGTATCTGGTGATACTATCACAGGTACTAATGGTATTGTCAAAGTTAACTCAGCACTGGGCGACATTGATTTTGCAGTAAGCGGATTAACAGCCAATATCTTCTACATTGATGCTGGTGCAAACACAGCAAGTTTTGGTAACAATGCACAAACAACCAATGCAGTGGTTGCGTTTAATGCTACTAACTCTATCTTGATTCCAGTGGGTAACACTGCACAACGTCCGGCAACTGGCGTTCCAGGTATGTTGCGTTATAACTCAACATCCACTGGTGTTGAAGTCTACAATGGTTCAAATTGGTCAGCACTAGGCAGTTCATTTACATCTATCACAACAGAAACCTTTAACGGTGATGGCGTAACAACATCCTTTACATTGAGCAGTGCAAACTTCACTACAGACAGTGTGATTGTTACCCTGAACGGTGTTGTACAACAGCCAGCTGTTGCTTACGCGGTAAGTGGTACTAGTTTGGTATTCACCGAGGCTCCGGCAAGTGGTGACGTGATTGTTGTGCGTGAATTGCAAACAACTGTATCTGTGGGTAGTATCAGCAGTGGTACAAGCTCATTGGGTATCAGCACAGCTAGCGGCAATGCATTCTTTACAATTGGTGGCATATCCAATGTAATGACTGTGTCATCAGGTGGTGTAGATATCACAGGTAACCTAACAGTAAGCGGTAATGCCACACTAAGCGGTAACATTTTGGGTGATAGAATCCAGAATGGTACAACCACAATTGACATTCAAAGCGCAAGCGGTAATGCCAACATTACTGTGGCAGCAACATCAAATGTTGCTGTGTTTACAACAGGTGGATTGAACTTGGCAGGTGTATTAAGTGCTACTGGTAACGTAATTGGCGGTAACTTGAATGCATCAGGCTTGAGCCTAAGCGGTAACGTTGTGAGTGCATTGAATGCAACTGCCAACATCACTGGTGGTAACATAATTTCAGCAGGATTGTTTAGTGCAGCTGGCGACATAAGCATTGTTGGTAACATTGTTGACACAGGCACATTGTGGGTTAATACCAGCAGTAATGGTAATATTAACTTGAACCCCAATGGTACTGGACAAACAAACATACCTGCAGGCATATTAAGTGTTACTGGTAATATTGTTGGTGGTAACATCAGTGCTACAACCCACACAGGTACCACAGTAAGTGTAACAGGTCAAGTAACTGGTAGTCAGTTCAACGGATCAGGTGCTGGATTAACTAGCATTCCGGGTGCTAACGTAACTGGTACAGTACCTAGTGCTACAAGTGCTACAACCGCAGGCACTGTAACAACAGCGGCACAAGGTAACATTACAAGTGTTGGTACGCTAACATTGTTAGCTGTAACTGGTAATACCACAAGTGGTAACTTGTTAACCGGCGGACTAGTATCGGCAACTGGTACTGTAACTGGTAGTCAGTTCAACGGATCTGGTGCTGGATTAACGTCAATTCCAGGTGCTAACGTAACAGGTACTGTGCCAAGCGCAACAACAGCAGGTACTGTGACAACAGCGGCACAAGGTAATATTACAAGTGTTGGTACATTGAGCAGCCTGACAGTAACGGCTAACGTTGCTGGTGGTAACTTGACCACAGCAGGCCAGGTAAGTGCTACTGGTGCAATTACTGGCGGTGCAATTACTGGATCTAGCTTGACAGTATCAACTGGTAATATCAGTGGTGGTAACATTAACAACAACAATGCCAACGGTGTTGGTAACATTGGTAGTGCTACAACATACTTCAACACTGTGTTTGCCAAAGCTACATCAGCTCAATACGCTGACTTGGCAGAGAAGTACACAGCAGATGCTGATTATGCACCAGGCACAGTGGTTGAATTTGGCGGAGCAGCTGAAATTACATTGTCAGTTGAGCCAGAATCAACTCGTGTAGCAGGTGTTATTTCTACCAAACCAAGTTACATCATGAATGCAACATTGACATCCACACACGTGGCAATGGTGGCGTTGCAAGGTCGTGTACCATGTAAAGTTATTGGACCAGTAAGCAAAGGTGATATGATGGTAGCAGCCGGTAACGGTTACGCTAAAGTTGACAACAATGCACGAGCAGGTACAATTATTGGTAAAGCACTGGACACATTGCACGATCCATACGGTGTAATTGAAGTTGTGGTTGGTCGCAACTAAACACAGCTAACACTGTGACAAAAGTAGGACTCTTAGTAGTCCTATTTTTTTGGCTAAATAATACACTAATTTTGGATACAACATGGGATTGACTCGAATAACCGCACAACAGATATCTGACTCTGATTTTAAACAGGCAGTGCGTGTGGTTACAACTGCTAACATTAATTTATCTGGAGCTCCTTCTACTGTAGATGGGGTTGCTCTCGCCGCCAACAACAGAATTTTAGTAACAGGGCAATCAACAGCCAGTCAAAATGGCCTGTATTATGTGGATACCGTGGGTTCAGGATCTGATGGCACCTGGACTCGTACAGTAGATGGCGATACCTCGGGTGAAATTACCGCAGGCATGATTGTGGTGGTTGCAGAAGGCACATCGTATGCAGATTCTGAATGGCTGTTGACTACTAATGATCCAATTGTGATAGGAACAACAGGCCTAGCATTCGTCCAGGTAAGTGCAACCATATACAGCGGCTCATCAAATGTTTCAGTAACCAATAGTGGTAATGTGTCAATCAGCACAGCAGGAACCGCCAATGTGATCACAGTGGCTACCACGGGTGTGTATGTTTCAGGACTTGTTAGCACAACAGGCAATGTCAACGCTGTCAATTTGTATATTTCTACAGATGCAGTAGTTACCGGCAATTTAACAGTCAATGGCACAACTACTACCATTAACTCTAGCACAATCACAACCAACGATAAAAATATCACAGTTGCCAACAATCAAACAACCAGCGCAAATGTTGATGGTGCAGGGGTTGATGCTGGTGGCGGAACGCCAATTGCCACCTGGCGATACAATAACGCAACCTCCAGCTGGCAAAGTAATGTGGCGTTAACACCCACAGCAAATGGATCATTGGCTCTGGGTGCCGCAAGTAATTTTTGGGGCACTGCCTATGTGACCGCAGTATCAGCAACAGGCAACATCACCGGCAGTTACATTCTGGGCAACGGCAGTCAATTAACAG
>Ga0114981_10001043_pt1 | contig 18235 bp, 19 predicted proteins | sample S_140806_MF_Meta_FD_87028 | JGI IMG/M metagenome (GOLD analysis project Ga0114981, IMG submission 87028) | Freshwater microbial communities from Lake Simoncouche, Canada to study carbon cycling - S_140806_MF_MetaG | ecosystem: Environmental > Aquatic > Freshwater > Lake | place: Lake...
GCATCGCGTATCTCTTCGCTCAATTGCCCGCGAGGCAGATACTCAGCCGCAAGAAGCTCGGCTGTCGCCTCCGTGAAGGGTTCCGAGGCAGCCAGAATGCGATTGATCTCCCGGCCGAGGGGACTTTCCGGCGTGCCGAGATAATGAACCCAGATTTCGAAATTCAATGGTGTCGGCCAGACGCTCGCCGCCTCCATCGCTTCGATGACCCGGCGGGCCAGACCGTAGGCTTCCGGTCCCCGAAGCGTGGTTTCCAGCTTGTCCGCCATACCGAGTCCTCGCTTGACCGCCCGACGCGACCGACCTCGGTGATAACCCTATCTTCGGTTCCGTAACGACTGGTTAAATCTGGTTCGATGACCGTTGAATCGGGGGTGTTTTCAGCTCTTGATGGAAGCCGGTCGGCGCAGGAAGGCAGGGATGTCGCCCTCGCCGAATGGACGTCCGTTCGAGTGTTTGGGTTCAGCGCTCGCGCGGTCGCCTCGACGGTCTGACTGCCGCAGGTGAGTCTCCTGCACCGGTCGATCCGGGGAGGGATCCGCCGGTGTCAGGGCGACAGCGGCTACGGGCGCGGCGGTCTGAATTTCGACGCTCTCGGTTGCCCCCTCGGCGGTTGACCGGGAGCCGCGGCGACTGCGGGTCCGGCGGGGTTTGGCCGGGTCCGAAACCAGCGCGTCCGCCGTGGGCACCTCCATTGCAGCCGGCTTCATCGTCGGGTCGCCACTCGGAACCGGCCCCAGGTTTTCCGTCGGCCCGGCGGGGTCCTGAGGCGTTGCCCGGGACCCTCTGCTCCGCCGGCCGGCTGGTGCTCGCTCGGGCCGATCCGCATCCCGACGCGGCTGTGTCTTTCCGGGCGAGAAGTCCAGGCCGTCGAGGACCAGTTCTTCCGGGTCCATCTTGATCAGCTTCAGAACCTTGTCCAGCGACCGGTCGTCTGCCGGCGTCACGATCATGAAGGTCTGCCCCAACTTGCCCGCACGACCGGTACGGCCGATCCGGTGCACATAGTCGTCGGCGTGGTGGGACACATCGTAGTTGAAGACGTGGCTGACGTCCGGGATATCGAGGCCCCGCGCGGCGACGTCAGAGGCCACCAGCAGCTTCAGTTCGCCCGAGCGAAAGGCCGCCAGGGTCTTCATGCGCAGCGACTGATCGAGGTCGCCATGGATCGGCGCGGCGTCGAAACCGTGCTGCTTCAACGACTTGGCGACGACGTCGACTTCAGTCTTGCGATTGCAGAAGACGATACCGTTGCGCACATCCGCGCGGCCGATCAGGGCGCGCAGGGCGGCCCGCTTTGCCTTGGGGTCGCTGGTCGGTATGCGGACCAGATACTGGGTGATGGTATCGGCGGTCTGGGCCGGGCGCGAGGCTTCCAGCCGGGTCGGGTCCTTGAGGAACTGGGTCGTTAGCCGGGTGATTTCGGGCGGCATCGTCGCTGAGAAGAACAGGGTCTGGCGACGTGGGGGCGTCAGTTTGAAGATGCGCTCGATATCGGGAATGAAGCCCATGTCGAGCATGCGGTCGGCTTCGTCGATGACCATGATCTCGACGCCATTGAGCATGACCTTGCCGCGCTCGAACAGATCCAGAAGCCTGCCGGGAGTCGCAATCAGCACGTCGACGCCCTTGTTCAGCAGGGTCACCTGGTCGCCCATCGACACACCACCGATCAACAGGGCCCAGCTGAGCTTGGTGCCCTTGGCGTATTTCTCGAAGGACGAGGCGACCTGGTCCGCCAATTCCCGGGTCGGGGCGAGGACGAGGGCGCGCGGCATACGCGCCTTGGCGCGGCCCGAGGAGAGCCGGTCGATCATCGGCAGGGTAAAGGCGGCGGTCTTGCCCGTACCGGTCTGGGCGATGCCGAGAACGTCGCGCCCGGCAAGGGCAACCGGGATAGCAGAGGCCTGGATAGGGGTGGCGGTTGTATAGCCGGTGTCAGCGACGGCCTTGAGAGTCGTGGCCGAGAGGCCGAGCTGGGAAAATTCAGTCATGGGTCCTTGGGACGGGTAAGGGACGTCCCGCGCATCGGGCCGTCGTGCGGTGTCGCGGAACCGCCCTGTCTCTGGGCGAGCGGGCGGCGCGGAATCGCCAGTCCTGTCCCGAACTGCCCCCGCGTATAGAAGTCCCTTCGGCAGAGTCAACTATTCGCATACACAAGGTTGGGGGCTTGGCTTTTCCTAACCATTTGTTAATGGTCTCCCAAGGGAAAGGTCAAAGAGGGGGCTGGAATGCTGCGAACGCTTGCCGTCGCGACACTGATTGTCGCATCGCTGGTCGCGAGCCCGGGCCGGACCGAAATGAGCTCCGTTTTCGGCAACACGGTTGTCTCGCGCTACCCCGACGGCGGCTGGGTCCGGCACTGGTTTAACCCCGACGGTTCCTACGCAGCCCAGTTTTCGGATGGCCGTCGGCTGGCGGCGCGGTGGTCCGTCGCCGGCGAGCAGATCTGCCTGACCAATATGCGGCCCAATATGTTGATCCCGCGGTTCTGTACCCGGATGGTCGAGGCCGAGGTCGGCGAGACCTGGCAATCCCGCGATCCGCTGGGTCGACGGGTCCAGAACGTCCTTGTCGCGGGCCGGAATCCCTGAGGGGCTATATCCTCATCCGTCGTGCGCTTGCGCCGAACGCGGTGGGGGAAAACCTGGGCGGCTTGCTGATCCTGTATGAGACCCGGACAGCCGCTGATCGCCGCCATGACGGGCGTGCTGAATGAGCAGCCATTGCAGGCCTGCGCCTTGACCCGGATCACGGCCGTGCCGGACGGAAGCGAACAGGCGCTGGTGACGAAGGTTGCGGTGCCGACGGGGCGGTGCGCTTTGCCGCATGGCCCCGGCGGGGCCGCGCCATTCCCTGTTTTCGATTTCAAAGGGAATGGCGCGAGTGACGGGGCTCGAACCCGCGACCTCCGGCGTGACAGGCCGGCACTCTAACCAACTGAGCTACACCCGCGTATTCCCGACGCGATGCAGTGCTCCGCGGCGAGGGGCGTCGTTTAGGCGGGCGCGGCTTCCACTGTCAAGCGCGGGAATGACAGTTTGTCAGTTCAGGATGCCGGGGTCGCCACCGGGGCGGTCTGGATCGGCGGCGGCTCATAATGGACGCCGACGCCTGGTCCCAGCGGCAGGTCCAGCGCGACCCAGGCTCCGACCATAGTCAGACCCGCGATCAGGAAGACACCCGCATAGGGAAGCATGGTCGAAAGCAACGACCCGAGACCGAAGCGCGGGTCCCATCGCTGGGCGAAGGTCAGGATCAGGGGGAAATAGCTCATCAGCGGGGTGGCGATGTTGGTCACCGAATCGCCCATCCGATAGGCTGCGGTCGTCATCTCCGGGCTAATGCCCAGAAGCATGAACATCGGCACGACGATGGGCGCCAACGCCGACCATTTGGCCGAGGCTGAGCCGATGAACAGGTCGAAAAAGCAGGACACCAGCACGACCGCGACCAGCAGGGCCGGCGTCGGCATGGCCACGCCCTTCAGATACTCCGCCCCGCTGACCGCCAGAATCGGCCCCAGGCCCGACCAGTTGAACATGGCCACGAAATGGGCGGCGAAGAAGGCCAGCACGATATAGGGTGCCATCTGGGCGATGCCATCGCGCATCATGACGACCAGGTCGCGATGGCTCGTTACCGTACCGGCACCGAACCCATAGGCGGCACCTGCCAGGAAGAACAGGATGGCGAAGAATGCGACCAGGGACTGGTAGAGCGGGTTCAACCGCGTATTGGCGTCGGCTTCCGCGTCGATGAAGGGCGAGCCCGGGATCAGCAGGATCAAGGTCCAGAGCGCGACCATGCCCAGGAGGGTCAAGCCGGCAAAGACCAGGCCGCGCTTCTCTGCCGGTGTCAGCGGTACTTTTTCGTCGGCCTTTGGTCCCTCGATCTCGATGGGTGACCGCTTCTTCAGGCGCGGCTCGATCACGGCGTCGGTCAGGAACCATATGATCGGGGTGAAGACGACCACCATGCCGATGGAAAAGAACCAGTTGCCGGCAATGGTCACGCTATAGGTCGGGTCAATCAGGCGCGCGGCCGGCTCTGTAATGCCCAGGATCAGGGCATCGGATGCACCCGGAAACAGATTGCCCGCAAATCCGCCGGACACGGCCGCAAAGCCTGCTGCCAGTCCGGCGAGAGGATGCCGGCCTGCCGCCGCGAAGATCACGGCTGCCAGGGGAATCACCACGACGTAGGACGCATCCGAGGCGTGGTGCGACACCATGCCAGTCACGGCCACGACCGGTGTCAGAATGAAGCGCGGCGCATTCAGCAGCATGCCCCTGAACGCCGTTGTGAACAGTCCCGCCCGCTCAGCGATCGCTGCGCCATAGACGACGGTCAGCACGATCCCCAGGGGCGGAAATGCCGCCAGGGTCTTCGGCATCTCGATGAACAGCTTTTCCAGATTCTCTGGTGCCAAAAGGCTTTTTGCCTGGAGCAGATCACCCGTCACGGGATTCACGCTTTGCCAGCCAAGGCCTGCGCCAACCAGGCTCAGGATGACAAGAGCCAGTATGAACCACAGAAACAGGAAGACGGGATCCGGCAGTTTGTTGCCTATGCGTTCGATGCCGTTCAGCACCCGGCTTCCGATGGTCATGTGTTGTTCCCGGGCAGCGTTCAGATCAGTGGGCAATAGGCTGAAGCGGGGCGCGCGAGGCAAGGCGGCGGGCCTGCGACATGCTGTCCCGAGCTCTGCGAACCATTCTCAAGAAAAACCTTTCTTCGCATGGGTTTGAACGGGCGCGGTTCCAAGGCTAGAAAGCGCCGAATCCGCTCCTCCCTCTGACGGCGGACAAGGTCCCTTCCGGATGAATGCATTCCTGCTCGAATATCTGCCGATCGTGATTTTTCTCGGGATCGCGGCGGTTCTCGGCCTCGGATTCATGCTCGCAGCCTGGGTTCTGGCGCCGAAGAACCCGGACAGCGAGAAGCTGTCGGCCTATGAGTGCGGCTTCAACGCATTCGACGATGCGCGCATGAAGTTCGATGTTCGCTTCTACCTGGTCTCCATCCTTTTCATCATCTTCGACCTGGAAGTGGCCTTCCTGTTTCCCTGGGCGGTGTCGATGTTTGATCTCTCGCAGGCGGGTATGGTGTTCGCCTTCTGGTCGATGATGGTGTTCCTCGGGGTGCTCACCGTCGGTTTCATCTACGAATGGAAGAAGGGCGCGCTCGAATGGGAGTGACGACCAATACCGTCCCGCTGATCGGGGTCGGCAACCCGGGCGGGTCGCAGGGCGGGGCCGCGTCCTCGCGCCTTGCCGCGCCCATGAGCACGACCATGTTCAACACCGGTGCCCGTTCGTCGGTGGAGGGCTATGATCCGGCCATCCACGACAAATTCTTCGAGGCCGTGAATGCCGAGCTGGGCGAGCGGGGCTTCATCACCACCTCGCTGGATGACGTCATCAACTGGGCCCGAACCGGGTCGCTGATGTGGATGACCTTCGGTCTGGCCTGCTGCGCCGTCGAGATGATGCAGGCCTCGATGCCGCGCTTCGACATGGAGCGGTTCGGCATGGCCCCGCGCGCCAGCCCACGTCAGTCGGACCTGATGATCGTGGCCGGTACCCTGACCAACAAGATGGCCCCGGCCCTGCGCAAGGTCTACGATCAGATGCCGGATCCCCGCTATGTCCTGTCGATGGGCAGCTGCGCCAACGGCGGCGGGTACTACCACTACAGCTACAGCGTCGTTCGCGGCTGTGACCGGATCGTGCCGGTCGACGTCTATGTGCCGGGATGCCCGCCGACGGCGGAGGCTCTGCTCTACGGGCTGCTGCAGTTGCAGAAGAAAATCCGCCGCACCGGGACGATCGACCGATGAACGCGCTGGCCCGTATCCGGGAGATGGAAACCGCCCTGACGCCTCTCGGTGCCGAGATGGTCGGGGGGCTGGGCGTCGAGGCGCAGGTTGCGTTCGGCGAACTGACACTGATCACCAGCCGTGACAGTATTCTTGAGGTGCTGACGGCGCTGAAGGAGCGGTTCGGTTTCCAGCAGCTGCTGGACCTCTGCGGCGTCGACTTCCCCGACCGGGCGGAGCGGTTCGAGGTAGTCTATCACCTGCTGTCCCTGACCCGGAATGCGCGGGTGCGGGTCAAGCTGACCACGGACGAGGTCCAGCCGGTGCCCAGTGCCGTGGGCGTCTTTCCCTGCGCTGACTGGTTCGAGCGCGAGGCCTTCGACATGTTCGGCGTGTTGTTCTCGGGTCACCCGGACCTGCGCCGGCTGCTGACCGACTATGGCTTCCAGGGGCATCCGCTGCGCAAGGACTTCCCGATGACCGGATATGTCGAAGTGCGTTACGACGAGGAGCAGAAGCGGGTTGTGTATGAACCCGTCAAACTGACCCAGGAGTTCCGGAGCTTTGATTTCCTGTCGCCCTGGGAAGGCGCCGAATATCCGGCGACGATCCTGCCCGGCGACGAGAAGGCGGGATGATCCATGGCCTTGAACCGCACAGCGATCCGATCGGCGTCGTCATTCTTCCTGGTGACGTTTTCGACGGCCTTTCTGTTCACGCTCGGGGCGCGGCTGACGGGCTGGTTCACGCGGGCTCCCGAGGTGGAGCCGGCGCAGCTGCAGTCGCTGGGCGTGGCAATCATGGTCGCCGTGGTTTGTCTGGCGGTCGGTGCCGGAATTCGGCGACTGTCGGCCGGCGAGTTGCAAAGCGCGCTGCTGGGTGCTTCGGCAGTGCTGTTGTCCACGCCGCTGGCGCTGGCGGTGCTGACCGGCAACTGGGAGCTTTCGACCGCCGCTGTTTCGAGCATGGGCGTCCTGACGCTGGCGCTGGGCTGGCTGGTGGCGTTGACCCGCAAGCCGCGATCGCACGACGAGGATTCCGCTGATGGCTGACGGCCACGCCCCTGCTACCCCGATCGGTGCCACCGACATCTTCGATGACGGCCTGACCGACCACGCCCGCGCGCTGGACGACCGCAAGTTCACGATCAATTTCGGCCCTCAGCACCCGGCTGCGCACGGTGTGCTGCGTCTGGTGCTGGAGCTGGACGGCGAGCTGGTCACCCGTGTCGATCCGCACATCGGCCTGCTGCACCGCGGCACGGAAAAGCTGATGGAGGCCCGCACCTACCTCCAGAACGTGCCTTATCTGGATCGCCTCGACTATGTCGCGCCGATGAACCAGGAGCACGCCTTCTGCCTGGCTATCGAAAAGCTGCTCGGCGTCGACGTGCCCTACCGGGCCCAGCTGATCCGGGTGCTGTATTCCGAGATCGGCCGCATTCTCTCCCACCTGCTGAACGTGACCACCCAGGCCATGGACGTCGGGGCCCTGACGCCGCCGCTCTGGGGCTTCGAGGAGCGCGAAAAGCTGATGGTCTTCTACGAGCGCGCCTCGGGAGCCCGGCTGCACGCCAACTATTTCCGTCCGGGCGGCGTCCATCAGGACCTGCCCAATGCCCTGATCGACGACATTGGTCGCTGGTGCGCCGAATTCCCGGCGGCGCTGAAAGACATTGAGTCGCTGGTCACCGAGAACCGCATCTTCAAACAGCGCAATGTGGACATCGGCGTGGTCTCGAAACAGCAGGCGCTGGACTGGGGCTTCACCGGGGTGATGCTGCGCGGCTCGGACATCGCCTGGGACCTGCGCAAGTCACAGCCCTATGAATGCTATGCCGACCTCGAGTTCGACATTCCCGTCGGCAAGAACGGCGACTGCTGGGACCGCTACCTCTGCCGCATCGAGGAGATGAAGCAGTCGGTGCACATCATGGAGCAGTGCATCCACCTGCTGCGCAACTGCCCCGGCGAGCCGGTGATGGTCGAGGACAACAAGATCGTTCCGCCGCGGCGCGGTGAGATGAAGCGGTCGATGGAAGCCCTGATCCACCACTTCAAACTCTATACCGAGGGCTTCCGCACGCCTGAGGGAGAGGTCTATGCCTCGGTCGAGGCGCCCAAGGGCGAGTTCGGCATCTATCTGGTCTCGGACGGCACCAACAAACCCTGGCGCGTCAAAATCTCGGCCCCGGGCTTCCGCTCGCTGCAGGCCATGGACTGGATGAACCGCGGCCACATGCTGGCCGATGTGAGCGCCATCCTCGGCTCGCTCGACATCGTTTTCGGAGAAGTGGACCGATGATGTTCGATTGCGATCCTACCGAAATAGTCCTCGGATTCGTCGCTGAAGAACGGCGTGAAAACACAAGCAGCTATTCGCGTTTTCTCGACGACGGCGTTGTCAGGCGTAGCAATGGTGAGTTTCTCGAGCGCGGTCTCACCAACTTGATCCAAAACACTCGGGAATATTCGGAGTTAGGCGAACTGGTGCCAACCCGTCTTGTGAACTTGCATGCGTCAGGAAAGTTCGTAGCGGTCGAAACGCAGACTGCAGAAGGGTTCATTCGTTTGGCAGTTTACGGTGTGGAGAGCTGTAAGATCTTAAGCATCGACTATTTTGTGCAAGGCAGCGAACAATGAGCGTGCGTCGTCTCGCCAAGGAACAGCCGGCCTCGTTCGCCTTCACCAAGGCGACCAAGGTGAAATCAAACTGGTGGATCGCCAAATATCCGGTCGACCGCCGCCAGTCGGCGGTGATCCCGATCCTGTGGCTGGTGCAGAAGCAGGAAGGATGGGTCTCCGAGCCTGCCATCCGCGCCATCGCCGAGCTGCTGGGCATGCCCTACATCCGGGTGCTGGAGGTCGCGACCTTCTACACCATGTTCATGCTTGAGCCGGTCGGTTCGGCCGCCCTGATCCAGGTCTGCGGCACCACGCCCTGTATGTTGCGCGGCGCGGGCGAGCTGATGGCGGTCTGCAAGAGCAAGATCGGTCCGAAGGATACGCTGAGTGCTGACGGGCGCTTCACCTGGCAGGAGGTCGAATGCCTCGGTGCCTGTGCCAATGCGCCGATGGCCCAGATCAACGACTTTTATTTCGAAGACCTGACTGCCGAGACGATGGGCGAGATCATCGACGCTTTTGCGGCGGGCAAGCGGCCCAAGCCGGGCAGCCGCATCGGCCGCAAGAGCTCCGAGCCGGAAGGCGGGGCCCTGACCCTGACCGACCCCAGACTCTATGACGGCTCGGCCGCGAGGCCGATCGGGAAGCTGCCAAACAGCGATCCGGTGACGGCATGACCCGACCTGATCTGACCGATGACGCCAAGGTCGCGGCCTATCGCGCCGAGCTGCGGATGGTCGGACGCAACCAGCGTCTGGCTGGCTTCGCCCTGGTCGTCGGGGGAGCAATCGCCGTCTGGGCTGCCGGTTACGCCGGGGCCGCCGGGCCGATTGTGCAGTGGGGGGGCTATGCCGGTCTGTCCCTCGGCTGGGCACTGATGCTCACCGCCATCTTCCTGCGCACCCGCTATCACCGCCAGCGCATGCGCGAGGAGGTGTGATGTTTTGTCCGTCGCACACCCGTCAGCAATCGACGTCACAGTGCACGAGCTCAAGTACGGGGGAGTGTCATGGTGGTCGATCGCGGTTCGGGGCGGAATCCGTCCTCTGGTATCAAGGGGTTCGTCCGACGGGCGGGATTGGTGCTGGCCAATCTGATCGGGGTCACGACCATGTCGATCGGCGGTGCCCAGCCGCCGCAACCACCGCAACCCGCGACCGGAGCGCCCGCTCCTTCCGCGCCCGCCAAGCCGAATGCGCCTGAACGAAATGCACCCAGTCCAACCCAGAACATCCCTATCCGAGATGAGCGCGAATCCCGCCGCGACCGCCGCAGCGAACTGTCGCGCCCGCGTGGCCGGGGACCGCTCGGCGGCCTGCGTCCGGAGGGCTTACCGATGATCGGCGTGCTCGAAGACAAGGACCGCATCTTCACCAACCTGTACGGCTTCCATGACTGGACGCTGGAAGGAGCGAAGAAGCGCGGCGCTTGGAACGCGACGAAGGACATGCTCGACCTTGGGCGGGACTGGATCATCACCAACATCAAGAACTCGGGCCTGCGCGGACGCGGCGGCGCGGGCTTCGGCACGGGGCTGAAATGGTCCTTCATGCCGAAGGAGGTGAAGGACCGGCCGCACTATCTGGTCGTCAACGCCGACGAGTCCGAACCCGGGACCTGCAAGGACAGGGAGATCATGCGCCACGATCCGCATCTGCTGATCGAGGGTTGTCTGATTGCCAGCTTCGCGATGCAGGCCCACGCCTGTTACATCTATCTGCGCGGCGAATATGTGCTGGAACGCGAGCGTATGGAGGCGGCGGTCAGGCAGGCCTACGAGGCCAAGCTGATCGGCAAGAACAACGTCCATGGCTGGGATTTCGACGTCTACATCCACCACGGCGCGGGGGCCTATATCTGCGGCGAGGAGACGGCCCTGCTGGAGTCGCTGGAGGGCAAGAAGGGCCAGCCGCGGTTGAAGCCGCCGTTCCCGGCCGGTGCCGGCCTGTACGGCTGCCCGACCACGGTCAACAACGTGGAATCCATAGCGGTCGTCGGTACCATCCTGCGCCGCGGGGCCGAGTGGTTCGCGGGCTTCGGCCGGCCGAACAACACAGGCACCAAGATCATGTCGATCAGCGGCCATGTGAACCGGCCGTGCAATGTCGAAGAGGCGATGTCGATCCCGCTGCGTCAGCTGCTGGAAGACCATTGCGGTGGCGTGCGCGGCGGCTGGGACAATCTGAAGGCCATCATCCCCGGCGGCTCCTCTGTGCCCCTGATCACGCGCGAGATGTCGGAAGTCGCGCTGATGGATTTCGACAGCCTGCGCGACATGAAGTCGGGCCTCGGCACGGCGGCGGTGATTGTCATGGATCAGTCGACCGACCTGGTCCGCGCCATCGCCCGCATCAGCTATTTCTACAAGCATGAGAGCTGCGGCCAGTGCACGCCGTGCCGTGAGGGCACGGGCTGGATGTGGCGGGTGCTGGAGCGGATGGCTGTCGGCGAAGCGGATCCGTCCGAAATCGACCTGCTGCTGGAAGTCTCGACCCAGATCGAGGGCCACACCATCTGCGCGCTGGGCGACGCCGCCGCCTGGCCGGTGCAGGGCCTGATCCGCCACTTCCGGCACGAGATCGAGGAACGTATCGCCTCCTACCGCAGCCGCCGCGCGAATTTCGCCGGCCATGCGATCGCGGCGGAGTAGGGGATGCGCGTTTTTCCTGCCCTGATCATGATCCTGACGATGGGGGCCTGCGAGGCACCGGCCGCGTCCGGGTCTGCCGAGGGTCCAGGGTCGGGGCCGGAGGCGGCGACCTCTGCGCCGGCTGCGCCCATGCCCGGGCCCCTGGTCCGGCCGGCGGCGGTTCTGGAGCAGGCCTGTCTTGATCGCGTGACCGAGCAGTTCGGCCAGACGGGGACATCCGTCACCTATGAAGCGCAGGGTCCAGTGCGCGCGACCGTGTCCTGGGCGGCGCCCGTGGATGGTGGTGTGTTGAGTTTCGAATGCCGGATGGGCGAGGCCGGGGCGGATCTGTTCCGCGATGGCCGGTCCGTGACCGTCAATGTACCGACGGCGGCCGATGCCGCCAAACAAGAGGCCCGCTGATGCCCGTCGCCAAGGTCAACGGCGTAGAAGTCGAGTTCGAGCCCGGGATGACCGTGCTTCAGGTCGCCGAGCGCGCCGGACAGGAGATTCCGCGCTTCTGCTATCATGAGCGGCTGTCGATCGCCGGCAACTGCCGCATGTGCCTGGTCGAGGTGAAGCCCGGACCGCCGAAGCCGCAGGCGTCGTGCGCCCTGCCGGCCGCCGAGGGCCAGGAGATCTTCACCGACACGCCGATGGTCAAGAAGGCCCGCGAAGGGGTGATGGAGTTCCTGCTCATCAACCACCCGCTGGACTGCCCGATCTGCGACCAGGGCGGCGAGTGCGACCTGCAGGACCAGGCCATGGGCTATGGCCGCGACGGGTCCCGCTATGCCGAGAACAAGCGCGCGGTCGAAGAAAAGAACATGGGTCCGACGGTCAAGACCTTCATGACCCGCTGCATCCAGTGCACCCGCTGCGTCCGCTTCATCACCGAAGTGGCCGGCGTGCCGGACATCGGCATGATCTCGCGCGGCGAGGACGCCGAGATCACCACCTACCTCGAGAAGAACATCGACAGTGAGCTGTCGGGCAACGTCAACGACCTGTGCCCGGTCGGAGCCCTGACCCATCGGCCGTGGCAGTATCATTACCGCCCGTGGGAGCTGAAGAAGACCGAGACCATCGACGTCATGGACGCCCTGGGCTCCAACATCCGTGCCGACGCCAAGGGTGCCGAGGTCATGCGCATCCTGCCGCGCGTGAATGAGGGCATCAACGAGGAGTGGCTGTCGGACATCAGCCGCTATGCGGTCGATGGCCTGCAGCGGCAGCGGCTGGACCAGCCCTATGTGCGCGAGAACGGCAAGCTGCGCGCCGCCTCCTGGAGCGAGGCGCTGGGCGTCGTTGCTGCGAAGCTTAGCGCGGCACCTTCTGACCGGATCGGCGTGATCGCGGGCGACCTGCAGGATGCGGAATCGATGAAGGCGGGGCTGGACCTGTTCCGCGCCCTGGGATCCGCCAACACCGACTGCCGTCAGGATGGCAGCGCGCTGGGCCATGGGCCACGGGAAGGCTGGCTGTTCAACTCGGGCCTCGCGGGCATCGAGCACGCCGATGCGATCCTGATCGTGGGTGCCAATCCGCGGACCGAGGCCCCCTTGCTGAACACCCGCCTGCGCAAGGCCTGGCTGAACGGCAAGACCGGGATCGGCCTGATCGGCGAACAGGTGAACCTGACCTATGACTATAGCTGGCTGGGTGCCGGCTCCAGGACCCTGGCCAAGCTGCCGAAGGCGGCGCTGGACTTCCTGACGAAGGCCGAGCGGCCGGCGATCATCGTCGGTGCGGGCGCGGTGTCGGGCGCGGACGGCGCGGCCGTGCTGAACGCCCTGGGCGCTCTGGCAAAGAAGGTCGGCGTGGTCACGGACAGCTGGAACGGCTTCAACGTCCTGCACAACGCCGCTTCGCGCGTCGGCGGCCTCGACATGGGCTTCGTCCCGGGTGAGGGCGGCAAGTCGGCGGCGCAGATGGCGGCCAAGGGCGCGCTGGACGTATTGTTGCTGCTCGGTGCCGACGAGATCGACGTGTCGAAGTCCAACGCTTTCCGCATCTATCTGGGCAGTCACGGCGACCGCGGGGCCCATGGTGCCGACGTGATCCTGCCCGGCGCGGCCTATACCGAGAAGTCGGGCCTCTATGTGAACACCGAGGGCCGGGTGCAGATGGCTGAACGGGTCGTCTTCCCCAAGGGGCAGGCGAAGGAGGACTGGGCCATTCTGCGGGCGCTGTCGGCCATGGTCGGCCAGACCCTGCCTTATGACACGCTGGATGCCCTGCGCTCGAAACTGATGGCGGACCACCCGACCTTCGGCCGGATCGACTATCTGCCGGCGCCCGCGTCGTTTGATGTGGGAAGTCTGGGCAAGAAGGGCGATCTGGGCGACACGGCCTTCGTTTCAGCGGTGCGCGATCCCTATCTGAACAACCCGATCACGCGCGCCAGCGCGACCATGGCCGAGCTGTCCGCCCAGCGGATGGCACCGGTCGCGATGGCGGCGGAGTAAGGCGCGATGGACTTCTGGACCACACCTCTCGGCTGGACCCTCGCCACGGCCGGCGGCATCCTGCTCGTTACCGTCGGCATCCTGATTTCGCTGGCCTTTCTGCTGCTGGCCGACCGCAAGATCTGGGCCGGCGTGCAGATGCGCAAGGGCCCCAATGTGGTCGGGCCGTTCGGCCTGCTGCAGTCGTTCGCCGACTTCTTCAAATTCGTGCTCAAGGAAATCATCGTGCCGGCGGGTGCCGACAAGGTGGTCTTCCTGCTGGCACCGCTGCTGACCTTCATCCTGGCCTTCATCGCCTGGGCAGCCATTCCGTTCGCGCCGGGCTGGGTCATCTCTGACCTCAACGTCGGGATTCTCTACATCTTCGCGATCAGCTCGCTGGGCGTTTACGGCATCATCATGGGCGGCTGGGCTTCGAACTCGAAGTATCCGTTCCTCGGCTCGCTGCGGTCCGCCGCGCAGATGGTGTCCTATGAGGTCTCCATCGGCCTGGTGATCATCAACGTCATCCTGCTGGCCGGGACGATGAACTTGACCTCGATCGTGACCCAGCAGCAGGGCATGTTCTGGAACTGGTTCGCCTTCGGCGGGGGGGCCGGGACCTGGCCGCTGATCGTGGTGATGTGGCCGATGGCGATCATCTTCTTCGTCTCGGCCCTGGCCGAGACCAACCGTCCGCCCTTCGACCTGCCCGAGGCCGAGTCCGAGCTCGTGGCCGGCTACCAGGTCGAATACAGCTCGACCCCGTACCTGCTGTTCATGATCGGCGAATACGCCAACATCGTCTTCATGTGCGCCATGATCACCCTGCTGTTCTTCGGCGGGTGGAATCCGGGTGTGCCGCAGTATTGGCTGGACAGCCTGCCGGGCTGGCTGGAGCAGGGGATCTATCTGGTCACCTTCCTGGGCAAGACCGTGTTCTGGTTCTGCATGATCGCCCTGGTGAAGGCCTTTGTGCCCCGCTACCGCTATGACCAGCTGATGCGTCTGGGCTGGAAGATCTTCCTGCCGACCTCGCTGGTCTGCGTGGTCATTGTATCCGGCTGGCTTGTGGCCACGAAGGCGGGTCTGCTGTGAGCCGGGCGCTGGTCCTTTCCTGCGCTGTGCTGACGGCCGTTGCAGCCGGTGGCTGCAGCTACCGGTTTGACCCGCGGGTCGAGGAGACGACCTCGGTCGGCACCCTCGAGCGGGCCGAGCGGGCCCGCGCCCGGGCGGATCGTATGCACCCCGCCTGCCGCGACAGCCGCACAGATCGCGATGACCAGCCGGAAGGTTGCGACGTCGTGGTCAGGAGGAAGTGATGCGACGCGCCCTGACCCTGATGCTGGTGGCCGCGACCCTTTCGGCCTGCACCACCTACGAACCCGAGCCGGTCTCGCCCTATCAGTGGCAGCAGCGGCAGGAGCGCATCCAGCGGCAGGAGGCCGAGCGCCTGCGTCGTTGCGAAACCATGGACAAACAGAGCGAGCGATACACCCGCGAATGCGCCCGCGCCGGAGCCAGCCAGTAATGTTCAACCGTCTTGTCCAGGCTGCGAAGGGTGCGCTTCTGATCGACGCTGTCGGCGCGATCGGCCTGTCGCTGAAATACATGGCCCGCCCCAAGGCCACGGTGAACTATCCGTTCGAGCGCAATCCGCAATCGCCGAGGTTTCGGGGCGAGCACGCCCTGCGCCGTTATGCGAACGGCGAGGAACGCTGCATCGCCTGCAAGCTGTGCGAGGCCATCTGCCCGGCCCAGGCCATCACCATCGAGGCCGAACCGCGCGCCGACGGCAGCCGCCGCACGACCCGCTATGACATCGACATGGTCAAATGCATCTACTGCGGCCTGTGCGCCGAGGCCTGCCCGGTCGATGCCATCGTCGAGGGGCCGAACTCGGAGTTCACGGTCGAGACCCGTGAAGAGCTGCTCTACGACAAGGACCGGCTGCTCGCTAACGGCGACCGCTGGGAACGACTGATCGCGAAGAATCTGGAACTCGACGCGCCTTACCGTTAAGGCGCAGACGCTGAACAGGACGGCGATTCCGAAGGGGATCGTCCTCCATTAACCGAAAGGGGCTGAGGCCTCCGATGTTGCAAGGCATTGCCTTCTATCTGCTGGCCACGGTGGCCGTGCTGGGCGGCCTCATGGTCGTCACGGCGAAGAACCCCGTGCACAGCGTGCTGTGGCTGATCCTGGCCTTCTTCTCGTCAGCGGGGCTGTTCGTCCTGCTCGGTGCGGAGTTCCTCGCGATGCTGCTGGTGGTCGTCTATGTGGGCGCCGTAGCCGTGCTGTTCCTGTTCGTGGTCATGATGCTGGACGTCGACTTCGTGCGCCTGCGCGAGGGTTATGCCCGCTACCTGCCGCTGGCGGCGATCGTCGCGGGCATACTGCTGGTCGAGATGATCGTGATTTCCTTTGCCGTCGTGAGCGGCGGTGCGGCGGCTGACGCTGTCGGCCCGGTCGCGGCGACGGCTGAGATGTCCAATGTCGAAGCCATCGGTCGGGTGCTCTATACGGATTATGTCTACATCTTCCAGGCGGCGGGAATCGTGCTGCTGATCGCCATGATCGGGGCCATCGTCCTGACCCTGCGCCACAAGCCCGGCATCAAGCGTCAGAATATCGCCCGTCAGGTCGGTCGCGATGCGAAGACGGCCATGGAGGTCAAGTCCGTGACCACCGGTGCCGGCGTTACCCCCGAGGATCTGGTCTGATGGACATCACCCTGCAGCACTATCTGGCGGTGGGCGCGATGCTGTTCACCATCGGCGTCTTCGGCATCTTCGTGAACCGCAAGAACGTCATCATCATCCTGATGTCTGTCGAGCTGATCCTGTTGGCCGTGAACATCAATTTCGTCGCCTTTTCGGCCTATCTCAATGACGTGCAGGGTCAGATCATGGCCATGTTCGTCCTGACCGTGGCCGCGGCCGAGGCCGCCATCGGCCTGGCCATTCTGGTGACCTTCTTCCGCAACCGCGGCGACATCGCGGTTGATGACGCCTCCGTGATGAAGGGCTGACTGTGGACCTCGCGCTTCTCGTCACCCTCGGCGTCTTCGCGCCGCTGCTGGGCGCCGTCATCGTCGGCCTGAGCGGCCGGCGGCTTGGCGACCTGGTGTCCAAATCGATCACCACCGGCCTGCTGTTCTTCTCGTGCGCTGTTGCCTGGATCGTGTTCAGCCAATGGACCTGGGGCGGGCTCGAAGCCTTCACGGTCGAACTGTTCCCCTTCATCAACGTCGGCGATTTCCAGTCGGTCTGGTCGATCCGTATCGACGCCCTTTCGGCGGTGATGCTGGTCGTGGTCACCAGCGTGTCCTCGCTCGTTCACCTCTATTCCTGGGGTTATATGGCCGAGGATCCCGACAAGCCGCGGTTCTTCGCCTACCTCTCGCTGTTCACCTTCGCCATGCTGGCTCTGGTGACCGCCGCCGACTTCATGCAGCTGTTCTTCGGCTGGGAGGGGGTGGGGCTGGCGTCCTATCTGCTGATCGGTTTCTGGTACAAGAAGTCCACCGCCAGCGCCGCCGCCATCAAGGCCTTTGTGGTCAACCGCGTCGGCGACTTCGGCTTTGCTCTCAGCATCCTGACGGTGTTCTGGATGTTCGGCACGATCCAGTTTGCCGAACTGTTCCCCATGATCGCCGCCAAGGCCGGAACGGGCTGGGTCTTCCTCGGTCACACCTGGTCGGCACTTGATCTCGCCGGTGCCCTGCTGTTCGTGGGTGCCATGGGCAAGTCAGCCCAGTTCTTCCTGCACACCTGGCTGCCCGACGCCATGGAGGGCCCGACTCCGGTCTCGGCCCTGATCCACGCGGCGACCATGGTCACCGCCGGCGTCTACATGGTCTGCCTGCTGTCGCCGATCTATGAGTATGCCCCGGTCGCCTCGGCCATCATCGCCCTGACCGGTGCGGTCACGGCCCTGTTCGCCGCCACTGTGGGCCTGGCCCAGAACGACATCAAACGGGTGATCGCCTATTCGACCTGTTCGCAGCTCGGCTACATGTTCTTCGCGGCGGGCGTTGGGGCCTACCAGGCCGCGATGTTCCACCTGTTCACCCACGCCTTCTTCAAGGCCCTGCTGTTCCTCGGTGCGGGCTCGGTGATCCACGGGATGCACCACGAGCAGGACATGCGGAAGATGGGCGGGCTTTGGAAGCTGCTGCCGGTGACCTATGCGGTCATGACCATCGGCACTATCGCCATCACCGGCCTGGGCATTCCCGGCGTCGGCGGTCTGGCCGGCTTCTATTCCAAGGACTCCATCATCGAGAGTGCCTTTGCCTCGTTCACCAATGGCCATTCGGCCATGGGCCTGTTCGCCTTCTTCGTCGGCATCCTCGCTGCCGGTCTGACCGCCTACTACTCATGGCGTCTGGTGTTCATGACCTTCCACAACAAGCCGGTGTGGAAGGACGCGCATCACGACGATCATGCGCATGACGCCGCCGTCCACGCGGACCACGCCACGCATGCTGACGACCATGCCCATGACGACCATGCCCATGACGATCACGCCCACCACGGCCCGCTGAAGCCGCATGAGAGCCCGCTGGTGATGCTGGTGCCGCTGCTGCTTCTGGCGGTCGGGGCGATCGCTGCGGGCTTCGTCTTCGCCCCCTGGTTCATCGGCGATCACGAGCATGACTTCTGGCGGGGGGCGATCTTCGTGTCCGAGGCCAACCACGTCCTGCACGACA
>Ga0114981_10001046_pt1 | contig 18207 bp, 20 predicted proteins | sample S_140806_MF_Meta_FD_87028 | JGI IMG/M metagenome (GOLD analysis project Ga0114981, IMG submission 87028) | Freshwater microbial communities from Lake Simoncouche, Canada to study carbon cycling - S_140806_MF_MetaG | ecosystem: Environmental > Aquatic > Freshwater > Lake | place: Lake...
AAGACAGATGAAAAATCTCTCTTATATTGCTGATCACTTGAAATATCTTTCGACTACTCCTTATATCAATTTAGAACCAAACGTCTCTCTGGTCGGCCACGACGGATGGTATGATGGATTTTATGGAGACCCAAAAAGAACAAACTTTATAATGAATGACTGGAACTACGTGTCAGACTTTGCAAAAGCTGGCGTTATGTCTCATAATTCGCCAAACATTGAAAAAGTTTTATTAATTTCTCGCCAACAAGCTTCTTCTGCCGCTCATCATATCGCTAACGGTATAAAAGCAGCGATATCAAAGTCTTCTGCAAAGAAAATAATCATTGCGACTCATGTCCCACCATTCACTCAACCAATTGATGCTGGTTTGAACGCTTCAGAAGCTTTAAATTTTTACCCGTGGTACGCTTCGAGGATTATGGGAGACATGCTGCTTTCTGCAGCTAAATCAAACCCTCACGTTAAATTTGAGATTTTTTGTGGACATATACACTCAGATTATGAGGGACTTATCGCTCCGAACCTTCTTCTTCGTAGTGGAAAGTCAGAATATTCAGAACCGCGATGTCAAGGTGTGTATAATATTTCTTTGTAGTTTTTTATGAACATTAAAAAAAGAAAAGAAAAAAAACCTGAAAGCTCAAACAAAAAAGAGCAAGTAGAGACAAAAGAAAACTTAACTAAGTTATTACAAACTTATTCAATTATATTTGCTCAAGCCAGCACCCGAGCCTCAAGAATTTCTGATCTCCTATTAAGACCATCTTCTAAAGATTGGTCTAAAACGAAAAAAGAAAAAATGCTGAAAAGACATAAAATTGCGGCAGAAGAAGCTTCATTTGCATTTTCAGCAGTGGATCAGATTACTTTTCGCTTGACTCAATTGACAGAAAATTAAAAGTAAATCTTCGTTTTAAACACATTATGCCTTTAAGATACATATGTTTATCATGCCTCACGTCTTGCTGCTGAACGCGGATTGGTCTCCGTTACAGTTTATTAGCGATATTCGTGCGTTACGACTTTTGATGAAAGGTCGTGCGGAAACCATAAGCGTAGATGAGACGCCCAGCGTCTGGAATGAGTACTATACTACTGTTTCTTCTAGCTTTCAGGTTCCTGCGACGATTCGATTAAATTTCAGAGTCAGCGTCAGCCCTTCTGTCTCTAGATTTCGTAAAAGAATTCTTTTTAATAGAGATGATTGGTCGTGTCAATACTGCGGTAAAAAGCTTGGATGGGGCAATCTTACCGTCGATCATATTTTGCCAAAGTGTAGGGGTGGAAAGACGACATGGAAAAATTGCGTAGTTTGTTGTAAGACTTGTAATAAAAACAAAGGTGCGCGGCTACCTCACGAAGCTAATATGACGCTGTTAAAAAAACCAGGCGAACCAAAAATTATCCATTTCTGGAATTTAAATGATAAAAAAGACTGGCATAAAGACTGGGAAAATTTTGTAGTTACACCGGATGTTTATTCACAGCATAGATGATATTTTATATTTGAATCAATCCGAATTAGAGAAAACAACTTCGGACTGTATATTTAGCACCTAGGAGTCTTTTTCATGGGCTTGAAGCTTAGAGAGCTACAAAATATCGTTAAAAACGTTGTCAAGGAAGAAAAGAATGTCGAAGCATTTCGAGAAGAAATTGTTAAGGCTTTAGGTCCAACTGTTCTTACTTCTTACGGATTAGAAAGAATGGCAGAGAGTGCGAATGAACGTCTGGACATTCTCTATGCAACAGGTCGATCGCACGGTCAAATAAAGCCATCGTTGCTTTTAAAGTTTGCGTCCTCCGAATCTCCAGAGGTCCGTAAACTTGTTGCTCGTCTTATTCCAGAGAACTTCTTAAAAACATTCATGAAGGACTCTCACCCTGCGGTGAGATACGTCGTAGCGAATCGTTTGCCCTATGCACTCGTAAAAGAGATGACTAATAGATTTCCAAAAGATGATTCTTTGTTTCAAGTCTTAACTGCAAAAAGAATTCTTGAAGCGGGTCTACCTGATCCTGATGTCGAAGATGAAGAGTTTGACATGTACGGTGAAGAATCCATGAGGGAAATGATCAAGGACGTAGAACACCCTGGTCTCACGGACGCTTGGTACGAAACTCTTGGCAGAAAGATTGTTAACTTTTATGGTGACAACATAGAGGGTCAATGGGAAGAAATCGCAGTAAAGCGTCATTGCGATAGTATGCGTTCTATGGGAGTAGAGGTTGATAGAGAGAAGCTCCTAGACATTGTCAATGACATAATCATGACTTCGGAAGATGAAGCTCTAGAAGAAGGGCTGAATTCTCTAGCAGAAAGACTTCTCCTAGAAGAAGCAGTATTCATGCCAGTGATATCAGAGATGACAGACCCAGTTATCGATTTAGTGAACTCTAGAAGTACAGCAAGAGAGTACATCGAAAAGTTCGAAAAACTTTTTTCAGTCCAAAAACAAGAGACTTATAATCCTTCTTACGCAGCTCTTCTTGAAGGACATGAACATGTAACATGCCCGGTAAAAGCAGAGATTCCAAGAGGTTTTGCAAGATCAGTCGATGAAAAAGCGATTGATATGTATGTGTCTACATGGAACAAAAAGCAACAACTAAGCGGGGAATCTTACTCTGAACTTAAATGGACCCCAGATCCAGCAGCAGGAAATCTTGTTAACTTTCATTTGGAACTTAAGTAATGAAAAATAAAAAGTTGTCAGAATCAATTGAGCTTATTGTTACTATTGAACCAAACGCAAATATAATTGCAGATAATATGATAGCGGAGTGGGGAGGGGCTTCATATCCTCAGCTTTCTGTGCTGCTAGTTCATCTTAAATATCTTTATGCTCTTCATCAGAACCATCATTGGACCACGATGGGAGATCCATTTTATGGAGATCATCAATTATTCCAGCGTCTCTATGGAGCAACAGTGGAAGAAATTGACGGCCTCGCAGAAAAAGCCATCGGTCTTGGAAGCACGGCCAACGTTGATCTAGCTCTTCAAGCATCTCAGGTCCTCAAGCTCATCTCAGGTTCAGGCGGCGCTTCTATGATTCCACAGTCTTCAGACCTCGCTCGAAAATCATTGATGGCAGAAATGAACTTCCTCAAGGTCATTGATGTCATGATATCTTCACTAGAAGAATGCGGACTGATGACAAACGGTCTTTCCAACATGCTCCAGGGAATTGCCGATACTCATGAAGGTCATATCTACCTCTTGAAGCAGAGAATCTCTAAACCACTAGTCTGAGGAATTTATCATGGATCCAATGTTAGCAACAATCATGTACTTCGCGGGAAGCTTTGTTCCTCAGGGCTGGATGTCTTGTGACGGTTCTACATTACAAACACAACAGTATGCAGCCTTGTTCTCTCTACTCGGAAATAGATTTGGTGGAGACGGTGTCCATACTTTCAATCTTCCAAAGATCGCAGAAGTTAATGGATTAAAGACAATAATCTGTGTTGAAGGTGTATATCCATCTAGACCATGAGGAACGACATGAAAATTACAGTTAATCAGCTACGTAAGATCATTAAAGAAGAAGTAAGCAACGAGTTGTTTCTCACGGAGAGCAAACAAGATGCTCTAGAAGGTTTAAGTAATGCTTTAAGATATTTTGCTGATACTTACCTTGCATCCGGACTTACCGTAGATCAAGTTTGCGAAGCAATCATGATTGAATCACAGGGAATGTGCGACTTGATTAAAGAAGAAGATAATCAAGAAATGACTGAATCTGAAGAAAAAGACGTAACAGGAGATGGTAAAGAAGATTTTACCGATGTTATGGCATCTCGTATGATGGCATCAGGATTACCGAAAAAAAAGGCAATCGCAAAAGCAGAGAACAACTAAAAATATAAGAGATAAAAAATGAAACTAACACCATCACAACTACGCAACATCATCCGTGAAGAAGTCAAAAAGGCTACTTCAGGCAAGAAGAACCTTTCCGAGGCAATGACAAGAATCACAGAGGATGAAATTGCTGCGTGGAAGAATGGTGACTTAGGTTATGTCTCTGGCGATGCCATGCCAGAACCAGGACACGATCACCAAGAATTCCTCCATGGATCAGACGAAGGTCATCCACACGATGATGAAGGATACATGGTCAAGTCTCGCATGGCTTCCATGAAGAAGATGGCAGAAGATGTCTGCAATCTTCTTGACTCTGAGGACCAGCTTCCTGCTTGGGTCCAGGACCATGTTGCAGTGGCTCATGAAAACCTTCAACAGGTCCATGGTTACCTCATGGGCGATGAGGAGATGAGATCCCACGAAAAAGTTCCAACAACCGTTAAGCCTGTTGAGATGGACATGCCAGTTGGAGAATCTCACAACCGTAAGCCCAACAACCTCAATGAGGCTCATGCTCGTGTTACCCAAGAGGAAATGAGAGCTTGGATGCGCGGTGACTGGGGCTTTGTTTCTGAAACAGATTCGATCGAAGACGAGTGAACTTTTACACTAAAAAATACTAATTCTGGGCATCGTTAAAGGTTAACGAGAATTGTGTTCTTCGTTAACTAGATGATGAATTAAATTATATTTTTCTTGTGCTAATCTCAATCTTTACACCTACCAACAACACGACATGGTTATCTGAAGTCTGGTCATCTCTGGTTGACCAAGGAATAAACTTCGAATGGATCATTGGAATAAATGGCTCAGCGAATAGAGACAATATTCCTGATGATCTTCGCATCACCGTCCTGGATACTGGCGAGTGGAAAGGCGTAGGAGATGCCAAACGACAGCTTTGTATGGTGGCAAAAGGTGATGTAGTCCTAGAACTTGACCATGATGACATACTAGCTGAAGGCGCCTTGTCGGAAGTTGAAAAGGCATTTGAAGATCCTGAAATAGGGTTCGTCTACTCTGATTGTGCAGAGTGGATTGATGCGACAGGAGAACCGTTTGTTTATGGCGAGGCTTTTGGGTGGGAATCCTACCCCTGCGAAATTAGGGGAAGACAACTTCTAGCGACCAGATCTTTTCCGCCAACAGCTCGAGCAGTTTGCCAGATCCTTTATGCTCCAAATCATTTAAGAGCGTGGAGAAAGTCTGTGTACGAAGAAGTTGGTGGTCATGACGCCGCCCTGAAAGTTGCAGATGATTTCGATCTAATCGCGAGGACGTACCTCGTCACAAAGTTCAAGCACATAGAAAAACCCCTATATGGGTATCGTCGCAGGGCCGACGGTGGCAACACTTGGCTTCAAAATTGTGCAGAGATTCAGTACCTTTGCGGTCAAGGAAAGGACACTTCTATTCCTGCCGAATCTCAACCTATGCCTCTAGGGACAAGTGCATACATGACCTTGTCGCCAGGGAATGTGATCTTTTAGCACTTCCTAAAGTTGACATTGGAGGGGGAATATTCGGAGCCCCTGGATGGTTGACGCTAGATATATCTGGAAACCCAACTTTTCAGCATGATGTCTTTGGGTCAAAGACACTACCGTTTGAAGACAATTCCGTTGGTGCATTTAGGGCATTTGACTTCCTTGAACATGGAGAGGACATGGATGCGTTCTGGCTCATGGACGAGATCTATCGATGTCTTGTTCCGGGAGGATGGTTCTTATCATATACTCCGCATGCAATGGGGATTGGAGCATCATGTGACCCATCCCATAAGGCGAGGTGGGATGAAAGAAGATTCTTATATTGGTGTCATGGGGGATTAAGGCCGTTCTTAGAATCAGCATACCCACCAGCACAAGCAAAATTCCAGCCAGTCAGGCTCTACAAAGAGACCAGGATTATGGGTCCAGATCCTTTCAGATACGATGTACCTTATGTGGTTGCAGATCTTTGCGCATTAAAAGGTCAACGACAACCGGGAGCTAAGTACATTTGACGTTTAATAGATTAATAGACTATCATGCAGCGAACTCTTTGCTTTGATGATGTTTTATTGACTCCGCAATATTCTGAGATCGAATCACGATCAAATGTGAATCTTAGTGTTACCGGCCTAGATGAAACCACGGCAAGTCTGACCCCGACACACCCAGTTCTTACTTGTCCGATCGTTGGATCCCCGATGGATACCGTAATCGGTCCGACCGCAGCGGCGTTGTTGGATGAGCTCGGCGGCTTTGGAGTTCTACATCGATATTGCACGATCGACGAGGCAGTCAAGTCATTCCTCAAGGTCGTTGAGTTGAGGTCTTCTCCTGAAAGAACGGTTCCGAATGTGATGGTTGCCGTCGGAGCAACAGGGGACTTTCTAGAGAGAGCTACTGCTCTGTATGATGTTGGGTGTCGGTCTTTCTGCATCGACGTAGCCCACGGCCATCATTCATCCGTGAAATCTGCATTGACGTTGATGAGGAACAAGTTCGGGAATGACATTCACATCATGACCGGAAACGTTGCTACCCTGGAGGCATTCAATGACCTTGCTGATTGGGGTTCTTCATCGATCCGTGTCGGTGTCGGGGGCGGGAGCATGTGTTCAACACGGATCCGTACAGGACATGGAATTCCAACCCTGCAGTCTGTGATGGATTGTGGCAAGTCAGATAGGGATGTCTACCTTATTGCTGACGGTGGAATTAGGAATAGCGGAGATGCTGTAAAGGCTTTGGCAGCCGGAGCCGACATGCTCATGTTAGGTTCGATCCTTGCCGGTCATGATGAATCCCCAGGTGAGCTTGTGGATGAAAAGGGCATGACATATAAGACCAAGCCTCATGCCGGTGTTCCATTGTTTAAAAAGTTTCGAGGTATGGCATCCAAGGAAGCCCAGATGAGTTGGAGAGGTAGAGTTTCCGTGGTAGAGGGTGAGTCGACAATGATTTCTTACAAGGGTTCAATGAGGACGACGATCGCAGAGATGCTAGACGGAATTCGGTCCGGGTTATCCTATTCAGGAGCCCGGACCATCAGAGAGTTGAGGGGTAAGGCTAAATTCGTCACAGTGACCCCTCAGGGTGTTCAAGAAAATAAGCCCCATGGTAAATGAGGCTTAATTAAATCATTTTTTCAGTGACCGTCTAGATTCTTCTTGTTGTAGTGCGTCTAAGCAACCCCGTATGGATTTTCATTCATAGCCACATTCACAAACTGATTCATCCACTCCACATGCTTCGCAACGTGTACTCATATCTTCATTCATGCTACATTCACATGTAGCCTCATTCATTCCGCACTGCGAGCATGTGGAAGAACCTTCCATTAATCCACACTCACAGGATGATTCAACACTCTGTGGCATCATTCCGCACTTTTCGCAAACATCGTGTTTGTGTTCACATCCGCATGTGCCGTTGACAGGTAACATACCGCAGTGTGGGCAAGGTTCGACCATTCCTTCGTCTCTCACGCCTACCAATGGTTCGCCGGCGTATGATCCGATTGGGCTTCCAAAATTCTCTGTCAGTTTTTTGATTAGTTCTTTTTTCATGATGGTTAAATATTACTTTGAAGCTTGATGATAAAAGACGAAATTAGATGTTATTATCTTTAATCGATAATGGGAAAAAGAGTTCTAGTAACAGGCGCGGCCGGATTTTTAGGAAGCCATTTAGTGCAACATCATCTGTCACAAGGAGATGTTGTCTATGGAATCGATAATTTTTCTTCATCTACAAGAGATTCTCATCATCATTCTTGCTTGATAGAAAACAACAACTACCATTTTTTAGAAGGTGATATTTGCTCTTCATCGTTTGTTGAGAGATCAAAGAGATTTGATCTAGATTTGATTTATAACTTTGCATGTCCAGCATCACCACCAAAATATCAAGAGTTACCAGTTGAAACTACACTAACATGTACATTAGGCACGTATAACGTCTTTTCGATCGCAAAGCGAACGACTGTTGTAATTCATGCTTCAACCTCAGAAGTATATGGAGATCCCACAGTTTCTCCTCAACCAGAATCATATCGCGGGTTTGTTAATTCATATGGTCCAAGATCTTGTTACGATGAAGGTAAAAGAGTGGCAGAAGCGTTATGTTATGATTTTAAGAATAAACTAAATAAAGACATTAGACTAGTTAGAATTTTTAACACGTATGGTCCTCAGATGGACATTAACGATGGAAGAGTGATCACTAATTTTATCGGTCAAGCTTTACGTGACGAGCCTCTAACGATATATGGAGACGGATCGCAAACTAGATCTTTTTGTTATGTTACAGATTTGATTAAAGGAATAACTTCTTTAGCAAATTTAGAGAAAAACCCGGATACTCCGATTAACATAGGAAATCCATCAGAATTTACGATCTTGGATCTTGCCAAAAAGCTGCAAAAAAGGTTTAACTGCAGCCTTGATTTTCGTTCGTTACCTGTAGATGACCCGCTGCAACGGAAGCCAGACATTACTTTAGCAAAAAGTCTGTTGTCTTGGCGTCCCCAAGTAGAATTAGACGAAGGTCTTGACAAGACCATACAGCACTTTAGAACGACAGGTAAATATTTAAAATGATGTTTTCTGAGAGTGTTCTGCTATATTACACGACGGTTTTCATACTCGGGTTTTTAGTGGGTAGAGTCACAGGCTCTTCTCAGCAAAAAATTCCCGTGTACCAGCAGACTAACTCAGTTGAACAGAAAGCAGAAAGATCTAGTTCAGAAAATTTCGAAAAAAAGAAAAAAATCGTCATGATTGATGAAAAGACTTTCGTCACGAATTTAACGACCGATTCTCTCACCAAAAAGGGCGGAGAGCTCGGGGTAAAGACAACAGTCAATGATGACATGAGCGCCTCGGTTTCAAGGCTCGCTCAGCTCAAGAAGAATAAATAAACATTTTCAGACAGGAGAAAAAAATGGCTAAAGGTTTAGACGTCGGTACATCATTCATCGTTCTTGCTTCAGAGACCGAAAAGGGCAAGATAGCTTACAAAGACTTTAGAGACGCTTTTTACGTCATCAAGCCTACAACACCGATTGCCACCAAGATGATCGAAAAGGGTCTGTCTGGCAAGGTTTTTGTCAAGGATGTTGACGGATCTTTTATCATTTTAGGAAAGGACGCAATTGAAAAAGCTATTGAAAGAAATGACTCTGCAAAGCGTCCAATGTTCAAGGGTGTTGTGTCGTCCAAAGAAAAAGATGCTCGAAGAATTTTAACTTATATTCTCAAAGAAGTTTCTGGGGCTCCTTCTGAGCAAGGAGAGAAGCTCGTGTTTTGTATTCCAGCTCAGCCTGTGGACCAAGAAGATGAGGACTTCGACGTTGGCTATCATGAAGACGTCATCATCAAACTTTTGTCTGAAGTCGGGTACTCGGCGCGTGCAATCAATGAGGCAGAAGCTCTTTGCTATTCAGAGTTAGAAAAGGATGATTATACCGGTGTCGCTCTATCATGGGGCGCCGGTATGGTCAATGTTTGCGTAATGTTAAATGGCGAACCTGTCTTGACTTTCTCTACCACAAAGTCAGGTGACTGGGTCGATCGTATGGCAGCTGTCGCGACAGGAGAAGCTGACTCAGTCGTTCAGGCTGAAAAGGAACAAGGGGATTTCGCTGTCGGTGAACCAAATGACAATCAGGTCCTAGCAGCTGTCGCATCCTATTATGACCGTCTCATCGATTATACGACGAAGCAGCTTACCGCCGCGATGGATGGACATAAATCTTTACCAAACTTTGCTGAGCCTCTCCCGGTCGTCGTTGCCGGTGGAACATCGAAGGCCAAAGGTTTCGTGGATCTATTCGCAAAGAAACTTGAGGCAAATGGATTCCCGCTTCCTGTCAAGGAGGTCCGCCACGCAGCAGATCCTCTCCATGCCGTGGCTCGTGGATGTTTGATCGCCGCGCAGATCATGTGATTCCTAGTTAAATTGTTGTTGAAGAGGCTCCTTCACGGGGCCTTTTTCATTTCAGAATCTTTGCTGTGCAAAAACGATTCATGACGTGATATAGTCGTGTTATGCCAAACAGCAAAAAGGAAATGCGCGATCGGAGGCCAAATCGTTTTGTCGGTCTCCACGCGCATTCGTAACTTCCGCCTGGAATTAATTCCAGGCGGACAACATCAGGATTTTCAACATTTGATGGACTGGATTATCCACAAGAACATATCGATTATGTTCTTGAGAATGGAATGGACGCGTGGTCTTTGACCGACCATGGTCATATGAATGGGTTTGGGCATGCCTATCTTCATGCAGAGAAGCTTCGCAAATCTAGTAAGAACTTTAAGTTCATTCCTGGTTGCGAGATGTACGTCCATCCTGACCTGAAGCAGTGGCAGAGGGACCTACAAAAATCAAAAGAGAAGCCTGTCAAAGATGAGTCTATCCTCACACCTCTCACTGCAGTAGTAGACGGAAATGATGAGACAACAGATATTGGAACAGATGAAGCTGCTCTGACCATTGAGAACGAGGAAGAGTCAAAGTCAGGTAAGTACAATGACCCAGTGAAGCGCAGACATCATCTGGTTGTCCTACCAAAAACTTCGGTTGGTCTACAGAGGTTATTCCATCTGGTTTCTCGGGGTTATTTGGAGGGCTTCTACAGGTTCCCACGAGTGGATTATGCGATGCTCAAGGAAGCCGCCAAAGGAGGTCACTTGATGGTCTCGAGCGCATGTTTAACGGGAGATGTAGAACTCATAACAAACAGAGGCCTAGAAAGCCTGTTGTCTGTTGTTAAAAGGTTCAACATGGGTGATGATGTTTTGGTGCTTTCATATGACGAAAAAGCAGGGTCCAAAGAATTCAAGAAAATTTCTTGGGCAGCAATGACAAGAGAAAATGCAAAGCTACTGAGAATTAGGCTGAAGGACGGGAAGAGCATTACGCTGACACCAGACCACAAAGTCTTTACTAATCTGGGATGGATGGAAGCTCAAGATTTAAAAAAGCATAAAGGCGTTCAGATTTTTACTCTGTAAGCCTTAGGTCCTCCAAGACAGACATAATTATGTCTTGGAGGTTCACAAACAATGGGAGCAGAAAAGTATAATAAATTTTTAGGAGAGGAAAAAAGCAGAATATTTGAAAGTTTTCTAGCTGCATGGAAAACAAAAGATCAAATACTTGAGATGTATAGAGAAGGTTACTCTCCTTCTCAACTTGCCAAGTTGTATGAATATGAAGTTGGATTTGATGAGCTTCGTGAGCAACAGTCGACTTTTCATGGTAAAAAGTCAAGAAGCCTTTTAATTTTTCCAGCTATTACAGCAATCATCTTTGCAAAAAGACTAACATCTATAATACCCTACTCAAAAGAATTTCATGACATTCATCTTTCAAAACCGCAGTGGTGGAAAATAAAATTTTCGCACCTTGATAAAAGCGAAGATGAAGTTAAAGAACTTGCAAAAGTTCAGCTTCTAGATTGGCAAAAAAACACGTGTAAAAAAAGAAAAGAATCTGGCGTTTATAGTCAAATCTACACGTTAGACTATTGGAAAGATTCGTTTGATCCTCAAGAGTCAATCAAACAATACAAGAGAAGGATCAGCCCAAGATGCGTAGAGTTTTGGATAAAAAAAGGATATGACGTTAACGAAGCTAAAAAAAGAGTGAGTGATGTATGTCGTTCCGGAGCTCATGCAACTCTTAAGGGATTGAATGGAAATTGTGCTTCGAAATTAGAAAAAAGAATTTATGAGTTAGTGGATGATTCTAACGTCGAACAACAACTCTTCTTAGGTAAATACGCATATGATCTCTATAAAAAAGAGACAAAAAAGATTGTAGAGATCAACGGGACATATTGGCACGCAGATCCAAGAGTTTATCAAGATTTGCAGCAAAATCTCATTCATGGAACAGTTCAGCAGATTAGAGAAAAAGATGAACAAAAAATATCTTATGCAAATTCTAAGGGTTGGGACGTTCTGATCATCTGGGAACTTGACTATTGCAAATCTCCAAATGAAGTGATAGAATCTATTAGAAGGTTTTTCAAAACATGAATAATTTTGTAGAAGTTGTTGAGGTCGAAGAGCTTGATTACGTAGAAGATGTCTATGATATCACGGTAGAAGATAATCATAACTTCTTTGCGAATGGAATGTTGGTTCACAATTGCCTAGGAGGACCACTTTCGTATGACGTATTCTCTAAGGTTCAACGAGTAAAATTCGAGGACCTTTCTTATAAGCTTCTGGACGATCAATCCATCATGGAAGCAGCTCTACTTGAGATGGGCAACACTTATGACAGGCTTGCTGATGCTCTTGGTCGAGACAACGTCTGTCTAGAACTGCAGTTCAACAAGCTTCCTGCCCAGCACCTCGTGAATCGTGCCATCATCGAGTTTGCCAAGAGGAATTCTCTTGAAGATAGGTTGATCGTCACTTGCGATTCTCACTATTCTCGACCAGACAACTGGAAAGAGCGCGAGATCTATAAGAAGCTTGGATGGCTGAACTATCAGAGCTTTGATCCCAACCAGCTTCCTAAGTCAAAAGAAGATCTTAAATGTGAGTTGTATCCGAAGAACGCGACTCAAGTTTGGGATTCGTACTTGCAGACGACGGACGGAATGGAATTCTATGATGATGACGTCGTTCGACAGGCCGTAGAGAGGACCCACGACATCGTTCATAATGAGATTGGTGAAATTCATCCGAACAAGGAGATGAAGCTGCCGTCTTACGTGATCCCAGAAGGAATGGCAGAAGACAAGGCACTAGTAGACGTCTGCAAGAAGGGTCTTGTCTGGCGCGGCTTAGATGATAAGCCAGAGTACATTGAACGACTCAAGTACGAGTTAAAGATCATTCGTGACAAGAAGTTTTCCAGGTACTTCTTGACGATGAAGGCGATCATGGACATTGCGCGCGAACAAATGCTGATTGGTCCGGGTCGCGGGTCGGCGGCAGGTTCTCTTGTCGCTTACGTTCTTGGGGTGACCAATCTGGATCCAATCGAATACGATTTGTCGTTTGAACGATTTCTCAATCCGTCTCGTGTTGGAGCTCCAGATATCGATACTGACATTGGAGATCGAGACAAGCTCATCGAGCTGCTACGTGAGAATTTTGGAAACAACAACGTCATTCCAATCTCAAACTACAACACATTTCGTCTTAAGAGCCTGATCAAGGACATCGCACGTTTCTACAGTATTCCCTTTGAAGAGGTAAATGCTGCTCTTGCTCCTGTCGAAGAAGACGTCAAGAAAGAAGTCTTTAAACCTGGTACTGACAAGAACCTCTTCGTCTTGACGTATGAAGATGCGATCAAGTATTCTAAGTCTTTGCAAGACTTCATCTCAGCCCATCCTGAAGTAGCAGAGCCGATTGAGATCCTCTTCAAACAAAATCGATCTTTGGGACGGCATGCGGGTGGTGTCATTGTTTCTGAAAACATAGCTGAAAGGATGCCTTTGATTCTGGCAAGAGGTGAACCTCAAACGCCGTGGGTCGAAGGTATGAACTATAAGCATCTAGAAGAGTTTGGATGGATCAAGTTCGATCTACTCGGGCTTGAAACTCTTCGAATCATCGAACGTTGCATTGGCCTTATCCTTGAACGCAGAGAGGGCGTAAAAAACCCGACCTTCAAGCAGATCAGGGATTGGTTTGATAAGAACATGGATCCAAAGAACATCGACCTCAATGATCAGAAGGTATACGAATACGTCTACCATGAAGGTCGATTTGCTGGTGTCTTCCAGTTAGCGAACGCCGGTGCTCAGCGTCTTTTCATGAAAGCGAAGCCTCGCAACATCATTGACATTGCAACGTTGACTTCGATCTATCGTCCGGGTCCTCTCGCTGCAAACGTCGATAAACTCTACATTGGAGCGAAAAACGAACCAGAGAAGATTGACTATCAGCATCCTCTTATCAAGAAGGTGCTCGAGTCGACGTACGGTTGTATCATTTTTCAAGAGCAAACAATGAAGTTGTGCTCTGTCGTAGCAGGATTCCCTGAGGCAGAGACAGACACAATCCGCAGAAATATCATGAAGAGAACTGCGGCAAAGAAAGACGCAGGAGACGAAGAGGCCCGGCGGGCGAAGACAGAGTTCGTTTCCGGTGCGATGAAGAACGGTGTCTCTGAAAGAGTCGCGGGAGAGCTTTACGATAAGATCCTCTTCTTCTCGGGTTACGGTTTCAACGCATCTCACGCAGTCGCTTACGCTATTGATTCTTACTACTGCGCGTGGCTTCTCACTTACTTTGAAGAGGAGTGGTTGTGCGCATACCTTGAATCAATGTCTGGAACGGATGATAAGCGAGCAAAAGCTTTCGCAGAAGTAAAAGCGATGGGATATAAGATCGTCAATATCGACATTAACTACGCGACGAAGAGCTGGACGATTTTGGACGGAAAACGTTTCATGCCAAGCTTTCTTTCCTGCAAAGGAATTGGAGACGCGGCCATAGATGAAATCATGGAAAATAGACCGTATAAATCCGTCGAGGAAATGTTGTGGTATCCTACAGGACAATGGAGACATTCCAAATTCAACAAGAGAGTATTAGAGGGCTTGATCTCCATCAAAGCTTTCGATTCTTTAGATTGTATCGGTGAAAACAAGACGTTTGTTAACTATAAGCAAATGCATGAAGTACTGATCATTAGAAATAATGAGATCAAAAAGTGGACAAAGAAGAATCCAAACGTTGGTATAGACTCCTTCAAGTCTGCGTTGACAGAAACTGTGGAGATTGAAGACTGGACAAAAAGAGAGATGGTCGACAATACGATCAAGTTCTTGGGGTCGTTTAATCCAGCTTCACTTGTGCCTGATTACATGATCTCAAAATTTGAAGAACGTGGAGTTAAACCGATTGACGAGCTTGATAAAAGCGATGTATACTGGTTTGTCGTGACGGATGTCAAAGAAAAGAAGACAAAGAATGGAAAGCCTTATCTTCTTTTGACGGCTTCTGGTCTAGCAGGACAAACAAAGAGAATATTCTGCTGGGGATGGAATGGAGAGACTGCGATTCCCGTTTACTCGGTCTGTATCGCAGAAATCACAGTTGATGATTTTGGTTGCAAAACTTTCGTTAGTAAGATTAAGATGCTGGAGAGCTGATGAAAAACAAGAAATATGATTATTTGATCGTTGGTGCAGGAATGTTTGGTTCGACTTTTGCTCGCGTCGCCATGGACGCCGGTAAGAGAGTTCTCATCATTGATAAGCGTTCTCACGTTGGCGGAAACTGTTACACAGAAAAAGTCGAAGGGATAGACGTCCATGTCTACGGTCCTCACATCTTTCACACGAGCGATGACAGGATCTGGCAGTTCGTAAATCGATTTACGAAATTTGAAAATTTCATCAATAAGCCAAAGGTTTCCTACAAGGACAAGATGTACTCTTTTCCAATAAACCTAATGACTTTGCACCAGCTGTGGGGAGTAAAGACGCCTGCAGAGGCTGAGGAAAAGCTTAGGTCTGTCAGAGTGCCTTGCGAAAACCCGCAGAACCTTGAAGAGTGGATCTTGTCTCAGGTTGGTCGAGAGATCTATGAGACTTTTATCGAAGGGTACACAAGAAAGCAGTGGGGGCGCCATCCAAGCGAGCTTCCTGCTTCTATCATCAAGCGTCTTCCAATTAGACTTTATTTTGAAGAGAACTATTTCACTGACACGTATCAGGGAATCCCTTCGGGAGGTTACACTTCGATGATGGAAAAGATGATCGAAGGTGCAGACGTCAAACTAAACGTCGACTTTTTGGCAAACAAGGAAGAATGGGAGTCGGCGGCTGATCGTGTAGTGTACACTGGAAAGATCGACGAACTCTTCGATTATCAATTTGGAGAACTTGAGTACAGGTCGCTGGACTTTGAAACTTTTGTTGCGGATGGAGACTACCAAGGTAATGCTGTAGTCAATTATACCGAGTCGAACGTTCCATACACTAGGATTGTGGAGCACAAGCATTTCGTGCCAAGAATCGCTGCAAAGCATGAAAAGACAGTCGTGACGAAAGAATATCCTGCGACTTGGACTCGTGAAAAGACGCCGTATTATCCAGTTCGTGACAAGAAGAACGAAGAGCTGTACCACAAGTATAAGTCTCTTGCCGAGGAAAAATCTAGCTACATCTTCGGTGGACGATTGGCAGAATATGTGTATTATGACATGCATCAAGTGATTGGGTCTGCTTTGGCAAAGGCTCGTAAAGAAATGGAGATTGCACAATGAAGGTTGGATTTTCTTTTTGGGGATTTTTGACACCGCTTGAGAAGAACGCATACGTCAACACGCCGGACGGCGAACGCGGCAATAGAGTTGACTTTGTAGATGAAATGCTTAAACGAGGTCACGAAGTCGTACGACTTCAAAAGATGAGGGATGATGAGTCTTATCCAAACGTCATGACAGACGATTCTGGGTTTCCTGACGTTGACGTCGTTTATTGCGAATGGCGCTGGCCGACGTGGAAGAACGTAGGTCCAAATCCGTCGGAGTCAGATTACTCACGTCAGTGTGAATTCTTGGACTACTATCACAAGAAGGGAGTACCGATCATCATTCATGATGGTGATCTCAAGATGACTCCTGAGGAGGAAGAACGATGGCCTAACGCAATTCTTTCTGACGCATGCGTCAAGCCAAGAGTTCAAACTCGAGCTCGATTGTCGATTCCATGGTGTAACTATATGAAGCGGTATTTTGAACCTATCGTTGGATCATACAGTTACACTTACGTTGGTAACAACTACGAACGTGATGTTCAGTTCACAAAATACTACACAGACCCCAGCGAGCAGCTTCGTAAGTTAGGCATACAGACGACTGTCTATGGAAACTGGTTGCAAAAGTCTCCTGAAAGAAAAGACCCAAAGGAGTTGATTTCATCATTCCCGTACGTTGCCTTCGGTGGAAGATTGTCGTACAAAGACATCTTTCCGGCTTTTAATAATTCTGTAACGGTGACTCACATCACAAAGGACGATTATATTCCATACGGAAATATTACGGGTCGTTTCTTTGAAGCGATTAAAAGCGGGGTTCCTGCTCTTATTCCACATGAGTATGTTCACGCAAGACCAGTCGGGTTAGACGGAGAATTAGTTGTCAAGTCTTCCGAAGATGTAATACAAAAAGTGAAGTGGCTGTTTGATATGTCTTTGGAGGATAGAATCGATCTTGTAAATTCTCAAGAGAAAGCTCTTAGGACAGTGATCGATCCACGACCTGAAGCAAGAGTCGATCTTCTTGAAAGAGTCACAAAGGGTGAACGGCGATGATGATAGCGTTTGAAGGTCCAGACCGATGTGGGAAGTCAGAGATATCTTCTGAATTAGCTCGCAGGTTGGGTCACGCTTATTTTAAAAATACGGATGAATGGTCAACTGACTTACGGACATCAGAATATTTCAAAAATCTTTTGGTGTATGGTGGAACGTTCTTGACTACGTTTCTTGAGCAGGTCAAGCCAAGCGTTGTAATGGACCGTTACTATCCCTCGGAGTGGGTTTATTCTAGAGTGTTTGATCGTGATTCAAACGAAGATCTTTTAAGAAAAATTGACACAAAGTTTTCTGAAGCTGATGGCAAAATCATCATCTGCAGAAGGAGCAATTACGAAGGCATAAAAGATGACCTGCACGATTATGTTGATTCTTCTGCTTTGAAGAGGTTGGACGAAGAATATGAAAAGTTTTCTATGTGGACTTCTTGCAAGGTTCTTGTCTTAAATGTTGATGATGAAAATCTCGAGAGAGAGATTCAAGACATCAGAAGCTGGTTGAACTTGTGAACTTAATAATCTATAATGTTTGAAACGGAGAGAACATGAGAGCTTTAATCACAGGCGGTGCTGGGTTTATCGGTAGTAATTTAGCGAAGAAATTAGTCTTTCTTGGGCACAAAGTCGATGTTATCGATAATCTTTCTGCCGGACACAAAGAGTTTGTTCCTGCTGAGTGTAATCTTTATGTTGAAGATTTTTCTAACAGTTTGATTCTTCAGAGAATTAAAAACAAGTCTTACGACGTTATCTTCCATCTCGCTGCGATTCCACGGGTAAGTTATTCCGTAGCGTTTCCTGTTGAGACAAACGAAGTAAACGTTAGCAAGACATTGTCACTTATTGACGCCTGCAAAGGAAATGTCAAGAGAATTGTTTTCGCTTCTTCTTCTTCTGTTTATGGTGGGGCTGAGCTTCTTCCAACTCCAACTTCTTATGTTAAGAGTCCTAAGTCACCTTATGCTCTGCAAAAGTCAATTATTGAAGATTATTTGAGTCTTTTTAACAAACATATAAAAGGGTTTAACAATAGTCATATCAAAGGG
>Ga0114981_10001047_pt1 | contig 18198 bp, 11 predicted proteins | sample S_140806_MF_Meta_FD_87028 | JGI IMG/M metagenome (GOLD analysis project Ga0114981, IMG submission 87028) | Freshwater microbial communities from Lake Simoncouche, Canada to study carbon cycling - S_140806_MF_MetaG | ecosystem: Environmental > Aquatic > Freshwater > Lake | place: Lake...
ACGCAAAAAATTCCCGGAGCCACTCGCATGTCGTCTCCCACAAGAAGATACCCACGGTTTGTGCTGAGATTGGCAGTTTCCAATCCTAGATCCTCAGTCGCCGGACGACGACCCACCGCCACCAGCACGCGCTCCGCGCGAAGCTCCTTTCCTCCGGCCAGTCGCACCCCGACTTCCCGGTTATGCAGGCTCACTTCCTTGATTTCCGCTCCCAACACAAATTCCACCCCTTGGGTTCCCATTTCCGAATCCCTCCTTCGGGCAAGGATACGGAACATCTCCTTACCCAGATCTGCCTCCATCTCCGGAAGAATTCTTTCCTGTTTCTCCACAACGGTGACCCGAACGCCCAGAGCCTGCATCAAACAGGCAAACTCCACTCCGATCACGCCGCCCCCGATGATCAGGAGCGAGGCCGGCAGGGAATCCCAGTGCAAGGCGGTGTCCGTGGTGGCGATCCGTTCACCATCCACCGTGATTCCCGGCAACACCGTGGGTCGAGAACCGGGAGCGAGAATGATTTGAGATGCCTTTAAAACTTTTTCCCCTTCCGTCCCCCGGACCGCCACCAGACCCGGCCCTGCCAAACGACCGGTTCCATGCAGAGTTTGGATTTCGGCGGACTGAAAGAGATGACGAAGGCCACCCCGCAGATCCTGAACGATTTTATTTTTCCGATTTTGGATCGCCTTCCAATCCACTTCGGACTTTCCGGGAAGTAGAATCCCCATCGAGCGGGCGTGGGTCAGGCGATGCCTCAGCTCGGCGGAGGCCAACAAGGCCTTGGAAGGAATGCAGCCAAAATTCAAACAAGTGCCACCCGCATGGGGGCTCTTCTCCACCAACGTCACTTTCGCGCCGTGATGCGCGGCTTCGAGGGCGGCGACGTATCCACCGGGGCCCGCCCCCACTACCACTACTTCCTTCCCCTTCCCGTCAGGCCGCCCATTGCGGGAGTGAGCCGGCGGCTCGGATATTACCTGCACGGATCTTTCTCCACCCAGACCGACCGCCGGATTTTCCAGACGTTCCTTCAGCCGGTTCATAAAGCGCGCCGCCAAGACCCCGTCCACGATACGGTGGTCGCAGCTGAGCTGCACGGTCATGACTTGCGCCGGGCCGTTATCCGTCATCACATGACGGATCGCTCCCACCGCCAAGATCCCAGACTCAGGGGGATTGACGATCGCCGTAAACTCCTCCACCCCGAACATGCCGAGGTTGGAGACCGTGAAAATCCCCCGCCCCATGTTTTCGATCCGGCGCTGCCGCGCCGCTTCCGCCAGTCGGACGGTTTCCCGATGGAGATCAGCTAGGGAGAGCCGGTCGGCATGCAGCAAAACCGGCACCACAACTCCGCCCTCTTCCAGTCCCACGGCCACCCCGAGGTGGATGCCATCCTGCTCCTCGAGGGCATCACCGGCCCAGCGGCAGCGGAAATCCGGAAACTCCGCCAAGGTTCGTGCGGTGGCCTGAAGCACCAGATCGTTGACCGAAGCGCCGGTCGATTCCTTGACGCCTTTGCGGTAAGCGACCAAGGCATCGGTGCGGATCGTCTGCTTGAGATAGAAGTGGGGAACAGTCTGCTTGGATTCGGTCAGTCGTCGCGCGATTGCCGCCCGCATCGGGGTCAGAGCGACCCTTTTTCCACCGGAGGGGGCCACCCCGGATCCGCGATGCCCCAACACGTCTTTCTCAACGATACGACCTCCAGGACCGCTGCCTTGCAATCCCGCAGGATCGAGGCCGGATTGACGGAGGATCCGGCGCGCGCGAGGCGAGATCTTAAAACCGTTGGAGCGGCTCACGCCTTTTCGATTAGGCCGAGGGTTGAACCCATCTTCACCTTTTCCCCTACCGGCACGAGAATCTGGGAGAGCCGCCCGGCAAAAGGCGCTTCGACGCTCGAAACCGCCTTCTCCGTCTCCACATCCACGATCGCCTCGTCTTTTTGAAATTTTTCCCCGGGCTGTTTCAACCACTTCACCACCGTGGCCTCGCTGACTGTCAGATCTCCGTGCGGCAGAATGAGAGCCTCCCCGGATCCGTTGCCATTCACCGGAGCGGGATGAGCAGGAGCCGGTCCAGGTGACGGTATCTGTGCCGGCGCCAGTGTGGGCGATGGAGTTGCCACCGGCACAGTGGGGGACACAGGCGAAGTCAACGCAGAGGAACGTCCGGCCACGAGCGGACGCTTCGGAATGACTGCTTTTCCGGCCATCAACTCCTGTGCCGCGGCGACGATTCTCTCCACGCTCGGCATGCACTCTGCCTCCAGGCCGGGATGAAGCGGATGGGAAACCGGATCCATGGTGAGGCGGCTGACCGGGGCGTCCAGATCGTCAAAGGCCTCTTCGCCCACCGCAGCGGCGATTTCCGCCCCTAACCCGCACATGGCGTAGCCCTCATCGACCACCAGCAGTTTTCCAGTTTTGGCCACGCTGGCCAAAATGGTGGGAACATCGAGAGGAGCGACGGTCCGGAGATCGATCACTTCTGCTGAAACGCCTTGCGCCTCGAGTTTCGCCGCCGCCTCCAGACTAAGAGGGACCATCCGACCGGCGGCTACCAAAGTGAAATCCTTCCCGGGCTTGGCGATCCGCGCCACGCCGAACGGAACCAAGTGCTCTCCTTGGGGCACCTCGCCCTTGGAGGCAAAAAGGGCTTTGGGCTCGAGGAAGATGACTGGGTCGGATCCCCGCAGTGCGCTTTTGATCAGTCCCTTTGCATCAGCAGGGTTGGACGGCATCACCACAATCAAACCCGGGAAGTGGGCCCAAATGGAATGATAAGTTCCGCTGTGGTGAGGCCCGGCACATTTGATGGCACCGCAGGCGGCCCGGATTACCGCGGGAGAACTCATCTGACCGTTGCTCATATACCGAAGTTTGCTCAGCTGCAGGGGCACCTGCCCGCCGGTTTCGAAAAGAAAATCCACAAACATAAGATCGGAAATCGCGCGAACCCCGGTCGCACTCGCACCGATCGCGGCCCCGGTGAAACCCAACTCCGAGATCGGGGTGTCCACGACACGCTCCCCGCCGAACTCCTTCCACAGTTCTTTGGTGTGGGCAAAACTTCCACCCCGCTGTCCGATCCCCTCTCCGAAATACAGGGTGTGGGGATTTTTTCTCATCTCCTCCGCGATTCCGTCCCGCACCGCATCGAGCCAACCCTGGACAACGGGAGCGCCGGTTGGCGTACTAGGCGCGCCACCCATATGGGCGTTGATCGGGCTAGACCAGGCATCCCGCAAATAGGTCGACAGCTCGGGCTCCGGAGAACGGCGGGCAAACTCCACGGCCTCATCAATCTCCTTGCGTACTTTTTCCTCCAGCGCATCTACCTCGGAGGCCTTGGCCATTTTCAAATCCTCGACCAACACCTTGCGAAACCGCGTAATCGGGTCACGGCTCTTCCAAAGATTAAACTCCTCTTGGGTTCGATAGGTTCCGTACAGCTGATCCCCCTCGTGGTGACCGACCGTCCGGTAGGTTTTGGACTCGATCAGGGTGGGGCCTTCTCCACGGCGGGCCCGGGCAACTGCTTCCGCCATCACCCGCCAAACGGCAAGGACATCGTTTCCGTCCACCGCCACCCCTGGAATTCCATAAGCGGCAGCCCGAGTCGCCACTTCCGTGTTGAGCGTGGCCATGGTGAGAGGAGTCGCGGTGGCGTAGAGGTTGTTTTCACAGACAAAAATGGCGGGAGCTTTTTGTACCCCGGCGAAATTCAGGCTTTCGTGAAAAGCGCCGTGGTTGACAGCCCCATCCCCGAAAAAGGCCACGCCCACTTGGTCGGTTTTCCGAATCCGCGCACCAATTCCAACTCCGACGGCATGCGGAATCCCGGCTCCGACAATCCCATTGGTCCCGTACACCCCCAATGACGGATCATAAAGATGCATGCTGCCACCCCGACCACCGCAGCAGCCCGTCTTCTTGGCGTAGAGCTCAGCCATGAGCGAACGGGCCGGCATGCCTTTGGCCAGCGCATGACCGTGACCGCGATGGGTGCTGGTGATCCAATCCAGATGGGTCAGGTGAGCACAAATCCCGACGGCCGTGGCCTCTTCGCCCACGTAAAGATGGATGAAGCCAGGCATTTCCCCTTTTTTGTAAAGAATTCCGGCAGTCTGCTCGAAATGACGAAGCAGGAACATTTTCTCGTAAAGCCGAAGACACTCCTCCTTCCCCGGAATAGCAGCGCAAAGGTTAGTGACTGTCCCGCTTGAGCCCTTCTTAATGCGGGATTTAGGGTTTGAGGTCTTCACATCATGATCTTGGAGAGAGCGGGGTCGGGAGGGCTTTCTTTTTTCCTTTTTTGAGTGATGGATTTCCACGCCCAGAATTTTTCTCTGAGCTGGCATGAAAGGTGAAAATACGGCTAAGGTTTCTCATGCTTCTAAGTCCAGCCAAAATGAAAGCTATCGACTGGTTGAGTCAGGTCCGGGAGACCGCACTTCCCCTCAGCCACGCGAGACCTTACTGGGTTCGGTCCTTTCAGGCGGGGGACAAAAAGGCCAAGCCCGTCCCCCCCCTGCCGCCCGAACAGCACCCGTATTGCGAATTCAACATGATCCTACAGGGATCCGGCCAACAGTTCATCGGGCCTGAACGATTCGCCCGAAAGGCGGGGGATTTGATGATCCTAGGTCCCGGCATCCCCCACTACGGCTTGGCCAAAGACGGCCCTCTGAGAGCGATCACGGTATTCTTTCTTCCCACCCTGCTTTTTGAACTGGGTCCCGAGGCGGACGGAAGGCGGGTTCTGAGCCGCTTCACCTCTTCCACCCCGGCCAGCCGCCGCCTGATCCGCCCGCCCGCGGCCCTCTCGCGGAACATGGCCTCGTATTTCGGAGACATGTTGCTGGAGTTCGAAAAACCCAAACTGGGTAGTGAGCTTCGTTTCCGGGCCCTCTTGGGCATGGCCCTGACGGAGTTGTTGCGCTGGGAAGCCAAACAAAGGCCCGAGCCCCAGATCACTACCGGCGCTTACGACTGGGCCATGATCGAACGAGTCCTCAGCTTTATGCAACTCCATTACAAGGAACAGATCTACGTCCAGGACATCGCCAGGTTTGCCGGCCTCAGCCAGGGCCGGCTCCAGTCCACCTTCCGCCGCGCTATGGGCATGAGTTGCATGCAGTATCTCCGTTCCTACCGCATCACCCACGCCTGCGCCCTCCTCTGCCTGCCTGGGGCCCGCGTCACCGAGGTGGCGATGGAGGTTGGGTTCGAAACCCTCAGCCATTTCAACCTGTCCTTCCGTAAATTCTGCGAATGTTCCCCCTCCGAGTATATCCGGCGAAGAGGACGAACTCTGCGGGCTTCCTGACAGTTTTTCTTTCTGCCAAAAACTAATGGTTTTGTCGGGAAAAAGGTGGAGCTAAGGACCGGTTTTTTCTCAACCTAGTCCATGAAGATTATCCGTTATTTAGATACTGGGGGGAAAATCCGTTACGGCTTTGACGAACCCAAGAAGGGCATCCTGCAGGTCACAGGGGATACTCTGGGAAAATTTCAACCCACCACCCGCAAGGCCGAGGTGGCCAAGATTCTTGCTCCGGTTCATCCGGCTTTCCTTTTCTGCATCGGCCTAAATTATCGAAAGCACGCTGAGGAAAGTCATGTCCCCCTGCCCTCCCATCCGATTCTCTTTATAAAATCTGGTTCCGCGGTCCAAAACCCCGACGACCCCATCATCCTTCCCCGCGGCCTGCGTAGCGACAAAGTAGATTATGAGTGCGAGTTGGCGGTGGTCCTTGGCAAAGGAGGAAAAAATATCCGGGAAGAGGATGCCCTCGACCATGTCTTTGGCTACACCTGTGCCAACGATGTCAGCGCCCGCGATTGGCAGATCGAATGGGGTGGCTCTCAGTGGTGTCGTGGAAAAACCTTTGATACATTCGCACCCTTGGGCCCATGCCTCGTCACCAAGGATGAGATCCCAAATCCCGCCGGCCTAGGAATTCGTACGTATCTCAATGGTCAAGTCATGCAGGATTCCAACACGGAGGACCTCATCTTTAGCGTACCCAAACTCATCGCCTTCCTCAGCGGCAGCACCACGTTGCCGGATGGCGCCGTTATCCTTACAGGAACCCCCTCGGGGGTGGGCGTGGCCAGAACCCCCCCCGTCTGGCTTAAGGCCGGTGACCAAGTGGAAATCGAGATCGACCGCATCGGTCGCCTGAGCAATCCTGTGCTTGAGGAAAAGGTCTGAAAACCATCCGTTGCCCAAAACGTTTCCCAGCTTTTGTTTCCGCTGTCTGGTGAGCCGGAAAGGATTCTGGTCACGCAAGCGGGCGCCCGGAAATTTTTGCCGATGAAACTCCGCGACAGCATCCTGCACCAGAAGGTTCCCTCCGGCCACGTCGCACTTTGGTGGCTCGGACAAAACGGTTGGATTTTAAAAAGCCCCGGCGGAAAGGTCATCACGCTCGACCCCTATCTCACGAACGCCTGCAAGGCCGTCGGTGCTGCGGTAGGCCTGAACTTCGACCGGCTCGTGCCGCCGCCGCTTGCCCCGCGCGACCTCGCTGGGCTGGTGGACGCGTATGTGATGACCCACGGCCACGAGGACCATCTCGATCCGGAGACTCTGCGGCCCTACCGTGCCGCCGGCGGACAAGGACCATTTGTCGCACCGCCCGAAACCTGCGAGAAACTCCGCAAGCTGGCCGTGCCCGATGCCGAGATTCAGATGATCTGGCCGAATAAGGAGTTTCCCTGCGGCGACATCACCGTGCGCGGGACCTTTGCGATCCCTTTCGGCAACGATGACATGACCCACATGGGTTTTGTGGTGAAAATCAAAGGCGGTCCCGTGATTTATTTCACTGGCGACACCCGCTACCACGAGGTGCTCGCCAGCTGCGTGGCACCTCACCAACCCGAGGTTCTTGTCACCGTCATCAACCCTTTTGCCAACCTCGACCCCGGTCAAGCCGCACGGCTGGCCAAGGATATCGGGGCGAAGGTCGTCATTCCCTGCCACCACGATCTGTTCCCCGACAACAGCCTCTCCCCCCGCCTGCTTCGCACCAATCTTATCGCGCTCGGCATCGGCGAACGCTACCGCGAGCTGCAACACGGAAACTTGTACCTCTATCCGGAAAATAAAAAAACCATGGGACGAGGGAAAACACGATGACACGTAGACCGATTTCGCTACGCCATCTTTGCACGAACCTAAAGCACTCCGGCCGACCTGTACGGCGGCTGAATTTTTCCAGCGGCACCGTGGTGGTGCTGCCACAAGGCGGGCGCGTCCTCGGGCTGTATCCGAAAAATTCCCGTACCAGTTTCTTTTGGACACACGATGCGCTCCGTTCCACCGCTGGGATCCGCAAGCTTTACGCCGAATCTCGCTGGGCGAATCCCGGCGGCGACCGCACCTGGCTGGCCCCGACCACGGAGCTTTTCGTGTCCGACCTAAAGCGGTTCTGGGAGACCTGGTGTGAACCGGTGGCGATGGACCCCGGAAATTATGTCTGCCGCGAAAAAGGTGGGCGACTGCGTCTTATTAATCGCGCCAAACTTGAACTGCGACGGCGCAAACAAGTCGTGGAGCTAGAGATTGAAAAAGATTTCGAATCTGCACCTGACCCCCTACGAACCGAGCCGAAAGTCGCAGATCCCTACACTTACGCTGGGTTTACGACAAACGTGACGCTGAAGGTGCTTCGGGAACCAAAAAAGTCCCGAGTCCCCATCGGTTTGTGGCAGTTGCTGCAACTTCCGCCCGGAGGAGAATTGATGGTGGCCACGCACAGCCGCGCACGAACGCAGGTAATTTTTGGGAAGATTCCCGCGGGGGATCTGCACTGCGAACCCCATTGTATCCGCTATCGCATGGCCTCGGCAACGACCGCCAAGCTTGCCATTCGCGGCGTGTCGGTGACCGGCCGAATGGGCTATGTGCGACCGAACAGCGAAGGCGGCTGGGATTTGGTCGCGCGGAATTTTTTCCCCAACCCGTCCGGCGAATATGTGGACACTCCGTTCGACCGTTTGCGTGATCGCGGCGACGCCTTGCAGGCCTGCAATGTCGCCGAACCGGCCATCGGCGGATCGTTCAGTGAAATTGAGCATCATGTCCCGGCGGTGGGAGCGGATACCGGCCGCCAGAGCAATACGGATAGCTCGCAAGTCTGGGCTTACCGCGGTAGCCGTCGAGCGATTGCACGCGTGGCGGAAACCCTGCTGGGATGCACCCCAAAGTTTTATGAGTAAAAACACCACATCAGAAAAACCCAACAACGCAACCTCCTCTCCGCATCTGGCGCTGGCCGCGCACTCCATTCCGATGGACGCTCCGCTACACGGCCGTCCCCCGGCCCGGTTTTCGGACTGCGAAGTGCTGGCTCTCCAGTACCGCACCGATCCTGCGGCGATCGCCGCACTGTTGCCGCCTCCGCTGGAATCGGTCAACGACGTCGTAATGGTGCAGATCGGACGCTGGGGCGATGTTCCCGGCATGGGTCGCAACACCTACGAGGCCAACATCATGGTCGCCGCAAAATACCAAGCCGGCGGCAAAACAGTGGTCGGCGCCTACTCACCCTACTTTTACGTGGACAACGACCGCGCGATGGCCGGTGGCCGCGAATTCCATGGTCAACCCAAACGTTTTGCCACCGTGACGTTGGAGGCCCGGGGGGATATTTTCCTAGGTCAGGTGATCGCCAACGGGCTGACGGTGTTCACCGGCACGATGCACTACAAGGCGCGGCGGGCGAAGTTCGAGGATGTCTGTCAGCACGTCAACCCCGTGACCAACATCAACCTGAAGATCATGCCCCACATTCATGGCGGGTATGCGGTGCGCCAACTGACCGCCCGCGACTTTGTGGACATGGATGTCCCCCAATGCTTCACCGGCACCGGCACGTCCGAGATTCATCCGCATGCCACGGTTCCCATGCACCGCCTGCCGGTGCGCGAACAACTGGACGCCTTCTATTGGTGCGGGGCTTTCTCCCTGATTGGCGGCGTGGTGCTCCACGACTATCTGGCCGCCGAGAAAAAATAAAATCCCGCCCATGACGCCTTCCCCCTCCTTGTTTGATCTGACCGGCCGCGTGGCGATGGTAACCGGCGGCGGCGGTAGCCTAGGCTCCGCCATCTGCCAGGGGCTGGCGCGTGCCGGTGCCGCTGTGGTCGTCGTGGACATGGCCGGAGCGAACGGCGAAACCGTGGCGGCCCAAATCCGAGCAACGAACGGCCGGGCAGACGCCTTGGCTGTGGACGTTTCCAAGGAAAAGGACGTCACGGATCTTTTTGCCAAATTCGACAAATTGCATCCTGCGCTGGATATTCTTGTGAACGGAATCTCCGCGCCGGTGGAACGCTTTCAGCCGGAGGACGTTCCGCTAGCCTCTTGGCAGCACATGCTAAATACGAACCTGACTGGTTATTTCCTCTGCCTGCAGGAGGCTGGACGGCGGATGATCGCGCGAGGCCAAGGCGGTTCGATTATCAACATCGGCTCAATCGGAGGCATGAATGCGCTGGGTCGTGGCGCTATGGCCTACGGCGTGGCCAAGGCGGGCGTCGGGCAGTTGACGCGCGAGGCAGCTTTGGCTTGGGCTCGGCACAAGATCCGCGTGAACGCCCTCCTGCCCTGCCAGTTTACCAACTCATGGTGGGAGGCACGCATGGCGGATCCAAACTGCAAGGCTTCGAATGATCAGGTTCTTCGCGGCATCCCCATGGGTCGCCTCGGCCGGCCGGAGGAAATGGTCGGGCCGGTTTTATTCCTTGCGTCTTCAGCGGCCTCCATGATCACCGGTGCACTCCTTCCGGTGGACGGGGGCAACCTGGCCCTCAACGCCGGGGGCAGCGTTTTTTGGTGAGCATCGGCCCTCACAGCCCGTTTTCTTTGGAACACTCCGTGGTGGATGCCAATTTCAAGACGGCGTTAGTTTCACAATTATCCCGAGCGGCCTTAAGACAAAAGATAACCCCTTGGATCGCCTTGTTGCTCACCAGCGCCTCCTATGCCCTTACCAAACCCGCGGAGAGCTGGGACTCGGTGGACCGAGCGGTTCAACCTTTTCTGGAAAAGCAGGTGGAGTCGCTGCCGTTTTCTTTTCGGTATGGTGGAACCAGCTCGCGGGATTTCTTGGCGGGATGGAAACAGATACGAGAGGCCAAAGAGGTCGATCCCCAGCACACCAAGGTCACCATGAAGTTTACCGACCCGGCCACCCAACTCGAGGTGCGGGCCGAGGCGGTGATCTACCGTGATTTTTCCGCGGCGGAGTGGGTTCTGTGGTTCCGTAACGGAAGCGAAAAACCCTCACCCCTGCTGGAGGATGTGAACCCGCTCGATCTTCAGTTGCCTACCTCGGCCGAAGCAGACCCGATTCTGGACGTGAATTACAACCGAGGCACCAATGTCAAAGGGGAGGGACTTCCCGGGGCGGATGAATTCCAACCAGCGCAGGTAAGTTTGCGGCCTCAAAACCGGTGCCGGTTTGTTCCTTACGGTGGTCGACCCTCGGACAAGGTGTTGCCTTTCTTTCGTTTGGATTCGCCCGGCGGAAAGAGCGGTCTCTTCTGGGGAATCGGCTGGACCGGGGAATGGGCCGCGACCTTCGCCCGGAACGAAGCGGGCACCACGTCGGTGTCCGCAGGAATCCGGCAGATGAAGGCCAGCCTTCAACCCGGGGAGGAAATCCGGACTCCGTCGATCCTTGTCATGGCCTGGAACGGCAAGGATACGGACGAGGCTCACAATCAGTTCCGTCGCCTTATGTTGGAACATTTTACCCCACAGATCGGCGGGAAACCAGTGGTCCCTCCTATTTCGGCCGGGGTGCACGGTGTGATTCCTTTCGAGAAAACCACCGAGAGCAATCTTCTGGAATGCCTAGCGAACATCTCAGCCCACAAGCTGCCGGTCGAGAACTTCTGGGTAGATGCGGGTTGGTACACCTGCCCGCCGGAGCCGAGCGGGTGGGACAAAACCACGGGATCATGGACGCCGGATCCCGTCCGCTTCCCAAACGGCCTGCGCCCGATTGCCGAGACGGCAAAGCGGCAGGGCCTAGATTTCCTCCTTTGGTTTGAGCCTGAGCGGGTGATGCCCAAAACCTGGTTGGCCGACAACCATCCGGAATGGCTTCTCGAACCCGCCGATTTTTTGCCGGAGCGCAAATACCAAAAGGCCTCCAACTTTCGCCTGCTCGACTTCGGTAATCCCGCGGCGCTGGCATGGGCCAAAGAATACTTTTCCAAATTTGTTCGCGATCAAGGGGTGACCATCTTCCGTATGGATTCTAATCTTCACACGATCCTCTTTTGGCAGAACCAAGAACCGCCGGATCGGATCGGCATGCGAGAAACGCGACATGTTATGGGGCTGTACGACTTTTGGGACACGTTGGTGTCCGAAAACCCCGGTCTGAAGCTGGACATCTGCTCAGGCACAGGCAGCCGTATCGACTTTGAGGTGATGCGAAGAGCCATGGTTCTCACAAGAGCCGACGGTGCCTGGTGGAAACCCATAGCCGATCAGGCCAAGACCCTTGGTCATGCGCCGTGGACGCCCTACACTGGTATTGGGACGGTTTCCGATACCTCGTATGATTTCCGGAGTGGCATGGGTGCAATTTTTGGCGCCAATTTCAACTACTTGAGCAAAAACGAGGCGGATTGGGACCGTTGGAAAAAACTCTTGGCCCAGGTGAAGGACCTACGGGAAGTTTACTGCGGTGATTTTTATCCCCTGACCGGGTGGAGTCTGGCCGAAGAGGACATGGCGGCGTGGGAATTCAGCCGACCCGACCTGGGAAAGGCGTTGGTGCAGGTTTTCCGACGCAGCAAGACCGAGACGCCTTCCCAAGGCTATCGTTTGCCACTAAGGGGGCTTGATCCGAAAGCTACCTATACGGTGACGGATGTCGACCAGCCAGCGGTACCGTCGCGCATGTCGGGGCAGGAATTGATGAAGGGCAATCTGACGGTTTCTTTTCCGCAGAAACCGCAAGCGGTCCTCTTGATTCTGCAAAAGGCCCCCACCGGTTCCGGGGCTGACCAAAAAAGAAATTAGGTTTTTGAGGCGAGTGAAATCCTAGCCGTCTTTTCTCAGCACCTTTCAAAACACCCTTTCCAAAAAATCCATCATCTTCGCCTTCCAAAGGGAACCCCCATCCCGATACAACTCCACTTCCTGGATGGTGAATGGCTTTCCCTTCGGTAGGTAAAGCCGAACAAATCGTGCCGTGAAGGCGGGTACCTTTCGTTCGCAGCGCTCTTCCTGGTTGTCGGTGACCTTGTCCACATCCGTCCAGGCAAAGCCGTCATCGCTTCTTTGAAGCGTAAAACTCGCCGGCCGCCAGTCCTTGACCGGTGGGCCGGACACCAGCACATAACGGTCAATCATTTGCGGACGGTCCAAGTCCACCAGCAGCCAATCATCACCGGACGCAATGCGGTCGTCGGAGTAGATCGAAAAGGCCGTGCGTACGTCGCCATCCACGGCATGGAAGGGCTGGGCGGCAAACGAAAGCATCTTGGACCGGGCGTATTTTCCCAGCGCGAGATTCTCGTCGCTGGGCGGGTTGGGGCGAAACATCGGAGACTCACTCCGCGTGTAGGTGATGACGGGATCCCAGAAAACTTTCCCCGTGTTGGTTCCCGGGGGCATGAGCCCGACCACAAAATCAACGGCGTCGCCTTGGGACACCTCGACCTTCAGATCATGCCGGGCCGGGCCCGCAGAAGTTTTTGAACCGGCTGGCCACAACTCCTCCCTCCCCTTAAGTAGTCTGACCGAGGCGCTCATCGAGGGTTCATTAGTAACCTCGCCCTCGATCCGCACGGTTCCCGAGCGAGGAGCGACCCACTGCCGCACGGCCTGACGGCCGGCATCCGGGATTTGATAGTTGTTTCCAATACGAACAGCCCCCTCTCCCTGCCAGTCGGGGGTGAAAACCTCGTCACTGGGAAGGAATCGTAGTCTCTTCTCCGCCTCCCCCACCCGCTGCAAATAACGCCACTGGTTCTTTCCCATGATGCTGCTGAAACCCGATGAGGCCCGGTAGCTTTCCGCCGCAAACTCAAAGGCCATGTGTCCGATGGCATTCCCCTTCGATTTCGGGTGACGGGAGTCTTTGACGACGATCTTGATGGTATGGGGCTTGGCGGGATCCAGTCCGGTTTTGAGGTAAACGAAATTCTCATTCACGGTCGCCCGCGGGCTGTAGCAATCGACCGTCTTACGGTACTGACCATCTAGGTAGACATCCGCCTGTCCGCTTTCTGGGGAGCGTAAGGCGCGCCAATAGATGTCTGGTCCGGTGAAATTGAACTCCACGCTGTCGCCGGTATTACTGCTCTCCCTTAGGCGGCCTTCGTAGTAATCCTTCGGGTTGGTTTTTTCTCTCCAGCCACCTGCATACTTCATTTCCGGACTGACCGAGCCAACAATCTTGGTCTTGCGTGAAAGGATGGGATCCGAGGATTCCGGATTCGGCTGGAAACCAAACCGAGGCGTCCCCTGGTTCACCTGCATGGGTTGATCGATCAGGGTGACGTCGAGGTTCTGAAAAGAGTTGTCGGCGAAGAAGGAGTAGAACCGTAGCCGGTCATCGCACGTTTCGATATCATCGCCGGAGGCATTGAAAAGTTTCATGAAACCGTGCATGCCCTCTGGAAAATGCCCCCACACCCAGTCCTGCTTGGAAAGATCCGTGCAGGTGCCGATGATCACGCCATCAACGTTGTAGGCATAGGGTGGCCACCAAGGATCCTTGTTATAAGGTGAAATCGAAACATATCGCTTAAGCTTCGTGCTGTAGAGGATCCCCCAGAAATAACTGGCCCCAACGATACTAGACTTTCCGCCTAGCGCAGGCTGATCCCATTTTCCTTGGTAGAAATAATGCCACTTGCCGGGGGCCATCTTGTCCGAGATGGCGCAACGCGCGACGCGCGGGGCCCAGCGTGCCCCCCATTCCCCCTTTGGATACCAGCTCTCCAGAGGATAAATGTAGAAGTACCCCCCCCGTGTATCGACGTAGAAACCAAAATCAGCCATGCCGTTGGAGGTGTCGGACCCGGAAAATTTGTAGGCATCGCGAGTTTGATAGTAAGTCTCCGGTGTGACGATATCGCCCTCGTATTTCCACGTCTTTCCCTTGTCCACACTGGTTGCGAGGCCGATCTTTCGCGAAGTCCAGCCCCAGGCTGGGTGGAACCGGTAATTACCCTCCTGCTCGATGTGAACCGGTGCATAGAGTTTACGTTGGATTTGGTCATACCATAATCCTCCGAGTAGCCAGCCCAGTCCGACTTCAGGAGGATAGGTGCCATCTTCCATTTGGGTCATGGCATCGATATTCGGGCCCTTGAATCTCCCGATCCGCCCTTTGTCCGCAATGAAGTCGATACGGAACATCCACAACTCACCATCGATCTTCACAAAGGCATGGCAACAATCCGGATTGGGCTGCCCGGGAAAGTTGAGCGGCTCCGGGCGCGATCGATCGGATGCCTTGGCCTGATAGCTGAAGGGAAGTGTGACGTCCCCGGCTGCATATTCAAAACTGCCCTCCCCGCCACTCCGTGCCGCTTGGGAGAAAACATTGGGCGATGGTAAGCCGATCCCCGATTCCATGGCCGTAGCGGCTCTTGGCGCTGTCGAAACCGGCTCCGTCGAAGGTGCCATTACGGGTGTCTGCTTGGGTTGCCAGGGAACCGTGGCCTTCGCTGTCCTTTCGTCTGTTTTGAAATACTTTGCGGCGAGGTACGTTTCGACGGCCTGTTGCTCCGTACTTAGACTCTGGTCGTCCGCCGAGCGAAAATGACGGGCGAAAACGATAACCTCTGCAATCTCTCCCCGGAAACGGCTGTCGCGGTTGTATTCCCCTTGGTGCGCGGTGATGGCGACCGGTAGCCGATCTGCCGCCCCTAGGCGGAGTCCGTTTTCTCGGTAAGCAGTGTGGTAGCCGCGGGGCACGAGAGCCGAGGAAACGTCCCCATCATAAATGCAAAGCGCCCCATCCCGCCGAGCCAACAATTTTTTCCAGCGGGGCGAATCCTGGGTCCGAAAGATGATGTAGGCAGTGACCTCCTCATCCCGTGCGTCGAGCGCATCCAATTGCAGAAGGCCGGACTCGCCGTTGAACTGCACAACGGGACATCGGTTGGATGCTCCCGGGACGGAAATCTCTGCATAGACCGGAGGAGCATCAAATCTGGGTGGGTTTGTATCCGGCGCGAACCGCAAGCCCCAGCCGGCATCCTTCCAAAGGTGTACTGCGTCTCCGGGCCTCAATCCGGCGGCGGCTAGGTCTTCCGCCTTAAGCCAACACTTAAGCGCCCATCGGTTGGGATCGCTTTTTGAAGAGGAGGTGTTTCCAGAGGGCGGAAATTCGCCGCGCAATTGCAGTCCGTTCAGGATCGCCCCTGCGAAAATGGCTGGGTTAGCGGCATCGAAAACGATTTTCAACCGGCCAGCGTCATCCGCTAAAAGGTTTTTGAATTCCACATAGTCGGTGCCTTGGGTGAACGCCGTGCCCGCCTTGCCCTGAGTGGCTTGCGGCGATCTGCCGTTCACACTGAACTTCGCGCCCGCACCGGCGCGCGAGTTGTTACCAAAGAGCCAAAGGTCGTAATTCTTTCCCGGTCGGAGCCCCTCAATCGTCACACTCCCTCCAGGGCCCGCGACGAGATACGAGTTCATCAGGGCGTGGTTCACCGCCGCGCCATCGGTGGTAGGCCAATGATCTGCCGCATTGAACCCCTTGAATTTGATCCGCACGGGCAGAGGGGTTGCTCCATCGGAGGCAAGATACCCAACAGGCGGGCTGATTTGGAGGGGTTGATTGAAGGATTCGGCGCGAATACCGTTCCAAAAATCCTCTTCCCCGCCTACGGCACCTGCGCCCCGATATGCCGGGGGCGGATTATCGGGGCCTCCCTTTGCATTGCCGGCGTGCCCTAGAATCTGCACGTTGAGCAACGTGGCTTTGGCAGGGTCGGGCACAAAAAGTAGGCCACCCCAAAGCAGGGCGAGAAAAAGCCGGTTGGTCACCAAGATAGTTTTCAATATCGCATCACCCGAAGTTGCCACCGTTTCGTAATTGTGTGATTTTTTTGGTTCTTTGCACATCTTTTCCAGATGCATTTTCGATACAAAAACACTTTTCTCAATCTTAGATTTCCATCAGTTTTCGGAGAAAAACAGGAGTTTGTTTCGTTGCCCTTGGTTTACTTTGCGGTACTCGCTCCCTAAAAATCTAATCCTCGTGAATCTACCCAGCTCAAAGTCTATTTCTTTCGGGATGAATCATTCGGCTTTTCATCCGACGAAGGAGCCATCAATTTAAGCGCCTAAAGTCATCCTCTCCATGAGTTCACCTCTCAAAATGCAGGGCAAGCGGGTCTTGGTCACCGGCTCAGGGACGGGACTTGGACGCGAAATCGCAGTTGAATTTGCCCGTCAGGGAGCGGATGTGGTGCTACATTACTCCAGCACGAAGGAAGGTGCGCTTACCGCGCGGGATGAAATTCGAGCAATGGGACGCCGTTGCGAGATGTTTCAAGCGGATTTTGCAAAAGTGGAGGAGGCCGTCAGCCTAGGAGATCGTGCCATCGCTTTTTTAGGTGGCATAGACTGCCTTATCAACAATTCCGGCATTTGCCTGAACAAGCCCTTTGGCGAGGTGAAGCCGGAGTGGTTCGATCTGCTGTTCAATGTCAACGTCCGCGCCCAGTTTTTTCTCACCCAACGTGTCACGAAGGAGATGATCGCCCACGGCGGTGGTGCAGTCGTCAACATCTCCTCCATCCATGGCCTCTCGGGCGCGCCTGAACACGCGCTCTATGCCGCCACCAAGGGCGCCATCAACGCCTACACCCGCGCGCTCGCCGTTGAAATCGCGCACCAAGGGGTGAGGGTGAACGCCATCGCGCCGGGCTGGGTCACGGTGGAAAATTATTCCAAGGCACTCCCCGGTTTTAACGAGGAGGACGCCCGCAAAGTCGCTGCCGAAAAGGTTCCTTTGGGCCGGTCGGGAGAAAAGTCCGAAATCGCCAAGCTCGCCGTCTTCCTGTGCTCTGAGGATGCTGGCTACATCATTGGCCAAACCATCGTGGCCGACGGCGGAACCACCTCGCTTATGTCGCTCATCTCCGATTTCCGCGCCAAGTCCACTGCGACGTTCGGCAAAGGCTATATCCCGGGCTTGTAAAAGCGCCCTTGGTCTCGTTTTTATTTCCTGACGTTTCTTTGATCGGGGCGGAAAGACCCATGTAGTTGCCGTAAGATAATCGAGAATTGCGTCACGGTTAGGTTACTCACCCCCCGATCTCGTGCCTCTCGCCTACCTTGCTAGCGCAGGTTTCATGCACCCTCACTCCTTTTTTTCCTGCTCGAGCCAAAGCCTCCTCGATTGCTTTTCTCGCCAACTCGGGCCGATTGCAATCTTCGCTGATGTGACCTAAAAAAAGATCGGTCAACTCAGGCCCCGCCACCTCCTCCACCAATTTTGCCGCCGCCCCATTCGATAAATGCCCATGCCTCGCTGAAATCCTCTGCTTCACCGACCACGGTCGCCTCTCCTCCTTCCGAAGCATCGCTTCATCATAATTCGCCTCTAAAACTAGTGCGGTACACCCTTTCAGTCGCTCCACCACCAACTTCGTGACAAAACCTAAATCGGAAATCAAACCCACCTTCGTTTTTCCAACCGTCACCCTCATTCCAATCGGTTCCGCCGCATCATGAGGTACTGGAAAGGTTTCAACCGAAAAACATCCGATCTCCAAAGCTTGCCCCGCCTCGAATCCCCGCCAGTCCGCCATTGCTACCTCCGGCTCCAACGCATCTTTTGTTCCGTGCGAAGCGAACACCGGACATTTCCTCTTTTTGACAAAAGTCTTCAGCCCCGCGGTGTGATCCCCATGCTCATGAGTTAAAATTATCCCCAAAAGCTCGGCCAACTCTGCCCCTACCTCCGTCATCCGCCCCTCCAACTGCTTGGCACTCAAACCCGCATCCACCAAAAGAGCCCGCCCCTCATGCTCCAAGTGCAAAGAGTTCCCGCGACTTCCACTCCCGAGGACTGTTAGGATCACTTTGGCCATATCACCTTTTGCCTTTTTTCACAGAAAGCCCAATCTAAATATCCCCCTATGTCTTTGTCTCTCCAGCCTAGCCTTCGACAAACAGTCTCAATCTCTC
>Ga0114981_10001057_pt1 | contig 18083 bp, 14 predicted proteins | sample S_140806_MF_Meta_FD_87028 | JGI IMG/M metagenome (GOLD analysis project Ga0114981, IMG submission 87028) | Freshwater microbial communities from Lake Simoncouche, Canada to study carbon cycling - S_140806_MF_MetaG | ecosystem: Environmental > Aquatic > Freshwater > Lake | place: Lake...
ACGACCATTGCTTATTGAACATTACTCATTGAGAATTTGACATTGTGTAATAAATAATTGAAGAAATTTCAAAGCACAACAAACGCTCAGTAATTAATCCTCATCATTTTAATTCCGTATTCCAACTTGCACCGTATTCCATGAGATACGCTTTGATGAATTGTTTCAAATCGCCATCCAAGACACCTTGCGCATCTGACGTTTCAATATCTGTACGCAGATCCTTCACGAGCTTGTAAGGATGCAACACATAATTGCGAATTTGAGAGCCCCACTCGATCTTTTTCATGTTACCGCGAATGGCCTGCACAGATTCCATCTTCTTGCGCATTTCAATTTCGTACAACTGTGATTTGAGCAAGAGCATTGCGTTCTCACGATTCTGTCCTTGCGATCTCGACTCTTGGTTTTTGATGATGATGCCTGAAGGTTTGTGATACAAACGTACTGCGGTTTCAACCTTGTTGACGTTTTGTCCACCCGCTCCACCCGAACGGAATGTTTCCCATTCGCAATCTGAAGGATTTACTTCAATCTCGATAGTATCATCAATAAGCGGATAACAATACACGGATGCAAACGAAGTATGTCTTCGTGCGTTGGAGTCAAACGGAGATATGCGCACAAGACGATGAACACCATTCTCTCCCTTCAGATATCCGAATGCATATTCACCTTCAAACTCCAATGTACACGACTTGATTCCGGCAGCTTCACCATCTTGTAGATCCACCTGCTTCACTTTGAATCCATTCTTCTCGCCCCACATGATGTACATGCGCATGAGCATTCCGGCCCAGTCGCAGCTCTCTGTACCACCTGCCCCTGCGTTTATGGTTAACACGGCACTCAGGTGATCTTCCTTACCACTGAGCATGTTTCTGAACTCAAGATCTTCCATTGCCTGAACGGTAGTCGCATACTGTTGATCAATATCATCTTCAGTAGCGTCCCCCGATTTATAGAAGTCGTACATCACGCTAAGATCATCAACGCTGCTTTCAAGTGCGGCGAATGAATCCGTCCAATCTTTTTTCTTCTTGATTTCTTTGAGGAGAGCTTCAGCTTTTTTGGGTTCATCCCAAAAGCCTGCCGCCTGCGTAACGGCTTCCTCTTGTGCTATTTTCGACAGTTTGCTATCGATGTCAAAGATGCCTCCTCAGCGTGTCTTTGCGCTCCACAAGGGCCTTAACTTGGTCAATTGTAATCATGAGACAAATATAGTTAGTTTGCCCCGAATGCACTGGTCATCCAACGAGAATATCGACACACACTAAGGTTGGAGGACTGAAAATACACCCTCAGTTACGGTAAAGTATCACCGGTAAAGGCAAGGTAAAACTTATATTTGCCTACGTGAAAAGAATAGCCCTCGATTTCAATTTGGAGAAAATTCGAACTGCAGTTGGAATAGTGCTTGGCGCACTCTTGCTTCTATCTCATGCCCTTTACAATGGATACCCGTTAATTTACCCAGACACAGGAACGTACATTGCAGCATGCTTTGATCGTTTTGTGCCTATAGATCGCCCGCTGACCTACTCATTTTTCCTCCGACATTCAAGTCTTTCATCTACGCTTTGGCTTCCGATTATCTTTCAATGCCTAATTGTTTCGTGGATCATTCTACTGTTGTTTCGTCACCTTGCGGAAGTAAAAAAACCATTCTGGTGGCATATTGTGACAATCTTCATTCTTGCCTTAACCACGGGTATTGCTGTAAACACTGATCAATTAATTGCGGATGTTTTTACTTCTGTAATAGTGATGACCTCGGCATTACTCTTGTTTTCCCAAGGCATTCCTAAACTTACACGAATCACATTGGGAATAATTTTGACTTTCTCCATCACTACACACATGTCGCATTATCCAATGTATTGCGCAATTGTTGCTAGTGGATTTGTCGTATGGTTCTTTATCAGAAAAAAGTCGTTCGGAAGAGCTCTTATTGGTCGCCTATTCCGTTTAAGCATTTGCATTCCGGCAGCAATTATTTTCACGGTTGCACTAAATTTCTCCGTAGGACACGAATGGAAATTCAGTCCGGGTTGCAGCCACATTTTTATGATGAATCGCCTTATACAAACCGGAATTCTCGACCAATACTTGGATGCAAACTGCGGACGTAGACCTTCTACTTTGTGCACCTATCGCGATGGTATTTATGGTGACTTCCTATGGGATGAAAACAGTGCACTTAACCGACACTATAAGTGGTCTGATCATGGTTGGGCAAAAGCCAAGCCAGAATACGATAGTATTATTTCCGAAGTTTTCAATAATAAGGAATATGTCAAGCAGTATATTACTGCTGACTTACGTGACGCTGCAATACAATTGATGACATTTCATGTAGTTGAGATGCGCGTGCAACTGAGCGGAAGTGCGCCATACGAAACTATTAAAGCCCATTTTCCGAATGAACTAAATCAATATGTTGCAGGTAAGCAAGCACAGGGCAAATTACTCTACAACACAATAAATCGAATTCAAGAAGTAATGATTGCTGTCTGCTGCTTCTTGCTATTGATTTTACTACTGTTATACCGTAAATTAACTGTACCGTCTCCAAAAGTCGTTGCTCTAACCGGTTGGATTGTTATATCAATGATCTTCAACGCGCTTACTGTGGTGTCTGTTGCAATGATTGATGGTCGATATCAAGCACGCCTAATTTGGCTCATTCCACTCGTGGTAGCACTATTGGTTTCTCATATAACGCAAAATAAGGGATGGATAACTTTATTCGGGAAACGGGCTTCGAAGCCCAATAATTCTGAGGACAGGTAACTATCTTTGCACCATGAATGAACCGGAACACCCACATTTTGTGCTTTCAGATGGAAGGTACTGTCACGTGTTGCAAGAAGGGTTAATTGTTTCCAAGAAACTTATTCCAGAAGATCGTCCGATTCAAAAAGATGGTCCTGACGTATTATCACTCGGTTTCTTGATTACGGGAATTGCGATTGCCACCTTCTTTATGGTCATGTGTTTTATTACTGGATTCTATGTTGTAGATGTAATGCTAGGAACGCTGAATCTCTTGATGATTTATTCATTCATTCGCGCGCTAGGTTTTTCTCAAACGGAATTAATACCGCGTACTAGTGTATTAGATGTGAAATACACGAAGAGAAATTTCGCGTACGACTACTTTGTAGTTCATTATACTGGTAAGAGCGGGAATGCCTGCAAGCGCAGATTCATCATTTATGATTCCCAGGAATGCCTTGATCAGGCGTTATCGGTAATGAAAACCGAAGGCTTAATGAAATAGCGATTGCTAATCTGCAAGAAGCGTCACCACAAAATTGAATCGCAAAGCCGAATAGAAAATGCGGCGGTAATGATCAAGACGCCCAAGTAGTTTATCGTCACTTCCTGGCGGTATTTCCCCAATCAATTTATCTATTCTAGCAACCACATTCCCAATACTGTCCATATAAACGGGCTGGCCTGGGATGTTCTCTAGCTGCTCGTAAATATCTTGCGTGGTGGGAAGAAAAACAGTTGCAGAATCGGGCGCGATCAACACTACAAATCGATCAGGAATAATTCCTTGAAGTCCTTGTCCCCAGATGGACGAAATCAAATCGCCATTGCGGAAATAATCAGCATTTTCTTCTAGCTCGTCAATCTCAATCGATCCATTGATATTCCGAAACTCTAAAACCTTTCCGTTCACGACTTCCACAATTCTGTTGGCATATCCTAGTCGCACCAACATGCGCAAGTTTCCGATGACTTGATCCTTCGAATAATCCTTCGGCATCAAATGCTGAAACCCCCAATACACAGCGGCACTCATTCAGTGAAAACATTTTTCATGACATCATTAATTAGATCCTGTTCAAATCCGCGTGACACTAGATAGCGTATAACCTTCAATTTCTTTTTCAACGGATTCTTTTCACGCTCAGCATTCCATTTCAACGACAACGATTTCTCCAAAGCCGCCATGTAATCTTGGTCATCAATTTGATTGAGCGCTTTTCGAATCAAGACATCTGGAATTCTTCGCGTTTTCAATTCCATTCTGATCTTTTGTTTTCCCCATCGCTTGATTCGAAATTTACCTCCGGCATAAGCAATGGCAAAGCGCTCTTCATTGAGAAAGTTACGACTAATCAATTCGATGATTACAGACTCAACTGCCTCGGGCCATAAACCTAAACTGTACAGCTTATCCCGTACTTCTTGCTGGCAACGTTCCTGATACGCACACCACGACTCCATAAGTGATAACGCCACATTCGGGTCGGTTATTTTCTCCGCTTTACGTTCATTCTGAAATGCCATACGCGAATATACGCAGGAGACAACCTGTATGAAAGCATATCGTCTTTTAGGTAAATCACTCGCAGATTAGTACATTTAATAACCACAAAACCAGAAACAGCATGAAAAAGTTTGTGTTGGTAACCGCATTGCTAATTGCCGTGACCGCAATAGGACAATCGAAATTTGCGAACAAGCCAGGAGGGCAACTTACCTTAGGCATTCGTTCCGCTACCTCATTGTTCTCAGATGAGAGCGGAGTCGGCACAGGCTTCGGTGGACAATTTCGTCTGCGCTTCTTTCACTTGCTGAACAGTGAGTGGTTCGCAGATTACCTCACATCCGATTTATACAACGGATTAGGAAATCGAACCGATTATCACATTGGCTGGTCGGTAATGTTTTATCCAAGCTTTGCGTACCGTCAGAACGAACGACTAAAGCTTCAACCTTATCTTCTTGCTGGACATTGTTTCGACTACACACGATGCGAATCGAATGTGTTGTTCGAACCGAACGTAGCCTCGCGCTGGAGTTCAGCAGTGCAAGCCGGACTTGGTTGTCATTTGCCATTGCATGATCGACTTGACCTTTCTTTCAGCGCGCAATACATGATGCATTTGGGTACACAAATCAATGCTGTGGTGCGCAAGAACGCAGGCGGTTTGGAATATCTCTATTTCGATGAAGCACAAGAGTCAGGATTAGAAGGACATTTACTGCTTACAGTAAGTTTGAACGTTCGCGTTGCAGACTTGTGGAAGAATAAAATCAAAGGAGTTCAGGACAAAAAACCGGTGGAGGAACAGCAATAATGAAAAAGATCATAGCTCTATTGTTCTTTGGAACAACCGCCGTCTGCGTATCGGCACAAGATCAACCTTCGGGTCCCGTAACTGTTCACACGCTTGCGCAAATGCTCCGCACGCAACTTACCATTACTCCGGCATGGAGTGCAAGTTTGATTTCCGGTGATAACAATGCATCTGTCAGTGGAGGACGAACGAATGTTTACCTGCATGGAACTGCCGAATATTATTGGGATGAGCGCTTCTCAACACGAGGCGATGCATATTACCTGATCAACAAGAGCAAAGAAAAAGGTGGCATTAAGCACAACCCTGGCTTTCAGGTAGGAACTTCTTACCACCTCATTAAAGGAAGCATTATTGATCCTTTCATTGGTATTCGCGCTGGTTTGAACATTACACAAATCAACCCAATGGATTTCAATGACAGCTTGACATTAACATGGCTTGACTACAATGTACCCGCACACGTTGATCCGACATGGGCTCCTGTAGTGGGTGTGAATTTTTACGGCGAACGTATTTTTCACTTCTTCGTAGAAGGCGCTTACATGATGGGTACATACCGACCAGCAATGGGCCCTCAACTATCGCTGGAAGAATTTCGCTTGTCTGTTGGACTCGGTTGGAATTTCAGTTTGTACAAACCTGTTGAGGCAGTACGGCAAAAGATATAGTCGGCAGTAGCAGTTGGCAGTAACTACCAAATCATAACTCTTTCCTTCTCGCCGATCCACATGTTATCGCCTTCTTTTACGCCGAACGCTTCGTGGAATGCGGGAATATTTGCCATTGGTCCGTTCACACGCCACTTCGCTGGGGAATGCACGTCTGTCATCAAACGCTGAGCTAATTTCTCCTCGCGGATACTGTACATCCAACCCAAAGCATAACCCATGAAGTAACGTTGTGCCGGAGTATATCCTCCTATTTTTTCGCCTTTCTTACATTGCTCGGTTTTGATGAACGCATCCCAACCCAACAGCAGTCCGCCGTAGTCAGCAATATTTTCACCCAATGTAGCCGCTCCATTGATGTGCTTACCAGGTAATGGTTCGAACGCATCGAATTGCTTCACCATAACATCAGCACGCACTTTAAAACGATCTTCATCCGTTGGCGTCCACCAGCTCACCAAATTTCCGGCAGCATCAAAATTTCGTCCTTCATCATCAAAGCCGTGTGTGATTTCATGTCCGATTGTAGAAGCTGCTCCGTAACCGTACACCAAAGCATCATCTGCTAGCGAATCCGGTAGTCCTGGAATTGTGAAAATTGCCGCTGGTAAAACAATCTCGTTGTTGGATGGATTGTAATACGCGTTATATGTCTGCGGCGTCATATCCCACTCTGTGCGGTCAATCGGTTTGCCGTATTTCGAAATCATATCATTGAACTTCCAACGGGAAGAGTTCATCATATTTTCGCAATACGAATTGGTGCCAACTACAAGTGCAGAATAATCTTTCCACTTATCCGGATAACCAACTTTCTTCGTCATTTTGGTTAATTTGTCAAGTGCTTTCGCTTTGGTTGTGTCACTCATCCATTCCAGATTCTTGATACGCTCTGCATAAGCCGTGCGGATAGCTTCTACCATGTTGCTGTAACGTTCTTTTGCTTTTTCAGGGAAATATTCCGCAACAAACAACTTACCTAACACCATGCCCATTGCATCTTCCTCTGCATCCAGTACGCGTTTCCAACGAACACGTTGCTCCTTCACACCACCAATCATCTTCTCGTTGAAATTGAAATCCTCGTCATCAATTGCTTTAGAGAGGTAAATCGAATAAGAAGAAACCAGGTGGTAACGCAAATATGCTTTGAGCACTTCCACAGAAGTTAAATTCAATTCTTTGTTCAATGCCGTTAAAAATTCCGGCTGACCAACTATTACAGAATCTACTCCAGTACATCTGTGTTTATCGCAAACGTTCTTCCAGTTGATTGAAGGAGTAAGCTTCGTTGTTACATCACCAATCGCCATTTTATTGTAATTGTTATAAGGATCACGCAGATCAGCAAGCGTACGTGATGCAGCAGCTAACTTTGTTTCAAATTCAACAATTCCTTTCGCAGAGCTGGTTGCCTCTTCCTGACTAACTCCTGTTAACACAAGCATTTTCGTAATGTGATTCGGATATTCATCACGAATTGCCTTCGTTTCAGCATCAGTGTTGAAATAATAATCGCGGTTCGGCAATCCAAGTCCGCCCTGCCAGATTTGTACCACCATTTTCTCACTGTTGCGCGCGTCCTGACCAACGTAAAATCCGCCATAAAATGCACCGATACCCAACGGCTCGAAATCGACCATTACATTCACCGCATCATCTACGGTTTTGATCGAAGCAATTTTATCGAACTCAGGCTGCAATGGTTTCCATCCGAGTTGATCTGCTTTTGTAGAATCCATTCCTGTAGACCAGAAGTCGCCTATCTTTTTTGTATCCGTACCAGCAGCGGCATTGGCAGCGGCGGCATCTACACTGATTTTTTTCAGATTAGTATATACCTCGTCCATCACCAAGTGAGCAACGCCCCATGAAGATTCAGATTCCGGAATCGGATTCGCTTTCATCCATCCGCCATTGCACCACTGGAAGAAATCGTCTGCAGGATTCTGAGTCGTATCAACATTGGCAGCCAGATAATCAGGCTTTGCAGGAGTTTCTGCATTGTCTTTGCACTTTGTACTCACCACTGCAATACCGGCAACAAGGCTCAGGATAAAAAAGTTCTTTTTCATAGGGTAGATTTCGAGATCGCAATTTAGGCTGATTTTCCTGAGTTCTCTTGAAAATTATGTGAGCGGTAATCAACAAGTTTTGCAGGGTCGCAGAATCGTACCAAAGCAAAAGGTGATGCACTGTTATGTACATCACCTTTGTTTGGAAAGCTGCAGTATTACGCTGCCGGTAGTTAATTCTTAGGTACTACAACCGGTTGTTCCGGAACATCTTTCACAGGAGCATTATTAGCAGGCGCTTCTTGAGTACCATTCTCCTTCTTCACCTCTTCTTTCTCTTCTGATACAGGGGCAGGCTGCTCAGTGGTTTTAACAGAATCCTGTTTCTCTATAATCACATCACTGTTCTCTACTCGTTTTCCTGACGCAGCATCGGCTGCTTTCTTTTCTGCAGCTTCTTTTTCCGCAGCGGCTTCGTACATATTTTCATGCTGTGCCATTCCGGTGTAATAGCTATGTGTAGTAACAATTATTGCTCCGCCGGAAAGATCACCAAACTCAGCAGGAATACCGCCCGACAAAACTGAAACCTGATTCATTGATAGCGCAGGAAGATTCATCGAACCGTACAATTTTTCACCATCTACATAAAGAGCGGAAGCACCTTCACGTGAACCTCGCATTACGAGTTGCCCTCCCTTGCCTTCGCTCAATTGCGAGCTGGATCCCGAAACCATTCCCACAATGTTACCTCTGTCTGCGGCCATTGTTTTGATTTGCGTTGCATTAATATTCTGAATGGTAGAAAATTTCGGATCAACTGGACTCTTCACTGCTTTGATAATTACGGTTGAAGTGGTGTCGTTGGAAATGGTCATATTGTATTCTGCGTATGCAGTTTGTCCGGCCTCCACTTGTATTCCTGTTTTCACATATCGCTTGTATCCGGTTACACGACATTCTACATCATATGTTCCGGGATTTAGTCCGGCGAATGTGATTACACCATCCATGTCAGTTGCACCGCCCATGACCGGTCCGCCTGCAATAATTTTCACAATAGCGCCGGGAAATGGAGCCAGTTTTTCGTCATAAACAGTGACTTTGATTCGGCCGTTAGCTTGTGCATTTGCAGCGAATGGTGTGAGTAGAATCAGAGCGATTAGTGTTGAGAGTATCGTTTTCATATGCGTCGTTTTTTTGTTGTCAGTATTCCGTTTCTACAGATATGACGCTAGCGGTTCCGAAACTTCACAAGGAATAGCATAACAAAAAATAACCGGGCACTTTATTCAGGTACCCGGTCACTTGAAATGGACAACTGGTTATTGCCTCACGAATCTACTTGAAGCCAAAACTCCGCTTTTCAATTGCACGTTCACCAAATACAAACCAGGTGCAAATTCATCGAGAGGTACTTCCAATTGATTCTGCGATAGTTCATCTTTACGATAGATTAATCGACCGTTCATATCTATAATTGTAACTGTTGTTACAGGATCTGTGCCGCTACTCAAAGTAATTATATGATCTGCGGGATTCGGAAACAAAGAGATAGCGGTAGCAATGGAATTTTGAGGATCATCCACTCCAAGTGTCAATGAATCGCAGGAACTGAGAAAATGGTCATTTACGTTGGTATGTAATGTATACCAATTGTCATACTTCTGCGTGGTAGTCATCCATACAACCTGACCGGAATTGACGTATGGTTCCATGGCATGTATTATTGCTGCAATTGAATCTGCCAGGCCAGGCATATTAATATTACGAAAATTAAACTGCACTGATGCTGTCCAGTATGCATTCGCATCATACGGTTGTGAGCTGATGTAGTTGATGAGATTGATCAGTTGATTGATATTATCGCTCACCGGAGTGCTATCGCTGAGCACATTTGAACATCCATTCCCAACACAGGTTAGATGTCGCGCGGGATTATGCATAGAGAATTGAATTCCTGCGCCTGCGGGTTTCCAGATTCCGTAAGCATTGTAGTCGTTTGTGTGACCAGGAGAGCCACCTCCCCAAATTACGTTCGGTTGCCAGATGTAATTCGTAAATGTATATCCGGTATCCCCAGCTTGGTAAGGCATCCAGTCGCTTGCCGTTTGCCACAAAAATCCTCCCATATTTTTCCGAGGAGTTGCAAGCCCACATGAATCGAGAAGATGAGCCAGATCAGCATAATTGTACGGGTTATACGTCATGCTGTTCACATTGGGATCAAAGTGATTGTGAGGATCCACTTCAATATTATTCAAGTTATCCAATGAATCGAGCAAATCGTTCGGATTGGTTGCGGCGTTTTCATTATTGATGCATCCTAAAATGAAATTTGATTCGACCTGCATGTTCCAACATGCGCCATTCTGCGTAATAGTATCTGCTATTTCAAGTACACGCGATTTTACCTGAAAATATGCTGATGACTGTGAGTAATCATTCGGGTCATCGGTCTCATTGTGAGAATTGATATTGAGATAAAGCGGTACCGTTTGTGACTTCAGTCCGGAAGAAAATCCAAATAGAATAAGCGCGATTGAGAGAGAGAGTAGCGTTTTCATGGGCGTTGTTTTTCATATGACGACCGGTAAACGCGTTGGTTTAATCGCTGTCTGAAAAAACATCTGTCGTGTCGCATTTAGGACAGATGCCATAAAAATGAGAAAGTGAGAAGTTTGTGCAATAATTGACTTACGCCTGCACAAATGGATTATTGCGCTTTTCCCATCCGATAGAAGTGTGCGGACCGTGCCCCGGATAAACTTTTACTTCGTCAGGAAGTACATATAATTTCTTCCTGATACTATCGAACAACGTATCAATGTTTCCTCCCGGCAAATCAGTTCTGCCAATACTGTTTTGAAACAGCACATCGCCACTTATGATCAGCTGATCCGCTTTACTGTAAAAACAAACGCTGCCCGGTGAGTGGCCCGGAGTAAAGAGAATATCCAGCGTGGTGGTGCCAAACTTGATTTGTTCACCTTCCTCAATAAATTGCGCAGGTTCCGGCTGAGGCTTCCCTTCAAAACCGTACATCTGACAAACTTTAGGAAACGAATCGAGCACAGGTACGTCTAGTTTGTGCATGATCAAGCCCAACTTCCATATTTCACTCACAAACAGATTTCCGAAAACATGATCAACATGACAGTGCGTATTGAGCAATTTAACCGGTTTGAGGCCGTTTTTTTGAATATAATCGACCAATTCCTGCTCTTCTTCAGGGATATGGCAACCGGGATCAATAATCACACACTCTCCGCTTTCGTCGGAAAGGATGTAACTATTTTCATAAAACGGGTTAAATGTGAAGACTTTGAGTGTAATCATGCCGTAAAGTTAAAGGTTTCCCGCTCCCCGATTGCTCAACAATTCTTGCCTTTGAGCACCCCTCGGAACTTTGAGCACGAATCTGTAACTTTAGGCTTTAATATAAAACCCATGATTTGCAGAATCATCCCTCTGTCGGCTGCAAATTGAAACGTGAAGTATGAAAAGTATGATCCGACGTGTTCTATGCTTGCTCGTGGCCTTCTCACCCTTGGTGATGAGTGCTCAATTCTATAATGGTTCTCAAACTGAATTCGGGAAGAACCGAGTGCAATATCAAGACTTCAAGTGGCAATATATGCGCTTCGAGAAATACGAAGTGTATTACAACATTGGCGGTCGTGAACTTGCCGTTTATACTGCCAAGGCTGCGAAAAAACACATTGCCGATATTGAGAAATTCCTTGATTACACGTTAGAGGATCGCATTCAGTTTGTTGTATATAACAAGCAGGAAGATTACAAACAAAGTAATGCCGGCTTGTTGAACGATGATGGTTCAAGTGTTGGAGGAACTACGCGAATTGTAGGTAGAAAAGTATTCATCTACTATGAAGGTGATCACGTTAAACTCGAAGAGCAAATCAGAGCAGGTATCGCGGAAATTCTGATTAACCAAATGATGTACGGTGGAAACGTACGTGATATGGTAAAGAATTCCACGCTTCTTTCATTACCGGAATGGTACACGAAAGGTCTCGTGTCTTACATTTCTAGAGGATGGAATACGGATATTGACAACCGTGTTCGTGATGGTATCATGAGCGGTCGCTATCAGAAGTTTAATCACCTCACAGGTGAAGATGCTGTTTACGCAGGACATTCGATCTGGTATTACATCGCGGAAAAATACAGTCCGGCGGTAATTCCGAATATTCTCTACATGACGAAAGTGAGTCGGAATGTAGAAAGTGCTTTTCTATTCGTGATTGGCGTGAATATGCGCATACTCACAATAGAATGGATGAATTATTTCTCGGATCGCTATTCGATGAATGATACCACGCGAACAATGCCAACGATGAACCCTTTGGTTGCGAAGCCGAAGCAAACTCGGGTATACAGCCAGGCAAAGATCAGTCCCGACGGAAAATATGTTGCTTACGTCACTAATGAAATGGGTCAGGTGAAAATCTACCTTGAAAACACCGCCACTGGTAAACGCAAGCGACTTTTAAAACGCGGACAGAAATTAGATCGCATCAATGATTATTCATACCCGCTTCTTGCTTGGCATCCTTCAGGAGAATTACTCTCATGGATTTACGAGAAAGAAGGAGAAACCTTTTTGGTATTCTACACCATTGAAACCGGTGAGCGCATTGAAAAACCGATTTTCAATTTCATCAAAGTAATTGACTACGCATATGCACCTAACGGACAATCGTTGGTAATGTCTGCGGTTACCAAAGGACAAACCGACATTTTCGTTTACAACATTGCCGGTGGCGGAACAACTCAAATTACCAATGACATTTACGATGATGTGAATCCGCGATTCGTAAACGGAAGCAAGGATATTATTTTCAGTTCAAATCGAATGACAGATACGTTGGGTAAAGTAGATCCTGACGTTAAACTGAATCATTATTACGACCTGTTTGTTTTTAACTGGGAAACGAAATCAAATGTCCTTCGCAGAATAACAAACACGCCGCAAGTAAACGAAGTGCAGGCCCAACCTTGGGACTCTACTCATTTCAGTTTCATTGGTGATAAGAACGGAATCAGAAACCGATATGTTGCGCACTTCGACAGTGCGATTGCTTACATCGATACCGCAGCGCATTATCGCTACTTTGCAACCAGTGTTCCAATCACCAATTACAAATACGGAATCCTGGAGCAGGAGATTGCTCCTAACGCCGGCAAACTTTCTGAGATCATTTTCCACGACGGCAGATATTATATCTACACTGAGAACGTTCCTGCTTTTGCAGATCTTCAGCCGGTAAAAATCAAGAATACGGTTTATCGCGAGCGCGTTACTGAACTCACGAAGATTGAAGCTGAACTGGATTCTCTCGAGAAAATAAAAGCATCCAAACCCGCAACAGGAATGGGTCAACAATCGGGGACTCCGCTCAAAACAGTAAAAGTTGAAGACCCGAAAACTCCAGCCAAAGACACTTCAGGAATTGATATTCGCAATTATCAGTTCGAAGGAACAACACCAAAAACTTTTGACGCAAATGTTCCGCCACCACCTGTTGCAAAAGCACCGGATACAGCGAAAACGGATTCAACCATAACAACGCCACGCGATGAATTCCTTTTGCCTATAGTGCGCAATTACAAAATTCAATTCAGCACAGAATATGTAGTGAGTCAACTCGACAACAGTTTCTTAAATGCAGGATATCAACGTTTCTCAGGTGGTGGCGCTCCTATCTATCTCAACCCTGGATTCACAGGTTTGTTTAAGATAGGAATGACTGATATGCTGGAAGATCATAAGTTGGTTGGAGGAGTTCGACTTTCAGGAGATCTCAACAACAACGAATATGTTTTCCAGTATGATGATCGTACAAAGCGTTGGGACAAGAGTTTGATGCTGCATCGCCAGGCGTTCCTGAACGTTACCGGCTTCGGTACACTCAGCAAGATTCACACACATGAAGCTCGTTATGGATTGAAATTTCCATTTAACGAGGTAATGAGCCTTCGTGGGTTTGCAGGATTCCGAAATGACAGAAGAGTGTTTCTTGCGACGGATCTAAATACACTTACACGAAAGAATTCATACAACAATTCAGCCAACTTGAAGATTGAATTCGTGTATGACAACACCATCAAGCGTGGATTGAATTTGTACAATGGAATGCGCTTCAAAGTTTTTGTAGAAACATTCCAAGGCCTCGACAGTGTAGTGCAAGCCAAAGTAGAAGCCAACAAGTGGTTCAAGAATGATTTGTATATCGTTGGATTTGATTTCCGTCACTACCAGAAAGTGCATCGTGAAATCATTTGGTGTAACCGTATTTCGGCAGCCACTTCATTCGGACGAGAGAAGCTGATTTACTACATGGGTGGAGTTGACAATTGGCTCATGCCGAAATTTGATGGTTCAGTTCGTATTGCGGACGACCAGAATTATACGTATCAAACGCTCGTTACTCCAATGCGTGGTTTCTGGCAAAATATTCGGAATGGAAACAGTTACGCGATGATCAATAGTGAACTTCGCATTCCTCTGTTCAGATATTTGTTTAACCGTCCGTTACGTTCCGACTTCATCAACAACTTCCAAGTAGTAGGATTTGGAGATTTAGGAACAGCGTGGACAGGATCAAATCCGTACGACGAAAGTAATTCGCTTAACACCACTGTGATATCATCACAAGGAAATCCGATCACTGTTATTCTGAAGAATCACCGTGAACCGATTATCGGCGGATACGGAATCGGATTGCGCACACGACTTTGGGGCTACTTCATTCGCCTTGATTGGGCTTGGGGAGTTGAGAATAATGTTGTTCTGCCCCGGGTGACTTATTTATCATTCAGCTACGACTTCTAGACGGTATGACAGAAAAATTGCCGTTGCTGAAAATAGTTCAGGAGGCCGCACAAAGGATTCACTCCAGGGTTGTCAATATCCGTCATCATTTGCATGCGAACCCGGAGTTGTCTTTTCAGGAATTCCGAACTGCAGATTTTGTTGCTGATGAACTGGAGGCGATGGGAATTCCCTGCACAAGGATGAGCAAAACCGGAGTCGTAGGAATTATCGAAGGTAAGAAAGGATCAGGGCGTACGATTGCCTTGCGTGCCGATCTTGACGCATTACCAATACAAGAAAAAACCAATGCTGCCTACGCTTCCAAGAACGAAGGAGTAATGCATGCATGCGGACACGACGTGCACACCGCTTCATTGCTGGGTGCAGCCCAAATATTGAATGAACTTCGTGATGAATTCGGAGGAACGGTCAAGTTGATTTTTCAACCCGGTGAAGAAGTATTACCCGGAGGCGCGTCTATCATGATTGCAGACGGAGTGCTTGAAAATCCAACCCCTGAATTTATTTTTGCGCAACATGTTTTCCCTGCCCTACCAGCAGGAAAAGTTGGCTTTAGACGCGGAATGTACATGGCTTCTACAGATGAATTGCACGTTACTGTTTTTGGAAAAGGAGGGCACGCTGCAATGGTGAAAGATTATGTTAATCCAGTTTTGATTGCATCGCACATCATAGCCGCACTGCATGCATTTTTCATGGATGAAAAAACACGTTTACGTTCGGCTGCAGAAACACCAACGGTTCTCGCATTTGGGAAAATCTCCGGCATGGGAGCTACGAATGTAATTCCGGACTCTGTGACAATCGCAGGCACTTTCCGAACCATGAATGAAGAATGGAGAAACAAAGCACATGAGTTTCTTATTCGTACATCAGAAGGAATTGCAGAAGAAATGGGCGGTCGTTGTGAATTCAGAATTGATCGCGGTTATCCGGTATTGTACAATGATACTTTGGTTACCGACAAAGCACGAAAAGCAGCAGAAGCATTCCTGGGCGTTGAGAACGTAACTGAACTGGATTTGCGCATGACTGCAGAAGACTTTGCCTTTTATTCACAAAAAGTGCCTGCGTGTTTTTACCGTTTAGGTACAGACTCGCAGGACGGGAAATTTTCCGCAGGAGTACATTCTCCATTATTTGATATTGATGAAAAAGCATTGCAGACAGGAGCAGGACTACTAGCCTGGATTGCATTGGATGCGCTGAAGAACGATGAGAACTAAAACAGGAAATGTTATTCCAGATTCACTTAACCCAGCAGATCGCGTACTTCTTGATCGTGGAGAGCTATTGCCTTTAATGGAAGAATTCTACACCATTCAAGGCGAAGGCTTTCACACAGGCAAGCCTGCCTATTTTATACGCGTTGGCGGATGTGATGTCGGTTGTCATTGGTGTGATGTTAAAGAAAGTTGGGATGCGAGTCTTCATCCACTTACCAGAGCAGAAGTAATTGCTGAACATGCCGATCAGTTTCCGGCAAAAGCAGTAGTGGTTACAGGCGGAGAGCCTTCAGCTTTTCAGATGGATTATTTGACACAGAAGTTGAAGGAACGTGGAATTCAAACCTTCATTGAAACTTCAGGAGCGTACCCATTAACCGGCAATTGGGACTGGATTTGCCTTTCTCCGAAAAAAACTTCGCCTCCCAAGGCTGAAAACTTCAGTAAGGCACACGAATTGAAGGTAATTATCTACAATCAGGATGATTTTCGTTGGGCAGAAGAAAATGCAGCGAAGGTTGGTCCCGATTGTATATTATATCTGCAACCGGAATGGAGCAAGTCACAAGAAATGATGCCTTTGATCGTTGATTATGTAATGCTGCACCCGAAATGGAATGTTTCCTTGCAGACACACAAATACATGCATATACCTTAACCGGTTTTCGTTTGATGAATTATCACTTCAATCAGAAACCAGAAAAATAAATAGATGCACAAATTCATCCTCATCCTGCTGCTGCTTACCGGTGTAACATCGTGCAAGGCGCAAACTCCGCTGTCTACAAAAAGCAAGAAGGCAACGAAGGCGTATGATCTTGCCATGCAGTACATGAACACTTATCAGTACGACAAGGCGCTGGAAGAATTGCAGAAAGCAAAAAAAGAAGATCCGAATTTTGTAGAAGCGTATTTGCTGCAGGCGACATTGCATCTCGAATTGCGTCAATGGGCACAAGCAGAATCGGAGTTCACACAATCTTTTGCAATTAACCCTAACTTTTTTCCGGCAGCATACTTTGATTGCGCACAAGCACAAATGAAGCAAGGCAAGTATGCGGAAGCAAAGGCAAACTTTCAAACGTTCCTCAATAAAAAAAGATCGGGGTCATCACAAAAAATAATTGATGATGCTGAAAACGGAATTGCTTCTTGTGATTTTGCTTTGAAAGCCATTGCAAATCCTGTTCCGTTTGAACCGGTGAATATGGGAAGCTCAACCAATTCTGCAGAGTGTGAATACTTTCCCAATGTAACTGCTGATGACAACACGTTTCTATTCACGCGCAATGCAGTGGTAAAGAATCCCAACGGTATAGGCACTCGCTCGCAGGAAGATTTTTACATCTCCTACAAAGATGACGCAGGTACATGGAGTCCGGCAAAAAACATGGGTTCTCCAATCAACACTCCGGGAAATGAAGGTGCTCCTTCTCTTTCAGCAGATGGACGTTACCTCTACTTTGCAGCATGTGAAGAATACGATGGATACGGCGGCGGTCGCCAAGGTTATGGCAGCTGCGATATTTTCTTTACGCAAAAGGTGAACGGATTATGGACAGCTCCTGTGAATGTGGGTGCACCATTGAACACCTCTGCTTGGGAATCACAGCCATCATTTTCATCCGATGGAAAGACACTGTATTACATCAGTAATCGCAGAGACGGTTATGGCAGCAGCGATATCTGGATGTGCGTACTCGATGAAAAAGGAAAATGGAGTAAGCCTGCAAATCTCGGAGCACACATCAACACACCGGGAAAAGAAGAAGCTGTGTTCATTCACCCCGACAATCAAACCCTGTACTTCGCATCAGACGGACATGTAGGAATGGGTGGACTTGATTTGTACATGTGCAGAAGAGATTCACTCGGTAACTGGGGCAATCCGGTTAACCTTGGCTATCCAATCAATACATTTGAAGATGAAAGTGGTTTGATTGTGAATGGTAAAGGAGATCTCGCGTATTTCTCCAGTACACGAGAAGGAACTACAGGGTGTGACGACATTTACATGTTTGAGATTCCTGTTCCATTGCAGCCGGTTGCAGTAACATACATGAAAGGAAAAGTGTTCGACAACAAAACGAAAAAACCGTTAGCGGCATCATTCGATTTGATTGATCTTTCTACAGGAAAAACAATTGTCTCTTCTGTTTCAGACCCGGTTACCGGAGAGTTTCTTGTGTGCATTCCGCAAAACAAAAACT
>Ga0114981_10001060_pt1 | contig 18035 bp, 21 predicted proteins | sample S_140806_MF_Meta_FD_87028 | JGI IMG/M metagenome (GOLD analysis project Ga0114981, IMG submission 87028) | Freshwater microbial communities from Lake Simoncouche, Canada to study carbon cycling - S_140806_MF_MetaG | ecosystem: Environmental > Aquatic > Freshwater > Lake | place: Lake...
TATTATAGGTATACCTTAATTAATAATAATTTAGAGAATCTATGATTTTACCTTTGCCAGCGTTCTAGAAAATATGATAAAAACAAAAGGGGTTACATTAGTAACCCCTTTTAAATAAGTAATTTTTAATTAATTTTTAAAATGTTTTATCGTAACTACCGTCTTTAGGTTGTAAATCTCCTGTGATAATTCTGATTAAATCAATAATAGCCCAAATACCAAAACCGCCTGCAGTTAATAACTGTACAACTCCTTGCCATGTGTATCCTAAATAGAATCTGTGAATTCCGATACCGCCTAAAAGAACACAAAGGATTAAAGCAATAACTTGGCTTTTACCTCCACCTCCATTAGATTGTTTTTGAGTTTGTGAGATAACTTGATTGGCTGTTTCTTTTTCAAGTTGGTTTTGAGAAATGGAAGTGGTTGCTTCTTGATTTTGATTAGAAGTAACGATTTCTGTTTTTTGAGTTTTTTCTACAGGGAAAGCAGCATTCACTGTGGTAGAAATTGCAAAAAGTCCTAGTGCGATGGCTAAAGTAAAAGAGTACTTTAAAATGTTTTTCATATTCATAATTATATTAGTTTTGGTAAATGTATAAATTTTATATTAAAAAAACACAAATCGCCATATTTTTTTATTTTTTTATTTTTTTATTTTTTGTTTCAAAACCAAGTTTTTGCCAAACCGCTAATTACGAATTTATTGGATCGCTATTATATAATAATATGAAAGATCATATCATTTATAAAGTAATGTTTACAGAGGTGAATGGTGCAATTAGTGGATATAGTATAACCGATTTAGGAGGTAAGTATGAAACTAAAACAGCTATAAAAGGCATATTAAATAAAAAAAATGGCAAAATAACATTTAATGAAACTAAGGTTATTTCTACAAAATATAAACAAGATGAAAGTAATTTATGTTTTGTAAACGCCAAATGTGCATTGAAAAATGTAGATAAAAAAACAGTTATAACAGGAAATTTTAATGGGTTTTATTTGAAAGACAAACAACTCTGTGCTTCTGGTAAAGTAATGCTCGTATCTTCCAAGAATTTATACCAAGATTTATTGAAAACAATGAATTCTTTACCAGAAAATAATTTAAAAGATTCTATTCGAAAAATTACAGAATACTCCATGAAGCCGCTTAATGACATTAAAGAGGTGATCGAAGCAAAAGGTAATACTTTAGTAAGTTATAATTGGAAATCAGATACTGTTAAAATTACTACCTGGGATGATGCCGCTGAAGATGGTGATATGATATCGATTACACAAAATGGCGTCGAGATTATTTCTAATTATATCGTTACTCGTAAAAGAAAAGAATTAAAAATACCATTAAAAAAGGGAACAAAAAATGTTTTTAAGATAACTGCCATCAATGTAGGAGCCTATCAACCCAATACTGCAAAAATTTTATTTACAGACAAACAAGACAGTAAGTTATTTATGACATACTTGTCTAAAGGAGAATTTTTTGAAGTAAATGTTGAAAAATGAAACTAGTCTTTTACAACGGTTCCGATTGATTCTCCAGAAATAATACGCAATAAGTTGCCTGCGGTGTTCATATCAAATACAATGATAGGCATCTTATTTTCTTGACAAAGTGTGAAAGCAGTCATGTCCATTACTTTTAAGTTTTTGCTAATGGCATCATTGAAAGTGATATCAGAAAATTTTACTGCATTCGGATTTTTTTCAGGATCAGAATCATAAATTCCATCCACACGAGTCCCTTTTAAAATTGCATCAGCACTCATTTCTACTGCACGAAGAGAACCTGCTGTGTCTGTAGTGAAATAGGGATTACCTGTTCCTGCTCCAAAAATTACAACGCGTCCTTTTTCTAAATGACGCAATGCTTTTCTACGAATGTATGGCTCAGCTACTTGATCCATTTTGATAGCACTTTGTAAACGAGTTTGTACACCTACTTTTTCAAGCATGCTCTGCATGGCTACCCCATTGATAACGGTTGCCAACATGCCCATATAATCGCCTTGCGCACGTTCAATACCTGTTTCTTTTTCATTCATGCCACGATAAATATTTCCACCCCCAATTACCAGTGCTACTTGAACGCCTATATCGGTAATTGATTTAATATCCATTGCATATTGCAATAGCATTTGAGGATCTAAACCGAAGTTTTTATCACCCATCAAACTTTCACCTGATAATTTTAGTAGTACTCTTTTATATTTTGGAAGCATGAATTTTTAGATTTCGACAAAGATAGTATTCGATGTTTGATGTTGGTAGTTTAGGATGGATTTTTTTATTAAGTATTCACTTTCCAAATACCCTCTTCATTGCTAAACATTTCTTTACCCCAAACAGGTGCTTCTTTTTTTATTTGTTCAACAATGTCTTCACATGCATCAATGGCGTCTTTTCGATGGGGTGATGATGTAAAAACAAACAAACATATTTCACCAGCTTTTACTATCCCTATACTATGATAAATATGCATACAAGTCAAATGGTATTTTTGAAACATGGCCTCTCGTATTGAATGAAAAGTTGTATTTGCCATTTCTTCATAACAGGAATAATCTATCGCGATTACTTCTTTCGTATCTATCAAATCATTTCTCACTTGCCCTAAAAAAATGCTGTGTGCACCAATGTCTTTTTTAGATTGATGTTTGGCAATACTATTTCCAATAAATTCAGGTGATATGGCACCTTGTATGAACACTTGCTTTGTTTTTTTTTCACTCATATCTATTTTTTATTTCATCGAAAAATATTTCACAATGCCTCCTTTTAAATGAGACACTTGCTGAAAATCAAATTCATCTTGTAAGCGTTCTGCCGCTTCTAAACTTCGAATACCTGCATGGCAAAACAATACTATTTCTTTTTCTTTATTTAATAAATGTATATTCTCTTTTAGAGTAGTCAACGGTATTTGTGTACATTTAAAATCAACTTTTGGCAATTCAGTTTCGTTTCTCACATCAATGAGTTGAACCAATGGGTTATTTATTTTTTCAATAAATTCTTCTACATTCAAATCAATAATTGTATTTCCTAACATCGGACTTCTAACATCTGAAAGCTTTTTGGAGATTTTTATTTTTACAGTTTCGTATTTTATTACATTGAGATACAGTATTTCATTGTATAAAAAATCTTGTTGTTGAGTAATTAATTTAATGGTTTCTAAAGCTTGAACAGAACCTAATATACCCAATACTGCGCCCATTGCTCCAGCTTCTTCACATCGCATGGCTTGTTTGGGTGGCGTTGGAAATATATCCCTCAAATTAATCTTTGTATCATCCATTTTAAAAACAGCTACTTGTCCTTCAAATTGATAATTGGCCCCAAATATTAATGGTTTTGATAATTCAACACAAACATCATTGATTAAATACCTTGTATTAAAATCATCGGTACAATCTATCACAACATCATATTTTGATATGATCTCTTTGGCATTTTTTCCATCTAAAAAAAAAGAAAATGAATTTATTTCTGTAGATGGATGTATGTCTTTTAATTTTTCTTTCGCAGTGACTGCTTTATTTTTTCCTATATCATTTGTCGTAAACAAAATTTGACGCTGAAGATTTGACATATCTATTATGTCGCCATCCACTATGCCAATTAAACCAATGCCAGAAGAAACTAAATATTGTAAACAAGGACAACCCAAACCACCAGCACCAATGACCAATACTTTACTGTTCAACAATTTTTGTTGAGCAGCTTCGCCATAATTTGGAAGTATAGTTTGTCGATGAAATCGTAGGTTCATATAAATACAACTTTTATCCACCTGAAAAAGGGGGTAACAAAGCTATTTCAGCATTTTGATTAATAATAACATTTTCATGGGTTATTTTTTGGTTGATTGCAAACACAAACTCTTTATTTACTAATAGGGGAAATTGTAAAAATAATTCATCTCTTAATTCAAAAAATGTAGTCTTGAAATCAATCCATATTTCTTGAGTATTGGCTAGTTCAGACAAATTGCCGAAAAGTTTTATTTTAATTTTATTGTCCATGTGCTTCAATATCTTTTAACGAATTAAAATTACTAAACAATAGTGGATTCTCCTTTTGTAATTCGTTGCCATCAATCAAATGGGTATTAAATTTAGAAATGAAAGTACTCAACTTTCGCTCACCTTTTATTAATTCATTTCGCCATTTTTCTTTACAAGATGAATGATATACACCAATTAGGGCTTCTGGATAATTGTTTAACAATGGAACAGTAATTTCATAATTATTACTTGCAGTGATTATTTTTTGAATAGACACAACATCTATAAAAGGCATATCACAACCCACTAAAATATTTTTTTCGTGCTTGCTATGCTGTAACATTGCATCTATGCCCCCTGCAGGTCCTACCTCTTTTATTATATCCTTTATACATTCAAATCCAAATTTTGTATGATTGTCATGATTGGATAGAATAAAAATATTAGGTGAAATAAGCGCTACTACATCAATCACATGTTTTATCATTTGTTTTCCATGAAATAAAGTAGAGGCTTTATCACTTCCCATTCGAGAACTTTTACCACCCGCTAAAATGTAGATGTTTACATTCATTTACACCAAAATTAATTTGATAGATGCGATTATCAACACAAAAGCCAATACTTTTTTTAGCATAGCATTGGATACAAAATGAGAACCTATCATGGAACCGATTACACCACCTATAATGGCAATGGAGGCCATGATAATCATTTCAGAGGAATACGTAAACCCTTTTTGAAATATAGCAAAAAGTCCTGCGATGGAATTTACAAAAATAAACAAAGCGCTGATCCCTGAGGTGGTTTTTATATCACTCCATTTCATTAATAATAAAAATGGCGATAAAATAATACCCCCACCGATACCTATTAATCCTGAAATGAATCCAATAATCGCTCCTGTGATCATTAAATAATAGTAGTTTGCTTCAATGATTTTTTCATTGTCTTTTTGGTCAATAAAAAAACGAATGGACGTAAAGAATAAAAGGATACCTAAAATTATTTTATAATATTTATCCGAGATTGAAAAAGTACCACCTAAATAAGCAAATGGAATTGAACCTAATATGAGGTATAAAAATAACTTCCAATTAAAAAATCCTTTTTTATAAAATGAAAGAAAAGCAATGAGAGAAACAACACAATTTAACGTCAATGCAACAGGCTTTGCTGTTATTTGCGAGATGCCCCAAATGCCCATTAATGCTAAATAACCTGATGCGCCACCATGGCCCACACTCGCATAAAGGAATGCGATGATAAACAAAACACTAAAAAATAAAATTCCAATTTCCATAATTTTTATCTTCCTATAAATGATTTTACAAAGATGCACAAAGTATTAAAAAGGAAGCAAGTATGCCCTTACCAATTCCCCTTTTTCAACTATTTCTTTTTCAGCATCAATTTCAACTAAGGCATTCGCTACTGCAAACGAGTTCAATTTATACGACTCTTGATGGTCTAATATTTCTACCGAATGTTCATGGATAATTGCTTTTAAGAAATGGGTTAATCCTGCTTTTTTACAATAACTATTAGAAATGGGTAAATTTATTTTCAGTAAATCCACAGAAGAAAATCCCATGTATTGGCGCAATGCAGGATACACATATTGATAAAAACAAGTGAGTACTGAAGCTGGATTTCCCGGTAAACCAAAAATATATTTATTTTCTTTTTGGCCAAATAATAAGGGCTTTCCAGGTTTTTGTTTGAGTTTATGAAATATAATTTCAACTTTATTTTGTTGTAAGGATTTCAATACAAAATCATAATCACCAACAGAAACTCCTCCTGTTATGAATAAAAAATCGCATTGTGTAAGTGTTTTTTCAATCGCCCTCCTAGTTTTCTCTAAATCATCATCCACCCAAGAAATTTCAGTAACTTCTACATGCATTTGTTTGAGTACATGAACTAAGCTAAATGAATTGCTTTCAAATACTTTGCCATCTTGCAAGGGCTCACCCAATTTCAATAGTTCTTTCCCAGTATTTAAAATACAAATTTGAGGTTTTTGAAAAACATTTATTTTTTCTATTCCCAAATTTGCCAGCAATGAAATTGTACCTGCTTGAAGCGAAGTACCTTTTTTTAAAATGAAATCATTGTATTTGCATTGAGATCCTATGGCTCTTATATTAGAGTTGAAAGTAGCAAGGGGTATATTGATATTTTTAGAATTTGTTATTTCTTCAATGTGCTCTTGTTGCACTATGGTATCTGCTCCATCAGGTACTTTTGCACCAGTAAAAATTCTGATTGCTTTTCCTTTTTCTAAAACGATATTTTTATTGTCTCCAGCTTGTATTTCATCTTGAATGATAAAACAATTGGATTCTAAAAAGTCTTCATAACGAATGGCATAACCATCCATTGCAGATTGACGAAACGAAGGAAAATGGATAGGCGCTAAAATATCATTTGCCAATGCAAATCCAACAGCTTTATCAATTTCTATTTCAATATTGGTGTTGTTAGAAATTGTTTCTTGAATTAATTTTTTTCCTTCGTAAATTGGAATCATACCCTTATTAATTAAAATACAATGTTCTAATTCTTTTTTTCAATTTTGAGAGTGGTTTCTTAATAGTTTCTTGAACTTGTATAGAAACTCCATTCACGTATAACAATTTATAAGAAGTTGAAGAGAAAAAACCGGCATCAACGTAATTTACAAAAACTGATGAAATAGAATTGTCAATACTACTAGAAACAATACTTACAGAGTTAGTAGCATTTTGTACATTGAGCGAAGTATATAATATCGTCATCGTATTTGAAAGGGTATCATTGAACATGTCAATTTTATACTGCTTGTCAAATTCTTTTTTATGAATATTAGTAGTTAATAAAGGCCCTTTCCATTCATTCCAATCAATATTGTCGGGGTGAACAAATGCAGTGTCTTTCTTGTTATTTTCTATTGTAATTAATTTGTATGTTTCGGGACCTCTATCAAAATGTTCAAAATTTTCTTTCCAAATTAATTCCAAGTCAGGATAGTTTGCCATGCTTTCACCATTGTAATAGGCTGCTTTATTTTTACAAGCCACATTGGTAATTAGCACTAGCATCATAAGCAGAAAAATTCTATTTAATTTCATATTTTTATTTTACAGAGTAACCCATTTTTTGTAAGTTTTCAATGACTTTTATTTTATAATCTCCTTGAATAATAATTTGCCCATCTTTTGCAGTGCCACCTGTTCCACATTTTGTTTTTAGTTGTTTTCCTAAATTTTCTAAATCAGATAATGTTCCAATAAAACCTTCAACCAAAGTTACCACTTTCCCTGCACGTTGTTTGGTATCTAACTTTACTTTTAGTTTTTGCTCTGAAATAGATAATGTTTCTTGTTCTTCTTGTTCTACTTCAACAGAAAAATTTGGGTCTGTAGAATAAACCAATCCTCCGGTATCTAATTTTTTTTTACTCATTTTTTTGTTTTTCTATAGTGAATTCAACGATGAAGGTACAATAATTTGTAATGCATTTTCATGCACTTCTATTTCACAAATTGTGTTGCAATTATGTGCGTCGCCATCTACTTGAAAATACTTTAATTTTTTTCCTTCAATCCGTATTTTTTTTCCGCGTTGATACATGCAATTTTTATTGGTGATTAGCTTTTTTCGCCAACCATCTAAAACAAATTTAATACCATTGTAAGGGTTTATTGTTTTCACAATTATCATATCCAACAGGCCATCTTGCAAAGTGGCTTCAGGCGCAATTTCAAATCCATAACCAAATTCTTTTCCATTGGCCACATTCATAAAAAATGCTTTTTGTTTAAATTCTTTTCCATCTATATGAATGGTATAATTATCCGCCTTGTATGTAAAATAATTTTCTATTACTTTTCGGACATACATTTTCAATCCTCTACTTTTGGTTTGTTTGATGTTATTACAAACAACGGCATCGAAACCAACTCCTGCATTGCTAATAAAATACACATCATTAATTTTACCCAAATCTATTAATGCAGTTTTTCCATTTTTTAATAAGGCAACTGCCTCATTCATCTTCAATGGAATTTTACAATGACGAGCCAATCCATTGCCTGAGCCTGTTGGAATAATTCCTAATGTAATTGCTTTTTTTGCCAATACTTGAATCACTTCATTCACAGTTCCATCGCCACCAACTGCCACAATATATTGTGCCCCTTCATTCACCAATTGCCATGCTAAATCTTTTGCATGACCGCCATATTTGGTTCGTAAAATTTCATACCCCTTGGTCCCAAATGTATATTGTACTGCTTGAGTAAGTTCTGTAATTTTTTTTTCTCCTATTCGAGAATTGACAATAAAAAAAAATAGATCTTGCATTAAACAATAACGGCTTTTAAACTCATATCCATGCTAACCGCATGATGAATAATGGCTCCTACGGAAATAAAATCTACCCCAGTTTTTGCAAATGATTCGATGGTGTCTAAATGAATACCTCCACTGGCTTCGGTTTCATATTTTTTATCAATAATTTTTAATGCTTCTATTATTTTTTCTGGGGTAAAATTATCTAACATAATGCGTTGAACTTTACCTACTGCAACCACTCGTTCAACATCTTCAATGCTTCTTGTTTCAACTTCAATAGGAATATTTAAATTATTTTCTTTCAAATATTCATTGGCTTTTTCAATTGCTTTTTCTATCCCTCCACAATAGTCAATGTGATTATCTTTTAGCATAATCATATCGTATAAACCCATTCGGTGATTTTGTCCACCGCCAATTACCACTGCTCTTTTTTCAAACCATCGGAAGTTGGGAGTTGTTTTTCTCGTATCCAAAATTTGAGTTGGATAATTTTTTATTTTTTGTGCATAGATATGAGTGAGCGTGGCAATTCCTCCCATTCGTTGCATAATATTAAGCACCAAACGCTCAGCTTTTAAAATAGTATGAATAGATGCAATTACTTCAAAGGCTATATCTCCCACATTGACTTCCTCACCATCTTTTTTATAAATAGTTATTTCTGCCGAAGGTTCTATGTAAAGAAAAATATTTTGAGCAACATCTATTCCTGCTAAAATGCCTTTTTCTTTTATGTTAAGAATTGCTTTGCCTTTTTTATCTGCAGGAATGCAACTTAATGTGGAGTGGTCTCCATCCCGAACATCTTCTTCTAAAGCCGTTTTAATAAATGAGTTAAAATCCATTTTTCAAAAGTAAAAAAAGCAAAGCAAAAAAGCACGATTACTTTTCAAAACGAAGTTCTTTTAAGAGATAATTTCCTTTTTTGATAATAAACAACAAGTAAACTTTATAAATTCCATTTGAAGTGTAAAGATTACCGATATTAAATTTAGTATTGTTACTTTGAGATTTTCCTCTTTGCAATGGTATATAATCTTTGGGTTCTATTTTATTTAAGAAATTTTGAATGATAACCAACGCTTGTTTTTTAGAATAAGTATTGGTGTTGTCAGAAAAAGTAAGATCTACGGTCTTGTCTAAAAACACCCCCATATTTCTCGTGTCGCCTTTTTTCAAAGCAGTTGAAATAGTGCTCAAATAATCCTGAGCAACTAAATTTGTCTGCATAAAAATTAGCAATAAAATAGTCAGAAATTTTTTTCGGATTAGTAGGTCAGAAAATATTTTTGATTGTAACATCAAGTGAATTAACAAGTTATGGATTGTCTAAAGTGCGAATATATTTCATAATTTTGCATTTATGACAAAAAAGAGCATGATAATCATAATGGATGGTTGGGGACATGGCAAGGTTAATTCTTCAGATGCGATACAGCATGCCAATATCCCTTTTGTAAAATCATTATATCATCAATATCCCAATGCAGAACTCATTACTTGTGGTGAGGCGGTTGGTTTGCCAGAAGGTCAAATGGGAAACAGTGAAGTAGGACATTTGAATATAGGTGCTGGACGCATTGTCTATCAGGAGTTACAGAGGATTAATGTAGCTATCAAATCGGGAGAATTAGCCCAAAATGAAGCTTTTAATTCCATGGTCAACTTCTGTTTAGAAAATAATAAAACGCTTCATTTAATTGGTTTAGTGAGTGATGGGGGAGTCCATTCTCATATCAATCATTTAAAATCTATTTGTGCAATTTGTGAAAATAAAAAATTGGTTAATGTGGTTATTCATGTATTCACAGATGGTAGAGATACGGATCCAAAAAGTGGATTAGCCTATGTGAAAGAACTAGAATCCTATTTAAAAACCTCTGTTGGTAAAATTGCCAGTGTTACCGGTAGATACTATGCAATGGACAGAGACAAGCGATGGGATAGAGTAAAATTAGCTTATGATGCTTTAGTGCACGGAGTGGGTGAAAAATCTACAGATATACTTGCTTCTATTGAAGCATCCTACACTGAAAATATTACGGATGAGTTTCTTAAGCCAATCATAGCAGTTGACGAAACCGGTCACCCTATAGCTACTATTCAAGATGGAGATGCCGTTTTATGTTTTAATTTTAGAACAGATCGATGTAGAGAAATTACAGAAGTCTTAACGCAACAAGCTTTTCCAGAACAAAATATGACCCCATTGAATTTATGCTATACTACCTTAACTGAGTATAATAAAAATTTTAAAAATGTGCAGGTTATTTTCAAAAATGATGATTTAAAAAATACCTTAGGTGAAGTTTTAGAAGCCAATAATAAAACTCAAATTAGAATTGCTGAAACAGAAAAATATCCTCACGTAACCTTCTTTTTTAGTGGTGGTAGGGAAAAAGAATTTATTGGTGAAAAACGCTTAATGGCTCCATCTCCTAAAGAGGTTGCCACGTATGATTTAAAGCCCGAAATGAGCGCCCTGCAGATTACCGAATTAATTTTACCGGAAATCAAAAATCAAACGGCCGATTTTATTGTATTAAATTTTGCCAATGCAGACATGGTAGGTCACACAGGTGTTTGGGAAGCGGTTATTAAAGCCGTGGAAACGGTAGATGCTTGTGTAGAAAAAATTGTAACAGAAGCCTTAAAGCAAGATTATACCATTTTCTTAACTGCTGATCATGGCAATAGTGATTATATGATCAATGAGGATGGAACCCCTAATACAGCGCACACGTTGAATCCTGTTCCATTATTTGTAATTTCTAATGATTCTGTTGGTCAAGTTAAAAATGGTAAACTAGGTGATTTAGCTCCCACTGTTTTACACCGGATGGGTATTACAATTCCTAGTGAAATGACCGGTAATGTATTGATTTCCTGAGCTATTGATGCAACTTTTAAACCCAGTGGTATGGTGATAACAATTTTAAATTGTTTAAAAAAATACCCTATCAATAATCACAACGATCCAACAACTGACAACTAACAACTTACAACTATATTTGCAGTATGAGTTACTCCTCTCTTGAAAATTGCTTGTTAGATTTAGAAAAAAATGGACACTTACTTCGTATCAAAGAAGAAGTTGACCCTCATTTGGAAATGGCAGCCATTCATTTAAGAGTATATGAACAAGGGGGCCCAGCTTTATTATTTGAAAACGTTAAAGGAACCAAATATAGATGCGCATCTAATATTTTTGGAACATTAGAAAGAAGCAAATTTATTTTTAGAGATACGTTAAAACAGGTTCAAGATTTAATAGAGGTAAAAAATGATCCAATCAAGGCAATCAAAAATCCAATTAAAAACTTCAAAACAGGCATGGCCGCTTTGAAAGCTTTACCCTTGAAAAATCCTTTGTCGAAACCTGTCTTGTATGAAGAAATCTCAATTACTGATTTGCCATTGATTCATCATTGGAAAATGGATGGTGGCGCTTTTGTGACTTTGCCTCAAGTATATTCTGAAGATGTGGATACACCAGGCATTATGAAATCAAATTTAGGAATGTATCGCATTCAGCTCAATGGCAATAACTATGAATTAAATAAAGAAATAGGCTTGCATTATCAATTGCATAGAGGCATAGGTGTGCATCAAACCAATGCCAACAAAAAAGGCGTACCCTTAAAAGTAAGTTGTTTTGTTGGAGGTCCTCCATCTCATACCGTTTCTGCTGTAATGCCCTTGCCAGAGGGAATCAGTGAAATGACGTTTGCAGGTGTATTGGGTAATCGTCGGTTTAGATACTCTTATCAAGACGGATTTTGTGTGAGTACCGATGCTGATTTTGTGATCACAGGGGAAGTATTTCCCAATGAAGTAAAACCAGAAGGACCATTTGGAGATCATTTAGGGTATTATAGTTTACAACATAATTTCCCAGTAATGAAAGTACATAAAGTATATGCTAAAAAGAATGCGATATGGGCTTTTACCGTAGTGGGCCGCCCACCTCAAGAAGATACCAGTTTTGGTCAGTTGATTCATGAAATGACAGGAAATGCATTGAAACATGAAATTCCAGGATTGAAAGAAGTGCATGCAGTGGATGCAGCTGGTGTTCATCCTTTGTTACTTGCGATAGGAAGTGAACGATACACTCCTTATAGCCAAACGAAAAAACCAGCTGAAATTTTAACGATAGCCAATCATGCTTTAGGTACTGGACAATTGAGTTTAGCGAAGTTCTTGTTTATTACGGCTGATGAAACCAATCAATTGTCTACCCACAACATTGAAGTTTATTTTCAATATATTTTAGAACGCATCAATTTAGCCCGAGACATTCATTTTTATACGAAAACCAGTATGGATACGCTCGATTATTCGGGGGATGGATTAAACACAGGTAGCAAAGTGGTAATTGCTGCTTATGGCGATGTTAAACGAAAATTAGCAAGCCAAATCCCATCTTGTTTCAATGAATGGAAAACCGCTATGATCATGCCTGGTGTAGTGGCTTTGCAATTAAATCAATATCATTCTCCTCAACAAACTTTGCATGAAATGAATTTGTTGAATGATAAATTAAAATTAAACCTAGATGAATTAACGGGTATCCCATTGATTATTGTTTGTGATGATGCGAATTTTACTGCCCAAACACTCAATAATTTTGTTTGGGTGGCCTTCACTCGTTGTAACCCATCGCATGATATTCATGGAATTGAAGCATTTACTGAAAACAAACATTGGGGTTGCAATGGACCAATGATAATAGATGCTAGAATTAAACCACACCATGCCCCTGTTTTACAAAAAGAGGAAGCTGTAGAAAGGAGGGTAGATGAGATACTAGCAAAATATAAATTCTAATCAGTATCGTTATTTGATAAAAAAGATAGTTTGATTAGCCGGTTAAAACTGCATTTTGCTACCAAAAGATAAATCGCCCGCATCACCCAATCCAGGAACAATATACCCTTTTGATGTTAACTCTTCATCAATATCAGCAGCCCAAATAGTAAAATCAGGAAATTTATTACGCACCGCATCTATTCCTTCTGTGCAAGCAATAGCCACCACTACGTGCACTTCTTTCGGTCGACCATAATCAAATAATTCTTCCAATGCCATAATTAAAGATGCTCCTGTAGCCAACATTGGATCAGCAATGATTAACGTTCTACCTTCTAAATGAGGGCATACTACATATTCTTGATTGATTTCAAAACTATCATCTGGTTTATGTTTTCGGTAAGCCGCTACAAAACCACTGTCTGCTTTATCAAAATAATTTACAATTCCTTGATACAAAGGGATTCCTGCACGCAATATTGTAACAACCACCGGCTCTTGTTCCAATGCTTTTCCTTTATAAATTCCCAAAGGAGTGGTTACGTCAATATCTTTATAGGATAATGTTTTACTGATTTCATAAGCCGCTACTTCACCTAAACGCTCCATGTTTCTTTTGAAACGCATACGATCGTTTTGTACGTCCACATTACGAAGTTCATTCACCCAAGTGTTTACCAATGAGTTTGTTTTTGCTAAATGATGTACCATGCGTTAAAAGTAATTTCTTTTATTAATTTATAAAAATACAATTTATTAAAAACGGAAAGTAAGATCATATTCTGCACGTATAATAAGTCAATCGGTCAACATTAATCCGTTAACATTCATCATTAATATTTACTTTTGTGCTCAAATTTAAAATAATGAAATTAGTAACACACAATCATCATGGCATAGAAAAGTTGGCCATTCTAATTGACAATAAAATATACAATGTGCAGGATGCAGGCACTCAATTTCCTAAAACAATGAAAGAAGTATTAGAAAATTGGGATTCAAATATTGCATTATTAAAGTCATTAGAGCAAACATTAAAAGCAAATGCAAACCAAGAAGCTATTGATTACAACGAAGCTTGCATTATGGCACCTGTTCCAAATCCTACAAGCTGTAGAGATGGATATGCTTTTCGTCAGCATGTAGCTGCTGCACGTCGAAATCGCAAAGTGGATATGATTGCAGAATTTGATCAATATCCAATATTTTATTTTACCAACCACAATGCCATTCAAGGCCCTGGCGATATTCTTTGTATGCCTGATCATTTTCAAAAATTAGATTTTGAATTAGAAGTTGCCATTGTGGTTTCTAAAAAAGGAAGAAATATTAAAGCAGCTGATGCAGATGATTATATTGGTGGTTATATGATTATGAATGACATGAGCGCTCGTACCTTACAAATGGAAGAAATGTTGTTGAATCTAGGACCTGCAAAAGGAAAAGACTTTTCAACAGTAATTGGACCTATGTTGGTTACACCAGATGAATTAGAACATTTAAAAGTGCCTTGCAAAGAAAATCATGTTGGCAATAGTTATAATTTGGGTATGAAATGTTGGGTTAATGGCGAACTGCTCAGTGAAGGAAATGTATCGTCTATGGATTGGACATTTGCTGAAATTTTGGAACGTTGTGCTTATGGCGTTGATATTTTACCAGGTGATGTAATTGGTAGTGGAACCGTAGGTACTGGTTGTTTACTCGAATTAAATGGAACCGGATTATTAAATGATCCTAATTACAAAGTACAATGGCTCAAAGATGGCGATGTGGTTGAAATGGCTATTGATGGCTTAGGTCATCTGTCAAATACAATTCGAAAAGTGGATACCGACTTCTCTATTTTGGCATTGAAAAAATAAAATAATCAAGACCGTAACAGTATAAAAAATAGGATTCAATTAGAATCCTATTTTTTTTAAAGGCTTGTATAATTTAAAAAATCATGTTGCGCTTTTGTATAGTCATCAGGAATACCTATGTCAATAAAATAAGCATTTTGAACGAAGCCGACCATATTTCTTTCGCTAATGTATTTCTCTAAAAAATCTTTTTCAAATGAGAATTTTTTAGTGAAAGGAATATTTTCAAAAGCTTTTCTATACACACAATAAACACCTCCATTGATTAAACCACTCGTATTTTCTTTTTTTTCTTCAAATGATTCAATTTCATCAGAATCATTTAGAGTGACTAAACCATATCGATCCGTATTTTGTAATGGTTTTAATGCCAATGTACAATCAGCCATTTTAGATTTTTGAAAAGCATATAAAGCATGTATATCAACATTGAAAAATGTATCGCCATTCATAACTAAAAAATCTTCTGTATCAGAATATTGGAGTGCATTTAAAACGGCACCACCAGTTCCTAAAGGCTCCTCTTCTTCAGCAAAAAGAATTTCAAAAGGAAATTCATCTACATGTTTTTCAACATAGTCTTTAATCATTTCTTTTTTATATCCCACCGAAAAAATAAGTTTTCGAATAGTATATTTTTGCAATTGTTTGGCTAAATAAAATAAAAAAGGTTTTCCATTAATATCAGCTAAACATTTTGGTTTTTCTGATACTACACTCTGTAAACGAGTGCCTAAACCACCTGCTAAAACAATACAATCTAACTGCATTCTTAAAAATATAAGTTCTCAACCATTTCACAAATAATATGTCCAACCATGATGTGCGATTCTTGAATACGAGGCGTATCATTACTCGGCACATTGATTAAATAATCACTGTAATTTTTCATTTCACCACCGGTGTCTCCTGTAAAGCCAATGGTAATCATGCCTTTTAATTTTGCTGTCTTAAAAGCCTCAATGATATTTTTAGAATTCCCACTGGTCGATAATCCTACAATTACATCGCCCGTATGCCCAATGCCTTTTATCATTCTTGAATAAATTACATCATAGCTATAATCATTGGCTACGGCTGTTAAATAGGATGTATTGCAATGCAATGCTTCGGCAGGTAAAGCATCTCTGTCCTTATAAAATCGACCACTAAATTCAGCTGCTAAATGTTGCGCATCGGCGGCACTACCTCCATTTCCACAAAATAAAACTTTATTGCCATTTTTAAATGCATTCGTGATAACAAGACTGCATTCTTTTATGGTATGAATCCGATCTTCGTTAGCCAATAACAATTGTTTGGTATCTATTGAAGCTTGAATAATTGATTTAATTTTATCTATCATAATAATATCTTGCGTGTAAAGATAGAACATAATGAGAAAATAAATCTTAAAGCCCAACTTAAACGCATTGAACTTTATAATAGAGTTTGGGTATGCATTAGACTATCTGAACGATTTTTTGAATTAATTTATCCCAAGTATATTTTTTCTTTTCTTCTTGAATATTAGAAATATAAGTAGAATTGTTTTGTTCAAAAAATTGTTCAATTTTCTCTGCAATGGATTGTGCATTAGGTTCTGCAATTAAACCTATTGTATCAGGTACTAATATTGGTAGTCCGCCTACATTGGTCACGATCATAGGCACTTCAAAATGGTAAGCCAAAGGAGTAACTCCACTTTGTGTTGCACTTTTATAAGGTTGAATAACACAATCTGCACAACTTAAAAAATATTTGACATCGCTGTCTTGAATAAATTCAGTGCGCATGATTAGCTGTTCTTTTATTTGATATTTTTCTATTAAATCTTCATATGTTTTAGCATCTTCATAATATTCTCCAGCTATTAAAAATTGAATGGAATGGCTTTTAAAATAGTCTTGTTGTTTTAAAATATAAATCGCTTCCAACAAAGTGTCAAGCCCTTTGTATTTTCGAATGAATCCAAAAAACAATACAATTTTCGTATTGAGTGGTATTTGTAAATGTTTTTTTGCCACATCAATCTCTATTTTATTTCCAAAATTATCGTACAATGGATGCGTAATTTCTTCTGCAGGTTTGTTAGTAAATTTTTTTAAATCATTTAAAACACTACCACTCATTGTGATAAATGCATCTATGGGTTTGATAAAATATTTTGTAAAATTAGAGTCCCCTATTCGTTTTTCATGTGGTATAATATTGTCGGCAATACATACTATTTTAGTTTTTTTATTTTGTTTAATGATTCTTAAAATAGTACCTAAACAAGGCCCCATGAAGGGAAGCCAATATCGAACGACAATTAAATCGGGCTGTTTTTTCTTTAATTCTAAACCAATTTTAATCCAGTTGAAAGGGTTAATAGAATTTATTTTTACATGAATATCAAGCGTTGAAGGTGCGGGCTCTGCTGAAAATTGGGTAGTACCTGGAAATAAAAAAGATGGATATTGCAATGAGAAAGTATAAATAGAAGTTTCATAATTTTCAATCATAAATTCTTTAGCCATTCGCTCATTAAACGATGCCAAACCACCCCTGAGTGGATGTGCAGGACCAATAATAACTACTTTACCTTTCATCTATATTCAATCATTAAAAAAAACAAAAGTACATGTTGATCTTATATTAATTCAGAAATTATAATTGTAAATTTGGGGATTATAATTCTTTTTTATGACAATTACACCAGGTTCCATTAAAACGGCACAATTACATGCATATCTTTTAGGCTCAGTTTCACCACGACCTATTTGCTTTGCATCTACCATAGACAGTGAAGGAAATGCCAATTTATCTCCATTTAGTTTCTTTAATGTGTTTGGCAGTAATCCTGTAACCTTAATATTTTCTCCGGCTCGAAGGGTAAGAGATAATACCATTAAGCATACCTTGGAAAATTGTCATGAAACCAAAGAAGTAGTCATCAGCATGGTCAATTATGATATGGTACAACAAATGAGCTTGGCTAGTTGTGAGTATCCAAAAGGAACGTCTGAATTTGAAA
>Ga0114981_10001063_pt1 | contig 18016 bp, 15 predicted proteins | sample S_140806_MF_Meta_FD_87028 | JGI IMG/M metagenome (GOLD analysis project Ga0114981, IMG submission 87028) | Freshwater microbial communities from Lake Simoncouche, Canada to study carbon cycling - S_140806_MF_MetaG | ecosystem: Environmental > Aquatic > Freshwater > Lake | place: Lake...
GGCAGCGCCGACGAGTTGATCAATCAGCCGGTTCGTCAGCGGACCATGCGGAACAGTTTTCAAAAAGCGAATCACCGCCTCGCCAAAACGAGCCGTCCTTTCCTCCAGATCGAAGACAGGCTTCTTGCCTCCATAAGACGCCGCATCTTCTCGAACGCCATCCGATGCAGATTCAGGCCACGGAGACCAGAAACCCTCTTCGTCATTCATGCTTGGAGCTTCATTCCTCATTCGCCATTCTGGTTTCGTCATTTTGCCGTCTTCGGCTTCGGCTGCTCAGAGGCTTTGATTGTCAGCGGCGGCACAGGCTCGTTTTTGCCGGCGAAGGCATTCCAAGCGTTTTGGAAAGCGGCCGCGTCTCGCACATCACCTTCGGCGATGAGCCATTGGTAGCGGAGTTTGAAGGGGGCTTCGGCAGTCGCTTGGCCTTTGGGGAACATGCCGAAGCGGCCGTAGTCGCGGTAGGCGGAGGTGGCGGTGTCCTTTGGATTGTCAGGATGGTTCAGGATCACCACGGTGAAGGTTTTGCCCTCCACGGTGAAGATTTCGGCGGCCCAGGGAAGGTCGCGGACTTTGTGGGCGTCGATGTTTTCGCCGGGGAAGAGGTAGGTCGTTGTTCTCGTGTCCACGAGTTCGCTCGGGCGGAATTGAGCGCCGGCATGCTCGGGATCGCCATTCATGTCGGCTTCGCCGCTGACGGCCTTGATGGCGCTGTTCATTTCGATGCCGAGATAGAAGGGTTTAGCCGGTGTGGTGAAGCTGAAGCGGCGTTCTTCGGTGAGGAAGGGCGCGGTGGTGTCGCCCTGCCAGTCGATGTGGGCGGTGAAGGTGTTTTCACCGGGTGTGACCTTCGTCACGACTTGGTCGCCCTTCTTCATGTGCCAGCGGTCATACGATTGGCCGTCGTAACCAATCTTGCTGAAGCCGAGGAAGATGCCGCGATGATGTGTGAAGTTGAAGCCCGCGCCTTTCGTGAGCCGCGTGGAGCCATCGGCACTAAAGACGTGCATGTAGGGCTTGTAGGTCTCGTGATGCTTCTCCGGCGTGCTGAGGTCATTCGCCATCATGAGCTTCGCCACGACCTTGCCGCTATTGGCGACGGCGACGTGGTCTTTGTCAGCGACGGTGATGTCGAAGGCGAAAGTGGGCAAAGCGAGAGCGAGGAAGAGGAGGGTGTTTTTCATGGAAAGGGAGAGAATGACGAAACCAGAGCCGAGCGAAGCGAGACAGACGAGTGAAACGAGCCCGGAGGGAAAACGAAGTGAATCAATGAGGAATGCCGAATCAATGACGAAGCACGAAGCGCCAAGTTTTCGGCATTCGAACTTCATTCCTCATTCGCCATTCTGGTTTCGTCATTTGAGGCGTCGCTTCAAGCAAGGATCTTCTGGATCACCTTCGCGCCTTCCCCGCCGCTTAGGCGTGCATCCAGACCCTGAAACATGAAGCCGAAGGCATCATGGCTCGGCTTCGCTGCCCCCCCAATACGCGGAAATCCCCGATTGACACTCCAGCATGTCTTTGGAACGTATCAACGCATCCTGATACGTTGATTTGTTCCTTTCCACCCCAAACCTGAACCCACACGACACCTCATGTCCGACTATAAAGTAAAAGACATCGCCCTCGCCGACTTCGGTCGCAAAGAACTCGACATCGCCGAGAGCGAAATGCCCGGCCTCATGGCCACCCGCGAGAAGTACGGCCCGAAAAAGCCCCTCGCTGGCGTCCGCATCACCGGCTCCCTGCACATGACCATCCAGACCGGCGTGCTCATCGAGACCCTGAAGGAACTCGGTGCCGATGTCCGCTGGGCCTCCTGCAACATTTTCTCCACCCAGGACCACGCTGCCGCTGGCATCGCCGCCACGGGCACGCCCGTCTTTGCCTGGAAGGGCGAAACGCTCGAAGAATACTGGTGGTGCACCTGGCAGGCCATCATCTTCCCCGGTGAAAAAGGCCCGCAGCTCATCGTCGATGACGGTGGCGACGTGACCCTCCTCATTCACAAGGGCTACGAAATGGAAAACGGCGACAAGTGGGTCGAGACCCCCTCCGACAACCACGAAGTGAAGGTCATCAAAGACCTCCTCAAGGACATCGCCAAGAAGCAGCCCGGCATCTTCCAAACGATCGTTAAAGATCTGAAGGGCGTTTCCGAAGAGACCACCACCGGCGTGCATCGCCTCTATGAAATGGCCAAGGCAGGCAAGCTGCTCTTCCCCGCCATCAACGTGAACGACAGCGTCACGAAGTCCAAGTTCGACAACCTCTACGGCTGCCGCGAATCCCTGCTCGACGGCATCAAGCGTGCCACCGACGTCATGATCGCTGGCAAAGTCGGCGTCGTCTGCGGCTACGGCGACGTGGGTAAAGGCTGCGCGGCTGCCCTTCGCGGCATGGGCGCCCAGGTCATCGTCACCGAAATCGACCCCGTGTGCGCCCTCCAGGCTGCCATGGAAGGTCATCGCGTCATGCCGATCGAAGACACCCTCGGCTACGGCGACATCTACGTCACCACCACGGGCAACAAGGACATCATCACCCTGGAGCACATGGAGAAGATGAAGGACCAGGCCATCGTCTGCAACATCGGCCATTTCGACAACGAGATTCAGGTCGATAAGCTCAACGCCCGCAGCGACGTGAAGCGCCTCAACATCAAGGCGCAGGTGGACAAGTACACCTTCCCAGCTGGCAACAGCATCTACATGCTGGCTGAAGGTCGCCTCGTGAACCTTGGCTGCGCCACCGGCCACCCGAGCTTCGTGATGAGCAACAGCTTCACCAACCAGACGCTGGCTCAGATTGAACTCTGGGAAACCAAGGATAGCCGCCCCATCGGCGTCACCGTCCTGCCAAAGAAGCTCGACGAAGAAGTTGCCCGCCTCCACCTCGCCAAGATCGGCGTGAAGCTCACCGTCCTCTCCAAAGACCAGGCTGACTACATCGGCGTGGCTGTCGATGGACCCTACAAGACGGATCACTACCGCTATTAATGTGGTTCAGCCCTCCGGGCTGATTCAGAGCAGGCCAGAGTCCTGCACCACACTTCCCATCACCACCCCCAAAACCCCAAAACGCGTCCGGTCGAAAGGCTGGGCGCGTTTTGGTTTTCGGGGAGGGTTTGTGAAAAGATGACTCGCTGTCCCACTAGCTTCCCTCTCAGGCCTGTGGAAAGGGATCACCACCATGCCGGACAGCCTTGTTACTCTCGCGGAGCTTACCGCGCTCATTCGTCACCGCCGCTCGATCAAGCCTCAGGATCTCGATCCTGCGCGTGAGGTATCGGCAGAGCTGGTGACGGAGCTGATCGAGAATGCCACCTGGGCTCCGAATCATGGTCTCACGGAGCCGTGGAGGTTTCATGTGTTCCAAGGTGAGGTGAGGAAGGAACTCGTGAGCCTGATGCAGCAGACGTATCGCGAGGTGACGCCGCCGGCGGAGTTCCGGGAGGATAAGCTGGAGAAGATCGGCACGAATCCGCTGCTGGCACCGGTCGTCATTGCCTGCGTGATGGAGCGTCGCGGGGGGGCGAAGATCCCGGCGATCGAGGAGTTGGAGGCGGTGGCCTGTGCGCTGCAAAATCTCATGCTCAGTGCCACGGCGGCGGGGCTGGGGAGTTACTGGTCATCGCCGCCGCTGCTGGAGGGCGCTTCGTTTCGCGAGTTTTTGAAGGTGGGTGGGGAAGACCGCTGCGTGGGCCTCATCTACCTCGGCTGGCCGCGTGAGGGGCTGAAGTGGCCGCGCAGTGTGCGGCAGCCGGTGGCCTCAATAATCGAATGGAGGGCCACCGCGCATGCTTGAGTGGCTTTCCAGTGCGTGGAGCTGCGTGGCTCACTTTTTCGGCGGTCTGCCGTGGGGCACGCTGGGCGTGTGGTCGCTCACGATCTCGCTGCTCATTGTGGGCTTGGTGGGAGCCATCGTGCCGTTTTTGCCGGGGCCGCTGCTCATCGTGGTGGCGGGCATCGTGCATACACTGCTGCTCCCGGAGAGCGGGATGAGCACCTGGGGTATCGTGCTCTTGATCCTGTGGTTCTGCCTGGCTTATGCGGTGGATTTTTTCAGCGGCATGATGGGGGCGCGATGGTTCGGAGCGAGTCGCTGGGGCATTGCCGGCGTGTTCATCGGCGGCATCGTGGGCTTGTTTTTTGGTCCGTTGGGTTTGCTGCTGGGGCCGCTGATCGGCGGCTTTGCCTTTGAGCTGCTGTTTGCGAAGCAGCGCCTTCAACCGGCGATCAAGAGCACCTGGGGCACCTTGCTTGGAACCGGTGTGGGACTCGTGCTGCGGGTGGGCATCTCGCTGGCAATGACCGCCACCTTCTTCATCGACGTGCTGTGGTGGTAAGCGGGCTTACTTTTTCTCCACGGGGAGAAACTGCACCGCATCGGCGATGACGACTTTCGTCGGCTCGGTGCCGTCATTGGAGATGCGCACCCATCCAGCGCGGCCTTTTTCGAAGCGGAAGACGCCGAGCGTGCGAAACAGATGCGCGTGAGGCGGTTCTTGCTGCTGATTGAGGTGCATCGTGGCCTCGCCATCGGCATGGTGAATGGTCACGGGCGTGTTGGTGGCACGGCGGACGTTGTAGCAATGCGCCAGCCGCACTTCATACCAGCCGGCCTGCGGTAGCTCGGGGGTGAAAGTGACCGATTTCGCTCCTTTGCCAGATTTCATGTCGTGGATGTAACCGAGCCCGACATACGGCGGCGTGTGCGTGGAATACTGCCATTCACCCACCAGCTCGGCGGCGGTCTCATCGACGACGATGCCAGGGAGCTTCGCCGGATCGGCGACGATGTGTTTCACCATCTCAGGGCGATCCACCTCGCCAGCGGCGTGGGTGTTCGGCAGCGCCTTCGGATGCGGCGCGAGCTTTTCCCCGGCCAGCGAGGCAGTGACGATCAAAGCGGGCAGCAGGAGGAGGCATCGAAAATTCATGGGAGCTGGACTCGAAACGATTCATTCCACTCAAAGCGTTCATTGAACAATGCCTTAGCCCGCCCCATCTACGCCGCGCATGAAACGCCGACTTTTCCTCCTCGGTGCCGCCCTGTTTGTCACCATTGCCTTGCTTCACGCTCAGGATGAGGAGGCTGCACCGAGCCTCGTGCGCCGCTTTGAGGGCACGCTGGGCAAGAACCTCGGCATCACGCTGCTCTTCACCGAGCGGGAGATCAGCGAGAGTGGCTTCCTTTACGACGCGGCCTACCACTATCACAAATCCGGCCTGCCCATCTCGCTCGTGCATGACGAGGCGGCGGAGGGCTTCCAGTTCCGCGAGATCGCTGGCTACACGCCGGAGGGCGAGGAGCAGATCACCGGCCGCTGGAGCATCACGATGGAGGACGACCGCATCACCGGCACTTGGACCGCTCCGGATGGCAAAAAGAAGCTGCCCATCGCTTTGAAGGAAAGCTACCCGGCTGGCACCGCGAAGGTGGAGCGCCTGAAGATCGATTTCTCCTACATCGAGCAGATCGGCACCACGCGTCGTGGCAGCCAGATGGATGTCACCTTCCTCCGTGTGCGGGATAAAAAAGCCCAGGCGCTGAATTCCCGCCTCGCCCTGCTCGCCCGCAACAGCATCGACCGCGATGGCAAGCTCCCCGCCACGCCCGAGGCGCTCACGAAGCACCTCCGCGATCAGGTGCGTGGTGAAAAGGAAGCTGATCAAAACTACATCAGCAGCCAGAGCGAGGACTTCCGCGTCTGCATGAATGAAAGCGGCTTCCTCACCGTGGAAAATGCCAGCTACGCGTTTGAAGGTGGTGCTCATGGCCATCACGGTAGCGGCTATCACACCCTCGACATCGCCACCGGCAAGGAACTGAAGCTCGCCGACCTCATGAAGCCCGGCTTTGAGGAAAAATGGGCTGCTCTCGGCCGGTCGGAGATCCTCAGAAGCCGCGGCCAGAAGCCCGAGGCCTCGCTGAAGGAGGCCGGTCTCTTCGACGACAAGCTCGAGCTGAATGAAAACTGGTTCCTCGTGCCCGGCGGCATCGGCTTCTCCTACTCGCCCTATGAAATTGCGGCTTACGCCATGGGCTCCATCGAGTTCACCCTGCCCTGGAAAGACATCATCGACGACCTGAAACCCGGCACGAAGGTCCACGACATCGCCACGAAACTCGTCGGCAAGGTCAAGGAATAGCCTGGGCTAGCACCGGGCCGCCACCATCGAATCCGGGGTTGCCATTTCTCCCTCGTGCCGCATTCTCCGCATCTCCCCCAACCATGCGCACTCTGGTCATTGGCGACATTCACGGCTGTTCCACGGCTTTGGACGTACTATTGCGAGAGCTGGCTCCGGGGAAGGAGGATACCCTCGTCACCCTCGGGGACTATGTGGACCGTGGGCCCGACACGAAAGGCGTCATCCAGCGACTCATCGAACTCGACTCGCAGACGAAACTCGTGCCCATCATGGGCAACCACGAGATCCTCATGCTCGACACCAAGAAGCGGGAGATCGACTTCGAGTACTGGCTGGCCATCGGCGGACGCAGCACGATGGAAAGCTACGCTGGTGCTCCCGTGCCGGAGTGGACCGCCGTGCCTAAGGCGCATTGGGAGTTCATGGAAAAGCGCTGCCAGCGCTACTTTGAGACCTCCACCCACATCTTTGCCCACGCCGGCGTGAATGCCGTGCTCCCCCTCGCAGATCAAGGCGATGACTGGCTCTTCTGGCGGCGCTTTGATGATGCGCACGCACACTTTTCAGGCAAGACCGTCGTCTGCGGCCACACGGCTCAGAAGAATGGCCTGCCCGCCATCAAGCCCGGATGCCTCTGCATCGATACCTGGGCCTACGGCGATGGATGGCTCACTGGCACGGATGTGAGCACGGATGTTTTTATCCAGGTCAATCAGCACGGTCATGTGCGCCGCCTCACCCAGGCGGAAGTGCTCGCCCAGGCCGCCGCCGCCTGATCCCTCGTCATTTTTTGCCATGAATCCCGTGCGCTGCCTCATCGCCGCTGGCGTCTTTGCCGCCTTTTGGTGTGCGGGGGCGTTCGTGCTGCTGCCGCGCCTGGAGGCCAAGCTCACCGCCGCTACCCGCGAGGCTCTCGCTGCCCAGCAAACACTCGTGAAGCGGCTCGATAAGGTGCAAACGGCTTTCCAAGGCCAAGTGGCCCATCTCACCGGTCAGGTCCGGAGCGTGCAGGACAAGCTTACCATCGAAGCCGCCGTGCGTGACCACGTCCGCGCCCCCACGATGATCGCCAGCGGCCTCGGTCAGACTTTGAACCCCGTCTCCGCCGTGCACAACGACATCGAAATCGTGCCCTTCCCGCCCGGCTGGATGCTCCTCGCCGCGCACGGGGCCAAAGCCACGCTCCTCGGCGAGGCCGCCACCGAGTTCGAGGCTCGCGATCTCGCCCGCAGCATCAAGGAAAGCTGGAGTGCGAAGGGCGGCAGCGTCAGCGGCTCGCTCACCTCGGATCTCGAAGATCACGACGAAGCAGCCGACATCTCCGCCACGCTCGGTGGCCTACCGCCGCCCTCATCGAGCGTCGAGCTGCACCTCGCCCGCATCGGCGGCCGCTGGCAGAAGATGAAGCTCAGTGAAGGTGATGACGCCCTCCGCGATCAAGCCACCGCCCTCGGTGTGAAGGACGACGAATGGAAAAAGGACATCGCCCCTCTCCTCGCCACCCTTCGGCAGGATCACGCCACCGCCAGCGAGCGGGCCAAGCAAAGCGCCGCCCTCGAAAAGCTCCCGCTCGGCCATCTCTTCATGGCCGTGCGGGATCAGCGCATCTTGCTTCGCGGAGAAGTCGGCAGCGCCGCCATCAAACGCGCCCTGCTCGATGAAGCGCTCGAGATTTTTCCGGCTCGCCGCATCCACGATGACATCCGCGTGAATGCCGCGCGTCGTCCCATCGCCGATTTTGGTCCCTTCACTACCGCCCTGCTGCCAGCTAGCGATGCGGAAGAAGAAAAGGCCTTCCACCTCGGCATCAGCGGCCAGGCCTGGCTCCCGCTCGATTGGCGTGGCTCCCGCGAAGAGCCATCGTGGAAGGAAAAACTCCCCGAGGGCCTCGATCCCGCCCTCCTCCGTGAGGACAACGCCCAGCTCATCGACTTCCTCCAGGGCAGCGAGGCCAACATGCCGCCCATCGCCCGCACCCAGCCCGCCTTCATCGTGCTCGCCTTGATCGGCAACAAAGCCCTCCTCAGCGGCCAGATCGCCGAGCCATCGCTGCATGCCCAGCTCATCGCTGCCGTGAAGACCGCGTATGCGCCCGGCGTCGTCACCGAGTCGGATTTCTTCGCCGTGCGAGGCCATTGCCAGCCCTCCGACGATGTTTTGCACACCGCCAAGAGCCTCCCGCCGCGTGGAGCCAAGCCCCCTCGCCTTTGCCACGCCCGGCGGCACTTGGAAGACCCTCGAAGTCACGCCCGCGCTCATCGAGCCCGGAGCTCTTGCCAAATCCGGCCTCCTCCCCGAAGACATCCCCCCAAATCTCATTGAAGAAGCCGCCGCCGATACCCTCGAACAAATCCGCGCCCTCCTCCGCCCCAAATCATAAATCCCCGTGTCCTCCACCTTCTGGTTCCTGCTCGAATTCACCGTGCTGCTCGCCCTCGCCGCCGGCGTCTTCGCGTGGCTCGGCTGGATGTGGCGTGGCGACCGCGTGAAGAAGCTCCAGGATGAGGTCGAGGAGCAGCGCCGCCTCGCCCGCGCTGCCATGGACGAAAGGGATGCCGCTCGTGCGGAGGTCAGCAGTGGCAGCGTGCATGTCAGCGATGCCGCGCCGCTCATCCAGGCCAACGAAGTCCTCGAAAACGAAAACGTCCGCCTCCTCGAAGACCGCAAAAACCTCGAAACCCGGCTCGCCACGCTTCAGGCGGACAACGCCCATCTCCTCTCGCAATCCTCCGCCAACCTCGCCGAGGCACTCAAGAAGCAGCACCAGCTCGAAACCGATCTCGCCCTCGCCCAAGCCTTCGCCTCCGAAGCCGCCACCCTCCGCCAGCAGCTCGCCGATGCGAAAGTGGCGCATCAATCCGAGGTCTCCACCATCCAGCAAAAGCTCTCCGCCGCTGATGAAGCCGACGAGGAACTCTCCGCCCTCCGCCAGCAAAACGCCTCGCTCGCCGCCGAAGCCCAAAAAGCCTCCGAAGCAGCTCAAAACGCCCAAAGCAGCCTCGAAGCCTCCCGCGCTGAAATCACCGCTCTCCAACAAAAACTCGCCGAAGCCGCCGCCACTTCCGAAAGCGCGGCGCAAGCCACCCAAAGCGAACTCACCTCCCTTCGCGATCAACTTGCCGCCGCCACCCGCGCCGAGCTCGCTGTGCTTCGGCAAAAGCTCTCGGAAGTCCCGTCGCCCGCTCCCGCGCCTCTCGTTCAGCCCGTCGTCGAAGCTCCAACACCAGCTCCGGCTCCCAAAGTCGAAAAAGCCGCGCCCAAACCTCGCGCCACCAAGAAGAAGCCTTCAACAACCACCGCGCCCAACGCCCAGGAAAAGCTCGCCGAGATCGAAACTGCCCGCGCGCCGCAGCTTTCCATCCTCGCCGCCCTCACGCAGGAGCGGGACGACTGGCAGCGCCGCGTTACCCTGCTCGAATCGAAGACCCCGCCCGACCTCGCCGGCCTCGGCCTCGCCCGCCGCAGCCTCGGCAGCAGCGCCGAGCGCCTTTCCGAAGCGCAAAGCGCCGTCGAGTCCCTGCAAAACCAGCAGCGTGCCCTTCACAAAACCCTCCAGCAGACCACCGCTCTCGCCAGCCAGCCCGACGACGATCTCACCCAGATCAAAGGCATCAAAGGTGTGCTCAGCGATCAGCTCCACGCCCTCGGCATCCGCACCTGGAGGCAGATCGCCGAATGGAACGACGACGACCTCCGCGCCTTCAGCGAACTCCTCGCCTTCAAAAACCGCGCTATCCGCGATCACTGGCAACAGCAGGCGCAGCAGCTCATTCAATCGTGACGCATGTCCCGCCTCCGATCGTTGATCCTCTATTGTCTATTGCCCCTGCTCAGCCTCAGCTGCGTTTCCCCCGAATCACCCGCCGCTCGCCAAGCACGAGCCAGCAAACTCGCCGCTGATCTCAAAGCCCTGAGCCCATCCGTTTCCGCGAAAGAAGCCGCGTCCCTCGCCACTGCCGCCGTCGAGCGTGCCGCACAGCTCAATCGTGAATGGCGTCCCGCGCAGTTACCGTGGATGAACAACTTCCTCGTGAACACCGGACTCCGCGAGCAAGGCCTCTGCCATCAATGGCGTGAGGCGCTCTTCCCCGCGTTGCATGCTCTGCATCCGCGCACCCTCGATCTCCACCTCGCCGCCGCCCGTCGTGCCACCCTCCGTGAGCACAATGGCCTCGTCGTCACCGCCCACGGCCAGCCCTTTGACACCGGCCTCATCCTCGATGCCTGGCGCAGCGGCGGCATCCTCCAGTGGTCCCTCATCCAAACCGATCATTACCCATGGAAGCCTCTGCCGCGTGAGCTGACCCCCGTCGAGCTTCGTCCACTGCTCATGCCGTGAGGCGTTTTCTCCGCCGCATCACACAAAGCACCCCGAGCATCAGCAAAAGCATCCGCGAAGGTTCTGGCACGGTGGTGAAGGCCACGTTAAGGGCTTGGAGCTGGTCGAGATAGACGGGGATGAAGTTATCGAAGCTCCACGGTGTGCCGCTGATAGTCGTGATGGCGCTGTGGGTGCCGACGAGGGCGAGGCGGCCTTGGTAAAAGGCGAAGGTGGGGCTGCCGGAATCACCGCCTTCGAATTGCGAATCGCCAGGGGAGGCGGGCTGGAAGCTGTAACCGGCCGCGAAGGTGTCATTGATGCCATCGCCGCCGTGCAGGTTGTAGTGGTAGAAGGCGGAGATGGTGTTGGTGCCGATGATGGTGCTGTTCGTCGTGAGATCGTTGTGGCCGTACATCAGCACGGGCAGGTCGATGTAGGCACTGAGGCTATCGAGCTCGAGGATGGGATACTGCGCGATGCCGTGGGCGGGATTCAGCGGCGTGGTGAACTTTCCGATGCTGAAGTCTCCCGCCATGCCGCTGATCGGAGAGACGAGCTGCGTGCGGCTTTGCACGGTGTAGGAGACCACGGCGGCGGCAGGGTTGCCGGGATTCGCGGCGAGCAGTGTGGGGCTCAGGAATTGGATTGTGCTGCCCGTGGCGTAGTGGCTGGCGAAGACGAAGTATTGATCGCTGATCATGGCGATACTCCGCGTGCTGAGGCCTGCATCCCAGCCGACGCCGGACCAGTCCATGCCAGCACCGATGAAGGAGCCGCTGCTATTTGGCACCGGAGCGGTGGAATAGCCGCTGGCGAAGCGGTTGTTCTCCGTGGCGTTGTAGCCCACGACGGTGAGTGCCTGGGCGGTGGCGCAGGCGAGCAGCAAAACGAGGCTAGTGACGCGGAGACTCATCGCGGCGGAGAATGGCGGTGAACCTTCAATTGGCAACTGCCGAAAGGTTTAGGCCACGGCGCGAATGGGTGACGTTACTGACACTCAACCGCCGTGCGTCCCGAATTCGACGAGGTTGTTGGTTGATGTTTGTGTCTCCGGCTTGATGCTCAATTCATGAACACTCCCGCCGAAAGCAATGCTGAGATGCCTGACACAAGGGTGAAGCATCGCCGGTTGCGTCACGAGTGGCGGGAGGCGTCCAATCCGCTGGATCAGTTCGTTAAAGTTGTGGGCTGGCTGTTTTTCAGCGCGGTGTTGGCGTCCCTGGCCTACTACGTCTGGCAGGCATTCGTTGGGACAGCGGGCTGATTCGTGTGAAGGCCTCGCCGCACGGCCAAGATGACTCAAAAACGTGAAACCCGGCTTCGTTTGGCTGCCGAGGCAAGCTGCCAGGGAAATCTCTCGCAACTTGCCCGTGTCTTCATCGTTAAAGCCGCCCATCACCCCCATGAAGACGCGTCTCCTCCCTCTCATCGCCTTCGTTTTGCTCACCCCATGCTTACAGGCGGAGGGCGAGGCTTATCGCACCTGGACGGATGCGCAGGGGCGGAAACTCGAGGCAACTTTTCGCGGCATCGAAAATGGCCAGGTCTTCCTCCAAGTGCGCAATGGCTATGTCTATCGCCTGCCGCTCGATAAGCTCAGCCCCGTGGATCAGCAGGCGGCGAAGACGCTAAAGCCCGAAGGCCTCGGCATCCCAGCGGACCCCAATCTCGCCCAAGCCGCCGCTCGCATCGACATGCTGGTGGATGGAGGCCTGGCAAAGGCCGGGCAAAAGCCGAACCCGCTGGCCTCCGACGAGCAATTCGTGCGCCGCGTGTATCTCGACATCGCCGGGCGCATCCCCACTCGCGAGGAAGCGCTGGAATTCATCAACGACAGCAGCGTTTCCAAGCGGGCGAAGGTCATCGACAAGCTCCTCAACTCCGATGGCTACCGCAGTCATCTCTTCAACTACCTCGCCGACATGCTCCGCGTGGCCGATGTGGCTCAAAAGGCCCGCTTTTACACCTACCAGGACTGGTTGAAGAGCCAGATCGCCGACAACGTGCCGTGGAACCAAATGGTCTTCGCGATGATGACGGCCGATGGCAAGCTGCTCGACCAAGGGGCCACCGGTTACCTCCTTCGCGATGCTGGCATGCGGCTGGATAATCTCTCCCTCACGCTCAGCACCTTCCTCGGCGCGAATGTCTCCTGCGCCCAGTGCCATGACCACCCCTTCGCCGATTGGACCCAGCGGCAGTTTTACGAGATGGCCGCCTTCTTCGGTGCGACGGAGACCTTCGGTACGCGTGGCAATGCGGGCTACAACGGCAAACAAATGCGTCAGGCACTCGCCTCGTTGGATGACAAGCGTCTCCAGCAGCAGGCCAAAAACATCCTCCGCGTCAACGCGATGGCCGTGGAGGACAGCACGGAGAACGATTTGAAGCTGCCGGATGATTACAAATACGACGACGGCAAACCCGGCGATCCCGTGAAGCCTAAACTCGTCACCTGGGCCGATGACAAGACCAAGAAAGCCTACCAAAACGTGCAGACGAAAAACGAAGAGGATCTCCGCACGCAGTTCGCCAAGTGGATGACCTCGCCAGACCATCCACGCTTTGCCATGACCATCGCCAACCGCCTGTGGAAACGCGCCTTCGGCGTCGGCATCAAAGAACCTGTCACCGATCTCGATGATCCCGAAGCCAGCGTGAACCCTGCGCTGCTCCATCATCTGGCCGCCGAGATGGTGCGGCTGAAGTTCGACCTAAAGCAATTCACCCGCCTGCTCTGCAATACCCAGGCCTATCAGCGTGAAGCCACCAGCCACGAGATGGCCGATGGCGGTCCTTATCTTTTCCCTGGCCCCGTTTTGCGTCGCATGAGCGCCGAGCAGGCCTGGGACTCCTGCGCCACGCTCGTCGTCGGCAAGGAGGTGGATAAATTCCACGCCCATCGCGGCGCGACGTATGCCGAGGTGATGAAGGTGAATCTCGGCGAGGGTATGACGCCCGAATCCCTCAAGGCCGACATTCAAAAAGCCGCTGGCGGCATGCGCCAATACGGCGGTGCCAAGCCGAACGCGAAGAACCGCAAAAAGAAGCCGATGCAGCCCGCCGGTGATGGTGATGACAGCGTCGAGATCACCCCGCCCGTGCGAAACGGCCTCGTGCTCGCTCGTGCCTCTGAGCTGCCGCAGCCGGAGAAAGATCAGCACTTCCTCCGCATGTTCGGCCAGAGTGATCGCCAGATCGCCGATAGCAGCAGCGATGAAGGCAGCATCCCGCAGGTGCTCATGCTCATGAATGGCGAGGCTCAAAAAGTCATCGGCCAGGAGGATTCCCTCGTCATCCAGACCGCCACCGGCCAAAAATCCCCCGAGCAGCAGGTCGAAAGCCTCTACCTCAGCTTCTTCAGCCGCAAACCCAAGCCCGAGGAACTCGCCGACTCTGTCGCCGCCCTCGGCAACGGCCTCACCACGCGTGACCTGAGCTGGGTGCTGTTCAACACGCGGGAGTTTGTCTTCGTGGAGTAGCCGTCATGTCATCTGCCTTGTCATTGCCGCGACAGCGTCCTGGAGTGCGCCGGGCCTCCGGCGCTTTCGAGCGTGGTTCGGCCTTCGCAAAGCTCCAGAGGGCTGGAGCACTCCAAAACGCTGTCGCGCCTCTTTAAACCCCAGACCTTCATCTCTTTATGAAACTTCAAAACCAGCTCGATCCCCTCTCACGTCGTCGTTTCTGCGAAAAGTGGGCCAAAGCCTCCCTCGGGGTCACCGTGCTTCATGCCCTCGGTGGCAGAACCTTCGCAGCGGACGGCCCGGGCTTCGGCAAAGCCAAGAACATCATCTTCCTCCAGATGATCGGGGGCATGTCGCACATCGACACGCTCGATCCGAAGGAAGGAAGCACGCAGGGACCGGTGAAGCCGGTTTCGACGAAAGCGGGCTTTCAGCTTGGTGGCACCATGCAAAATCTCGCGAAGCAAGCCGACAAGATTTCCATCATCCGCAGCATGACATCCAAAACCGGCGTGCATGCCAGCGGCCAGTATTTGATCCGCAGCGGCTACGAGCAGCGTGGCACCATTCAGCATCCGAACATCGGTGCCTGGGCACAAAACTTCCTCGGGCCGAGCCACAAGACCCTGCCTTCCAGCGTGTGCGTGAACCGCCAGCCGAATGCCGGCAATGGCTTCTTCCCTGCCAGCTACTCGCCACTGCCCATCCTCGATCCCGATGCCGGTTTGCAGTATTCGCAGAGCGATGCGGGTGCCGACGTCATGCAGAAGCGCCTCGCCATGCTCGACAAGCTCGACGCCGGTTTCCGTGAGCGTTTTCAAACCGCTGGGGTGAAGAGCTACACCGAGTTCTACGAGAAAACCGTCTCCATCATGTCCAGCACAGACCTCGAAGCCTTCCGCCTCGATGATGAACCCTCCGACCTGCGGGCAAAATATGGCGACAACAAATTCGGCCAAGGTTGCCTGCTTGCTCGTCGCCTCGTCGAAAAAGGCATTCGCTACATTGAAGTGGCCAAAGGCGGCTGGGACATGCACAACAACATCGAAGAAGGCCTCGAAGAACACGGTGCCGAACTCGACGTGGCTCTTTCCGCGCTGCTCGAAGATCTCTCCCAGCGTGGCCTCCTCGCCACCACGCTCGTCGTGCTCTGCTCCGAGTTTGGTCGAGGCCCCAAGATCAATGGCAATGCCGGCCGCGACCATCATCCGAAGGTCTTCTCCACGCTGCTCGCCGGTGGCGGCGTGAAAGGCGGCTTCGTCTATGGATCGAGCGACAAGGAAGGCAATGCCGTGGCCGACAAACAAACCAGCGCTCAGGATTTCCTCAGCACCATCGGCTGGAGCCTCGGCCTGCCCGTCGATGAAGTCGTCATGTCCCCCACCAACCGCCCCTTCACCGTCGGCGACAAAGGCAAGCCGGTGATGGACGTGTTTGCGTGAGGCGAGGCCGCGAAGCATGCGCCAGCAAAGTAGTCATCTTGCTCCGCAAGATGAGCTGACCGTGCCCGCTTGCTTCAGGCGGTGCCATCCCTTCGCCGCACCTTCCGCCCGTTCAAAAGCGCCCCGATCCAAGTGTAACGCACGAGATACTCGTAGCTCACCAGCAGCACCACGAACACACCTCCGCAGAGGAAGGAGAACTTCACGCCGGAAGGCAGCGGCCAGTCCCGCACCCAAAGCTGCGCGGCCAGTACGAGCGGCAGATGCGCCAGGTACATCCAGTAAGTGGCATCGGATAGGTAGCGGATCCATCCACGCTCCATCGCCACGAAACGGCGAAACAAGCCCATCATCGCCGCGCTCATCATCCAAACGTAGATCACTTGGAGCAAGATGGCGAAGGAGTGCAGTTTACTGCCTCCGTTGGTCGCTGCAAAGCCGATTGGATACACGAGCAGCAGTGCCAAAGGCAGCGTCACCGGCCATCGGCGACCGAGAGAGCCATTTTGATCCTCGCTGTCGAAGTACACCGCACCAAAACCAAAAAACACCGCGTAGTAAATCAGCAGAGGCAAAGGAGGCAGCAGGCTCGACGAAGTCTCCGGGCCAAAATTCGGCACCGCACCACTCATGAACCACGCCGGGATCAGCGTCAGCGGCACCAGCCAAATGTATCGAAGCGAAGATGTCACCCAGCGTCGCGGTTTGGAACGCCAGCCAAGTCGTTTCGCGATCCAGGCGCAGATCACGAATCCGGCCACCATCCAGCACAGGAACCAAAGAAACCAAAGATGACTGAAGAGAGGAAATCGCGTCAAAAAAAGCCACACACCCAGCAGCGGCCTCTTCTTCACTTCTCCAGGCTCTCCGCCAAGCATCGTCCGCACCTCCTCGCGGTTCTTGGCGAGCTTTTCCTCCTCCATGGTGATCTTCATCGCCTGCGTGATGAAGCGCGTGATGCTCTCATCCGCCTGCGTGGCATCCAGCGGCGATTCACCGCGCTCGTTTTTCAACGTGCCATCGGCCCCCGCCTTCAGCAGCCGGCTCACGATCTTCACTCGCCCGAGAAAAGCAGCCGAGTGCAGCGCCGTGCCACCATCTCGATTTGGCTGGTTCACCCTCGTGCCTCGGTCCAGCAGCAGCTCGACGACGTTTTCATGCCCAAAGAGTGCCGCGTAACTCAGCGGCGTTATGCCCAGCGCCGTATCGGCCGCATTCACTTTGGCTTTTTGAGCGTCGATGAAGTCGGCCACCTCCTTGTGATCGCCAGCGGCGCAGGCTTTCCAGATCGTCATCGGGCCTTGGGCGGCCTTGTTCATGCCGGATGCCGCCGCGAAGCCTCCGATCCCATGCATCAGCGGAACCAGCGTGACCGTGCCGAGCACCAGCGGCAGAAAGACGCGTTTGAAACGATGCTTCACCAGCGCCCGCAGTCCGTGTCGCCGCCAGAGCATCGCCGTGAAGAAGCCGCTCAGCACAAAGAACAGCGGCATGCGAAAGCCATGCACCGCGCTGATCAGCACATGAAACACCCCGCTCGTCCGTGAATCCTGCACCATCCACGGCCCTCCCGCAAAGGACAGCGCCACATGCAGCGCAATCCCCAGCAGCATCGCAAACGCCCGCAAGGCATCCAGATCATGTCGGCGGTCAGAGGCGGGGCGTTGTTCCATGCGAGGCATCGTAAACGGATGCTCGTGGAGATGGTTGCGCAATTCGTGACTCTGGCACCGCAGGCTGCTCATTTGGCAGCCTATGGAGTGAGCGGCCTAAACTCATTGCGTTAAGCAGTCTTTTGGCGCGGCAGCGTCGTGGAGTGCGGTGGCAAGCCTTGGCGCGACACCGCCGTCGCAAGCCGGACAGCAGCCAAAGGCCAAAGAGCACTTTTGCCGCGCTCGACAGCGGTGTCGCCGATGCAAGGTGCCCCTTGCATCTCTGCCACCGCACTCCACGACGCTGCCGCGAGTATCGGTGCCGTTTTTACTTAACGGCATTGGGCCAAAACCGCCTTCACCGCATAGTTCGCAGCATCTCGGCCCGTATCATCCCCATGCGCCGACTCCTGCCCTTCCTCGCTCTTCCCGTCCTCGCCGCCGATCTGCCGCCGGACCAAGGAAACACCATTCCTGAAAGCGCCAAGCGCCCCGTCGTCGTCACGGGCAAATCGACGCTCGCTTTGCCAAAGCACGATCTCCCCGGAGGCTACACGCTCGAAGTCGCCGCCGCGTCGCCGCTCGTCACGCACCCGATCATGGGCTGCCTCGATGACCAGGGCCGCCTCTTCGTCGGCGATGCCACGGGCGTGAATTGGAACAAGAAGCAGCTCGAGGAAAATCCGCCGAACCGCGTCCTCATGCTCGAAGATACCAACAAGGATGGCGCTTTCGACAAGAGCACCCTCTTTGCCGACAAGATGACCTTCCCGCAGGGTGCGTGCTGGTTGAACGGCAGCCTCTACGTCGCCTCGCCGCCGTCGATTTGGAAGCTCACGGATACCGACAACGACGGCGTGGCCGACCAGCGCGAGGAGATCGTCACCGGCTTCGACTACACCGGGAATGCTGCTGACATCCACGGCCCGTTTTTGCATCCGAACGGCCGCCTTTACTGGTGCCACGGCCGCAAAGGCCA
>Ga0114981_10001067_pt1 | contig 18011 bp, 16 predicted proteins | sample S_140806_MF_Meta_FD_87028 | JGI IMG/M metagenome (GOLD analysis project Ga0114981, IMG submission 87028) | Freshwater microbial communities from Lake Simoncouche, Canada to study carbon cycling - S_140806_MF_MetaG | ecosystem: Environmental > Aquatic > Freshwater > Lake | place: Lake...
ATCCCGGGCGACAGGGGAATGGTGATACCGGCGGCGCGGACGCGGTCGCGGAAGCGCAGGAAGGCGTCGATGTCGAAGAAGAACTGGCTGATCGCCCGGGTCGCACCCGCATCGACCTTGGCCTTCAGGACGTCGAGGTCATGGGCGATCGACGGACTCTCCGGATGGCCTTCGGGATAGCAGCCGACGATGACGTCAAAGCCGCCTTTCGCCGTGATCGCCGCGGTCAGCTCGGTCGCATTGGCGTAACCGTCCGTACGCGGAACATAGGCGCCGCCGATGCCGCTGGTCCCGGGCGGATCGCCGCGCAGGGCCACGATGTGGCGCACCCCCGCCTCGCGATAGCCTTCGATGACCGCATCGACCTCATCCCGGCTGGCCTCGACACAGGTCAGGTGGGCGGCCGGGGTCAGGGTGGTCTCGGCGAGGATGCGCTGCACCGTGCGGTGCGTCCGCTCCCGGGTCGAGCCGCCCGCACCATAGGTCACGGAGACGAACTCGGGGGCCAGCGGTGCCAGCCGGGTCACGGCTTTCCAGAGACTGGCTTCAGCTTCGTCGGATTTGGGCGGGAAGAATTCGAACGAGACGCGGGGACGCGACAGGTCCTGGCCGGCGCGGGCCACGGGGCCCAGCGGCGACAGCAACAGGGCCCGGGCCTCGGCCAGGCTGCGGGGCGCGATGCTCATGCGACCTTCCCGGCCGCGACAGCCGGCCGCGCGGCGGTCCAGATGCATACCGTCAAACCATCGGTGTCAGGGGGCAGGGCGATTGACGCGCTGGAGGTCAGCCCGGCCCCCGTCAGCCAGCGACGGATCTCGTCATCGGAGAAGCCCAGCCGACGGTGCTGATGGTCGTCGCGGAGGTATTCCAGCTGGTGCGGGGCGAAATCGACGATCAGAAGCCGCCCGCCGGGCATGACCAGCCGCGCCGCCTCAGCCACGGCCGCAGCCGGATCGACAAGGTAGTGGAGCACCTGATGCACCATCACCAGATCGGCGCTCTGTTCCGGCAGACGGGTGGCGAAGATGTCGCCGTGGCGCAGTTCGACCTTGTCCAGCCCGGCCTTCATCACATTGGCACGGGCGATGTTCAGCATGTTCTGGCTGAGATCCAGCCCGACCGACATCTTCGCCTTCCGGCCCAGCAGGGTCAGCATCCGACCCGAACCGGTCCCCAGGTCGACGATCCGCTCAAAGGGCCCGTCACCGGCTGCCCGGATGATGGCGGCCTCGACGGCGCTCTCGCTGACATACAGGGAGCGAATTCGGTCCCACTGAGGGGCGATCCGCTCGAAATAGGCTCCGGCGGCGGCCTCCCGCTCGCGGCGCACGGCTTCCAGCCTTTGGTCGTCGGCCGCGCCGGCGGAAACGTCCAGCAGGTCCAGCACCGTATCGATCAGCCGTCGGGCCGGCAGGTCCGAGGACAGGCGATAGAAGACCCGTGCCCCGTCCGGAAAGCGTGCGATCAATCCGGCGTCGGCCATCAGTTTCAGATGCCGTGACACCCGCGGCTGGCTCTGGTCGAGGATGCGCGACAGCTCCATCACCGACAGCTCCTCACCCGCCAGAAGCGACAGCACCCGCAGGCGGGTCGGCTCGCCTGCGGCGCGCAGGGCCTCGACAGTCTGGTCAGCGTTCAGCGACATGTCGTTATATAAAGATATCCTTATATGTTTTGGCAAGGAAAATTGCTGGCCAGACGCCGGATCCGGGGCCAATCTGTGTTCAACGACAAACAGTTGTCGTGAGGCCAGCCATGACCCTTCGCCCGATCAACCTCCTCGCCCCCTTCATTCTCTTCTCGGCGCTCGCCGGAGCCGCGGCCGCCCAGACACCACCACCCGGCGGTGCACCCGGTGGCGGCATGGGTGGCTTTCCGCGCAGCACCGAAGAGGTTCAGCCCTGGGCGGAGCGTCTGTTCGGCCGGTTTGATGCGAACCAGGACGGGGCCATCACCGAGGACGAACTCGCCGTTCTCGACAGTCCGAACGCGGCCGCCATGGGCGGGTCACGCTTCCGGACCATGATCCTTGCGGCGGATGCCAACAGCGATGCCCGTGTCTCCTCGGCGGAATGGACCGCTGCGGCGCTTCAGATGTTCGAGCGGATGAGCGGCGGCGGTGCCGGCCGACCCGGCGGTGGCCCCCCCGGTGCGCCTCCCAGGGCCGGCCGGCCCGCTGGTCCCCCCGGAGCCGGTGGCATGGGCGGCGGCGGCGGGGGTGCGGAAATGTTCAGCCCGCCGCGTGTCGCCGACGACGTCGCCCCCTGGGCCGGGCGGTTGTTCACCCGGCTGGACGCCAACCAGGACGCCAGTATCACCGGTAATGAAATGGCGATCCTGGCCAATCCCATGGTCGCCTCCATGGGCGGGTCCCGTCTGCGGGCCATGATCGCCCAGTCGGACTCCAGCCGCGATTCCCGTATCAGCCTCGAGGAGATGACGGCCGGGGCGCAGCGGATGTTCAACCGCATGGATACCAACGGCGACGGCCGCCTCAGCGACACGGAACTGCCCCGCCCTGCGGCCCCGGCAGCGCCCGCGTCAGTCAACATCCCGCCGGCCGATTCCAATCCCTTCCCGGACATGCCCAACGGCGGCTGAGCCGCCGAGGGCCCTCAGGTCACCGGCGTCACCAATGGCTCGCCGGCGAAGGCCGCGCGCAGGTTCTGGATCAGCAACATCAGCATCCCCTGTACCGCCTCCGTGGTCGCCCCGCCCGTGTGCGGTGTCAGGACGGTGTTCGGCACATCGGCCCAGCGCGCCGGATCGGTCGGCTCATCCTCGAACACGTCCAGCGCCGCCTGACCCAGCCGCCCGTCCTTCAGCGCCGCGATCATGGCCGTCTCATCGACCAGCTGCCCGCGTGCCACATTGACCAGCAGCCCCTGCGACCCCAGCGCCTCGATCACAGCGCGCGAGATCAGGCCGCGATTGCTCTCATCGGCCTTGCAGGCGACCACCAGGATGTCGCTGTCCCGCGCCAGGTCCAGCAGAGAATCCGCACGCGTCCGCGGGCTCGTCTTCTCGCGCGGACCCCACCAGCGCACCGCCATCCGCAGCGCCTCGGCGCGCCGCGCCACGGCCTCGCCAATGGAGCCCAGGCCGACGATCCCCAGTCGCTGTCCTTTCAGCGACGGCGTGATCAGTTTGGAGTCCGCCGTCCAGCCACCGGCCCTCAACGACCGGTCCCCGGCCGCGATCTGTCGCCGCGCCGCCAGGATCAGCCCCAGCGCATGGTCCGCCACATCCTCGTGATTGACCCCCGGCGCATGGGTCACGGGAAGCCCCCGCGTTCGGCACCAGTCAACGTCGATCCCGTCATAACCCGAGGTGAAACAGGCGATCAGCGACAGGGCCGGCAGGCTTTCGATCAGCGCCTTGTCCAGCGGAAATTCACCCGCCACCACCAGCGCCCGGATCTGCCCCTGCACCTCCGCCGGCGGGCCCTCCCAGAAGCGGTAGACGGTGTATTGGCTCTCCAGAAAGGCCGTCAGGGGCGCCAGGTGGCGCTGCATGATGAGAAGGGCGGGGCGGTTGGTCATGCGCGAACCTCTATCAGGTGGACGCCATCTGATAACCGGGCCTCGATCTCCGGCAAGCGCGGGTCGCAACATGGACCGCATCATGGCCCTTCAGCGCCAACCAGTCGGCCAGTGATGGCGGCAACTGGGCGTCGACGATGAATTTCATGCAGCGATAACGGCCGTGTCGCCGATGCTTGCGGCTGCATAGGCAAGACTGGCGCGAATATCGTCAGGCTCGAGATACGGAAAGTCAGCCAGGATCTGTTCTTGGCTGGCCCCGCCGGCCAGCATGTCCAGCACGTCCTGGACACGGATACGCAGGCCGCGAATGCAGGGGCGGCCGCCACACTGGTCCGGGCTGATGGTGATGCGTGACAGGAGATCGCTCATGTCACGCATCCTATCACAAATGGATCAGCGCCCGAACTTCTGGAATTTGATCCGGTGCGGGATCAGGCTCTCGACGCCCAGGCGACGCTTCTTGTCTTCCTCATAGGCTTCAAAGTTGCCCTCAAACCATTCGACATGGCTGTCGCCCTCGAAGGCCAGGATGTGGGTCGCCAGACGGTCGAGGAACCAGCGGTCGTGGGAGATGACCACGGCGCAGCCGGCGAAGCCTTCCAGGGCCTCCTCGAGGTTCTGCAGCGTCTCGATGTCCAGGTCGTTGGTCGGTTCGTCGAGCAGCAGCAGATTGCCGCCCGTGGCCAGGGTCTTGGCCAGGTGGACGCGGTTGCGCTCACCGCCCGACAGCTGCCCGACCTTCTTCTGCTGGTCGCCGCCCTTGAAGTTGAAGCTGCCGACATAGGCGCGGGTGTTGATCTCGCGCTTGCCGACCATCATCACATCGGTGCCGCCCGAGATGGCCTGCCAGATGGTCTCTTCCGGCTTCAGGTCGTCGCGGCTCTGGTCGACATAGGCCAGCTTGACCGTCTCCCCGACGCGGATGCTGCCGCCATCGGGCTGTTCCTGACCCGTGATCAGCCGGAACAGGGTGGATTTGCCGGCGCCGTTCGGGCCGATGATGCCGACGATGCCGTTGGGCGGCAGTTTGAACGACAGGTCCTTGAACAGCAGTTTGTCGCCATAGGACTTGTTGAGCCCCTCGACCTCCAGCACGACATTGCCGAGGCGCGGGCCGGGCGGGATCTGGATGACGGCGTGGGTCTGGGCGCCGCGCATGGATTCCTGCTCGTCGACCATCCGCTCATAGGCGGCCAGACGGGCCTTGGACTTGGCCTGACGGGCCTTGGCGCCCGAACGGACCCATTCCAGTTCGCGGGTGAGAGCGCGCTGGCGGGCTTCGGATTCCGACTGCTCCTGCACGACGCGCTTGGTCTTGGCCTCCAGCCAGGAGGAGTAGTTGCCCTCGTGCGGATGCCCCTTGCCGCGGTCCAGCTCCAGCGTCCATTTGGTCACCAGATCGAGGAAATAGCGGTCGTGGGTCACCAGGATGACGCAGCCCGGGAAGGCTTCCAGGTGGTGCTGCAGCCAGGCCACCGACTCGGCGTCCAGGTGGTTGGTCGGTTCGTCGAGCAGCAGCATGTCGGGCTTGCTCAGCAGCAGCCGCGCCAGGGCCACGCGGCGCTTCTCACCGCCGGACAGATTGGTGACCTCCCAGTCGTCGGGCGGACAGCGCAGGGCGTCCATGGCCATTTCGATACGGCTGTCGATGTCCCAGACGTCGCCGGCGTCGATCTTTTCCTGCAGGGCCGTCATCTCGGCCATCAGCTCGTCGGTGTATTCCTCGGCCATTTCCATGGCGATGGCGTTGAAGCGGGTGACCCACTGCTTCTCCTCGCACCAGGCCTCGACGTTCTCGCGGACGTTCAGGCTCTCGTCGAGCTGGGGCTCCTGCTCCAGATAGCCGCGCTTGATGCCGTCGGCCGCACGCGCCTCGCCGTTGAACTCGCTGTCCAGCCCGGCCATGATCTTCAGCAGGGTCGACTTGCCCGAGCCGTTGACCCCGACGACGCCGATCTTGGCGTCGTTGTAGAAGCTCAACCAGATGTTTTCGAAGATCTTCTTGCCGCCGGGAAAGGTCTTGGTCAGACCCTGCATCTGGAAAATATATTGCTGCGCCATGAGGTGCGTCGCGCCCTGTCGTTCGGGGATGGTGGGAGGTTGGCGCGGGATGTAGCCGCCGCGCCGCCGTTGGGCAAATGTCTAGCGTCGAGGCAGGGCGGTTTGTTGGCGGCTCAGGCGTAGTTGAAGCTGATCGAAACCCGCTCGCTCTTCGCCGCATTGGGCGGCACCTCATGGCGCAGCCAGCTTTCCCACATCAGCACCGTGCCGGCCTGCGGGGCCAGATAGACGAACGGCTTCTCTGCCTCGGGGGCATCGGCGTGGACACCGGGACGGGCCATCATCATGGGCAGGCGTGGGTCTTCCAGCTTGAGGGCCGAGGCACCGTCAGGCACCTCCACATAGACGGTGCCGCTCAGGAAGGCATGCGGGTGGATGTGGCCGCTGTGGCTGCCGCCGGGCTTCAGGACATTGACCCACAGATTGTCCAGCCTCGGCTTGCGCGCGAGGTCGAAATTCAGCGCCTTGGCATAGGCGACGGCATGGCGGTCCAGATGCCGTTTCAGCTCTGCGAACTCCGGCATCCGGTTCGGCAGGTCGTTGAGCGAGCCATAGGAGGTGTAGCCGCGATAGCCGTGCTCGCGGCACCAGGCGCGGCCGGCCTGGTCCTCGGCCGCCAGCATGCGGCAGGCTTCGAGCAGGCCGGCGTTGAAGGCGTCGAAACCGGGCGAGCCGGCCAGCGAGGCCTCATAGACCTGGGTGACGAAGAGGGGGCGCAGGGACATGGGGAAGGCCGAGGGTGAAGAGGGGTGGCTGGTGGCTAGTGGCTAGTGGCTGGCTACCCCCTGTGCGAACGCGCGGCCTGTGCCGCCCCTCCGCTGACAGTGAAGCAGCATCCACTAACCACTAACCACTAATCACCACCGCAACCACTAGCCACTAGCCACTAGCCACCAGCCACCCCCTCACCACCCCAACCCCGCCTCGCCCCTCAATACCGCCTCAGCCTCCGCCGTATGCTTGGCGTCCGACCGATCATGCAGAACCAGCGGCGGCAACAGTCTCAGCGGCGCCTTGCCGGTCTTGATCGCCTGCACCAGCACCCGTTTCGCCGGTTCATCGGCATGGGGATGAATACCCCGCACCGCGAACGAGCCCGCCGTCTCGCCCAGCAGGGCCAGCAGATCAGCGAGCCGGTCGGCCCGGTGAATGACCACGATCCGGCCCCCCTCGCGCACGGACTTCAGCAGGAAGGTCGTCCAGGCCTTCAGCCCGTCATCCGCCATCCAGGCCCCGCGCTTGCCCTCCGCCGGCGCCCGCAGGGCTCCCGGGTCGTCGAAGAAGGGCGGATTGCTGACCGCCCGGTCAAACAGCGGCAAGTCCAGCGCCCGGAACCCCGCCGCGACATCGCCCTCGACGATCTGCGCGTCCGCCCCGTTCAGCGCCGCATTCTCCCGGGCCAGGGCCGCCATGGCCGGATCGCGCTCCAGCCCGGTCAGGGCAACACCCGGACAGCGCGCCGCGATCTGCATCAGAACAGCCCCGGCACCGCAGCCGGCCTCGATCACTCGCTCGCCCGGTTCCGCCGCCACAGCCGCTGCCAGAAGCGCGGCATCCATGCCCGCCCGATAGCCCCGGGCCGGCTGGCGCAGCCGGACGCGACCGCCCAGCAGGGCGTTCTCGACGATATTGTCGTCGGCGGGCTGGAACGGTGCGACGGTCACGCGGCTTGACCCTTCATGGAGCGATCACCATTGTGCGCCGCATCGCCGCCCGGCAAGGCGGCGGCCGTGTTTTCGGGCGTGATTCTCCCCCACGCTGCCGTTTCGATGAGTTTCCCGTTGGACGCTGTCACCGTCGCCGAGCCCCGCTCGAAGGGGCATGTCGAGCCGCTCGTGCGGCTGGCGGCGCGCGACATGGCGACCGTCGACGCCCTGATCCTCGACCGGATGCAGTCCCAGGTGCCGGTCATCCCCCTGCTGGCCGAGCATCTGATCTCCGCCGGCGGCAAGCGGTTGCGGCCCCTGCTGACCCTGGCCGCCGCCCGCGCATCCGGCGCGAGCGGCGACATCACCGCCCCGGTCAAACTGGCCGCAGCGGTCGAGTTCATCCACACCGCCACCCTGCTGCATGACGACGTCGTCGATGCGTCCGACCTGCGGCGCGGCAAGGTCGCGGCCCATCTGATCTGGGGTGCGCCGTCCAGCGTGCTGGTCGGTGACTTCCTGTTCGCCCGCGCCTTCGAGCTGATGGTCGAGACCGGCCAGATGCGGGCTCTGGGCATCCTCGCCCGCGCCTCCAGCGTCATCTCCGAGGGCGAGGTGCTGCAGCTGACCCGCGCCCACGACCTGAATCTGGATCAGGACACCTATCTGCAGATCATCTCGGCCAAGACCGCCGAACTGTTCGCCGCCGCCGCCGAGGCCGGCGCGGTCGGGGCCGGGGCCGATGAAGCGGCTGTCGAGGCCCTGCGCGCCTATGGCCTGAACCTCGGCCTGGCCTTCCAGCTGGCCGACGATGCGCTGGACTATGGCGGCACCGCCGAGGCGCTGGGCAAGAACACCGGCGACGACTTCCGTGAGGGCAAGGTGACCATGCCCCTGCTGCTGGCCGCCGCCCGCACCCGCGGTCGCGAGGACGCCTTCTGGGACCGCACCATCAACAAGGGCCAGCGCACCGAGGACGATTTCCGCCGCGCCCGCGAACTGGTGGTCGGCACCGGGGCCCTCAACGCCACCCTCGACACGGCCGGCGAATACGCCGACCTCGCCAAGGCAGCCCTGCGGGCTCTGCCGGCCAGCGACTGGCGCGAGGCCCTGGAACAGCTGGCCGATTTCGCGGTCAGCCGGGCCGCCTGATCAACGCAGGTCCGCGCAGAACCGCTGGATCCGCTCGCAGGCCGCCTCCAGCACCGTCTCCGACGTCGCATAGCTGATGCGGAAATAGGGACTCAGGCCGAAGGCCGAGCCCTGCACCACGGCCACGCCTTCGGCATCCAGCAGTTCGGCGGCAAAGGTGTCATCGCTGTCGATCGTCACCCCGCCCCCGGTCGTCTTGCCGATCAGTCCCTCGATCGACGGATAGACATAGAAGGCACCCTCGGGCACGGCGCAGCGAATGCCCGGCGCCTGGTTGAGCATCGACACCACCAGATCGCGCCGCGCCTCGAAATGCTTCGCCCGTTCGGCGATGAAATCCTGCGGCCCGTTCAGCGCCTCGACCGCCGCCCACTGGCTGATCGAGGACGGGTTGGAGGTCGTCTGCCCCGCCACCTTGCGCATCAGATCGATCAGAGCCTTGGGCCCACCCGCATAGCCGATGCGCCAGCCGGTCATGGCATAGGCCTTGGACACGCCGTTGACCGTCAGGGTCCGGTCGTAGAGGTCCGGGGCCACCTGGGCGATCGTCCTGTAGTCAAAGTCGCCGTAGATCAGGTGCTCATACATGTCGTCCGTCAGGATCCAGACCTGCGGATGGCGGCGCAGAACGGCGGCCAGCGCCTCAAGCTCGTCGCCCGTATAGGCCGCGCCGCTGGGGTTCGACGGCGAGTTCAGGATCAGCCACTTCGTCCGCGGCGTGATCGCCGCCTCCAGTGCGGCGGGCTTCAGCTTGAACCCGTCGGTCTCGTGCCCGACGACGGTGACCGGCTCGCCCCCGGCCAGCAGCACCATGTCAGGGTAGGACACCCAGTAGGGGGCCGGCACGATCACCTCGTCGCCCGGCGACAGGGTGGCCAGCATGGCGTTGTAGATCACCGTCTTGCCACCCGGCGCGACATGGATCTGGTTCACCCCATAGGTCAGGCCGTTCTCGCGGGCGAATTTCGCCGCCACCGCCGCCTTCAGCTCGGGCAGGCCGTCGACGTCTGTGTATTTGGTCTCGCCCCGCCGGATGGCCGCGATGGCGGCTTCCTTGATATTCTCCGGCGTGTCGAAGTCCGGCTCTCCGGCCCCCAGGCCGATCACGTCACGCCCCTCGCGCTTCAGCTCCCGCGCCCGGGCGGTCACGGCGAGGGTGGCCGAGGGTTTGACGCGGGCGAGGGCGGAGGACTGCAAGGTGGACATGGCGACTCCCGGGCGGATGGCTTCATTACGCAGATGCGAAAGCGGGATCAAACCGTGCGCGCTCGCCCGGGGCGAACAGCGGTGCTAAATCGGCCCGGATGCGCCGCCTCCTCGACTTCATCCTCAATATGGAAGGCCGCCGCTGGCGGGCGGTGCTGGCGACGGCCCTGCTGCTCGGCGCGACGCTGGGCCTGCTGTTGCTCGGCAAGAGCCAGCTGGGGCTGGCGGCCGAGGAGAACCTCGAGGCCTGGCTGCAGGGCTATCGCGGCAGCCCTTGGGCATTTGTCGCGACCGTGGTGCTGTTCATCGCCGCCGCCTTCATCGGGGCGCCGCAGTTCATCCTGATCGCCGCCTGTGTCGTCGCCTTCGGGCCCTCGCTGGGCTTCTTCTACAGCTGGGCCGCGACCGTGGCCTCGGCGGGGGTGACCTACTGGCTCGGGCGGGGGCCGACCGCGCGGCTGGTCGACCGGGTCAGCGGGCGGACCATGGGCCGGCTCAAGGGCTTTGTCGGCAAGAACGCCTTCTACGCCAGCTTCATGATCCGCAACGTCCCCTCGGCCCCCTTCATCGTCGTCAACATGGCCTTCGGCGCGACCCGGGCGTCGTTTCCGGCCTTCCTCGCCGGCTGCGCCCTCGGTGTCCTGCCCAAGACCGCCCTCGTCGCCTTCTTCGGCGGGGCGGTGGTTTCGGCGGTCAGCGGTGACGGTGTGTGGACCTCGCTGATCCTGGCGGGTGTCGCCGTCGTCTGGCTGGGGCTGATGCTGGGGGTTCGCGAACTGGTGAAAAGGCGGGAAAGCCGGCTCACTCCGGATTGATCGGCACAGTCCTTGTTACGGTTAGGGGCGCCGCCTATCTGCAGCTTCGCGTTCGTCTATTCAGGAGCCCTCTCATGCTGAAACTCTTCATCTCGCCGGGGGCCTGCGCCCTCGCTTCGCACATCGCCCTGGAAGAGGCGGGTGCAGACTTCGAGACCCAGGTGATCGACCTCAGGGCCGGCCAGCAGCGGACGCCCGAGTATCTGGCCGTCAATCCCGCCGGCTCCACCCCCGCACTCCAGACCGATCGCGGCGTGATCACCCAGAACCCCGCCATCCTCGCCTTCGTCGCCCAGACCCATCCGGACCGGAACCTGGCGCCGATCGACGACCCTCATGCCTTCGCCGCCTTCAACGCCTTCAACGGCTTCCTGTCGTCCTCCCTGCACCCGGCCATCGGCAAGGTGCTGTTCAGCCGTCCGCCGCTTGAGGCCGAGGCCCGGGCCGAGGCCGTCGAACTGGCGCTCGCCAAATATCAACTGGTCGAGGATCACTGGCTGCAGGGGCCGTGGGTCTTCGGAGACGACTTCACCCTGGCCGACGGCTACCTCTCGGTCTTCACGCGCTGGGCGCGATCGGCGCACCTTCTGGACAGCGCGCGCTTCCCCGGCCTGAATGTCCACCTCGACCGCGTCCAGGCCCGCCCGGCGGTGTCGCGCGTGCTGGCCGCAGAGGGCCTGAGCGCCGTCTAGGCCTTCGATCCCGGAAAGGTGCCGGAAAGGGGATTGTATCGGGGGCGGCGGCGACGCTTCCCGATACGTCCACCGCGGCGACATCACCCCAAAAGACTTGTAATCGCCCTCGCACAAGGGCAAACGAGCGCCAAGGTCGGTCAGGCGATAACGATCAGGAGGCGGCGCGTGGGGATGCGTGACGCCGGGGCGTCGCCGAAGCGGATCGAGACTGACGCCCGCCCCTCCAAGGCCCGAACGAACGGTATCCCGGACCCATGTTCTCCAGCATTTTCGGCGCGATTTCCAACGACATCGCCATCGATCTCGGCACCGCCAACACCCTGATTTACATGAAGGGCAAGGGCATTGTGCTGAATGAGCCGTCCGTGGTTGCCCTGCGCAACGTCGGCGGCCGCAAGATCGTGCATGCCGTCGGCATCGAGGCCAAGCAGATGCTGGGCCGTACCCCCGGCCACATGGAAGCCATCCGTCCCATGCGCGACGGGGTCATCGCCGACTTCGAAGTCGCCGAGGAGATGATCAAGCATTTCATCCGCAAGGTTCATAACCGCAAGGGCTTCGTGAACCCCAAGGTCATCGTCTGCGTGCCGTCGGGCGCCACCGCCGTCGAACGCCGCGCGATCAACGATTCCTGCCTCAACGCCTCGGCCCGCCGCGTCGGCCTGATCGATGAGCCCATGGCCGCCGCGATCGGCGCCGGCCTGCCGATCCATGAGCCGACCGGCTCCATGGTCGTCGACATCGGCGGCGGCACCACCGAGGTGGCCGTCCTGTCCCTGTCGGGCATCGTCTATTCGCGCTCGGTCCGCGTCGGCGGCGACAAGATGGACGAGGCGATCATCTCCTACATGCGCCGCAACCATAACCTTCTGATCGGCGAGACCACCGCCGAGCGCATCAAGAAGGACATCGGCACCGCCCGCATCCCGGCCGACGGCGAAGGCCTGTCGATCGACGTCAAGGGCCGCGACCTGATGCAGGGCGTGCCCCGTGAGGTGCGCATCTCCGAACGCCAGGCCGCCGAAGCCCTGGCCGAGCCGGTCTCGCAGATCGTCGAGGCCGTGAAGGTCGCCCTGGAAGCCACCCCGCCAGAACTGGCCGCGGACATCGCCGACAAGGGCATCATGCTCACCGGCGGCGGCGCCCTGCTGCGCGGTCTGGACGCCGAAATCCGTGACCATACGGGCCTGCCCGTCTCGGTCGCCGACGATCCGCTGTCCTGCGTGGCCATCGGCTGCGGCCGGGTGCTCGAGCATCCGCGCTGGATGAAGGGCGTCCTCGACTCGGCCCTCTAGGGGCCCGGTCGAACAAAGGCTTCAAATCCCCTCTATCGTTGTGCCTTGGCCGGTTCCCAACCGGCACGGATTTTGCGATAGGCTGCTCAGATCGGCTGGGGGCGTCCCGCTGATTCCCTTTTTCTGAGGAAGGCGCGCCGTGGCGTTTCGCGACGGACCGTTCGAGAACATCAAGGTGCCGCTGGTCTGGACCGCGGCCGTGACCATCGTTGTCGCGGCCATCGGCTGCGTCCTGCTGCTGATCAGCGACGCCCGCGCCCAGTCCTCGCCCTATCAGCCGGTGCGCGCCGGCGTGGAAGCGGTCGCCGGCCCCGTCGGCGGCGTCTTCGCCGCCCCGGTGCGCTGGTTCGGCCATGCCAGCGACTATATCGGCGGCTATTTCTTCGCCGTCTCCGAGAACCGCCGGCTCAAGCGCGAACTGGCGGAACTGCAGCCGTGGCGCGACCAGGCCATTGCGCTGAAGAACGTCAACGCCCGCTATGAGACCATGCTGGGCATCCGGCCCGAGCCGCCCGTGGCCATGCAGACGGCGCGCTCCATTCTCGACACGCGCGGCCCCTTCTCCAGGGCCCGCCTGCTCGACGCGGGGTCGGCAAAGGGCATCAAGGTCGGCAATCCCGTCATCAATGAGCACGGACTGGTCGGTCGTATCGTCGGCGTCTCGCCGGGCGTCAGCCGCATGTTGCGGGTCACCGACGTGGCCAGCCAGATCCCGGTGCTGGTCGATCGCACCGACGCCCGCGCCATCCTCAAGGGCGACGGCAGCGCCAATCCCCGGCTCGAGTTCATGCGCGGCACGGCCTCGATCCAGGTCGGCGACCGCATCCTGTCGTCCGGCGACGGCGGCGGCTTCCCGCGCGGCGTCCCGATCGGCGTCGCCGCCCGCGGCATCGACGGCAGCTGGCGGGTCAAGCTGTTCAGCGACCGGGGGGCCATCGACTATGTCCGGGTCATGCTGTTCGAGGATTTCGGCCAGTTGATCGCCCCGGAACAACTGAACGCGCCGCCGCTGGCGGCGCTCGGCACCCTGCCCGAGGCGACCCCCGAACAGGCCTCCGCCATCACCGACTCTGCCGCCCGTCGTGATGCGGCGCGCGTGCAGGCCGAGCAGAGGCGGGCCGACACCGCTGCCGCCACGGCCGCCGAGGCTGCCCGCCCGCGGCCTCCGGCAGCAGCAAGACCGGCCCCGATCTCCCCCGCGCCTGCGCCCGCCCCGGCCGCCGGCCCTGCGGCCGGAGGGACCGAATGAGACGCCCGGTCGCGGTCCGTGTGGTCGGGCCGGTGCAGTGGATTTACATACCGGCCGGCGTCACCCTTGCGGTCACCATCCTGCTCGCGACGCCCGTCGAGCTGTTCGGCCTCCACCTGCCCGAGCCGGTCATTCCGATGGTGCTGGCCTTTGCCTGGCCGCTGATCCGCCCCTCGATCACGGCCCCGCTGGTGCTGGCCCTGCTCGGCGTGCTTCTGGATATCCTGACCTATGGTCCGCTCGGCCTTTGGGGCCTGGTCCTGCTGGCCATCTATGCAGTGGTTCTGGCCTCGCGCAGCTTCCTGATCGGTCAGGATACGGCGGTCCTGTTCGCCTGGTATGCGGCCTGCTGCACCCTGGCCTTTCTGATGGCCTATGTGGCCGTGTCCGTGTTCGCCCGTAACCCGCCGAGCATCCTGTCCCTGATCGGCCAGGTCGTCCCGACCCTGCTCCTCTTCCCGTTCGCCAACTGGGTGATCGAACGGTTCGAGGACGGCGACGTGAGGTTCCGATGATCCCGCTTCGCCAAGGCTTCCTGCTCCGCCAAGGCTTCGCAGGACAGGTCCATAGCGGGACAAGGTCCTCCGAAGCTCCCGCAGGGAGCGAAGGAGGATGAGCTCGGAACCCTCGATCTTCTTTTCGGACGTCAATGAGCGCCAGGGCTCCTTCCTGCGCCGCACCTTCGTGCTCGGCGGCCTGACCACCCTGGGCGGACTGGCCCTGACCGGCCGACTGGCCCAGCTTCAGGTCATCCAGGCCGGCCAGTACGCCACCATGGCCTCGAACAACCAGTTCAACTTCCGCCTGGTGCCCCCGCCCCGGGGCCGCATCCTCGACCGCGACGGGGTGGTCATCGCCGGCAACCGCCCCAGTTTTCGGGTGCTGGTGGTGCGCGACGAGACCAAGGACCTGGACCAGACGCTCGACCTGCTGGGCCGGCTGCTGCCGGATACCCTGGACCGGCGCCGGTCCATCATCCGCGACGTCAACGCCGCCCCGCGCTTCTCGCCGGTTCCGGTGAAGAGCGACCTGACCTGGGAGGAGTTCGCCCGCGTCAACCTGTATGCCAACGAGCTGCCGGGTGTCATGGCCGACATGAACGAGGCCCGCTACTACCCGTTCGGCGGGGCCTTCGCCCATGTCATCGGCTATGTCGCCAAGCCCAACGACCGCGACATCAAGGCTATCGAGGATCGCGGCGAGAAGGTCCCGGAAATTCTCTACAATCCCGGCTTCCGGATCGGTCGGCAGGGCGTCGAGAAATCGTTCGATACCGAACTGCGCGGCGAGGCCGGCGGCAACCGGGTCGAGGTCGATGCCCGGGGCAGGGTGGTGGCCGAGGACATCGGCGGCTCCAAACCCGCCGTGCCGGGCAGCGACGTCGTCCTGACCCTGGACGCCGACGTCCAGAACCGCGCGCTCGAGGTCTATGGCGAGGAATCCGGCGGCTGCGTGGTCATGGATATCCGCAACGGCGACATCCTGTGCATGGTCTCCGCCCCGTCGTTCGACCCCAATATGTTCGTCGGCGGCGTGCCCTCGCGGGTCTACGGTGCCCTGCGCGACTATGAGCGCAAACCCCTGCTGGACAAGGCGATCTACGGCAGCTTCCCGCCCGGTTCGACCTTCAAGATGACCACCGCCCTGGCCCTGCTGGACGCGGGCATCAATCCGGCCGAGCGGGTGACCTGCACCGGCGGCTATCGTTACGGCAACCGGACCTTCCGCTGCTGGAAACGCGGCGGACACGGCTCGATGGACATGCACAATGCCATCAAGAACTCGTGCGACACCTATTTCTATCACCTCTGCAACCGGGCCGGCGTCGACCGGATCGCCCGGGTCGCCGAGGATCTTGGCTTCAACCAGGTCTATGAGATCGGCATCGGCGGCCAGAGCAAGGGCACCATGCCCAGCCGGGCGTGGAAAGCCGACTATGCTCGCCGGACCCGCAACCCGAATCCGGACGCCCGCATCTGGTATCCCGGCGAGACCCTGTCCGTGGCCATCGGCCAGGGAGCCATCAAGACGACGGCGCTGCAACTGGCCGTCATGACCGCCCGCCTGGCCAATGGTCGCAAGGCCATCACACCGCGTCTCGTTCGGTCCGTCGGGGGCGTCGAGCGGCCGTCGGGCGCGGCCGTTTCCGACCTGCCGTTCAGCCAGGAACACCTCAACATCGTCCGGGCCGGCATGGCGGCCGTGGCCAATGACGTCACCGGCACGGCCTACCGGGCGTCCCAGCTCGGCCTCGGCGACATCCAGATGGCGGGCAAGACCGGCACGGCCCAGTCGCGCGACTATGGTTCGGGCTCGCGCGGACCGCGCGACGCCGTCTGGACCCGCCGCGACCATGCCCTGTTCGTCGCCTTCGCCCCGCACGATGCGCCGCGTTACGCCATCGCCCTGATCATTCAGCATGCGCCTGCCGGCGGCGCGGCCGACGCCGCGCCCCGCGCGCGTGAGATCATGAAGACCGTCCTGCTCAAGGACCCGGATATGCGCGCCCGGATCGAGCGCCCCTTGCCGCCGGAGGCGCTCGCGCCCGCCGGTGCCGACGAGGGCGAACTCGGCGCCGGGCCGGGTGGCGAGATCACGGGTGCGGCAGCCGACTCGGCAGCCCCGCCGCCACCGCGTGTCGCGCCGGCCGCGAGCGCCGGACCGCGCCCCTATCTCCCGGAGCCGCCGCAATGACCGCCTCGGCCCTGACCCGTCCCGGCGAGCGCGACCGCCTCTCGACCAAGATCACCGAACTGGACTGGCGTCTGGTTGCCCTGCTGTGCCTGGTCGCTTTCGTCGGTACGGCCATGCTCTATTCGATCGCCGGTGGCGATTGGCAGCCATGGGCCCTCAAGCACGCGATCCGATTCGGCCTGCTTCTGGTGGTGATGCTGGGCCTGGCCATGCTGAACCCGAAATGGTGGTTCCGTGCCGCCTATCCACTCTACGGGGTGCTGCTGCTGCTGGTCCTGATGATCGAGTTCACGCCCCTCGGCTATGTCGCGGGCGGGGCCCGGAACTGGCTCAATCTCGGCTTTATCCGGATCCAGCCGGCCGAGTTCATAAAGCTCGGCCTCGTCCTGGCCCTGGCCCGCTGGTACCACAGCCATACCGCCCAGGAGGCCCGCTGGTCCTGGAAACTGCTGATCCCGGCGGGCATGATCGGTGTGCCCTTCATCCTGGTCGCCAAACAGCCGGACCTCGGGTCCGCCATGATCATCGGCCTGACCGGCGGTGCGATCATGGTCGTGGCCGGCCTCAGCTGGCGGGTCATCGCCGCCGGTGCGGTCGCCGCCGCAGCCATCATCCCGCCGTTCGTCATGTTCGGGATGAAGGACTATCAGCGCAATCGCGTCCTGACCTTCCTCAGCCCCGAGTCCGACCCTTCGGGCACGGGCTACAACATCATCCAGTCCAAGATCGCCCTCGGCTCGGGCGGCGTCCTCGGCAAGGGCTACGGCCTCGGCAGCCAGAGCCAGCTGGAGTTCCTGCCGGAGCGCCACACCGACTTCATCTTTTCCACGGTGGCGGAGGAGTTCGGCTTCGTCGGCTCGTTCGGACTTCTGGCCTGCTACATAGCGATTATATTGATTTCCTTGCGCATCGCCTCCCTGGCCCACAGCCATTTCGGCCGGGTCGCCGCCGCCGGCATGACGGCATTCTTCGCCCTGTTCGTGCTCATCAACGGGGCCATGGTCATGGGTCTGGCCCCGGTGGTGGGGGTCCCGATGCCGCTCCTGTCCTATGGCGGCTCATCGATGATGACCGTGATGATCGGCTTCGGCCTGATCCTGTCGACGCGGGTTCACCGCTATGCCGAACTGCCTAAGGGGCAGGGGTTGTTCTAGGGCCCGGCCAGACCGGCTGCATCTTCCAACCGGTACCCCCCCGTCTCCTCCCCATCTGCGATGGGGAGGGGGACCGTCCGAAGCCTCGCAGAGGCGAAGGAGGGTGGAGGGGCGCACCCCCCCGTCTCCTCCCCGCTTCGCGGGGAGGGGGACCGTCCGAAGCCTCGCAGAGGCGAAGGAGGGTGGAGGGGCGCCGACCGCACGCTCCTCCCTACCCCTCCACCATCCTTGGGATGGTCCCCCTCCCCATTCGCTGCGCGAACGGGGAGAAGATGGGATGCTCACAATCCGCCGATTGTCAGCATATCCCGCGCCGCCAACTCCCTGATTCTGCCAATCTTTCAAAAATTGCAGCGTCACGAACCATCCGCGCCGGGACCCGTGCCAGACTCCTGCCCATCCCGTCGGTGGGGAGGGCGTCGGATCCAGCGCCCCGATGTCGGCGGGCTGTGGTCGAGCGATGAAGCCCGGGGGATGGATACTTCGGGGGTCCTCATGG
>Ga0114981_10001069_pt1 | contig 17996 bp, 9 predicted proteins | sample S_140806_MF_Meta_FD_87028 | JGI IMG/M metagenome (GOLD analysis project Ga0114981, IMG submission 87028) | Freshwater microbial communities from Lake Simoncouche, Canada to study carbon cycling - S_140806_MF_MetaG | ecosystem: Environmental > Aquatic > Freshwater > Lake | place: Lake...
ATGGACGCGACACACTGGGGCGAGAAGCAGCACATCCAGCACGCGCAGCTTTTCCGGCTCCGATCAGCGGAGAATCGCCGTCCGTTCGTTGTGGCAGCATCCTCTGGCGTTTCGCAGGTCATTGATTCGTTTGGCTCGTGGAGTCTCCACATCCCTCCGATGGTCGAAGACGTCCTCAATGGCCGCATCACACCGGAAAAGGAACTGACCTTCTTCACCCGCTGGGGCTGGCTCACGCCTTGGCTGGCGATAGTGAGCGTCGCGCTGTGGCTCGTGCGCCTCTGGCAGACTTACAAGTTCGCGGCGTAGGCCTGGAGTTCGCGGTATTCGGCGAGGATGCGTTTCACGGCGGCGACGGTGGCTTTGACCTGGGCCTCCATGGGGGCGAGGGCGGGAGTCTCGAAGACGATTTCGAGAGCGTGGGGTCGCTGCTCGGGCGGGGCGCTGAGGATGCCGAGGTAGCCTTCTTTGATGATGCCGTGGCGGGCGTTGAAGCCGTCGATGACGGGGGCTTCGTTGCGTGGGAGGAAGGCGCTGGCGGCTTGCAGCGCAGGCTCCAGCAGGTGCTCGCTGAGGAGATCACCGCTGACGAAGCCGTAGCAGCCGTCGGAGGTGTCGTCGGAGTGCAGGGAGATGATGCCGTCGTATTTTTCGCGGCGCAGCTCGGCCTCTAGGTAGAGGATTTCGGGTTCGGTGGAGCCTCCAGAATTCTCGGTTCAAATCGAGGCCGCTGTGGCTGTGCCGTGTGCCGAGAGCGAGGCCGGTGGGATTGCAATCCGGGTAAAAATGCAGCTCGTAGTCGTGTAGTTCCTCAGGCCGCTGCTCCGCCCAGCGGCTGAGCTCCTGCGTGGCGAGCGTGCCGGCCTCCTCATCGCCGTGAATGCCGGCAAAGATGCCCAATTTGATGCCGTGGCCGCGTTTGAGCGGCTTGTGGACGAGTTGGGTGATGAAGGGTTCCGGCATTCGCGGCAGCATTAGTTTTCCTCCCCGAGGTTGTGGGACAGCTCCGCCTCGATCACCTCGATGCTGGGCAGGCTAGAGGCGAGTTCGGCAGGCAGCGCACGGGTCAGTTCGTAGTCCGCCACGCCGATGGGTTTGTGAATGTCCTTGAGCGAATACTCCGCCACGACGCGATCCTTCGTCTGGCAGAGGATGAGTCCGACCGTAGGCGCATCGTGCTCGTGGCGGAGCTGGGCGTCCACGGCGGAGCAGTAGAAGTTCATCTTGCCGGAGTACTCCGGTTTGAAGCCGCCCTTCTTTAAATCCACCACCACAAAGCAGCGCAGGTGCAGATGGTAGAACAGCAGGTCCACATAGAACTCCTGATCGCTCACCTCAAGTCGGTACTGCCGCCCGACAAAGGCAAAACCGCGTCCCAGCTCCAGCAGGAACTTCTGGAGGTGCGTGAGCAGGCCGGTCTCCAGTTCCCGCTCATGAAACGGTTCCTCCAGCGTGAGGAAATCGAAGAGATAGGGATCTTTGAGCAGCCCCTGCGCAAGGCTGGCATGCGCCTCCGGCAGTGTGCTGGCGAAATTCGTCACCGCCGCACCCTGCCGCTCATGCGACCGGTTTTTGATCTGGATCGTCAGGTCATCCCGGCTCCACCCCTGCTCCAAAATCTGCCGCGCATACCAGAGGCGGGTGGGGAGGTGTTTGATCTTTTCAAAAAGGAGAATGTTCTGCCCCCAAGGGAGCTGCGCCAGATAACTCTGGAACACCGTCGGCATCTCTGCCGGATTCGTTTTTGCCACAGCTTGCGGCAAAATGGGAGAGACCTCGCCTAATGGTGCCACAGCCTGTGGCACCATTTCCAAAAGTGCCGCAGCCTGTGGCACTTTTGCGGGAAGCTGGCTGTACTCCTGGTAGAACCTGAGCATCCGCTTGATATTCCGCTCTGAAAACCCCTTCTCCTCCGGCAGTTCGTTCTTCAGATCGACGGCCAGCCTCGGGATCACGCCCGCACCCCAGCCTTCCTGCTTTTGACGGGCGGCGATCATGCGAACGATGTCCCAGTACATGAGGATCATCTCGGCGTTGGCGGAAAGAGCCGCTTTCCGCTGCGCCCGACGCACGCGGACTTTGATATCGCCCAGAAGCTCCGGGTAGAGACTGATTTCAATGCTCATTGGCCACGACGTTATCCAGTGCGCCACTGACACGCAAGCGGTCAAGGCCGCGTCACCCGCACGCGCATGAAGCGTTTCACGCCGCTGGTGACGGCGATGGTGTCGCGGACGACGAGCTGGTTGGCGGTGTTGGTTTCGATGAGGAGACCGGCGCTGCTCCAATTCGTGAGGTCGCTGCTGGCTTCGACGATGAAGGTGACATCGGTGGCGGCAGGGTTTTTGGGGATGGAGAGGCGGAGGTATTGATCGCCGCTGACAGGGGCCATGGTGACGACTTGCGGGCTGGCGTTCTGGATGACGCCGTTGGTGCCGATGGCGTATTCGAGGAGGTTCACCACACCGTCGCCATCGGCATCGGCGGTGGCTTCGACGGTGGGGTTGTTTTCATTGCCGGTGCCGCTTTGATCGAGCCACTGGGCGAAGGGCGTGGTGTAGGCGGTGAAGTTGAGGTCTTCATAGGTGATGGTATCTCCATCATCAGCTTTTAACCGCAGAGTGTGGACACCGCTCATGCTCAGAGTGGCAAGGGTGTCCTCCAGCGCTGGATTGGCAAATGTGACAGCTCCCGGACCGCTGAGGAAGCTCCAGGTCTTAGTGACCGTTCCTGGCTGTGCGGGCTGGCCGTCATCGGTGATGGTGCCGTCGAGATTAAAGGGCGGTAATGCGGCGACCATGACGCCGGAATCGACCACGGGCGCGGTGTTAAGAGGGACGACGCTGAAGTTCGTGAAGGTGCCCGTGGCCGGGACGGTAGTGCTACTGGCATCAACGACGAGACCGACTTGCAAAGGGCCGGTGAGCACCACGGGGAGATTGCCGGAGTTGAGAGTCCATGGGCCGGCGATGCTGCTGGCCTTGTAGGCATTCACCGTGTTGCCTTTGCGGATGAGGCGGATGTAGCCGGTGCCACTGGATTGCAGTGAGCCGTTGGAACCACCGGGTGTGCTGCGCCAGTGGACTTGGTAGCCGTCCACCGTGGTGTTGCCATAGAAGGCGTGGGCGGTCACGTCAGTGCTATCACGCAGGCCTACGCCGCTTTGGGCACCGCGTGAGGAGCCACTGTGATTGGTAAGGCGGGCGGTGACAATGCAGTCGCCCCAGATCTGCTGATAGCGGAAGTGCCCGCCACTGCCGTCATAGCTGCCGTACGCGGTGATGGTGACGGTGCCCGCGCTCTCGCTGGAAGATCCGGCCAAAGGATAGCTGCCAATGTCCTCACTATGCAGGGCGGTGCCGCTGATGGCGGGGGTGACACTCACGTTGTCAAACACCGCAGTGGCCGTGGCGCTCGTGCTGGCTCCGGCGCTGACTATCATGCCAACGATGAGGTTGTAGTTCATCCCGACGGTGGAGGTGCCATCGCTGACCCAGGTGCCGGGTGAACCTGAAACATCAGGCGCATGGGAGGCGGTGATGGTGCCGCTCACGCGCTCCAACTTCAGCCAAAGAGGTGCTGCTGCGCCACTGACGGTCGTGGCGGTGTCGGTTCCACCCAGCGTCGCACGTTCACGGAACTGCACGGTGCCAGTGCCGTCGAGCATGAGGTTCACGCGTTTGCCGCCTTTCCACGAAGTGTCACGCAGGGTGATGCCAGCGAGGCGTGTGCCGGGGCCGGTTAGATTGGTCAGGCGAGCGATGATCGTGGCGTCTCCGGCGGCGGTGAAGAGCTGGCGGAAGAGCATGTGTCCGCTGTCGCTCGCGGTGGTATAGCCGGTGCCGCTGCCGATGAGGGTAAAGACGCCGCTGGACTCACCGGCGATACCGCGTGTGGACGGGGGCCCCTGGTCTTGCGTCATCCATGTCGCATAGTTGAAGCCTCCGCTTTGCACAAAGATGTCATCGCTCACACTGAACTGTCCGTCGCTCACGGTGATCCGTATCCCATAGACACCGGGTGCGGAAAAGGTGGCACTGGTGCTCGCAGCTGCCGCTGTGCCGAAAGTGGTGCTGCCGGGGCCAAAAAGCTGCGTCCAGACGTAAGTGAGAGCTGAGGGCAATCCATCGTCTTCAGCGGTAGCGGTGAGCATGAGGCCGTTGCCGTTGGCGATGATGGTGGACTTGCTGGCGGGACTGCTTACAAAGACCGTCGGCGGCAAGTCGTCATCGGCAGCCGTGATGGTGGCGGTCGCACTCGCGCCGTTGATGTAGCCGCTGCTGGTATTGAGGGAGGCGAGGATGACCTCATCACCTTCTGTGGTGCTGTCCTGAAGGATGCTCACCGGGATCGTGATGCTGGAGGCTCCGATGACAAAGGTCTGCGCGGTGGTGAGGGCGGAGTAGTCGGTGCCTGAGGTCGCGGTGCCGCTGATGGTGAGATTGACCGTGAGTGATGCCGTGGTGGGGCCGGTGCGCGTGAGCTGGAAGCTGCCGCCATTGCCTGCCGTCTCAGAGGCCAGAGCATCGGGAGCAGTGAGCGAGACGGTGTTCACGTCATCGTCATTGATGGTCACGGTGGCCACACTTGGCGAGCCGACGGTATAGCCAGTGCCTGACGAAAGCGTGAGGACTACCGTCTCCGGGGTCTCCGGCGTGGTATCATTCACCGTTGAGACGGTCACATCCGCTGATGCCTGTCCGATCAGAATCGTCACATTGCCGGGTGAGGCGATGGCGCTGTAGTCAGTGCCGCTCGTAGCCGTCCCACTGCGGGTGAAGTTCACTGTGAGCGCGGACGTGGTGGGGCCATTTCTTGTGATGGTGAACGCACCGGTGTCAGCGTTCTCCGTGGCCGTCGCGTCACTGGCGGTAACGGTGACGAGCGGTGAATCATCATCCGTGATGGTGAAGGTGTGCGTGGCGCTGGTGCTAAGCACGATGCCCACAGGATTGCTCAAAGTGAGCGTCACGGTCTCACCGGTTTCAACATCTGTATCATCCAAGATAGTCAGCGGGATGGTGGCAAAGGTTTGCCCTGGGCTGAAGTTCAGCGTGCCCGTGGCCGCGGTGAAGTCAGTGCCAGCCGTGGCAGTGCCTGCGGTGATGGCGTAGTCAACGCTCGTGGCGCCCGCAGATGCTTCGCTCAGAACTACGGCGATTTGCGCGGGTGATGCTGTCTCCAGTCCGCTGGAGGTCGGCGCGGCAAAACCCGCTGCCGGTAGCGCGGTCACGACATCATCATCCACGATGGTATAGGTGAAGGTCGTGGCACCACCTCCGAGGACGGCAGCACTGGGATTCTTCAACAACACGTTCACGAACTCCATCGGCTCGATGACGTTGTCGTTGTTGATCGTTAGCGTGATGCTCTTGGTCTGCTCACCAATCGCGAAGTTCAGCACGCCGGGCGGCAGGCTGTAATCCACGCCGGAGCCCTCGCCGGACTCGGTGGAAGAGAGCCGCGCACGCCACTCGATGGAGCTGCTGGCGTTCCCGTTGAGACCGAACCACGCCGCGCGTGCGCGGTAGTTCACGCCCTCACGCACCATAATGCCCGCGTGGGCTCCCGAAAGTGAGAGGGCAGTGAGCCGAGTCGTGAAGGTGAAGTCTCCAACGACAGGCACCATGAGGAAGTGCCCTTCATCTTCCGTGCTGGACGCGGAAGGCATGAAGCCGCTGCCGGAGGCGGTGATGGAATACGTGCCTGAGCTGTTCGTGGAGTAGCCCGGTTCATTCACGTAGCCCACGGTGCGGTCTTCATACGCGGTGCTCGGCGCGGGCGAGAGCGTGACGTTATCAAAGGTAGCCTGCGCGAGCGTGCCATCATTGCGAGAAGACGCGGCCAAGCCAACGAGCAACTGCGCGCTCAGCGGCAATGTTGGTGCGCCGCCCACAGGTGTGAAGGTGGTTCCATCCGCCGAGGTGGACGCGGTGAAGACATTGCCCGAGCGGGCAAGGCGCAGCCACTGCGGCTTGGTGAAGGTGGGCAAAGTGCCGTTAGCGTTAGAACCGGTCCCGTTGGTCGCAGTGCGATAGGTTTGCGCTGGCGAAGAGGTGGCGGTGTGGAAGGCCATGCGGATCGCACCAGGGGCGGTGGACTCGCGAATCATCACACCAGCCTTCGGCGATGAGACGCCCGTGAGATCGATAATGCGGGCGATGATCGTGCAGTTGACGGAGTTCGTGATGGGGAAGTAAACAAAGCGACAGCCGTCCGAGGTGGCGGTGCCCACATCCGGCCCACCGCCCGTGAGTTGATAGACGCCGCCATTGACCTGATCACCGCCCTTCGGTGCCGTGCTACCGATCTCTGCCGATGTGACAGTCCCTGCACTGCCGCCTGCGCTGAGGCCAGTCACGCTGACGTTGTCGATGGTGGCCAGGGCAGTGTTGGAACTGCTGCCGCTCGTCACGAATATCCCGGCGAGGTAGTTTGCCGACGACATGGTGATGGTGCGTGTGCTGCTTTGCGTCGTCCAGTTGGTGCCGTCAGGTGAGGTGGAAGTTACATAGCTGGTGCCAGTGCGGACAATGCGGACCCAGGTGCCGTGGAGGAAGGTGGTGGTCCTCGCTCCCGCTTCCATGTTGTATTCCACACTCACCGGCGTGGTGGCTGGTGCGTTCAGCGTCACGGGGATACTCACGCTGGTGGTGCTCTCAGAGCCTGCGCTCCCTGGTGAAGCGAAGGACACGTTCTGCGTTCCGGCGTCGTCATCCGTGATGAGCATGGTGCTGTTGCCGCCGCTGGCATAGCTGCCTGCGGCGAGCTGGAAGACGACCGACTCCGTGCCCTCGAACAAAGTGTCCGAGATCGTATTGAACCCCACGTCCACACCTGCTGATCCTGCTGGGATCACGACGCTGCCGGTGAGATTGGTGTTCGTATAATCCGTGCCCGCCGTGGCGGTTCCGCCCATCGTGTAGTTCACGGTGAGCGGGTTCGTGGTGCTGCCGGTGCGTGAGACGAAGAACTCGATGCTCGTGCCTGTGGAGGACTCGGAGACGATGTCAGTGCCGCTAGTGCCGACCTGGGCATCGACGAAGACAGTGGGTTGGTCGTCATCACGCAAGAACATCGTGGCGGTGGCCAGTGGGTCCCAGAGCGAGTAATTCGCGCTTGGGGTGATGGTGAGCGTGAGGTTCTCCAGCTCTTCGAGCGCCGCATCGTTTACCGTGGTGACCGTGAGGTTGGATGTCACCGTGGTGCCTGTGAGAGTGATCGTGGTGGTGCCGGTGAGGGTGGTCGTGTTTAGGCCGGTGATGTTGTAGTCGCTCCCGGCCGTGGCGGTGCCGGTGATGGTGTAGTTCACGGTGAGTGGGCCAGCGGCACCACCTTTGGCGGTAAAGCGGAAGGTGCCATTCGTCGCGGGCTCGGTGGCGAAGGAGGAATAAGCGGTCACCTCGATCAAGGGCTTGTCCGTCGGAGCATCGGTGATGGTCACGGTGGCCGTGCTATTGCTGTCGAGCTGATAGAAGCCAAAGCCCGCGCCCAGAGCGAGGATCGCCGTTTCGGAACCTTCTGCAAAGTTATCCGCTCGCGGCATGATGGTGATGGTGGCCTGTGTTTGTCCGGCGGGAATGATGACTGATCCAGGCAGTGCATCGTAGTCCGTGCCATGCAGTGCCGCACCGGCGACACTGTAAAACACGGTCACGGGAGCGACGGTGCTACCAGTGCGGGTGACGGTGAGGGTGCCGGGATTCGGCGTGCCCGTAGCGCGATCCACTTCCACAGCCGTCGCGTCTGCGGCGGTGACGCTGATGGTTTGCACATCGTCGTCCAGGATGCGGGCGGTGACGTTGCTAGCACTTGCATCCGCGATGAAGCTGGCACCCGTGGCTATGGACAGTCTGATGGACTCCGTCTGCTCGGACTCGACATCATTGATCGGTGCGAAATTGAAACTCGCCGACGCTGCTCCGGCTGGGATGACGATGCTGCCCGTCAGCGCGGTGTAATCGCTGCCGCTGGTGGCCGTGCTCAAACTGGAGGTCGTGTAGGGAACGGTGAGTGCGGCGGTCGTCGCGCCAGTGCGAGTCGCCGTCACGATGAGAGGCACACCGTTCTCCATGGTCTGCGGTTCATTCAAACTTAGCGAGACACGCGGCAGAGCGGTATTGGCATCCTGGATGGCAATGGTCGCCGTGTTCTGCGTGCCGAGCACATAGGACGTGTCAGCACCGAGCACGAGCGTCACGGTCTCGTAGCCCTCGGAGCTGCTGTCGTTGCGCGAGGGAACGGAGATGTCGAGGAAGGCGCTGTCCACTGGGATGGTGAAGCTGTTGAACGGCGTGCCGGTGGTGAAGTCGGGCGAGAAGTAATAGTCATTCGTGGTGCTCGTGCCTTTGGCGGCCGTGCCCTGTTGATTAAAGACATAGACCGTTTGCGGCACCGAAGTCGAACCGGTGCGGCTGATGCGGAAGTTGCCTGCGGCTCCGCCTTCCACCGAGGTGGGTGTCGTTGCCGTGATGCTGATTTCCGGCAACTCATCGACCGTGAAGTCCGCACCGCTGAACGAGGGGCCGACGGTGATGCTGTTATTGAACACTTCATTGAAGACAAGGCCGTGCTCGGCAGGCGCGACACTGTAGTTGCCAGCGGCTAGATTGGAGATGGTGTAGTAGCCATCACTGTCGGTGAGCGTGCCATTCGCGCCGCCAGTGCCGACGGTGATGTTGGGGATGCCGGTTCCGTTCTTGGTGATGCGTCCCGCGATAGTAAACTTGCTGCCACCGTTCCCCACGGTGATCACTGAATTGCGCACGGCGATGCCGCCCTTCATGTCCGAGATGACGCAGGACAAGGTGTAAACGCCTGCCGTGGAGAAGCTCCGTGTCGCGGTGGGGCCACTCGGTGAGATGACGTTGTCATGCCACTGCCAGGAGTAGGCGAGTGTGTCATCGTCTGCATCGCTCGCCGTGGCAGTGAAGGTGACATTGGCATTCGTTGGCACCACGGTGGTCGCTGGCGAAAGCACGAGCGTGGGCGCTTGATTGGTGGGGAAGGTGCCGAGATTGACCACCATATCCAAGCTCGCCGGTGTGGTGCTATTGACCGAGAGCGTGGTGATGTGAATGCCATTCTCGCTATCCGAGAACGTGCGGCCCACGGTGATACCCGCATCGCTCTTGCCATTCACGGAGCCGGGTGTGGTGTCGAGGAGTTGGATATTGCCGCCACTGTTGTTGGGCCACTTCCAGCCGAGCAACATGCCGTTGTTGGTCCAGTTGTTGCCACCGAGCAGGCGATATTCGCCCCAGTATGTGCGGTCGTTGTCCTTCTTGATGCGCAGGCCGTAGAGCTTGCCAGTCTCCAGCGTGGGCTGGTCCATCCGATAGAGCCGGTAGGTGCCGCTGGTGGTGATGGCGGGGGCAAACTCATCAGGCAGCCACTTCACCTGGTTCTTTGCCTGGATGTTGTAGTGGCCGTTGGGTGGTGCCGCGCTGGGGCCCATGTTGTCGTAGTTGTCGCCATACTCCACATTGCCACCGGGGCCGATGACGGAGGCACCGTTTGTCTCCCAGAAGTTCGCATGAGCGAGGCCGAAAGCATGACCGACCTCATGCGCTGTGGTCCCTACACTGTCCGTGCGCATCCACACGTTGCCACCGCCGCCATAGCTGGTGGGCGAGCGAGCACCGCCATTCGCACGCACGACCGTGGCGTGGTAGTCCTGCCAGTCGTAGCCCATCCTACGCGCTGCTTCTTTGGCGTGACTCATCTCCAGACCCAGACCGTCAATTTCTTTGATGAAGCCGCTCGTCGTGTCTTTCCCCACATACCACGCGCGGTTCTTCGGCATGATGACGGGAGGCGTCACCGTGGCGACGAGCGTGAGCCGGCCAAAGGACATGGTCTGGTAAAAGGCGCTCGACTGGCGCATCACATCCTGTGCCCCCGCATCTGTGATGGGCGTTTCATTGATGTCAGGGAAGATCACCGGGATGTAGAGCACCTTCACCACACCCACGGAGGGTGTGGGTGCGGAGGGCAGGATGCCCGTGAAGCTCTGTGCTCCTCCAGTGCCGGCTTCACTCTGAATGAGCAGCTGCTCAAACACCGAAATGTGGCCGCCGTCACAAAACGACACCACCTCGCCGTTGGCGATGACTGCTGACGTGTCGTTCGTGATCGGCTGCGTGCTCGCTGGAAGCGGCGTTACGATCTTCGAGATCGGGCACACATCCACCCGGGGCAGATCAGGCGGCGGGATCTCACCCACCTCCATCACGCGCAGTGGCCGCTCATCCAGCGCGAGCTGGCCGTCCATCTCCACACCGATGGCTGACAAATTCGGTACCCAGTCCACACTCGCCGCACGGCGGCCAAAGACATGCGCTTGATAGGTCTCGCCACCTTTCGTCTCCACATAGCGGAGCTGTGCTGACTCTCCATTCGCCACCGATTCAGGCCCGGCGAGATACACGCGCATCACCCCATGATCCGCCACCGGCTTCTCCAAAAGCGCCAGCACCTCGGCGGGCAGATTTTGCCTCACCAGCGGCCTCACCGCCTCCCGGATGGCCCTTCGCGGATCACTCACGATGATCTCTTTAAACACCGGACGACGTTCCTGAGCCAGCTTCACGCCTTTGGAGATCAAATCCGGCTTCCGCGTGCTCAGGTAGTCCTTCGTCCACTCGGTGAAATCAGCAATCGGATCGTCCGAAGCCGATTCAGCAGTCTTTTTGGCCTGCGGAGCCTTGTTTGCCTTTAAAGCAGCCGGTTGGGCGAGTTCGGGCTTCCTGCCAGGACTCAGCGCGATGGACTGTTTTTCGTCAAGCTGCCCTCGAAAGACGAGAAACAGAGACAGCGCAGCCATCAAGGCCAGTAAAAGGCGGGAACGCATGGTTGGGGTGGTTGGTTGGGGAACCGAACGATCTCCCAGACAGCCGCGTTAGGCGTCGGTTCGGTCTTTCGGCTCTTTTGCGTGAAATGGTAACAGACCACTGGGAAATCCGTCAACCGCAAGCTCACTTCCAGGCCATGCAGCGAAACGGATGATCATCGATCAAATTCGGCCGCACCCCGCTGAGACGGTCGCCGTGGTAAAACTGCACGCCGACGTAGTAATAGACCGGCAGCACCACGGCCTCATCGCGGATGAGCATCTGCTCGGCTTGGGAGAAGAGGCCGTTTCGCTTCATCAAATCCGGCTCACGAGCCGCCGCCGCCATCAGGCCATCATACGCGGCACTCTTCCAGCCAGTGCGGTTATTGCCACTCTCGGCGAGAAACATGTCCAAAAAGGTGCTGGGGTCGTTGTAATCCCCCACCCACGAGCTGCGGCAGAGATGGTAATCGAGGCTGCGCATGCTGCTGAGCCAGATCTTCTGCTCCTGCTTCTTGAGGTTCACACTCACACCGAGGTTCTTCTGCCACATGGCCTGAAGCTCGACGGCGATGTTTCGCTCGATGGGCAGCGGGATGTAAAGGTACTCGACGAGCGGGAAGCCTTTGCCGTCCTTAAAACCCGCCGCGGCGAGCAGTTCGCGGGCCTTGGCCGGATTGTAATCGAGTCCCGGTGGCGGCTGGTAGTCCTGTCCAGCTCCCGGCGGTGTGACGCCCCACGCGGGCGTCTCGCCGAGCTGCGTGATGTTTTCCACGATGCGCCGCTTATCCACCGCCAGCGCAAAAGCCTGCCGCACGCGAGGATCGGTGAAGGGCGGCTTGGTGCTGTTCATGCGGATGAACCAAGTGCCGAGAAACGGCCCCGTATGGAACCACGACTGCTGCTTCAGCTTCTGCACGAGCGTGGGAGGCATCATACCCTTGTCCATCAGCAGATCACACTGGCCGGTGTGGAAGAAATTCAGGGCGGTATTGGCATCCTGCACGGGCCGCACCTCCACGGTGACCATCTTCACATTCGCCGCATCCCAGTAGGCCGGGTTCTTCTTCAATCTGATGTGATCATCGATGCGCCAGGATTCGAGCAAGTAGGCACCGTTGCTCACGATGTTCGCTGGCTTGATCCAGCCGGTGTCATGCTTTTCGATAGCCTGCATCGGCACGGGGGCCAGCGTCTGAAAAGCGCACAGGTCGATAAAATAGGGCGTGGGGTTCTCCAGCCGCACTTCGAGCGTTTTCGCGTCCAGCGCCCGCACACCGACGCTGGCCGAATCGGTCGTCTTCCCCTCCGTGAAGTCTTTTCCACCCTGGATGACATGCAGCAGGCTCGTGTAGTCCGATCCCGTCTCCGGCCGCAAAGCACGAATCCACGACGCCACGAAGTCCTGCGCCGTCACCGGCCTGCCATCACTCCACTTCACGCCTTCGCGAAGGTGAAACACATACGTTTTGCGATCCTCCGAGGTCTCCCAGCGCTCCGCCATGCCCGGCTGCGCCTTGCCGTTTTCATTGAACCGGCACAAACCTTCAAAAAGCGAGGACGAGATGCGCATGCTCACCTGATCCGAGACAATCGTGGGATCAATCGTCTCCGGCTCCGCACTCTGGATGAAGACCAAATCCGCCCGTGGCTCCACCGGCCCGCACGCGGCGAGACTGAAAAGGCAAAACAAAGCGCTGAGAGCGAAGCGAAGAGGCATGCGGAAAGCTCACGATACTGGCCGAGCACGTCATCAAAGCCAGCATTTTCCCATGGCCGGAGAAGCTCGCTCACTTCACGATCTCACCCACGAGCAAAATCGCCCCAGGATAAAACGAGGTGCCTTCGAAGCGCTTGGGGTCGTCGATCTTGTTGCCGTTTTTGGCGAGGATCTTGGCTTTGTCCGGCACTTCGGGGCTGATTTCGATTTTGACGGTGTGGACGGTGTCCGGCAGCTCGCTGCCGAGAGCCAGCGTGGCGAGGCGGTGGTAGGTGCAGTAGGCGTCGATGCGCGGGACGAGCTTCACGGGCTGGTCATCGACGGTGACGCTCACCTGGCCGCAGTCCGGGCCGACGATGTCGTAGATGGAGGCACGGGTGCCTTTGAACTGGAAGGTGAGCACGTCGCCAGGCTTGGCGGCTTTGTGAAGAGCGCTCATGCGATTGCTCCAGCGCTTCGCGAAGTCCGCCGGGGCAGGTTGGAAGCCGCTGGAGAGCGTGGCGGCGGTGATGGGCAGGAGTTTGGCCTGCTCATAGTTGGTGGCGATGAAGGGCGCAGCCAAGGTGTGAGCGCCTTTGGCCTTCGAGGCGGCCTGGATGGGTTCGATGGAGCGCACGATGGCGGCGAGATACAGCTCGTGGCCGGTCTCCACATGCGGATGCACGCTGTCGGGCGCGAAGACGAATTTATCGCCGAGCGCTTTCTTTTCCTCGTCGGTCTTCGGCAGCTTGGCTTTCCACACGAGCTTGCCTTCTTTCGCCAGTTTCGCGACCTCCATGCCCATGTGGATGGTGGGGATGCCGTAGTGATCGGCGACCTTTTCCATGGCGCTGGCGCTGCGTTGGAATTTGCCGTCGAGCAAGGCGGGCACGAGCGCCTCGGTGACGGTGTAAACAAAGCAGATGTCGCACTCCGGCAGCGCCTTCCAGGTCTGGCGGACGATGCCTTCCATGCAGCGGTGGATTTGCTCCGGCGCTGCGCCGCCATCGTTCACGGCAAATTCGACGAAGAGGAGGTCCGGCTGGTGATCGAGCACGTCTTGTTTCACGCGGAAGACACCGAGATCCGAGCCGGTGCCGCCGATGGCCGCATTGATCTCGCTGAACTTCGCCTGCGGCCAGGTCTTCTGGAAATGCGCCAGCGTCTTCGGTCTCCAGCCCGTCTGCGCTGTGATGGAACCGCCGAGGTAGCCGATTTTCACCTCCGCGCCTGGCGTGGTGGCTTTCGCGAGGAAATTCGGCAGTCCGGCACGCGGGCGGCACTCCTGAGCGGGCACAAGCGGGTAGTCCTCCGCTGCCAAAACGAACGGGGTGATGCCCAGGGCCAGAAAGAGAACGGAGAGCAGACGCATGAGGAGGACGAGGAGCTAGGGTTGAGGTGAAAAGGGCAAAGCCTGCGCCATTTGATGCCAAGTATTCCCAGATCGTCAAAGTGCATGAAAAGGCCACTGCTTGATCCCACCCATCTCCGCTTCCCCAAACCATCCCTTGCTTTCCACGGCAAACCAGACGAGGGGCCAACCCGCAGTCAACCTGAAGCAGGCAGACCGAGCTGTTCATCAGGTGTTTCTTTGGATTCGTTGGTGTTCTGAAATCCGAAGACCGGAGCTGGCCGTGCATGCATTGAGGAGACTGCCTTTAAGAAAGATAACACGTTATGAACACCAAAATGTATGTGGGCAACCTGCCCTTCGCCGCCACTGACAACGACCTGCGCGATCTCTTCACCAATTACGGCACCGTCACCGATCTCTTCCTGCCGATGGACCACACCACGGGTCGCCCCCGCGGTTTCGCCTTCATCACCATGGATTCTGCCACGGGCATGCAGGAGGCCATCAAGGCTCTCCATGACCAGGATTTCATGGGCCGTGCCCTCGTTGTGAATGAGGCGCGTCCAAAAGAAGACCGTCCAGCCGGTGGTGGCTATGGCGGCGGCGGTGGTGGCCGCGGCGGTTACGGTGGTGGTGGCGGCGGCGGTGGCCGTGGCGGCTACGCCGGTGGTGGCGGCGGCGGTGGTGGCGGCAATGGCCGTCGCGAGCGCTACTAAGCTCCCCTCTCCCTTCCAAACTCCCTTTTGGCGGCAGGCTTCACAGCCTGCCGCTTTTTTGTGCCCGAGCCCATTCAGCTTCAGGGGTTTGAAGAAGTGCGTGGGTCAGGGGCACCGAGCAGGACCCAGGTTTCGAGGAGGGCGATCTCGATGGGTGGGAGCTTTTTCTTCGGTGGCATGGCGCTGTCGGAGTCGAGGTGGCGGATGGCCTGGATGAGGGGGCTGTTTTTCAGATCACCGGGCTTTACAGCGGGGCCGTTTTCGCCGCCGGTTTCCCAGCCGAGCTCCGAATCGAGGGCCAGCTCCCCTTCGACCTCATGCTGGTGAGAATGGCACTCGTAGCAGCGGCGCTCGAGAATGGGCTGGATCTGAGTGCGGAAGAACTGCGCTGGCTCGTAGGTGGCGGAGCCAGCCTCACCGGCACCGGCACCCGAAAGCATCGCAAGGATAGTTAGCAGGATGGTGAAAGGCTTCATGCAGAGGGTAACGCCATGGCGAGCCAGGCCGTGCGGCGGATTTTGTCCACTTGAGGGCAAGAAATGCCAGCCAGCACCCGCCCTCGGGGACAGGACGAGAACCCCTCCTTGCGCCAAGGTTTCCCCGTGCTAGCCTCGCGGCCCTCTAAACCTCCACAAGCACGCAAATCATGGGCAAAACTCTCTTCGCCAAAGTCTGGGAATCGCATTCGGTCGGCACACTCGCCAATGGCCAGACCCAGCTCCTCATCGATACGCATCTCGTCCATGAAGTGACCAGCCCGCAGGCCTTTGGCATGCTGCGTGACCTCGCCCTGAAGGTGGCCTACCCGCATCGCACCTTCGCGACCGTCGATCACATCGTGCCCACGGACAGTCAGGTGGCTCCTTTTGCCGATCCTTTGGCCGAAGAAATGATTCAGGAGCTGAACAAGAACGCGAAGGAGACGGGCATCACCTATTTCAACCTCGCCAGCGGCAAGCAGGGCATCGTCCACGTCGTCGGACCGGAGCAGGGCATCACCCAGCCCGGCACCACCATCGCCTGCGGCGATAGCCACACGGCCACGCACGGCGCTTTCGGCGCGATCGCCTTCGGCATCGGCACCACGCAGGTGCGTGACGTGCTCGCCACGCAGACGATGGCGCTCAGCGTCATGAAGGTGCGCCGCATCAATGTGGACGGCCAGCTCAAGCCCGGCGTGTATTCCAAAGACGTCGCCCTGCACATCATCCGCCTGCTCGGCGCCGGTGGTGGCAAAGGCTACGCCTATGAGTACGGCGGCAGCTTGTTCGACAGCTTCACGATGGAAGAACGCATGACCGTCTGCAACATGGCCATCGAAGGCGGTGCCCGCTGCGGTTATGTGAATCCCGACGAAAAGACCTTCGAATACCTCAAAGGCCGTCCTTACTCGCCAAAAGACGCGGAGTGGGACAAAGCCGTCGAGCAATGGAAAGCCGTCGCCACGGATGCTGACGCCGTTTTTGACGATGTGGTCAACATCAAGGCCGAGGACATCCCGCCGACCGTGACTTGGGGCGTCAGCCCGGACCAAGCCATCGCCGTGACCGAAAACGTGCCTTCCGTGGCCGATGCGAAATCCGCCACGCAGCGTGAATCGACCGAAGAAGCGCTCGCCTACATGAAGCTGACCGGCGGCGCACCGATCAAGGGCACGAAGATCGACGTGGCCTTCATCGGAAGCTGCACCAACGGCCGCCTGAGCGACTTCCGCGAAGTGGCCAAGTTCATCAAAGGCCGCAAAGTGGCCGCTGGCGTGAAGGCGATCGCCGTTCCCGGCTCGCAGATCGTCGATGTGCTGGCCCGTCAGGAAGGTATCGACAAGGTTTTCAGCGAAGCCGGCTTCGAATGGCGTGCCGCCGGTTGCTCCATGTGCCTGGCGATGAATCCCGACAAACTCATCGGCGACCAGCTTTGCGCCTCGTCTTCCAATCGTAACTTCAAAGGCCGCCAAGGCAGCCCCACAGGCCGCACGGTGCTGATGAGCCCCGTCATGGTCGCCGCCGCCGCCCTCAGTGGCAGCATCGCGGACGCCCGCGAGGTGTTTGCGATTTGATTTCAGTGCCGGAACTGACCGGCGCAGGGCCTGCATCGAGCACGTTTCACCATGAGCACCCCCGTCACCGCCAACAGCCCCCTCGGCGTTTTTGACTCCGGCGTGGGCGGGCTGACGGTCGTGCGGGCGCTGCGGGATCTGCTGCCGAATGAATCCATCATCTATCTCGGCGATACCGCTCGTGTGCCCTATGGCTCCAAATCGCCCGATACGATCCGGCGATTCTCCGTGGAGGATTCGCAGTTCCTCGTCTCGCATGGCGTGAAGGCCGTCGTTGTGGCCTGCAATACGGCCACCGCCCATGCGCTGCCCGTTTTGCAGGCCACCTTTCGCGTACCGGTGATCGGCGTGCTCGGCCCCGGCGTGGAGGCCACGCTTTCGGAGTCATCCTGCGAACGTGTGGGCATCATCGGCACCGCCGGCACCATCCGCAGCCATGCGTATCAGCATGAGATCGCCATGCGTAGGCCGGATATTATGATCGAGGCACGGGCCACGCCGCTGCTCGTGCCGTTCGTCGAGGAAGGCTGGATCGATCATCCAGCGCTCAAGTCCGTGCTGCGGGAGTATTTGAAGCCGTTGCTCGATAAAGGCATCGACACCCTCGTGCTCGGCTGCACGCACTACCCGCTGCTCATCCCCGTGCTGAAGCGCATGCTAGGCCAAAAAGTGCGTCTCGTGGACTCTGCCAGCACCTGCGCCGCGCATGTGAAAGCCAAGCTGGAGCAGGACAACCTGCTGCGGACGACCAAATCGAAGCCCTCCCTCGAAATTTATCTCACCGATCACTCCGAGCAGGCCGAGAACCTCGCGAAACGCTTCCTCGGCACAGATTTCGGCAAGGTGAAGAAGGCGGTGTTGTGAGGGCATCAAAAAACCGAGTGCTGGATTCGCACCCAGCACCCGGCGTGGTTCACCTCAACACATCTCCTTGAATCCGATCAGCGTCCCCGGCGAGGGGGTGGCGCGAGCAAGGCCGTATCGGTAATTTCGGTTTTGATGCCGGTGTTGCGGCGAATGATGCTGGCGAGCGTCTGCTGCTCAACGGCGCGGACGAGACCGCGTGGCAGATAATGCTGATACCAGAAGCGGTCGCCATCGCGGCTGCGGCGGAATTGATCGGCGAGGATGCGAGTGAAGGTCTCGCCCACCATGGAGCCGGGGCGATCCGCCTCGGCGAGGCCGCCGACCCAGAGATCGACATCCGCAGGCGAGGTGTAAGCGGCGCGAAGCTCGCCGAGCACGGTGCGGTCGCGATTGATGTCTTCAAAGCGGGTGACGGGAGGCAGCCTGAGGGCTTTGCGCATGTTGGCAAAGCTGGGTAGGCCGTGATCGCG
>Ga0114981_10001071_pt1 | contig 17974 bp, 15 predicted proteins | sample S_140806_MF_Meta_FD_87028 | JGI IMG/M metagenome (GOLD analysis project Ga0114981, IMG submission 87028) | Freshwater microbial communities from Lake Simoncouche, Canada to study carbon cycling - S_140806_MF_MetaG | ecosystem: Environmental > Aquatic > Freshwater > Lake | place: Lake...
AATAATGGTATTACTTATTTTGCTGGTGTTAATCTAACAACAAATAAACTCGTATGGACGAGTGGTAAGGGATTTCAACAAGGTATAAGAAGTATAATAGAATATCCTGCTGGAAAATTACTGATAGGAGGCAATCAAAATACAGCAGGTTCTAATGCTCCTGACCCATTGCTTCAAACTCTTACTATATTTGACCCTGCTACATCAGGTAGAATAAAAATAACAAGCAACAATTCCTCTTTTAGAGAACCATCAACCTATTCCTATTCATTAAACAATAATGCGAAATATATAGCGATTACTCAAAGCAAATCATATACGGGTTTAATATGGAATGGTTCTTATTGGATTACTATAAATGATGTGAAAGCAGGTGGAATTACTTATACTACGAATTGGTTGACAGGTGCTTAAATCGTTTCTGCTCTATCACGCTTCACAATAAAACCCACAGCATCTTCACTCCTACAAAAGAACCTGTATAACGGATATTTTATAATTGTCATACCCTTCTGCTTACGAGGTCTGCTATAAAAAAAATATTCAAAATAATCAAAATCTAAAAAGTCAAGAATGTAATAACGCATATCTTTCGGCAATTTCTTAAAAAAGGGGATAATTTCCATGCTATATATATAATATAGAATGGAAAATGACTGGACGGCAGATATAGAGAGCGTTCTTGAAAATATAAGACAAAATTGCGTGTTATTATCAAACGAACACAAGACCCAATACTTCTACCTAAAATACATATTACAATTCTTCCGCTTACCTGTAATCATCATTTCGGGAATAAACTCGGTAATTTCTGTTGGTATGACTGGGTATATGGAACAATCGGCGATCAGTATAACCACCTGTATTCTTGCTCTTACTTGTTCTATAATCGGTTCAATTGAGTTGTATTTAGCAATTCAGAAGGGTATGGAGAACGAATTGGTTTCACAACAGGCATACTACTTGCTCGGTGTAGATATATTCAAAAACCTGTCTTTATCAAAAGACCACAGACCCGTTCCAGCAAAAGAATACTTGGAGCGGTGTTATAATGAATTCGTTAAACTAACTGAAAGTTCTAATGCGGTAATTAGAAATTTAGAAGATAAACTTGCGCCATTACCCGTTATAATGCCTATCCCGAAGACATCATCATTCTTTAACATATCCACACCATCTAAAAAAGAAATACAGAAAAAAAACAATACAAAAGATAATATAGTTGCCACTCTGACAGAGAAAGAGGAGTTCAATATCACGGTTTAACTTTTCAGGATTTTTCATTCTTATAAATAGATTATAGATAAAAATACAAAAATATAATCTTAATCTAAATTATAGACATGGAAACGAAAGATTTAGATAAATTATTTGACGATAAGAATATCTCACAGAGTTCTAAAACTCTTTATTTGAAAAATTTAGAACGTCTTAATGGAGGGGTCTTAAAGAATTTCAACTTTTTAAAAGACGTTGAAAAAGTGATGGAAAAAATCCAAAAGTATAAACCGAATACTCAACGCACTTACATTATTTCAGTTGTATCTCTGCTAAAATCTTTGACACAAATTCAACCGAAAAAATATAAGAAACTGTACGATAAATATTATCCATATTTAGAAACTCTAAATAAAGAATTAAAAAGCAATACCGAAAAGACGGATAAGGAAAAAGAGAACTGGATAGATCAGGACGCAGTAATGACCCGATTACAAGAACTCAAAGATAAAGTCAATACTACTTCAAAGAAATTATCAGAGGGAGAGTATCAAGACCTTCTTAATTATCTATTACTTTCCTTATACACACTTCAACCGCCACGTAGAAACGCGGACTATCAAAATGCGATTGTTACGAAAAATCCAGCATTCAGAGATTTAGAATGTTTTAAAGATTATAATTGGGTAGATTTGAATGACAACAAATTTGTCTTTACAAAATTCAAAACAGCAAAAACATATAAAAATCAGGAAGTAGATATTTCACCACAATTAAGGGAAGTAATAGATTTATATTTAAAACATCACCCATTACGCAAACTGCTCACAAAAAAAACAAACATACCTTTTATTGTCAATTATAATGGTGATATTTATTCAAATAATAATGACTTCACCCGTTTATTATACAAGATATTTGATAAAAAGATTGGAGCAAGTATGCTACGAAAGATATTCTTAACTTCAAAATATAGTGATACGATGGATAATTTGAAGAAAGATACTAACGACATGGGGACATCTACGTCCACCGCTGAAAATCACTATATAAAAGAGTGAGATTATTTCTTTTTGGTTTGCGAAAAAACGAGCAGTATCCTAAAAGTCCTCACGCATACTGGAAAATCAACTACCACCTGACGGCACTTGGTAGTTGGTAATTGACTTGCCTAAAACACTTTCTAAAAAAGTCAAAATTTTTCGCAAATCATTTGACCCAGTGCGCGACTAATTCATCACCAGTCATTCCTGTTTCTTTCTTCCACTTGCTTATAAAGTCAATAAATTCTTCTAAATTATAATAAAAGTCCTTCATCATTATTGTCCTCAAAATAACCCAGCGCCCACACGTGTTAATACCGTCTTTAAGTTTTTGAAACTTTTTTTTGTTATAGATAATAGGCACATCTTTCGGAACTTTTTTAAACAGATCGGTTAGAAGGTCACGGTCTTGACCTAAAAATCTTCTTATCATTTTAGGTATAAAAGATAATTCACTATCCACGAATATACCGTACGAGTCAAATGCTTCTAATGTATCCTTCTTTGTTTTAGGGTCTTTATAACGGTAGATGGCGACCCAGTGTCCGCTATTCTGCTTTTGTTCTATAAGAACTATTTTATAAGACCTATCGTGGGGTAATAAGTCGTATATTGAATTAACATTAGCAAGTTCATTATATTTTATAATATCATCGTAAGCGCTTTCACCAAGATGTTTCCTCAAATCTAAATCAGTTATATTTGTCTGAATAGTTTGTTCTAAACTTTGTGGTTCTTCCATTATATAGTATTGGAAGATTTTTTATTCGTTTATTTAGCAAAAAATAATCTAACTAATAAGTATAGTAGAAATCTAAATGGTTCATTTTCAAAAAGATTACTTGGTGGGAACTGCGAAGCAGAGAACTATCTTACCATATTTAGAGCAACATTTCGGTGATATAATACCGACAGAGGAGCGCTGGGCGAAATTTGATTTTTACAATCAAAACGCCATATTTGAATTGAAGTCAAGGACAAATAAGAAGAACCATTATCCGACAACTTTAATGACATGTAATAAAGTGATTGATACAGAGAAAGATATATATTTTGTGTTTTATTTCACCGATGAACTTTGTTATATAAAGTATGACCCCGAATTATTTAGCAAGTTTGAAAAGAAACCATATTCAAGAATTAACGAGCAATTTGACGAGAAGGACTATTATTTCATTCCTATTTCTAATTTAGAAACTATTAAGAAATTTTAGAGTTTAGAAGAAAAAAATATCTCTACCATTTATATAAATGAGTGCTATTTCTACCGCTTCAATTAATCCGCCAATTCCATCTCTCGGTGTTGTCACTGGTTTTGTTGAAACTGATTCCGTTGAATTCACGTATGCTTCTCCACCTGCTCTTACATCAGACAATTTAGGATACTCGGTAAGTTCAACAACTCTCCTCACAGGTGCTACGATTACTGGTGCTAATCAAAACGTTCTCCTATGTCAATTAACAAATCAACCTGCTGGAACTTATATTGCGAGTTATTCAGCAACTTTAAACGCTGTCCAACCTGATATTCAGTCATACTTACAAATAGTTGCTACTAGTGGTGGAGCAGTTATAGCAACATCAGCAGATTTCTTCTTGACTGGAACAAATACTCAATATGAAAGCACAACAGGAGTTTTTACATTCACCGCAAGTGTTCCGTTTAACGCCAATTTATATGGTTCTACTGGTGGTGGTGGCGGAACTGGAACACCTGTCAATCCTATATTCCTACAAATAACTCGTCTTGCTTAATTTAGACGTTTTGTATAACAAATTATAAACAGATTATTACAATTAATAATCTATTTAATATATATAATGAATTATAGTGAGATAATAGAGATGCCTAATGAGGATAGATTATATATTCACTACGAGAAGAGCAAACACCCAGTATGGATAGAGCATTTTAACCTAGAAACCAACATATCATTCATATACACCATCAAGAAGACAGGCAGGAGCAAGATTTTTACACGAAAAAATCAAAATTGATGAGTTAGATTATTACATATATAGCAGAATTAGATATTTACAAGTAATAATTTTAAAATTATTACTATTAGAAATCAAAAATATATCAAAATGTAGAAATCTAACTATTGTATTTAGATATAATTAGATATTTTACAGTAATAATCTAAATTAACGCACTATAACATATCTATTCTGACAATATTTAGAATGTTTAAGAGATAATAAAATATTTATTTATAGTATATAAGATGTCGCAACTTGATTTAAGACAAAAGGACAGCAACCCTGATAAGGTTTATTACGACTTAACAATAGCAAATCTAAATAATGGTGATACTAATCCAGTGAATAGTCCTCCATTAATATTTAACGAACAAAGACAGAATGCCATCATTCCAAACACGGGTGATTACTATTTGAGTATTGTAAGGTTTCAACTTGACACATCCTCTCTGCCTATCTTTGTTCCAATTATTCAGATAGGACAACCTGATCCTAATGCGACAATTTATTCAGTGACCGTTGTGGATAATACTAATAATTTTGCTTACCAAGTTTATATTCAATGGGTTAATCAAATTGCTAATGTAGATGTATTAGAACCACCAGCGCCCAATCCAATTCAGGCAGAGAGTGAGTGGTATTTTTGTTATAGTTTTGAATGGTTCGTTAATTTAGTCAATACTGCTTTATCAACTGCTATTGACAGTTCTCACGCAAATCTGACAAATGGTATAGCAAGTATGGCATGGAACGCTTCATCTAACAGCGCAACATTATATTTAGACGAAGCAAACTTTTATACTCTTTCTGTTCCTGCTATTAATCCTACCAAACCAGCATTTTCACTCTACTTTAATCAAGCATTATTTACTTTATTTAGCAGTTTTCCAGCAGAATATCTAGGAAGTGTAGGAGTCACCAACGGAATGAATTATAAAATACAGGTCTATAACTACAACGGTATTAATACTATTCAATTGCCTGTGACTGCCCCAGCAACTACTTGTGTATATATAAATCAAGAGTGGGATACGACAGGTGTATGGACACCCGTTTCTTCAATTGTATTTACGAGTGCTACTTTTCCAATCGTTCCTACTCGTTTATCACCTCCACAAGCATTTCTTAATGGTGTCCTTTACAATCTTTCTGCTAGTGGAAATAACTCTAATGTTGCGCAAGTCATTACAGATTTAGCATCAGGAGATTTGTGCTATAAACCTTCTTTATTATATGAACCAACTGCCCAGTTTAGGTTAATTGACATGGTCGGCAATACACCTTTAACAAACATTAATATTCAGGTCTTTTGGAAGTCAAAGTTAGGAAATTTTGTTCCATTCAGATTAGCAACTGGAAATTCTTGTAGTATGAAATTATTATTCACTAAAAAATCATCCGTTAGTAATAACGCCAACCAGTAATACAAAGAATTGTTTAGGCAACTTTTTATAAATAGTATAGTATTTATAAAAAAAAATATATTGCTAATTTATATAAGAATGGACGCTCCGCTATTTCATACTGCCCTAGTGACCGATAGTAAGATCGCTCAAATTACCGACGACCTAGCATTTGCCGTTTATCAAGGTGCTTCTTCAAACACTTACCAACAATTTACCGCTGTATCTAACAGCAGTTCAAACCTTACCTTTAATGTTCAAATACCCTCCGAATCTGTGGTTATTTCAAGAGAAGTTTTACTAAGCACTACAATGACAGTTACTTTAAACATCGGTCTGACAGGAACACCAATCGTAGCAGGACAAACTGCTTTCAACTACGGTGTTACAGATGCTTTCCAAGCATTTCCTTTAACTAAGTCATTCCTTACTACAACTGCTACAATCAACAACTCCAACGTTTCAACCAACACCCAAGATATTATTGATATTTTGTTAAGAATGAATAATTCAAGAGAACTTTTAAGATATTCAGGTATGACCCCATCTTTCCCTGATAGTCAATATGCCCAATACAGCAGTGGTTATTTAGCAACCAACAACCCTCTTGCTTCATACAATAATGCTTCCTATGATATAGACCAAGTCCCTCGTGGTGCTTATCCATTAGCATCAGGTACTCAAATCTATCAATTTACCAGTGCTGGTGCTTTTGTTTCAAACTCTCCTGTTATTGTTACTACTGGAAACTATTTAAAAGTTGTTCTTGCTATTGATGTCACAGAACCAATCTTCTGCTCCCCATTCATTTTCGGACAACCTGACTTTAACCAATCAGGTTTAGCAGGTATTAACACTATTAACCTTGTAATGAATGTTGACGGTTCTCTAAAACGTGTATTTTCTAGTATGGCAGGTTCACAAGTAGGAGCAAATTACAGTATCACTGTTTCGGCAGGTGATACATCAGGACAAGTACCAAGTCCAAATCCTCTATACGGCAACCCACAATTATTAATGAACTTCTTATCTACTCAACCAACTCAACTTGTTCCTTCAAGAGTGGTTACACCTTATATTGATTATCCGCGCTACATCTCTAACTCAACTCAATATCCAACAATAGCATCAGGAGTTCAAAATTCCGTTATTGTATCACAAAATATCCAACTTAACCAACTTCCTGATTATTTCTTTATTGCCGTTCGTCCTCAAATGGCAGGTCAGTCCCCAACTAATAGTGCTTCATTTTTAACCATTAATAGTATCAGTATCAACTTGAATAACGTTTCAGGTATTTTAGCATCTGCCACAGCAGAAGACCTGTGGAAAATGTCTATTGCTAATGGTTCTACTCAATCGTGGTTAGAATTCAGTGGTTTAGCATCTCAAAATGCTAATGCTACTGGTCTAGGAAGTGTTGTTGGAACAACTGGTTCTTTCCTAGTATTATCACCTGCTCTAAATCTTTCATTATCCAATATGCTTTCCAACTCATCCATCGGTCAATTCAACTTCCAATTCAACATCACTGTTACTAACAATCTAGGTCAAACTATTACTCCTGAAATTTTAGTAATCACTGCTAATTCAGGTATGTTTGTCACCAGTATGGGTTCATCATCTATCTTCACTGGTCTTCTAACAAAACAACTTGTATTAGACGCAAGTGAGAAGCAAAGTGAAAATCCTATCCAATCCAGTATGATGTCCCGTTTAATCGGAGGTAAGATGGGTAATATGCCTACATCTGCTATGAAACATATGATAGGTGTTAATGGCATGAGACGTGTCGGTGGTGCTTCATCAGGAGGCGCATCAAGTGGCGGTATTGCTTACAGTGGTGGTGTTTCCAAACTTTCAAAACTTTGTATGTAAGCGAAAAATTTTGAGTTTTTTAGAAACTGTAATTGCCTCGTCAAACTTCAACTACCAACTGCCGTCAGATGGTAGATAGGATTACGCCATACGCGTAGGGTTATAAAAACTTGCTCGTTTTTTCGCAAAAAATTGAACGTCTTTTTCATATTCATATTATACGCAATATAATACGAACATTCAAACATTCAAAAACGCGTCGTCCGAACCCAAAAAATTGAACTGCTTTTTTAGAAACTATTTATACGGCATTATTACAGCAAAATTTAAGTAAACCGCGAAACACGCCCAATCAAAATAAAATTGATACAGAAAATTGAATTACTTTTATACGATTATATTATACCGCAAGTAAAGATAAAATGGACGCAGAACACACATGCCCAGTATGCTTCGGCGAAGATAATTTAAAAAAACTAAACGGTTGCGGACACGAGGTCTGTACCGACTGTGAAGGCAGAATAAAACAACAAACATTATACGGTCAAAATCAGGTGCGCACATTCAACGCTATGAAAATAGATGGAAACCGTGTAGAATTTGAAACCCAAAAATTTATAAAATGCCCACTCTGCCGTGAATTTGAAAAACCATCATATTCAGATTTAGAAGCACAAATCAATTATTTAACCCGATACGGTAGCAGGGGTCATCCACAGGCAATGCGTGTCCCTGAAACTGTGGAGCAACTGCGCACAAATATTCAGAACAACAACGCTGAAATAGCGCGATTACAAGCAATCCAAACTCAAAATCAGATCCAAGCATTCCAAAATCAAAATCTACAACCCCATCTTAACGGTGTAGTTCCAATAAACGATGCGCACTTTAATCCACCAGCACGAGTAAACAACGCTGTAATGTTGCCACCACGAACACCAGTCGCCATATTACCGCCAAATCCAGCAGGAAACCATCACGCTATAATGATGGCACGTGCTGATGAAAACCGCAACAATAGAGGACTGCCTCCAAGAAGGGTATGGTGTATTAATCACAACCGTCTTAACGCCAACAACGAATTAATATGTATGACCGTACATGGCACTCAAAGAAGATGTAATGGACGAAACTGTGCTGGAAATATTAATCGCGTCCCGTGCTGTCAAGCATGTGGAGTATGCCCAAATTGTAGATAAAAAATAAAAAATAAAAAATAAAAAATAAAAAATAATAATAAAAATTTGTAATTGTAATTTTAAATAAATCCTTTTTTTATTTTTTTATCTATTGTAATTATATATATTTAGATGAGTTCTCTGATGTATAATACGCTTTTTGAAACTCCATACAACGACAAAATTGTTGAAAGAATACGGGCATTACAGGATATTAAAGAACATTATAATCCTACTGAACCATATCACATTGCCTATTCTACTTATCCATCCGTTAATGGTTCGGGTCGTAGTAGGGTGTTAATGTGCGGTGGCGCAAGGGGCGATCCGAGAAGTTTAGGATTAGAACACGACCCACGTTATTTAAGGTCGGGTTCTACCGTTAATTATCCTGTAATTCATTTTAATGAAATGATGGCAAACCCAGTTGCTGGTGGTTCTATTCGTAGTAATGGTTTCCATTACCAAGATGACTTTAATCCTTATTATAATAGAGTTGTTTCTGCTAATATGGGAACAGCAAGACCATCATTTAGCAGAGGGGGGTCAAAAGTCGGTAATTTCTTTAAAAGAGTAGGACACGCATTAGCACCAGTCGGTCGTGCTGTAATGCCTGTTGTTAAGGAAGTCGGCACAGATTTATTAAAAGATGCTATTAAGGGTGCTATTGTAGGCGCTGGTGCTAAACGCAGAGGCAGACCAAGAAAAGTCGTGGGCGTAGGACGATTTGAAGGTTCGGGACATCCATCAGGCAGTCCTATTCCAAATGATTTGTATATGGGAACTGGTAGAGAAGAAAAAAAAATAGCAGAAAAAATATGGATTGATTTGATACAACCACATACAAGAGCAATAAAATACACTATGAAAAATAAAATCCAAGATGTAGATAAAATACAACAATTACTTAATTCACACTCCGAAGATGAAGTAAGAACTGCTATTAATATGACAGGAATAAAGGGATTACGATCAGGTGGTAGTTTAAAATCTTTTTTCGGTAAAGTAGGACGCGCTCTTAAAACCGTAGGAAAAGCAGTAGCACCAGTTGCCATTCCAGTTTTGAAAGAAGTCGGTAAAGATTTGTTGAAAGGCGCTATAATGGGTGCGGTAGTAGGTGCTGGTGCTAAAAAAAGAGGAAGACCAAAGAAGATGAGCGGGGGAATGGGCGCTTCCGTTGATAGTGCTGGTATTCTTTCAGTCACACCAAATCCTCCACCTGAATTACAAGTCGTCGGTGGAAAATCTAACATCGGTCGTAAGATTAAAAATACTTTCAAAAAAGTAGGCAAATTCTTATCACCTGCCGTACCAGTATTGAAAGAAATAGGCAAAGAAGTATTCAACGAAGTCAAACCTATTCTTATTGAAGAAGGAAAGAAACAATTAAAAGAAGGCATCAAGGGCGCTGTTAGTGGTTCAGGAACAAAGAAGGGTCAAGTTCGTAAAACTGCTCGTAAAGCATACGAAGGTTTAAAAAAACCTAATGCTCGTGCTGAAATCGTTAAGAAGATCATGGCAGAAAAAGGTATGAAAATGATTGAAGCAAGTAAATACGTCAAAGAACATGGGTTATACAAAAAATAATTATATTTAGAAATTTTTATATACTCATATAATATATAAAAATGCCTCTGATTTTAAATTACGCCGAGAATAAGAATGTCATTAATCAAGATAATCTCGCAAAAAAGAGAGTAGTTAAAGCATTACAGCAAAAAGCAGTAGTATCCATACCAAGAACCGACACTGATTTAGAACAGAATGCCGATGATTTGTTTGATAAGATTTTTGATTTAAGTAATAGTATTGAAACCTATTTATTTGAATTAGGTGTTTTTGTTTCAAGTGAAGATGTGTCAAAAATAGATACTGTTGCGGAACAATCCGCTAAAAAATCAAGGGACGAAACAAGACGAGCAAAGGACGAAGCAGACCTAGCAAAAATGGAAGCAAAATTAGAAAAGAAGGGTGAGGATATTGCTAAGGAGAGTGATAAAAAGAAACCTAACCCTACTAGATTAGCAAAATTAGAACAAGAATATGTTGCTCTTGAAGAAGCAGTTATTCAATTAACAAAGAAATTACAACCAAGATTACAACCACCTGCTATTCAACCATTATCATTAGAAGAAGAATTCGGTATGGAAGGTATGGCACGACCTGTTATAAAAGGAAAGAAACTCGTGTTTAAAGAAGAGCAATCCATTCCTATTGTAGCAAAATTATTAAACTTATTCAACTCATATAAGAAAGCATGGAAAGAATTAGTCCCTTATTCTGCTGGTTTAAATACTAACCAACTGACTGATTTAGGAGTAATGATTGAAACTATTACAAAAGCACTCAACTCCTTTATTGAAGACACCAAAGTGGAAATTCCAAGAAATAAACAGCGTGTATATGAGCAGTTGTTTAATGCGGTTGATGAAATATCCGCTATTCTTAATGAAGTTAGTATGATATATCAGAATATATATTATTATTACTCACAAAGCGCAAGTCCTGCTCCTGCCGAACAATCTGCTGGAACTACAAGCGGTAGTGGATTTGCTGTCCGTCCTTATTACAGTAGAACCCGCTATTTGTAATTTGCGAAAAATTTTGAGTTTTTTAGAAAGTAGTTTCGGGTCAGTAATTACCAACTACCAACTGACGGAAGATGGTAGTTCAGTTTCACCCTAACGTGGGGACTTTTAAACTATTGCTCGTTTTTTCGCAAAGTAAAAATCTAAAAAATAATATAATATGATATATTATATGATTAAGATTGTTGATTTTAGTAATAGTAAGAAACCTGATAAAAGGTATAGAATAACACTTGAATTTTCTGATGGTAAAATGAAGTCATGGGACTTCGGTGCGAAAGATGGAAGCACTTATATAGACCACTCTGATATAGTGAAGCGGGATAATTACTGGCGACGCCATTGCGCTAATCCTATTGAAAACTACCGCATTAAAAATAACATACCATCTGCGTCTTTATTTTCTGCTCGGTTATTGTGGGGTGAAAGTAATGATTTGACAGATAATCTTGTAGAATTACAAAAGTTATTAAACAAGTAAAAATTATATATGTCTATAATATAATGGGATATATAGTTCAAAGTATTGTTTTTGATAAAGATAAAGGTTGGGATATGAAAACCGCACGTGAATGGGTAAAAAATCACAAAGAATTTAGCAAACCTATCAAAGAAGAAGAAACAGTCAATACGATCCGTGTTAGATTATTTCCACCGAAAAAAGCAGAAGAAATGGGTTTCACCGATTACCGTATGAAGACATTAGCATCGGGAGATGTGGGTATAATGTTAGATATTGCTTATAACAAGTTGGAGGGTGGTATGGTTAATGATGATGTAGAATACGAAGAAGAAGACCCAATAAAAGAATTAAAGCGTTTTAATGATAGGTTAAAAAGGATAATAAGAAATACTAACAGGATTTTGCGACAACTTAATGAACTATATAATGATGATAGTATTAGTGAAGATGACAGAAATAATGTTGCCCAACAGATACAAATCAGAAAAGATTATATTGAAGGATTAAAACAAGAAATTGCTAATAATGACTCCGATATAAAATACTTCCAAATTGGGACTGGTGGTGGAACAGGTAGTAGTAAAGTTGCGGTTACTAATGAAGGAGATGCGCCTAATGAAAGAGATATAGCATACGAAGAATATTCAAGATTATTCAGAGAAGCAGACAAATTAGGAGATATATTATACGATATAGAAAACAAATTAAAAAGAAGAATGGCAATGAGAAAAAGAGTTTTATTAGAAGCAGAAAAAAAGAGTATTACCACTCGTCTTGAAGAATTAGAAAATGAAATGAAAGGACATTATCATACACTTACCGAAGGAGGTTCTCTTGCTAGTGAAGACCTACAAGCATTACTATCAAAATCATATCACTCTAAACACCCAAGTGATTACAAGGATTTTGTAGTTGATAAAGAATTATCAGGACAACGCGTTCAAGTTTATCACAATCCAACTACTCAACAAACAATAGTAGCACACAGAGGTACTGCCTCTGCGCCAAACTGGATTGAAAATGTTGCTTACGCTGTCAGTAATAACAAATCAGGTAAAGCATTCCAACATTCTAAAAAAATCCAAGACCAAGCATACAGCAAATATGGTAAGGAAAATATTACAACAATAGGTCATTCAAAAGGAGCGCTCCATGCGCAGGAATATGGCAAGGAAGGCAAAGAAGTTATTACTCTGAATAAACCAGTAAATATTACAGACGCTATATTCACTCGTGTCCCAAAATCACAGACCGATATACGCACTCAATATGACCCAGTAAGTTTCCTGCGTCCATTTCAGAGGGGTAATAAGGCGGTCACTATTAAATCTACTACGAAAAATCCGTTGAAAGAACACAAGACAAGCGTGTTAGAAAGATTAGACCCACGTAGGTTATTCGGCAGTGCTAAAACACCTCCCGAAAAAAAATTAACAGTAGAAGAAGAAGAAGAAGACCAAGCAACAATATCTCTTGAAGAAATAGAACAACAGCAACTACAAGAACAAATGCTTCAACAAAACCGAGCAACAGTTAATAACATATTAGGACAAGAAATTAACAGTATAGTTCAATTATTTAGAAGTCAAAGAAATGACCCAAAGTCATTACAAGAAGGATTAGTTCCTGAATTTTTTTTAGAAGACCAAATAGCATATGCTAATGCGACAAATTTAGCACAGGATTTAAGAGCATCATTTTTATCATTTGTGACTGCGAATACAGATGTTTCAAATACTCAACGAATAAGAAATATTTTCAGACGAAATTTTGCTGATAATCTACGCAGTATCTTAATCAATAACAACGCACCGAGAAGAGCAGGAGAACCTAATACTTTTGTGCCTATTAATGAAGGTAGTGGTATGATGTGTTCTTGTTGTGGTGTTAATTGTAATTGCGGTATGATGCGCGGTGGTATGACTGGTGGTGCTAATAATATTAGAATATCAACTAACGAAACCACGTATGTTATAGATTTGTCAGATAAAGAAAGGTTTTATTATACCGCATTACCGTATGTTAATAATACCCATATCAGAATTTATCCAACAGAAGAAGGTAATATATCTATACACGAATTTTTAGATAATCTCAATAATAGAGATCCCGAATGGGATAATTATTATCAACGAACCATCGTTCCTACAATTATTAGTAAGATGCGTACAACAGACAGCACAGACACTTATTATAAATTAAGCGTGTTTAGAAGAAATATATCAGCGTGGGCAGATGTATTAGAAAATTATATAGATTTTGCTGCCGAAAGAGAAGGTGATTATCCTACTGCTCCTCCAACTCCGTATGAAAGTGATGAAGATGAAGATGAAGTTCAAAACCCATTACAAGGTGAAGGTATGAGTGGTGGTGTATCTATTCAATTCAATAACGGTTTAGTTGAGTTTAACACCTCTTCACCTAGTTCATTTTATAAAAGTATTAGAGCATATTATTTTAGGGAAAGACCAAATAGAAGACAACAATACCAACAAGCAGTACGAGATGCTCCTAATTTTGTTAGACAACAAGAAAAAAGTATTGTCCGTGATTTTCGGAATAATTGGAACGAATTTTTAGATGTTCTTAACGGAGATAGTGAGATAGAAAAAAGACGAATAGTAGGCACGACAGAATTAGATATTGGTGGTATTATAGACGCTGTAAATGATGGCAGTGTTTATACTGAAAGTGAAGGGGCGCTGAGTAGTGATGAAGAGGGTGCTGGTATGACTGGTGGTGTTGGTGAATTTGATATTGAACTTGGAAATCAAGTTGAACGCGCGTTGAGAGATGCGAAGCGCCGATGGGCGAAATCACCGAAATTATTTGAAAATCTTGAATACGAGAGAAGAATGTTTAATGCTAGGTATGGGCATCTAATGAGGCACATTCAAGTCCATACTGGCATGGGCGGTATGGATTTAAGATTGTTCCGCGCATTACTCAACTATTCAGAGTGGGTAAAGGGTTTAGAAATTCCTAATACTTCATATACGCCAGTTAGTAGGGGTGCTGGAAAAAAAGCGAAAAAAACTGGGAAATCTAAAAAGTAATTTGCCTGATGGAAACCCCAAGTGCCAACTGACGGCAGATGGTAGTTGAGTTTCCAGTATGCGTGGGAACTTTCAAAATATTGCTCGTTTTTTCGCTTTTTATTTGTCTTGACGAAGAGCAGAAAATTGAAAGTCCTTTTTTAACTTATTGTATATGATAATAAATTAAAATTCAAACATTCAAAATCCGAACAAAATTTAAGTGAACCGCAAAACACGCCCAAACAAAATAAAATTGAAATCTATTTTATCCATATAATAAGTAAGGAAAAAACAAAACAATGACACTAAACTTAAACCCAACCCGCGAACAATTTGAAGAAATGGTAAGAAATCACGACGCGGTAAAGCAACAAATGGCAGAAGCAAAAAAAAAAGTAATAATGCGCGAAACCCCCGAAGATGTGGAATGCTATACCCGTGTTATAGACAGAAGACGGTTCATACTGTCTGCTAATGGTGTATTACAAGGCAATTGTGTATCATCATCACTGCGTACATATTACAAAATGCGTAAGATCGGTGCTATAAGAGTTCGTGGAAAGAGATGCCGTGAGCGCGATGATGACAAAGAACAAGGAACTAATGACAACTGGCACTACTGGGTTGAAAACAAGGGCGTGTGCTTTGATGTATCGGGTGGATTACAACAAATTTATAAAAAAGATGATTATTATAGATTAATGGGTGTGAGTGACGCACAAGAAGCAGATTTAGGCGCATTCTTTTCAACCGAAATTAAAAACAAAATGAAATTAACCGAAGCGATGAAGTATCGTTTGAAAAACTGCTCTGACAAAGAGTTAGATGATTACTGTAAAATATATGAAGAAGACGACAAATTTTAAAATGTAATTTATAACTAAATAATCAGGGGTTTATAACCCTTTTTTTAATTGTGATGTTAGTATATATGTGGCATTTTAGTAGGACAAATATAGATGTTGCTGGTAATACAGTAGAAAGTCATTATCAGAAAGATTTAGCGGGAAACTGGGTGTTAGTGGGAGCAGTAGTCCATCCATTCTTACGAGGCGCTACTGAATTTAAGAGGCATATTGATGAAAATAGGAAGCGTAAGCGCAGTGAGTAATTATTAATAAATTAAAAGGGTATAAAGATATTATCTTAATATATTGTATAGATAAACAAAATGGAAAAGACAATAGAAGAACTAAAAGTTTTAGCAGACAAATATGTTAAACAGCAGGAACGGGCAAAAGAATATCAGCGCAAAAACCCCGATAAAGTGAATGATAAGGTTAAGAAATATTACAAAAAATTGAAGGAAGAAAATGCCGATAAATACCAGCAAATATTAGACAGCAAAAAGCAGTATTACCGCGACGTTGTGAAACCACGTTTATTGGAAAAAAAAGCACAAAAAACTGCGAATTCCATCGCAATTTAGGGGGTATTTTGTTAAGTTTAGGAATAAAATTAACAAAAAATTGAACGTCTTTTTTAGGAATTAAAACTACGCTAATTATCTTAACAAATTATAAGTAGAACCGAATTTAGGCGTATTCAAAATAAAATTGAAATCAAATTTATCTTTACAATTTATTAATAAAAAAAAGGATTTAAAAACAATATCTTTATATATTGTATAAGATAGAAATGACTACTCAACCACTACCACTCGGATTAGAAAAAAAGGCATCGGTATTAGACGGCATCGTGCTGTTTGAAAAAATAAATGAAAAGCGACTAAAAGCGCTAATAAAAAGCGACAAAATATTAATGAACTGGGACTGGGACAATTATTCCAACGAAAAAGAACAATTAACCGCATATCTAAAAAAATACAATAAAAAACAAGGCGGGATTGAAGTCAAATACATTAAACCCAAGCACAAATGGGGCAGATCATTTCCAGCAAAATCACTGGGATTATCATCCATCCGCCGAGAGGTCAGAAACACGCTAATATGCGACGATTATTACGACTTTGATATAAAAAATGCGCAACCCAACGTTATACGCAACCTGTGCGAAACAAATAATATTCCATGCCCGATTATTAAACGCTACTGCCTTGAACGGGACGAAGTTTTAAAAAAAGTAATGGAGCATTACAGCGTAGACAGGGACAAAGCAAAAGAATTGTTTATCCGAATGTGCTTCTACGGGACATTCTACGGATGGGCGCAAGATAATACAATAGAAAAACCAGCAACCGAATTTATCATATTATTTGAACGAGAACTCCAAGATATAGCATCCAAAATAAAAGCAGACAAAAACAACGCGGGATTATATGAAACCGCACGAAAAAAGAAACAAGAAAAAGGCGAAACAACAGAAAAAAAAGCGATGGGGTCATTCTTCGGATTATACAATCAAGAATATGAAACCCGAATTGTAGAAACGGTAATGTGCTACTTGATTAATAATACCACGCTGATGAAACTGGATGGGATAGATAAACCAGCAGGAACATACGAATACGACGGCATCAAATTATTAAAAGAAAATGTGGATAAATACGAAGGCGGTAAAGAAGCGGTTTTAAAATTATTAATTGAAAAAACCGAAGAATTAACCCGATTCAAACTGGACTGGGATATAAAAGAAATTGAACCCATGATTGATATTACAAATGAACTGGAACTGGTTGAAGAAGAAGCACTGCCGAATATAAATCTAACAGCAATAACAAGCGATATATGGGAAAAGATAAATAGAGCAGATGTCGGGATTGCTGAAACAATAATGGAATTATACCCGAAACATTTTATATACTCGGTGGAAAAAAGCGATGGGACAAAGGGCGACTGGTTCGGGTGGAACGGATCGCGCTGGGAAAAATCAGACGCACCGCTACGCAAAGCATTAATGTACGATATTGATAAACACTGGAACGGATTATTAGAACCCTTTACAGAATTATACAAATATTATAAACCAAAGGAAGATGAAGGAGAAGAAACCGATTACGACTTTAAAATATGGAAAGCGTGTAAAGATAAAGTGGATGGTGTGGTGTGGCGATTAAGAACCAGCGCAGGAATACAAGCGGTAGTCACGGTAGCAAAAACCTTGATGGCGGATTATTTATTAGAATTTGATATAAATGAAGATTTGTTCGGATGCGAAAATGGAGTGATAGATATTCAAAATGAAATTTTTAGACCATACAAATTTGACGATTATATGACATGGTCGTGCGGATACGATTACAAATGCTTTATAAAAGATTTTAAAATAATGGATAAAGATGG
>Ga0114981_10001072_pt1 | contig 17972 bp, 18 predicted proteins | sample S_140806_MF_Meta_FD_87028 | JGI IMG/M metagenome (GOLD analysis project Ga0114981, IMG submission 87028) | Freshwater microbial communities from Lake Simoncouche, Canada to study carbon cycling - S_140806_MF_MetaG | ecosystem: Environmental > Aquatic > Freshwater > Lake | place: Lake...
ATCCTCACGCTCGATGGCAAAACATGGTCCAAAACCCTCAAGCGAGCCAATTTCAATGCCACCAAGCGCAAACTCCTCTGGATGCAAAACGGCGGCGAAGCCGGCATCGAACTGGATGACATCCAAGTGACCTCAACGACACCATGAAGCTCCTCGCTTTCTTTCTCTTCGCCCTTTGCCCTGCGCTCTTCGCCGCACCGAACATCATCCTCATGATGGGCGATGACCAAGGCTGGGAGGAGACGGGCTACCACGAGCATCCACATGTGAAGACGCCCACACTCGATGAAATGGCGGCGCAGGGGCTGAGGCTTGAGCGGTTTCACTCGGCGCATCCGAGCTGCTCGCCCACACGCGCGAGCTTTCTCACGGGACGGCATCCGAACCGCATGGGCACCTTCGCGCCCGGCTGGTCGTTCCGACCGGAGGAGATCACCGCGGCGCATGTGCTTTCGAAAGCGGGCTTCCAGTGTGCGCATTTCGGCAAATGGCATGTCGGCACGGTCAAAGCAGGCTCGCCGACAAATCCGGGCGCGATGGGCTTTCATGAGTGGCTCTCGCACGACAACTTCTTCGAGTTGAACCCCTCGCTCTCGCGCAACGGCGGGCCGCCGCAGGTCTTTGAAGGTGAAAGCTCCGAGATTCTCGTGCGCGAGGCGATGCAATTCATCGACCGCGTGAAGAAGGACGCGAAGCCGTTCTTCACCGTCATCTGGTTCGGCTCGCCGCACGAGCCCTACAGCGGCCTGCCACAGGATCTGGCGCTCTACGACGACCTGCCTGCGAAATACGCGAAGAACAAAGTACGCCTCACCTCGAACGAAACCGGCGCTCCCGTCACACGACCGCAGGGCGAGGTGCTGCGCGAGCGCTACGCCGAGATCACCGCGATGGACCGCGCCATCGGACAATTGAGAAAACATCTCGCCGCCACCGGCCTGCGTGAGGACACGCTGCTCTTTTACTGCGGCGACAACGGCACCTCGCCCGATGGATCGCTCGTGCGGCCTCATCGCGGAGTGAAGGGTCAGATGTATGAAGGCGGCACGCTCGTCCCCGGCCTCATCGAATGGCCGGCACGCATCCAAGCACCGCGCACGAGCCAGGTCGTCGCGCACACCAGCGATCTGCTGCCCACGCTCGCCGCGCTCACCGGCCAGCCTTTGCCCAAACGACCGCTCGACGGCATCGACCTCACGCCCGTGCTCGATGGCACGATGACCGAGCGCCCATCGCCGATCTTTCTCTGGGACTACAACACCGCTCGCTTCAACGGCCTACAAACCGAGCCCTACATCGACCCGAAGCAGCAGGAAGGCACCACCCCGCTCGCCAAGCTCTCCGGCGGCAAGGCCACGCGCGACTTCAAAAACATCCGCCACCCCGGCGAGATCATCGAAGCCGACTTCCTCGGCCCCCGCGCCATCCTCGACGGCCACCACAAGCTCGTCATCCACGACGGCAAAAAAGCCGCCCATGCCAAAACCGAACTCTTCGATCTCGAAGCCGACCCCGAAGAGAAAAACGATCTCACCAACCAGCAGCGGGAGCGAGTCCAACAACTGCAAACCAAGCTCCGCACGTGGCAGAAGTCCGTTTTGAAGAGCCTCACGGGTGGGGACTATGTGAAGTGAGAGGCGATTTAATCCGCCGTGGTCGCGGTGAGACCACTCTAATCACAGCGTGAATTTCTCACACTGCCCCATGAAGGCGCGGGGATTGTCCCAGGCGACGCGTTGGATCATTTCGGGGGTCCAGCCGCGGTGGCGCATGGCTTGCATGGTCTTGGGGACGGCGAGGGGATCGCTGATGCCCCAGTCACAGGCGCTGTTCATCCAGATGCGCTCAGCGTGGCGGTGCTCCAGCATGTCGATGGCGCGGTTCGGGGTGCATTTGCTCTCGGGATAGAGCGTGATGCCGGCCCAGAAGCCGTGATCGAGCACATGATCAATGGTGTGCTCCTCGACGTGGTCGATGATGACTCGCTCGGGCTTGATCTTGGGGAAGTTTTTCAGCGCCTCGACGATGAGGCGCGTGCCTTTGAGCTTGTCTTCCAAGTGCGGGGTGTGGATGAGCACGAGCTGGTCGTGATCCTGCGCCACCTGCACATGCTGCTCGAAGATTTTCAGCTCGTTGCGGCTGTTTTTGTTCAAACCGATCTCGCCGATGCCGAGCACGCCGGGCTTGTCGATGAACTGCGGGATGAGGGCGATGACTTCTTCGGCGAGCTTGGTGTCCTCGGCCTCCTTGGGATTGATGCAGAGCCAGCAGAAGTGCTTGATGCCGAACTTGGCGGCACGCTTCGGCTCATACTCGGTGATCTGGCGGAAGTAGTCGTAGAAGCCGTCGGCGCTGGCGCGGTCAAAACCGGCCCAGAAGGCAGGCTCGCAAATGGCCTGGCAACCGGCGAGCGCCATGCGCTCGTAGTCGTCCGTGGTGCGGCTGACCATGTGGCCGTGGGGTTCGATGTAGTTCATCGGGGAAGTTCTTGGTTCCTCGTTCTTGGTTGTTGGTTCAGGCTTTGAAGGCTCCGATGGCGCCTTGCATGGTGGCTTGGGCGATGGGTTCGGTGCTGGGGTCGCTGAAGCTGAGGAGGACGTCCTTGGCACGCTGCGGTTTGTCTTGAGAAAGTAGCGTGAGGGCGTTTTTCAGCGCTTGTACGCGGAAATCACCGTCCTGGCCGGCGCGTTGCACGCGGTCGAGGAAGGCGGCGAGGTCGATGAGCTTCGAACGCGAGTCCATAAAGCCGAGATCGACCAGATTGACAGGGGTTGGGGGAGTCCAATCAGGCATGAGGGGAGATTAGGCGGCGCGGGGTGAGCCTGCAAGCTGGCGCTTTACCGGGGGCGGTTCATCCGTTAAAAAGCCGCATGCCCACCAAATCCTCCAAAGCCGAGCTGATTACACGCGGCGGCAAGCCGATGTCCATCATCCTGCCGCTGCGGGAGTATGAACGGCTGATCGAACGCCTGGAGGACGCCGAGAATCGAGCGGCGATGCGTGAGGCCCGCCAGCGCAAGCTGTCCTTCCGCCCCTTCTCGGCTTATCTGGCTGATAACCGTCCTGCGAGCCGTGTTTGAGGTTTTCATCGAGCGAACGGCTGAAAAAGACCTGCGAAGGCTGGCACCATCGGTGCGACTGCGGGCGGAGGACGCTATCCTCGGGCTGGCCCGCAATCCTCGGCCGACGGGAGCCAAAAAACTCTCGGGGAGCAAGGCAGACTGGCGCATTCGCGTCGGAGACTACCGGGTGCTGTATGAAATCGCCGAAACCATTCGTGTGGTGAGAGTCTTCCGTGTTCGCCATCGCGGAGATGTGTATCGTTAAACCATCATGCCCGACCTCAACCCTGACGAACTGCGCCGCTATGCCCGGCACCTCGCGATTCCCGAATTCGGGATCGAGGGCCAGCGGAAGCTGAAGGCGGCGCGGGTGCTGTGCATCGGCGCGGGCGGTCTGGGATCGCCGATCACGATGTACCTGGCCGCGGCGGGCATCGGCGGGCTGGGCCTCGTGGACCCGGATGTCGTCGAAGTGACCAATTTGCAGCGGCAGATCCTCTTTGGGCAAAAAGACCTCGGCCGGAAGAAGCTCGATGCGGCCCGCGAGCGCCTGCTGGACATCAATCCGCATCTCGACGTGCAGCTTTATCCCGAGCGCTTCACCGCCAAGAACGCCCTGCGCATCGCCGCCGATTACGATGTGATCATCGATGGCACGGATAACTTCCCCACTCGCTACCTGAGCAACGACGTGGCCGTGTGGCTGAAGAAGCCGAATGTGTATGGCAGCATCCTGCGCTTTGACGGGCAGGTGGGCGTCTTCGCGCCGCATCTCGGTGCCCCGTGCTATCGCTGCATGTGCCCGCAGCCTCCGCCGCCCGGCCTCGTGCCATCATGTGCGGAAGGCGGCGTGCTCGGCGTGCTGCCAGGCCTCATCGGCACGATGCAGGCGCTGGAGGCCATCAAACTGATCACCGGCATCGGCCAGCCGCTGCTGGGCAAGCTTCTTCATCTCGACACGCTGAGCATGCGCTTCCGCACGCTCACCCTGCGCCGAGATCCGGACTGTCCGGTCTGCGGCGACCAACCCACCATCACCCAACCCATCGATTACGAGGGCTTCTGCGGCATCCCCAAATCCCCCGCAGCATCCCCCGACCTCCCAGCCATGACCGTTCACGAACTCAAAGAGCTCCGCGATGCCGGAGACAACCACTTCCTCCTCGATGTGCGCGAGCCACACGAGCAAGCCATCTGCCGCATCGCAGGGGCCACGCTCATCCCCCTCGGCGAACTGGAGAACCGCACCGGCGAGCTGCCGAAGGACAAACGCATCCTTGTTCACTGCAAAAGCGGCGGCCGCAGCGCCCGCGCCGTGAGCCGGTTGCGCGAGCTGGGCTTCAACGACGTCTGGAACATCTCCGGCGGCATCATCGCCTGGGCGCGGGAGATTGATCCTTCCATGGCTGAATACTGATGAGCGATACCTCCTGGCTCGAAGACTTCCTCCCGCTGATGCGCTGCCCAGACACGCATCAGCCGCTGCGGCGTGCGACTGCGGAGGAATGCACGAAGCATGGCGTCAAAGCCGCGCTCATCAGCGAAGATGGCGCACGTGTTTTCGTCATCGACGACGGTATTCCGATCCTGCTGCCGACGGAGACAACTTGAGGCGGCTAGGGCATTTTAAAGCCATCTAGAGACAACGAGACGCGCCAGCAGAGTAGCCATCTTGCTCCGCAAGATGAGCAAAGGGCTTTCGCCAACATGAAGGATGCCTGGACTTCGTGAACCGTTGAGTGCGCCCAACGTCCCGCTCATTTCGCGGAGCGAGATGGCCACTTTGCTTCGCCACATCGTCGCTGCAGGTTTACAAACGCGGCTTAGACCTTTCTCAGCACGAGAAGCACGTCCGCGTAGCTGTCATCGAGCTGGCGCGGCTCGGTGAGGTCGTAGGTGAAATCGTAGCATTCGATGAACTCAAGCTCCGGCACCTTGCGCAGGAGGTTCTTGAGCTGGGCGGCACTGTAGGTACGGAACTGCCAGCGGGTCTCTTGGAGATGCGTGCGGCCTGAATCGGTGATTTTCAGCCGCGTGCGGAGGTCTTCGAGGCGTGTCTTGCGATCGGCTTGCCAGGTGTGGGTGTTGCAGACGACTTCGATGGAACCACGGCGTGCCACCCAGCGTTCATGCTCCGGCCCGCTGCGGTCGTAATCGGTCAAATGCAGGCCGAGGAAGAAAAGACCGCCTTTTCGCAGGCAGGCAACCACACGGCGCAAGCACTCGACCGCATGGTTTTCCGTGTGGAGATATTTGAAGGTACTGACGAGGCAATGCGCCATATCAAAGCTGCCACGGACACCTTTCGGTAGCGTGAAGCTCTGCATCCAATCTTCCCACAAAGCGGCCTTCAGACCTGCCTTGGCGATCCGTTCCTTCGCAAAGGCGATCATGTGTGCATTGCCATCGAAGCCGCTCACGTCCCAGCCCCGACCAGCCATCTCCAGCGCCAGGCGGCCGCTGCCGCAGGCAGGTTCGAGAAGGCGCTTCCCTTTGCCGCCGTGCTTCACGAGGGCACCTTCGAGGAAATCAGCTTCCTGCTTCGTGCCGTCGTCGAAGATGATGTCGTAATAGAGGGGCGTGTCATACCAATCGCGTTGCTCAGTGGCCATGGGCAGCATCTTGGCGGCGGGCCGGTTATTTGCACGGAAAATGGTGGAAGCATGCCTTGCAATACCTGAGCCGGGCGCTAGTCTCATCGCCGCTTGCGATTCGAAGGAGAGGTGGCTGAGTGGTTGAAGGCACCTGACTCGAAATCAGACGTTGTCGAAAGGCAACCGAGGGTTCGAATCCCTCCCTCTCCGCCATCGCTAGCCGGTCAAAAAATCAAATGACCGGTCACTCTAAGGACAACAAGGTCTCCAGATCGAGCGGCCCCGTTCTCATGGCGAGTTCGCCGTTGGCATCACGCGGCCATTCGGAAGGATCGCGGTCCACGTAGAGTTCGAGGCCGTTGCCGTCGGGGTCTTTGAGGTAGAGGGCTTCGCTGACGCCGTGATCGGCGGCACCGTCGAGGGGGATTTGATGCTCGATGAGGCGTCGCAGGGCATCGGCGAGAGCTTTGCGATCAGGATAAAGAAGGGCGACGTGATAGAGGCCAGTGGTGCCGGGCGGCGGAGCTTTGCCGCCACGGCTTTCCCATGTGTTGAGGCCGATGTGATGATGGTAGCCGCCAGCAGAGACGAAGGCCGCGCCGAGTCCGTAGCGCTGCGTGAGCTGAAAGCCGAGCACGCCGCAGTAAAAGGCGAGCGAGCGCTCCAGATCGGCCACCTTCAGGTGAACGTGGCCGATGCGGACGCCGGGATGGATGGGCGTACTCACGACATCGCGGGGTAGTCGGTGTAGCCCTCGGGGCCGGGCGAGTAGAATTTCGCGGGGTTCGGCGCATTGAGCGGTGCTTTGGCGGCGATGCGGGCGGGTAGATCGGGATTGGCGAGGAAGCTGGTGCCAAAGGCGACGGCGTCGAGTTTGCCTTCGGTAATGGCTTGTTCGGCTTCGTCGGCGGTGTAGCCCATGTTGCTGATGAGCGTGCCTTTGAAATGCTGGCGGGCGGGCGTCATGACATCGCCTTGCTGGGCTTGGAAGAAGTCGGCACGCATCATGTGCAAGTAAGCGATGCCACGCGTGCTGCATTGCTGGGCGATGTGGGTGGTGACGCCGACAGGATCACTGTCGATCATGCTGTTGTAGCTGTTGAGCGGCGAGATGCGCAATCCGACGCGATCCGCGCCCCAGACGCTGATGACGGCATCGAGCACTTCGAGCATCAAACGAGCGCGATTTTCCAAAGGACCGCCGTAGGGACCGCTGCGCTTGTTGGCACCGTCGCGGAGAAATTCGTCGAGCAGGTAGCCATTGGCTCCGTGGACCTCCACACCGTCAAAACCGGCCACTTTGGCATTTTCGGCAGCTTTTTTGAAACCAGCGATGATGCCGGGGATCTCGTCTTCGCGGAGTTCACGCGGCGTGACGTAGGGTTTCTTGCCTTCGGGTGTGTGAACTTCATCGCCGGTGATCGGAATGGCGCTCGGGGCGACGGGTTGGGCACCGCCATTGAGCAACGGATGACAAGCGCGACCGCCATGCCAGAGCTGGAGCACAATTTGACCGCCTTTGGCGTGCACGGCATCGGTGACGGCTTTCCAGCCTTGGACTTGCGCGTCGGAGTAAATGCCGGGTTCCATCCAGAAGGAGGAATTGCCCTCCATGACCATCGTGGCCTCGGCGATGATCAAACCGGCGCTGGCACGCTGCGCGTAGTATTCGGCCATGAGCGGCGTGGGATTGTGATCGGCATCGGCACGGCAACGCGTGAGCGGGGCCATGAGGACGCGGTTGGGGAGATGGAGGGCACCGGCGGTGAGTGGGGAGAGGAGTTTCATGGAGTGGTGGAGTTTTGGAGTGATGATGGGGAGAGCAGTGAAACAGGCACTCTTGCCTTTTTTTATTGGGCACAGACAGGAGTGTCTGTGTCACGGTTGGAGATCGGCGTGGAGCTTGATGTGAAGGTGGATGTGGTCGTTGACGATGTGTTTGCCGAGGAAGCGGAAGAGTCGTCCGGAGCCGTAAACGCTGCCAAACTGGGTGCGGTCGAGGTCGAGCACGCCCTGTGCGGTGAGGCGCTGGCCATCGGCGGTGGCGACGAGGATAGGGAACTCGATCTCGCGGGTGATGCCGCGCAGCGTGAACTGGCCGCGCAGGAGGTAGTTCGGTGTGCCGTCGGTGCAGGTGGCGAGCGGCGTGATGCTTTCGGCGATGAACTCGGCCACGGGATGATGGGCGACATCGAAGAAGTCATCGCTGTGCAGATGCGCGATGAGCATCTGGTTCATCGCGGAGTCGCTGATGTCTTCGCAGGCGATGCTGTCCATCGCGATGCGGAAGCGGGCGGCCACGAGCGCGTTGTCGCGCAGCGTAATCTCGCCCTCGGCGAGGCGCACGGTGCCGCTGTGATGGTTGAAGAGATTGCGCCCGGTCCAGCGGATGAGGCTTTGCTCCGTATCCGCACGGAAGGTGCCGCTGAGTGAAGGCGCGGCGGGCAATGCGCCCTCGCCTTCGAGTGGCAATCCGGTGGCACTCCACGCATCGAGACCACCTTCAAAGGCCGTCACGCTCGTAAAACCGGCCGCAGTCAGCTTTTCAGCCGCCACCTTGGCATCGAGTGAGCCACCACCCGCGCCATACACGATGATGGCGCGGGCTTTGTCGGCGGTGAGAGAGGCGATTTGATCGAAGAAGGCCACTTCATACACACAAGCCTGCTTTGAGCCGGGAATGCGGCGTGCGACGAAGATTTCCTCGGGCAGCACTTGAACAAGAATCGGCGCGTTGGTTGCGGCGAGGAGGGTTTGGAGTTCGGAGGTGGTCATGGGGGGATTTATGTTTTACGATTTTTGATTTATGATTTGATGTGGCGTGTTACGAATGGGGCATGACCAAGCGCGAACTTGTACACAACCACCGCGACGCGATCCTCGGGGCCGCCTCGGCCCTTGGGGCGGATCGTATCCGGTTGTTTGGCTCGGTGGCGCGGGGGGATGACCGCGAGGACAGCGACATCGATTTCATCGTGCGGATGAGGCCCGAGATGGATGTCTTTAACCTGGTGGAACTGCAAGACCGGCTCCAAAACATCTTAGGATGCTCGGTGGATGTGCTTACCGAGCACCGCTGGATGCGCGACCGCCTGAAACGCGAGATCGAGGAGGCGGCCGTGGAGCCATGAAAGGGCCGCGAGGAGATGCTGCGCGGCTTCAGGACATCCTGGATGCCATCGCCGCGATCGAAAGGCATCCGCTGGACGACCGGGGCGCTTTCGACGCGGACGAGCTCCTGCGATTCTTCGTGTTGAAGCATATCGAGATCCTCGGCGAGGCGGTTTTCAAGCTCAGCGATGATTTGCAGCAACGCCATCCCCAAGTGCCCTGGGCGAAGGTGGAGAAAACGCGGCATATCCTGGTGCATGACTATTTCGATGTGAACTGGGACATTGTCTGGCGCATCGCCACCACGCATCTGGTTGAGTTAAAGCCGCAGATTGAGTCGGTGATCGAGCGTGAGGGATATGGATGATGGAGGTCACTTCACGAGGCCGAGCCAGGCTTTGCGCTCGGTGAAGAGGAGGAAGGCGGAGAGGATTCCGATGACGAGGATGGGAGGATCGGTGAGGCCAGCGCCTTGGGTGAGGAACACATGGAAGGCGACGATGTTCACGATGATCGGTCCGAGCACCAGGAGGCCGATGTTACGAGTTTTTGGCAGAACGACGAGCAGGCCGCCGAGGATCTCCAGCACCTTCACAAAGGCGAGGTAGCCGGTGGGGAACATCGCGGCCATGAAGAGCTTGTGCGGCGCATCGGCCGGCGATGGATCGGCGGGCATCGGGATAAAGTTCAGGAAGAAGTTCGCGCCAAAGGTGATGAAGGCGAGACCGAGAAGGACGGAGGCGAGGGTGGATGCGTGTTTCATGAGGATGGAGTGTTGGAGTTGTGGAGTGATGATGGGATTAAGCGAGGTCGAAGAGGAGAGCTTCGGCGTCTTCGGTGGCGTTGAGGGTCAGCGTGCCGGTGTCTTCGGTGGAGAAGGCGTCGCCGGGCTTCAGCGTGCTGCCGTGCGCGGTGACGCTGCCTTTGATGAGCTGGAACCACACGCCTCGACCGGTTTGGACCTCGTGGGTGATGGTTTGGCCTTTGGGAAGGCGCACGCGGTAGATGTCGGCGTCTTGGTGGATGGTGGCGCTGCCTTCGCGGCCATCAGGCGAAATGACGAGGACTTTCGGTTCGTTTTCATTCGCCGGATCGGGATGCCACTCGGTGTAGCTGGGCGTGAGGCCGCGCTGACGCGGGCGAATCCAGATTTGCAGGAGCGAGGCACCTTCGGTCTTCGAGGGATTGAACTCGCTGTGCGTGACGCCTTTGCCAGCGCTCATGAGCTGGATTTGGCCGGGCAGCAGAGTGCGACCGTTGCCCATGCTGTCTTTGTGCGCCAGCGCACCCCAGAGGATGTAGCTGAAGATTTCCATGTCCGCGTGCGGATGCGTGGGAAAGCCCGCGCCGGGAGTGATGATGTCCTGGTTGATGACTCGCAGGCTGCGAAAGCCCATGTGCGCCGGATCATAGTAATCGGCGAAGGAGAAGGTGTGATAGCTGTCGAGCCAGCCGTGATTGGCGTGGCCGCGTTCGTCGGATTTGCGAAGAGTGAGTTTCATGGTTTGGGAGGAGTTGGTGGCCACACAGCCCGCGACTGGAAGCGCGAGCGCTGCCTGAGCGATGAACTGGCGTCGTTTGGTTTTCATAACGGTACGATATTTCCGCATCCCCGCGCCTTCAGCCAATGCCGATGCGGAAGCAAGTTCATGCCTTGCGGTAATGAAGTCCCGCAGCAAGATGCCGCATGGAATTTCATCAACTGCGCTACTTCACCGCTGCGGCGGAGGACATGAGCATTTCCCGCGCGGCGCAGAGGCTGCATGTGACGCAGCCGGCGCTGAGTCGGCAAATCGCAGCGCTGGAGGCGGAGCTGGGTGTGGCGCTGTTTGATCGCGTGAAGAAGCGCATCGTGCTGACGGACGCGGGGCGGTTTTTTCTGCCGAAGGCCCGCCAGATCATCTGCGATGCGGAAACCTCCGCCCAGCAGCTTCGCGAGCGGTTTGGTGATGCGCCGCGCACGTTGCGGCTGGGCTTTCTCTCGATCTTTCTCGATGATCTGGTGGCTCCGGCGATGCGGGAGTTCCGCCAGCGGCATCCGAAGGCTCGAGTGAGCCTTTTTGAGCTGCCTCCGCGTGCGCAGCTCGACCGTCTGCGCAGTCACGAACTCGACGCGGCCATCCTCGGCAACATCGAGGAGGCGGATCGTGAGCTTTTCGCCGTGCGGAGGCTGTCACGCAATAAAATGGGCGTGGTACTGCCGGAGGATCATTCACTGACGGCGAAGAAAACGCTCAAACTGGCCGCGCTGGCCCGCGAGTCCTTCATCTCGCTCAGCGACGCGGTGTTTCCGGGGCGGCGCGAGTTTTTACGCGGCATCTGTAAGGCGGCGGGCTTTGATCCGCAGATCGTGAGCGAGGTCGATTCACTCTCGCTGATGCTCGCGGGCGTCGCGTCGGGAGATGGCATCGCTTTGATGCCCGAGCATGCGCAGAAGCTGCCGCACACGGGCTGCGTTTTCGTGAAACTGGCCGAGCCGGTGCCGAAGACAGAGCTTTTGCTGGTTCAGCCGAAGGGGAAGCCAAGTGCCGAGCTGGCCACACTGGCGGAGCTGATCGCGGAACGAGCGGTCAAGGTGCCAGAGTGACCCGTCCTATCGAGCGGCAGCCTCGCGCAGCTTGTCCTTCTTGTTTTTGCGGTGGCCTTTGATGCCGCCGGTGCTGGACGGCGTCGGTGCTTCATCATGAGGCTCGAAGCTGGGGATGTGCTCGCGAGGGATGGTGAGATGGTGGCGCTTTTCGATGAAGCAAAAATGCGCATGCGCCGCTGCGGTGATGAAGCTCACGGCGATGCCGGCCTCGCCGGCGCGGCCTGTGCGGCCGATGCGGTGTGTGTAATCGAATGCCGAGCGTGGCAGGTCGTAGTTCACCACCACGGGGAGCTGCACGATGTCGAGTCCGCGTCCGGCGAGATCGGTGGCCACGAGCACCTGGATTTGCGAGTCTTTGAAGGCGGCCAAAGCCTGGCTGCGTGCGCCCTGGCTGAGCTGGCCGTGAAACGCCACGGCGCTGATCCCATTCCGCCGCAGTTTGTCCGCCACATGCTCGGCGGAGTATTGCTTGGCCACAAAGACCAGCACACGCTTCCAGCCCTCCGTCTTGATCAAATGCCGCAGCAGCGGCGTGCGCTTGTGTTCATCCACCTCGATGGCGCGTTGCTCGATGACGGGCATCTCCGTGGGCGCTGAGTCGATCTCGATGCGTGTGGGCTCGCGCAGCAGTTTTTGGGCTAACGATTCGATCGCCTCAGGAAACGTGGCGGAGAAGAGCAGGTTTTGCCGACGCTTCGGCAGCAGGGCCAGCACCCGCGCCACTTCCTCGGCGAAACCCAGATCAAGCATCCGATCCGCCTCATCGAGCACCAGCGCGGCGATGTGGTCGAGATGCAGCGCATTTTGATCCACCAGATCCAGCAAACGGCCTGGCGTGGCGATCACAAAATCCGCGCCACCACGCAACGCCGTCATCTGCGGATTGATCGAGACACCGCCGATCGCACTCACGACCTTGATCCGCTCCGGCAGATGCACGGAGCAACGCAGCACCGTCTCCGTGACCTGCGCCGCCAGCTCACGCGTGGGCACCAGGATCAAGGTGTGAACTCGGCGCGGCCTCTCCAGACGGACCGCGAGCCACCGCTGCAGCAGCGGCAGCACAAAGGCCATCGTCTTGCCGGAACCCGTCTGCGCCGAGGCCAGCACATCGCCCCCTTTCAGCACCACGGGAATGGCCGCCTCCTGCACCGGCGTCGGCGTGATGTAATGGCTGACGGCGCTCAAGAGGGATGGCGACAGACCGAGGGTGGTGAAGGGCATCACGTTCTATAGTCGCGATCCGGTGAGCGGCAAGGTGCCGCCATCGAATGAACGTCGTATGAAATGAGGCTGCGGATGCCGTATGAGAGATCATGCGTCCTATTTGCCTCCTCATCGCCTGCACCACGCCCGCCCTCGCGGTGGATTTCGTGCGCGAAGTGCAGCCGATCTTCGAAAAGCACTGCTACGAGTGCCACGGCGCTGAAAAACAGAAGAACGATTACAGGCTCGATATCAAGGCGGTGGCTTTGAAGCACATCACGCCGGGGAAGAGCGCGGAAAGCCAGCTTTTCCGTTTCGTCAGCGGCTTGGAAAAAGACACGCCCATGCCGCCGAAGTCGAAACTGAGCCCCGCGGAGCTCGATACGCTGAAACGCTGGATCGACGACGGCGCGAACTGGCCCGATGGCGTGGATGTGGCGAAGCTGGAGGACAAAACGGACTGGTGGGCCTTCAAACCTCTCTCCAAACCCCAAGGCCAAGGCGTGGATGCCTTCATTCACGAAAAGCTGAAGGAACAAGGCCTCACGCCCGCTCCACGCGCCGATGCCCGCACGCTGATCCGCCGCCTCTACTTCGATCTCACGGGCCTGCCGCCTGATCCGTCCGATCTGACTGATCTGACCGATCAGAAGTATGAAGCTCTCGTGGACATGCTCCTCGCCTCGCCCCGCTACGGCGAGCGCTGGGCGCGGCACTGGCTGGATGCCGTGCATTACGGCGAAACCCACGGCTACGACAAAGACAAGCCGCGCCTGAATGCTTGGCCTTACCGCGACTACGTCATCCGGGCGCTGAACAGCGACAAACCCTACGCCCGCTTCATCGAGGAGCAGATCGCCGGAGATGCGCTCTATCCGGGCACGGTGGATGGCATTACGGCGCTTGGGTTCATCGCCGCAGGGCCGTGGGATTACATCGGCCATGCGGAGGTGCCGGAGACGAAGCTCGATGGCAAAATCGCCCGGCATCTCGATCGCGATGACATGGTGCAAAACGCCATCGGCACCGTGTGCAGCCTCACCGTGCAGTGTGCGCAGTGCCACTATCACAAATTCGATCCCATCTCGCAGGAGGACTACTACTCGCTGCACGCCGTCTTCGCCGGCATCGACCGCACCGACGTCGATTACTACACGGATGACGCGTCGATGCAGAAGTTCGCCGCGCTTCAAAAGCAGAAGAAGCAGATCACGGACACCATCGCGGCCTTGGAGGAGCCTTTGAAGAAAAAAGCCGGTGCAGCCTACACCGCGCTCAGCAAGCGCATCGACGGCGCGGCGGAGAAAGGTACGAATCCGAATGCGAAACCGGATTTCGGCTATCACAGCGCCATTTCGCCCTCGCAGGATGCCGTGAAGTGGGTGCAGGTCGATCTCGGCAAGAGCGTGCAGGTCGAGCGCATCGTGCTGAAGCCCTGTTACGACGACTTTGGCAAGATCGGCGGTGGTTTCGGCTTCCCGGTGCGATTCAAAATCGAGGTCAGCGATGATCCCACCTTCCAAACCGGCGTCACACTCGTGTGGCGGAAGCACGACGCCACCTTCATGAATGATTTCGCCAATCCCGGCCTGAAGCCTTTTGAAAGCGGCACCGCAGGCGATGACGGCGTCACGGGTCGCTTTGTGCGTGTCACTGCGGTGAAGCTCGCCAAACGGAGCAACGACTACATCTTCGCGCTCGCCGAGATGGAGGTCTATGACAGCAAAACCGGCCCGAATCTGGCTGCAGGCCGTCCCGTGACCTCGCTCGACAGCATCGAGGCCGCGCCGCGCTGGCGAAAAGCCAATCTCACCGATGGCATCGCCCCCGAAAGCCGCAGCGAGGAGGACAAACGGAAGCTCATCCGCGAACGCGATGCCCTCATGCTCGCGCAGGCGGATGAGGCCACGAAAACGAAACTGCGTGAAGCCCGCAATCAACGAGATGCCCTGCCGATATTGCCCGCGCCGCAGAAAGTCTATGCCGGAGCCGTTCACTACGGCAGCGGCGCTTTCAAAGGCACGCATGGTGTGCCCCGAACGATCCAAGTGCTGAAACGTGGCGATGTGAAGCAACCCGCTCAGGAGGTGAGCCCAGGTGCCGTCAGCACGCTTGGCCGATTGTTTGATCTGCCCTTCCAAGTCAGCGGCGATCATGAAGCCGCCCGCCGTGCCGCTTTGGCGAAATGGATCACGGACAAGAACAACGCCCTCACCTGGCGCAGCATCGTGAATCGCGTGTGGCAGCATCACTTCGGCCGCGGCCTGGTCGAAACCGCCAACGACTTCGGCCGCATGGGCGCGAAGCCGAGCCATCCCGAGCTGCTCGATTGGCTGGCGATGACCTTCCGCGACGACATGGGCGGCAGCTTGAAGAAGCTGCACAAGGTCATCGTGATGAGCGAGACGTATCGTAGAACGAGTTTTCCAACTCGTTCAGGTAACGAGTTGGAAAACTCGTTCTACGCCCGCCAAACCCGCCGCAAGCTCGACGCCGAGGCCATACGCGATTCCATCCTCGCCGTCAGTGGCAAACTCAACCTCACGATGGGCGGGCCAAGCTTTCAGGACTTCGTCATCGACAAGCCGCAGCACTCGCCGCACTACGAATACCATCTGCACGACCCCGAGGACCCGAAGAGTCACCGCCGCAGCATTTACCGCTTCATCGTGCGCAGCCAGCAGCAGCCCTTCATGACCGTGCTCGATTGCGCCGATCCCTCCATGCGGGTGGACAAGCGCAACGAGTCCCTCAGCCCGCTACAAGCCCTCGCCATGATGAACAACGGCCTCACCGTCACCATGGCAAAACACTTTGCCGCACATGCTGGCAGCGTGAAACGCGCCTTCCAGCTCGCCCTCGCCCGCAAACCGAAGTCCGACGAACTCGCCGCCCTGGAAGATTATGCGAAACGTGAAGGCCTCGAAAACGCCTGCCGCGTGATTTTGAACCTGAACGAATTCACCTTCATCGACTAGCCATGCTCACCCGCCGCCAGCTTTTACAGACCGCCGGACAAGGTTTTGGCTCGCTCGCCTTTGCCTCGATGCAGGCGGCGGAAACACAGCATCGCTCGCAGGTCATCGCGCCGAAGGCGAAACGTGTCGTGCAGCTCTTCATGGGCGGCGCGGCGAGCCACATCGACCTCTTTGATTTCAAACCCGCGCTGATCAAGCATCACGGCGAGGAGTCGAACTTCGGCGAGACGGTGGAGGCTTTTCAAAACGGGCTCGGGCCGTGGAAGAAGCCGGTGTGGGACTTCAAAGCCTACGGACAAAGTGGCAAGATGCTCAGCGAGGCCGTCGCGCCACTCGGGGCCTGTGCCGATGACATGGCCTTCGTGCACAACATGGTCGGCAAAACCGGCGTGCATTCCCAGGGCACACTGCTGCAGGCCACGGGCTTCAACTTGCCCGGCTTTCCCGGCATGGGCTGCTGGGTGAGCTATGCGCTGGGTTCGATCAGCGACAATTTGCCCACTTTTGTCGTGCTGCCGGATCATCGCGGTTTTGCTTCCAACGGCCCGAAGAACTGGGACAGCGCTTTTTTGCCCTCGCAACATGCGGGGACGATCATTTATCCCGGCGCGGAGACACCCATCGCCGATCTCTTTCCGCACAAAAACGGCCGCTACATCAGCGCGAGATCGGATCGCGGCGGTTTCGACCTTTTGGAGCAGTTGAACCGAAAACACGCATCTCTGCGTGAAGAAGACTCGCGACTCGAAAGCCGCATCCAGAGCTATGAACTGGCCGCGAAGATGCAGCTCGCCGCGCCGGAGGCTCTCGACATCTCGAAGGAGTCCGACGCGATGAAAACGATGTATGGCATCCAGGAGCATCGCAAAGTGTGGCCCACGGAGATCAATCCCGAAGAGGAAGCTGATTACATGGGCCGCAAGTGCCTCGCGGCGCGTCGCTTGCTCGAACGCGGCGTGCGCTTTGTGCAAATCTGGAGTGGTAACGACAACGGCTTCCCGCGCCGCAATTGGGACAGCCATGAAGACGTCGAGCGTGACCACGGTCCGCTGGCCTGGGGCATGGCGAAGGCCGTTTCAGCGCTGATTCTCGATTTGAAACAGCGCGGTCTGCTCGATGAGACGATCATTTTATGGACGACGGAGTTTGGCCGCATGCCGAGCACGCAGGGCGGCAAGGGTCGCGACCACAATCCGTATGTCTTCACCAACTGGCTCTGCGGCGGTGGCATCAAAGGCGGCATCACAGCAGGCGAGAGCGATCAGTGGGGCTACAAGCCGCTCGACCGCGCCAATCCCACGACCTGCTACAACATCCACGCCACGATGATGCACCTGCTCGGCATCGATCACGAAAAGCTGACCGTCCGTCACAACGGCATCGACCGCCGTCTCACGGATGTCCACGGGCATGTGATCCACGATTTGGTGGCATGAGCTGGCTGCCGCGCCGCGTATGACGGGAGATGCTTTTTCGTCTTTGCTTACTCTCATTCACCACGCTGGCTGGCGCGGCGGAGTTGTCGTTCAACCGCGACATCCGCCCGATCCTCAGTGACAACTGCTTCTACTGCCACGGGCCGGACAAAAACAACCGCAAGGGCGATCTACGCCTCGATGTGCGCGAGGAACTGATCAAGCTGGGGCCGCAGACATTGATCGAGCGCATCCACACCACCGATGCCGATGATCTGATGCCTCCGGCGGATTCGCACAAGAAACTCTCGGCGAAGCAGAAGGACACGCTGAAGCAATGGATCGCCGAAGGAGCGAAGTATGAGCCGCATTGGGCTTTTGTGCCGCCGGTGAAATCGAAAGCGGGCAACTCGATTGATGATTTCGTCCGGGCTGAGTTGAAGAAGCATGGGCTTCAGCCTGCGCCGAAGGCTTCGCGGGAGACTTTGATGAGGAGGTTGGCTTTGGATCTCACCGGGCTGCCGCCGAAGGTGTCTGACAAGGCTGACCTGAGTGACTTTATTGACGGGTTGCTGCAATCACCGCACTACGGCGAGCACATGGCGGTCGGTTGGCTGGATGCAGCACGCTTTGCGGATACGAACGGCTACCAGGTGGATCGTGATCGCGAGCTGTGGCCGTGGCGGGACTGGGTGATCAAGGCCTTCAACGCGAACATGCCTTTCGATCAGTTCACCATCGAGCAGCTTGCGGGGGATTTGCTGCCGAATGCCACGCTGGATCAAAAGATCGCCACCGGCTTTCATCGCAATCACATGCTGAACGAGGAGGGCGGCATCATCGCGGAAGAGTTCCTCGCGGAATACACGGCCGATCGCGTGGAGACGACGGCTGCCGTGTGGATGGGACAGACCTTCAACTGCTGTCGCTGCCACGATCACAAGTTCGATCCCTTCGCGCAGCGCGACTTCTACGCGATGAAGGCCTTCTTCCACAACGTGCCAGAGAAGGGCGTC
>Ga0114981_10001075_pt1 | contig 17948 bp, 30 predicted proteins | sample S_140806_MF_Meta_FD_87028 | JGI IMG/M metagenome (GOLD analysis project Ga0114981, IMG submission 87028) | Freshwater microbial communities from Lake Simoncouche, Canada to study carbon cycling - S_140806_MF_MetaG | ecosystem: Environmental > Aquatic > Freshwater > Lake | place: Lake...
AGGATAACGGCTTTAATCGCTTCAGGTTGCATGGATACCAGAAGCATGGGGATGATACCAAAGACGTTCCAGAGGGCAGCCTACACACCCATACGATTGCCTATGAGCTTGATATGCTGATCTCCAAGGCAATCATGTTCGACAGCTACGTAGAGACTCAGAAGATGATTCAGGGGACCAGTGATGGGGGCTAAACCTGCATTTAAAGTAACTATTACGAAGGAAGACGATTTATACAGAGCATGGGTAGAGGATCAGCCTCATATCCATGCTTTAAGTTATAACTTTGATATAGTTAAATTAAATATTAAAGAGTGTATAGAAGTTTGGACCGATACACAAAATCCGAAAATTATCTTTAATATAAAATAATAATTAAAATTATGTCTTTGGGAGGGTAAATAGAATAGAGGAAATCCCGAATGAAAGATATAATTTTAGCTAGATTAGCTGCTTTGCTGGAAGAAAAGATAGATCCAAAGCTCAGAGCAGAGAGATTAAAGCGTAAGTCTAAGGCTTACGACAATAGAGTGCATAAAAACTATACTGCACAGCCTAGAGATGAAGATCCTCCTCCAAGTGATGATGAGTTGAAGGATATGGCAAAGGATTACGGCTATGGCAAGAAGGAAGAGGCTATAGACTTCCCCAAGACAACAACGCGGGGAAAAGCAGCCAGAGCTACTGCTGCTGATACACTAAAAGATGTTAAGTCTAGAATGCAAACGTCTGGCCTAGCCAAGAAGCCTGGAGATGCAGCTAAGTTAACCAAACAATTCAGCAAGGAAAATTATAAGCAGCGTGAATCAACTAACCTGAAAGACCGGATGGTTGATGCTCTTGCTCAAAAATTAACTGAATCGCCAATGGAATTCAATTATCGAAGAGAAACTCCTGAAGAGAAAGCTGCAAATAAGAAAAGAGTCGAACAGCTTCGCCGCGAGGCAAGAGCGAAAAAGAAGCCTTCAGGAGAATCTGAGCCAGAGGCAGACGGAGGTGAGGGGACCAAACCAGGATCATACTTTACAAACCGCCATGGTGGAAGGACAGAAAACTAAGGATAAAACTATGAGTTCACTAACTAGAAATGATGAGGGAATTTTAACTAAAATGGCTGGGCAGGCTGAAAAGAATATAAAGTCTGGTGCTCAGTGGGCTGGAAAGCAAGCTAAAAAAGGTCTTGCCACTTTAGGTAAGAAAGCTGCTTACGGTGCTGGAAAGTTAGTTAAAAAGGGAATTGACGCATTTAAAAAAGGACCTACTCATACGGTAGGCGAATCAACTATGAACGTCTACGAAAGAATATTTAACATTTTATTAGAAGCCAGAGTTGATATGTTTATTCAGGATCGACTCGATGAGAGCAGAGTAGATGAGCTAAACAAAGCAACGATGAAACGAGCGTTGGCAAAAGGCAAAGACAGAGTTGAGGCAGCACATCGAGTTTCAGACACAGGGGGAGATTCCCGAATGGGATCAAAATCTGGGCCTACGACAAGCTCACAAGCTGCAAAAAGACCTCAACGTATGATGGCAAAGATCAAAGGGAGATTGAGCGGGGATAAAACCCAACAAGCGGCAGACCGAGCCAGAGCCCAACACACAGCCACTAGCACAGATCAAGCAGGTCGTGATGCTAGAATCCAACAACGAGGCATGGAAAGAAGGGCGACGGAAAAGATATCTAAGGTTAAATCATGAACATATACGAAAGAATACTTAACATTTTATTAGAAGCTAGAGTTGATATGTTTATACAGGATCGACTCGATGAAGCAAAACTTAAGGGCAAACAGGGAAAGCTGGATGTCAATAAGAATAAGAAGCTAGACGCTGAGGACTTTAAGCTGCTTAGATCGGGCAAGAGAGCCGATGAAGGAAATAAAGCCGTTAGAAGCTTTATGAAGTCCAAAGCAGGAGAGATGTCCTCAGGATCATCTAGCTTTACTGATCCAGCCATAAGAGCTAAGAAATTAGATCGGGCTGGTAAGCATAGAAAGGAAGGTAATAAGAAGGCTGCTAAGTTTGAGCTAGGACAAGCAAAGAAGTTAGATAAGCCACAGCTTCCCTGAAATACCTCTTTTTCTTAGACCAATATAGTCTATAATGATGCTCACCCCTAATCAGGTGAGCATTAATTATTTTATGGATCAATTAAATATTCAATTAAAAGTTTGTAGTAAGTGTAATTTAAGCTTACATATTGATAAATTTAGTAAGCATTCTGGCAAAGAAGATGGATTACAATATGCGTGTAAGAGTTGTAGGGCGGAATATGATAAACTGCGCCGTCAACGTATTAAAGAACGTAATAAAGGTATTGATAACCCACTAAACCTTGAATTTAAAGTTTGTTGCACATGTAAAGAAAGTTTACTCGTTATTAATTTTAGTAAGCATTCTGGCAATAAAGATGGATTACGAGATGAATGTAAGAGTTGTAGGGCGGAACATTATCAAGATAATAAACCTGAGATACTTGAACAGCAAAAAGAATATCGTAAAAATAACCCAGACAAGATTAAAGCCACAAGCAAAGCCAACCAAGAACGAAATAGAGCCATTAATCTAGAACGAGAAAAAACAACTTATTTTGAAGATATTAAAAATAACCCTAAGAGATGCTCAGATTGTAAACAAACTAAAACCTGTGCTGATTTTGGTAGGAGTATACCAACTAAGGATGGATTACATTCTACATGTAAAGATTGTAGCACTAAAGCCCGTATTGATCATATGGTAAACCGAGAAAAAGATGACCCTAATTTTAAGCTTGTAAACAAATTCAAGTGGGCATTCTCGATATCACTTAAACAAGGTGAAGTAATCCCTGGACTTAAAAAGCTAATGAAGAAGGCAGGTATAAAGTCCATTCAAGAATTAATGGGCGTAAAGACTATCCAGATAGCCAGAAAGATGTTGCTCAAGACTATCCCTCAAGGATATACAGAACAAGACTGGATAGATAAGTCACTCCATATTGACCATAGAGAGCCATTAAACTATTTCATAAGATTACATGGAGATAACTTAAAGTTAGCTTTAATACAAGCAAACCAAATAACTAACTTAAGATTAATAACAGCGAAAGATAACTTGAGAAAGAGTAATAGTTATGCTCTTATGCCAGACAATACTGAGTTAATATACGAAGACTGGGTAATGACTAAAGGTATTAAAATCAATGAATAATGTAGAGAGTAGTGGTATAATTAATGTATAGGATGGGATTGAAATGGATGATTATTCCACTCAATCCCACATAATACCACTTTTACCCATTAATTGAATAATATGCACTATAATGCATAATATTGATTGATAGTTTAAATTATAGGCTTTTTTAATATGATCATGCATTATAGTGCATAGTGATTAGAGGTCATAACAAGTCATTCAATGCTTTCAACTAAGCCCAAACTTTAAATCCAATCATAATCCAATCCAATAAAATACAATCCAAACCTTATAAAAGTCAAGGTTAGATATAATTTCTATGTTTCACACGGGAAAAAGCATACGATGATACCGGATTATCATTGGATAAATAAAAAAACCCCCTAAGAACTTAATCTTAAGGGGTCTATAAAAGTCAAGGTTAAAGATTGGTGGCAGGAGAGGGTTTCGCACCCTCATTTCCCATTTAACTGCTAAGGTATTGGCTGTTGTTATGACGGATATATGATGGGCGTATTACTTTATACGACCCTGCCTAAGAAAGTCAAGGTTCATTTAAGAGCAATGTGAGGAGATTACCAGAACCATAGTAAGCTCCATACTTATTATAGGTGGAATCGTTACTGGAACTATAAGATCCGATATAAGCTCCGATTGAATCATAAAGCTTCATATCTCCACCACCATTATTTACTACTCTACCAATAACTTTACCAAACTTATCGCGCAAATCCATTATTTTAATTCCTTAGAAAAGTCAAGGTTATCAGATGTTGTAAATCCAATCTTTAGGATTATCGGGATTGGATTTAATGTTAATTTCAAATCCAAAGCTTTCATCCTCAGATACCACCCCTGCAAAAGTCAAGCCCTTATCCCAGGCCCAATTTCCAAGGGCGTATTTAATATCATGTTCGAATGTCTTTCCAGGGGGTAATTGGAGAGGTTTATCTTGCTTATATTCCCCGTCATAGGGAATCCACTGCTGATCCCAGTTAATTTGAGTCATGTTTAAAAGTCAAGGTTTAAGGTGAAATATAGGATAGAATTTTTTTGTTCTATCCTATATAAGTATTGGCACCCTCGATTGGATTTGCACCAATAGGGGCAGATTAGAAATCTGCTCGTTTATCTAATTAACGGACGAGGGCTTATTATTATGAAAACATGCTCTAAGTGTAACCTATCTAAAGACTTATCTGAATTTTATTCAAGAGGACCGAATAGAAAAGACTCACAAAGCTATTGTAAGCCATGCCTGCACTCAGTTCAAATGAAAAGATGGAAAGCTGTAAAAGTCAAGGCTATAGAATACAAAGGTAACTGTTGCTCTGATTGCAAAGTTAAATTTGATCGCCCTGAAGTTTATCAGTTCCACCATTTAAATCCTGAAGAGAAGGATGTAGATTGGGGTAAACTTAGGCTACGTTGTTGGGAAAAGATTATCAAAGAACTAGACAAGTGTGTCCTATTATGCGCTAATTGCCACATAATAAGGCACTCTAAACCTATCGAAGACTACTAAATGGTGGACGGAGTGGGAATCGAACCCACGACCTGAGGTATATAAGACCCCTGCTGCTAACCGCTGAGCTATCCGTCCGTATTGGTAGCTCTCTTGGGATTCGAACCCAAACCTTGAGGCATTTTAAGTGCCTTGCCTCTGCCGTTGGGCTAGAGAGCCGTGATATCCATTATAGGACATGGGTGAGGAAAGTCAAGCCCCTAGGAGCCTTTTTGCAGTGGTGTAGTTAATGTGGACATCCTTATCGAAGACGAACTTAACTTGGAACCTCTCACTTTCCGCGAAGAGAGATTCGATAGCACCGTAAGTAGGATCGAAGCAGATAGCCCTTAAGGTAGTCTTAACAGGATTATGGCTGGCATCGTGTTGCCATTCGAATGCAAGATAAAGGCCGCCATGGTATTCAAACCATGACATGAGGGGAATCGTGGCCTGAGTAAGAGGCTTGGTGAAAGTTCTATCCGAGTTGTTTACGGTAACCATGACGGTATCCTAGAGTATGGTGTAGGAAAAGTCAAGCCTCAGTTTTCCATGTCGATCAGAATGCCGATTGGAAGATTATGTAACCTTTCCATTACGATCTTAACTTGATCGTAAATCTCGTTACGATAAACTTTCAGTGCTTCTTCGCAAATATTGGAAAGCTTTTCGGTGGTGATCAGTGTAAAGTTAGCGTCACCAAAGGTGCAATCGGTAGCCTCTACAAACCAGTCGAAAGCTTCTTCGCAGCCCCAGAAGACTTCACTGGCGGAAACACAGGCGATGGCATGGATCTTCATGTGGGTATCCTAGTATGTGGGGTTGGAAAAGTCAAGCCTAATGGTAGGACCGGAAGGGATCGAACCTTCGACCGATAGATTAAAAGTCTACTGCTCTACCAACTGAGCTACGGTCCCGTGAAAAGTCAAGCCTAAGATTTCACTCCGAGTTGAAGGCTCGTTCGTGCCCAGGCTCAACTAGGCTATGATAGTGTCAGCGGACGAAAAGTCAAACACTCAATCGCACCCATTACAGCTTGGTATTTCTGATGGGCTCGGATGCAGTTCTTGCAAGTTGTGTTCTCAATCTTGCGGGTTGTGTTCCCCCTGATCCGAGCATGACAGAACGTCAAGCCTAACCTGGGGGAAACTAGGTGGATTTTAAACTTAATCCGCATGGCGGGTCTTCGCTTGCTCGGGCATCACAAGGTGGTCCTGGGCTGGATCGACAAGGATCACGCGGTAGCTGTCCCCTGCGAAGCACTCGGAATCGCTCTCAATGTAGCCCTTCACTTCCCGAAGGAAGCTAATCGCATCCTCTGAGTCGATCATCTCTGCAATGTCCTGCGCTTCGGGCTTAATGTCCGCTTCGATCCAAGCGGTGTAGTAGGTGCGCTGGTCGAAGTAACCTTCGACGCAGTAGAGCTTACGGGGAGTCGTCGGTTCGTTGGGTTCAGATTGCATTGGGGTTCTCCAAAAGGTCCTGAATGACGGCGCACGGCTCGATGCCGAGGTCCTTCTCGATCTTGGCTACCTTCTTACACTCTTCGCGGATCGCTTGCAAGGTCGCAATCGGATCCGAGGTGCAAATCGACGACATGATCAGGCACGTATCGACGATGCGCAATAGGGCGAAGACTTCCGAGGTCGGGTTAGCTTTCATGCGGTGGATTCTAGCAAGTTGGAAGGGGGGATGCAAGCGGGAATCTTAGAAAATATTTTGGCACGCTTCTTGGGTGACCTGATGACGTAACCCCTTGTGAAATAAGAACTTAGCCGCTTCGCGGCTGCCGCGCCGCACGTAACCCCTTATATTTCAAGGGGTTACGTCATTCTCTCACGCAAGCGGCATGCCAACCAATCAGCCGAGTTGCAGATGAAGATTCTCCGCAGCCGCCCAAAGTTCCGTATTGTAGTTGACATCGTGCGCGATATTGGTAACGGCACGGCTCATGCGGCGCATCCCGTTGAAGCGGATTCCGCCCTGCGTGATATTTTCCTGAATACGATTGAAAGTGAGCCAGAGGCTGTCCCCGTTATCTGCGGCACGACGGGCCACGTTGAGCGAAAGCGGATCGACCGGGGAATCTGAGCCGAACCGGATATTGCGAGCAGCCGTCGCAAGTTCCAACGTCTGCTCTTCGTTGAGCGTGACGCTTGCCCATTGGTCCGCAGTCTCGACGAGACGTTCCGAGCGCACAAAGAAGTCTTCGGTGAGAATGTCCGCAGCTTCCTTTGCCGAGCGATTGTGCAGGAACGTCTGAGCCATAAACTCACCCGTCGCGGCCATTAAGCCGTTGGAGCAGATCATGCGGAACATGCCGAACAAGAACGCCACGCGGCTAGTGCCGTTGTGGGAGTTGACGAACGAGATCTGCGGGATGACCGAACCGAGGTCCGGGCGTTGTGCGCCGTGATCCTTGTGACGCAGCGTCACGAAGTGCTTCACGTGCTCGGGCGTAGACTTGCGCGTGTTCACCTGACGGGCGTTCACGACAAGCCAACCACGGGCATCGAGGGCGTCCAAGTATTCCTTGGTGCTCACGAACTTGTAACGCTCGCTCCGCGATTCGTGCGGGGCGGTGGCAAAGAGGGAGGGGACGGAGGATTGGAGATCGGAGAAGTTGCTCATGGGGTAGATTCTAGCAAGTTGTCGGATGGATTCTAGCGGTAAGTGCAGAAAACTTTTGGCACGAAGTTTGGGTGCGCAGATGACGTAAACACTTGGGAAATAAGAACTTAGCCGCTTCGCGGCGGCCACGTTGTAACTTTTACAACGGGCTCAATCGTCCTCGAAGCAGTCGCTGAACATCTCGTCCCACTCCTCAGGCGTAATGCCCGACATGAGGAACTCACGGTCAGCAGGCGAGAGCATAGGGAAAGCATTCTGGATCAGTTCGCCACGCTTCCAGGCTTGCATTGCCAGGGCGTAGGCTTCGACCGACATCGGAATCTCCCTAGTGTGCTGCTTACCAGAGATCGAAGAGGTGCGAACGATTGCGATGGTGCTCATGGGATTGGATTCTAGCAAGGTTTGAATCGGATGCAAGCTCAGAGTTGAGCTTCGCGCTCTTCCTGGCTCTTGTCCATCAGCCAGTCGAGAATGACGCGGATGCAGTATACTTCGTTGATCACGATGCTATCGTTCTGCGCCTGCTTACGGATCCACGCCTCAACGTCGGGGAGGTCGATCTTGCGCAGGAAGGCTTCAACGATCAGCGAGTCGATTTCGTTCGTGTTCATGCTGTAGATTCTAGGAACTTGTGCGCTAGATTCAAGCGGGAATCTAGGAAAACTTGTCGATGACGTAAACCCTTGTAGAATAAGAAGTTAGCCGCTTCGCGGCTGCCCGCCGGGCATAAGTCCTTATATTTCAAGGACTTACGGCTGCATGGCCTCGTATGCCTGACGCGAGCCAACTCGCTTGCCGTCAATGCCCTTGCTAATCTGACGGCGGATATTGCGATATGCCGTCAGCAGTTCATTGGCGATTTGCATTTCATTGCGCGCATAGTAATATTTAAATGCGACGCAAAGGTCCAATGAGATATTGTGAAGGTAAGTGTCCATTGGGATTGATGGCTTCATTGCAGGATGTCCTTGTAGAGTATGAAGTTAGCGATGATTAGGATGATTAGAAGAGCGGGGAACCATATCCGCTCAAGCTGTAGCGGCTTTCGCATTGCGTCGGGCCTTATTGAGTTTGTCGTGGTCTTGAAATGAGATTGTGCGACTGACTGACCAGCAAAGGCCACACGAAAGGCAGCTATCGGTTGCGCCCGTTTGCTCTGGGCACGCGATAGCATTGGAGACTGTGCCTTCCTCGCTTGCATAGATAAGCTCGGGGCTTTGGCGGTCGTGGGCTTCATTGCGAGATTGACGAATCCAAAAGCGGTCGCCATACATGACGCGGACACGGTGCAGCATTGTCCAGATGGGATCGAAGCCGTGTCGAGCAGTATACCCGAAAACGTGCAGGTTGCTATGCTGTGCCAGCATTGCGAACCATAGGCCGACATATTGGACCGAGTAGAAGTCCCCCAAGATATGAAGGCGAATCACGAAGCCGTAGGGATAGAAGCGGGCGAGGGTGGCGATCTCCTGCTCTAGCTTTGCTTCGAACTCGGGGCTAGGTTGCCAACGATGAGCGAAGGCCATGCCGTTGCCGTAGCATTCTTCCCACCGCAGGCAATCGGGTGGGCAAGTGCTGCGCTCGGGAAGCGTGAGCGTGAAGAGAGGCATTCCACGCCATGCGCCCTTATGAATGATGCTGTGGCCCTTGCCTAGCTTTGCATTGTCCGCCGCAGGCTTCAGCAATACGCTGTTGGGCGTAACTTGGCGGATCGCGCCGAGGTGAATGGTGCGGGCTTCGGTCAGAGCGGGATGCGAAGGCTTGAGCTTCATGTGGTAGATTCTAGGAAGTGGCGCGCTAGATTCAAGCCGAAAAGCAAGAAAACTTTTGGCACGAAGTTTGGGTGCGCAGATGACGTAAACCCTTGCAAAATAAGAAGTTAGCCGCTGCGCGGCAGCGCGGTTGTAGATTTTACAACCGCTCAGGCATTAGCCCACACCCAGGCACTAGGGCCAGCCATCACAAGCTGCACCACATTCGCTCGGGCGATAGGGTAGCCGTGATGATCGACCCATGTATCGTTTTGGTAAGGGTTAAAGAAAATCCCATGCTGTTTGCAAGAAAGTTCTTGCTGATTCTCGGGCGAGAAGGTAGTGCCCTCGATCCAAGCGACTACTGCCTTGCGACGCCTCGACCGAATGCGCGAGATACCGGAGAGGCTGGCATGCATCGTGCAATCCTTCAGGCTAATCTCCTGAACGTGCCCGATTACCTTGCGCGTGGCCTTATCACGCACCGAGAAGCAGTTCTTCCGAATGTTCCGATAGACTTGGACGCGAATGTCGTTGTTCATGTTAGTTCATCCCTACTTCGTAGCCACGCGAATCGTAGCAGCCAGTTTCAAGCTCGATGTCCAACTTGAGCCCAATCGAATCTGCCATAGCATGAGCGTCGATTAAGAACAGCACAACCTGAGCCATGGTTTCGAAGTATTGGTAGGTCGTAGCGTTTTGCGACTTGATCTTCAGTCGGTAGCTCGTCGGGTTCATGGTGTAGATTCTAGCAACTTATCGGACGGGTTCAAGCGTGAATCTAGGAAAACTTTTAGATGACGTAAACCCTTGTAGAATAAGAACTTAGCCGCTGCGCGGCAGCGGCATTGTAAGTTTTACACCTTACAAGCCTTTTCGTAGCAATGTTTACAAAGGCTGGCGAACCTCTGCCCATACGCTCCGCAACACTTGCAGCTACCCTCTGAGATCTTGGGCAAGTATCCAGCGAGCGCAGATTGGCCCACCCAATACTTCTTGGCGTATTCCTTTGGGGTCACTTGTCATTCTCCTTGAACTTTTCAGCAATACGCTTGAAAGTTCCCTGCAAGATCGCTTCGGCATTGTCCAGGGATTTACGGGCAAACTCCAACTCTGCTTCGATCTCGTCAAACTCACGGGAAAGGACCCCGAACAACTCCATGGCGGTCATCTTCGCCGTGCTAATGTTATCGAAGATCGAGAAGAAATCCTTGCTGTAAAGGATCTTACGCTCAAAGAACAAACGAGTAACGTATTGAAAGCTTTGCATGGTTTGGATTCTAGCTAGTTCTCACTTGGATGCAAGAGCCTTTTCGACCTTGCGCCAGTATTTTACAGTCGCACTCTTGGTGTGCCCACGCGGACCGCCATTGTGGATTCGGGCGAGCTTCTCGTAGTCCTTGTTCTTGAGAGCTTGCTTCCCGTATCGGTGCAGGTAGGCCATAACAATGCGCTCGGCATATGCCTTGCCCTTGCAGTCTGCATACTCGCCCCCGATGGCTGGGGCATGGGCCACTGCGTCCGTGTGGTAGATCTCCCAAATCTGCATACGCCCAATGGCCTTACCCCCATCCCCCACCGCATCGTCCTTGCCCCCGCTCTCCACCTGGGCCAGGGCATCGAGGAACGCCCTATGCTCAACCCTCAGCGCATCGAGATCGGCCACCGTGAGGGCTTGGGCCATGGTGAAGGGGGCGAGGAGGAGGAGGGCGAGCATCGTGCGGATCATGGGGTGCATTCTAGCATGGCGCAATGGCATGTGCAAACATATTCCCACCGGAAAAAAACGCGTCGTAGGGTCCCATGTTGGCATGGGCTTCGCCCCATATACGAAGGACCTATCTTATAATATCTAATAAAAAGTTAATAAACTTAAAGGGTCCCATCCAGCCTTAAAAGAACCCGTTTAAAAAATCTAAAAAAATTGCAACCTAACTGTAATCCTTAACTTTCTTACAAACCTAATCGATCTTCTATTTTCTTTTTAAGTCTATCTCTAATTTTATTAGCTTTTTCTGTATCTAAAACAAGGTAAGATACAACGGAATAATATTTTCTACCTCTATCTTCCTCATCAAGATCTTTATCAAATAACTGATTTTTTAGTATACAAATGTCTTGAGCATCTTTCTTATACTCAAACAGAAAAGATGGTCCGTCTCCAATCATTTCTACTGCATATATTACTTTTATCATTTGTAGATAGCAAGTCTAGACATAAGAATTGTTAAAGCAAGCTGTTTGCCACTCTTATAACCTTCTGCAAACTGTTCTCCTCTTGGAGGATTTCCAAGTTCTGGCATCTCTCCAGTTCTTTCAATTTCCAGTTGTCTAATTAAATATTCAAGTTCTTCTCTAATAGAGTTTTTGAGATGAAAATGCTCAAGAATTGGATCTTCCATGATGTTTGTAAGTTTTACACTTTTAAATGAACTTATTTGATGTCACTAAAATACTTAACTGCGATGTAAGTTCCGATGTAGGATCCGAGGATAATTGGAACTAGGTAAAGGTAGTTCCCAAGGTATGCGATGGTTGAGAAGCTACCAATCAGATAGAGTGCGACCGCTGCGTTGGAAGCCATGAATGCTTTCTTCTTGCTTACAAATATGTAATATATTGCATAAATGAAATCATATGCAATAAATCCAAAGAAGAGGAGTATTGCAATCTCCCAGTGGAACTCACCGTTATTTAAATTCATGGTATAGTCTCATCCAAGTGCTTAGTTAAGGCTTTAAAAGCTTCTTCTTGGAGTGGGCGCATGAACTCAGTTAGCTCAGACAATATGTCAAAGCTGTAAGATGAGCCTGATCTTAGATCGTCTTCGAAGATCCAATCCCAAGTGTCGCAGTATATGCTTCCAAAACGCTTGTTGTTTGGCACGAAGTATACGGCATAGAATGCACCTAAGCCTGATCCAAACTCTACCTCAAATCTTAGTAACTTGTTCATTATCAGACTCCTGATGAGTTCTTAGCTGAGAATACGAAGTCGTTATGTTCGTCTGACCAAGCTAACTCTACAAGGCCCTTCTTAACTAATTCGTTAAGGTTTTCACCAACCAGGAAGTCGCTAAACTTCTCGATTAAGTTAACGCTCATGTTGTAGGTTCCATCTGGGTTAGGCTTCTGGAACTTCTGCCACATCTCGATCAGGTAGTCTACTTCACAAGCCTGAAAGAAGTCCGAGACACCCCGCATGCGATCCATGATAACTTCGAAGTTATCGGTCGTGAAGGAGTATTCTAGGTTATCTTCGAAATCGTTGTCAGAGTATTCGTTAAAGTTATCGCTCATAGTTAGTTTGGGTAAAGGCTGTCAAATCCTTATGCAGATAATAGACTGACTCCCGCAACAAATCAAGCTCTTCTTGCATCTGCCACATCTTTTTGTGAGCCTTGATTAAGTTTTCAGCGGTGACGGCAACCCGATTACCTTCGATCTCAACGTATTCTTTAACTTTAGTCATACCGTAAACTTATTAAATTGTGATTTAAAGTTAGCTACGTGCTTTTCCATCTCAAACTTAAGTCGTGCGATGGTGTCCTCTAAACGATCCACTTCTTCCTCCATCCTCATGGTGATGCGATAGACTCGGAAGTAATCGTAAGCCAAAAGAAAAAATAAAGTTACTAACGCTGAAATGATGATTTCTAACATATATATTTGTAGGAGGATTACTTATGTTAATTAAACTACAGTTCGGTTTGCGTCCTGTCACTCACTGCTCGTCAGGGTGTTGACTACTTTCCAACCATTTTATCGTAAAGTAGCAGGTGGAGTATCCAAGCGGATGCGCTGCCTGCAAACCCGTCAGCGAACAAGCTGGCAAGGCTCGTAGGTTGCATGGTGTAATAGTGGATCAAGCCAAGCCCTGCAAGAGAAAAACTGACTCCGAGCCAAAATCCTACACAAAGTGGGCAGGATAGTAACTTTTCAAGGAACTTCGACTTGGAAGAAATCCAGGTCCGAGGTCTGGCTAGCAAAGCTGAGTAAACTATACCGTTAGCTCCGCCGTAGCAAGCTAAGATAAAAGTTAATAAAAATCCTAAGTCCATCATGAGCACCTCGTAGGTAATCTAAACAATTTTCTAAACTCCTTGCGGTTTTCATCCCAGGTAGGACGCATCAAACCATCGGAGTAGTGAGTTAGTATTATAGGCACGGTCTTGTTGGTAAATCCCTTTTCGTAGGCAGTCATCGTGTAGAAAATGTCGTAGAAGTCCCATCCGTTCGGGAACTCTTTGGGCTTACCTAGACCACCAATCTTATCTATGGTTCTCTTCTTAGCTGCTAGGAACAAGCCATCCAAGACTACGACGTTACCTTGATGCCCGAAGTAGTTAGGATTTAAACGGTTAACGTCAGAACCCTGGAACACGAAGCCACGATGGAAGCCTTGTTGACGAAGGTGAGGATCCCACCACATCGCATTTGTTCCCAGGAGTGTAGTTCCTACTGGGCCAACGAACCCTACACTGTCCGAAGCTAAACTATCGGTTAAGGTTTTAACAAACTGATCTCTGTCGCTAAAGATTTGAATGTCATCATGGCATAAAATGATTATGTCATCATCTTGAGCATTTAAAGACTTAAGTGTTTCAGCATAACCTTGAAACACTCCTTCTTGATCATAAGCTACTCTACATTCTATATTACTATCTTTAAAATACTTAAGTAGATTATTAAAGTTAATAGGTTGCTTATCTTTACGACTACATATAATAGAATATATCATATAGATGGATAATAGATGACCGAAGATAAAATTAAGAAAAAACTCGAAAAAGAGTTCAGAAAGTGCAAGGAAGATCCAGTTTACTTCATTTCTAACTTTATTAAGGTAGTTCACCCTATCTTTGGTTTGGTTAACTTTGATCTGTATCCTTTCCAACAAAAGTTAATACAAGAGTTTAAAACTAACAGATTCTCGATCCTTAGAAAGTTTAGACAGGCTGGCTGCACTACTCTAGTCGCTGCTTACGCACTTTGGAAGTGTATTTTTAATTCTCACTACAAAGTTGTAATTCTTTCAAAAGATGATGATGCATCAATGGAAGTGCTTTCTAGGATGAAGACTGCCTATGATGAGCTACCAGACTGGTTGAAGCCACCATTACTTAAAGATTCAGCACACGCACTTAAGTTTAACAATGGGTCTGAAATTAGGTCTAAGTCTTCATCCAAACAATCAGGACGTTCCGTTGCAGGTTCGTTACTGATTTTGGACGAAGCTGCGTTCATTGAAAATATAGATACGATTTGGGCTGCTGCATTCCCAATTATTTCAACAGGTGGTTCAGTTATTGCACTGTCTACCGTTAATGGTATTGGTAATTGGTTCCACAGACAATATAACGAAGCTAGGGCTGGAGAGAACTCTTTTAAAGCAATCGACATCAACTGGAAAGACCATCCTCAATATCACCGTCATCCAGGCTATGAACCGATGTATGAGAAGCTACTTAAGCAAGATCCTCCAATTGATATTGATAAGTGGGAGCAAACTACCAGAGGAGCTATCAGTTATAAAGAATGGCTTCAGGAATATGAAGCTGAGTTCTTGGGAACTGGTGACACCTTTGTTGACGGAGAAATATTAAAGCAATTAAAGCAACAGGTTAACCAAGAATATGGGACTAAATATAATAACCGTATGCGGGTTTGGGGTGATATTCATCCTCACCATGATTATGTTGTGGGTGTGGACACTTCTATCGGACGAGGATTAGACTCATCAGTCGCCCAAGTAATAGATTTGTATACAGGCGAGCAGGTAGCTGAGTTTAAATCTAATAAGACACCAATTAATGAGTTCGCTACCATCTTAGCTCAGATCGGTAGGGAGTATAACACTGCGTATATTATCCCAGAGCGAAACTTAATTGGGCACAACTTAATTTATCAACTGAAGGAAGTTGAGCAGTATGATAACTTGTTTTTAGACGAAAAGCATGAGATTGGTGTCCAGATGGCTGACGCTAACCGCAGGCAAATGCTGGTTGCGGTGGATGAGGCAATAAGATTAAATAAAATTAAACTGAACTCTGAGCGCACAGTTGATGAACTTTTAACTTTTATTATCGACGAGGTGGGTAGATATAAGGCAGACACTAATTGCCATGACGATTTAATTATGGGTTTAGCGTTGGCAGTTTTTGGATTTAATGAGATAAGAGCTAATACGCCTATGATACAACATAGGCCAAATGACGATAATAAATTTATTACGCCATTCTCTAAGGCTAAATATATGATAAGAACCCCCGGTGGATTAATAGAAGAAGAAGATCTTAAATGGCTACTAAGTTAAACGAAGGTTACACACAATTCAACCCAAGCAGAGGCAGCATATCAAGCTGGTTCGGATCTTGGTATTACCCAGTCGGCAGAACAGGTAAGTTCTTTGCCAAGTTTCTTAGTGGTAGAAACGAGCCATTAGTTCCTCAAGATGGCACTGTTCAGCAGCAGATAGTCCCACCCGAGCCACACCCATTAGCTGGTGATACTTTATTAAGAAACACTCCGCTAGGATCCATAAGTCCATTTAAGACTACACAAATGGTTCCTGTTAACGAGGAGGAACTAGAACGTAAGCGTAGATATCAAGAGTTTGAGGATATGGATGACTACCCTGAAATAGGGGCAGCTTTTGATATTTATGCAGATGATTCAACTCAAACTAACTTAGATGACACCCACTGGCAGGTTGAATCCGATGATCCATTGATAAAAGATGAAGTTGAGACTTTATTTAAAGACATCAACCTTGAAAATTTTATCTGGGATATAGCCAGAAACACTGTTAAATACGGTGATTGTTTTATTGAGTTAGTTGTTGATATTGACGAGATTAAGAAGGGCATCCAGAAGATAAAAGTCCTTGATCCTAATTATCTTTATCGTATAGAAAATCAACACGGTATTCTAACAGACTTCTTACAGGAAATACCACTACAAACAGATAACACTATGTTTGGTAAGGTTGGATCTACTACTGGGCAAAAATTAATAGTCCCATTAGATAAGAATCAGATCGTTCACTTCAGAATGTTTAGCTCTGATCCAACTTATTACCCATATGGAAAGAGCATTGCGGCTGCTGCAAGATCCATCTATAAATCACTTAAGATGATGGAAGACGCGATGTTAATTTATCGCCTCTCACGCGCACCCGAGAGAAGAATATTCTATGTTGACGTAGGTAACTTGCCAGCTTCAAAGGCGGAGATGTATCTTGAAGCTCAGAAGTCTAAGTTTAAGAAAGAGAAGTATTTTAACAGGACAACCGGAGAGATTGACGCTAGATTTAATCCATTAGCGCAAGATGAAGACTTCTTCGTAGCTGTAAATGGTAAGGGGAGCGGAACTAAGATTGATACACTTAAGGGTGCTGAGAATCTTGGTGAAGTAGATGACGTTAAATACTTTAGAGATAAGTTGCTAGCCACACTTAAGATTCCAAAGGACTACATTGTAGAGAAGGATCAAAGCCCAGAAAGAAAGGCTAACCTTAGCCAGTTAGATGTTAAGTTTGCAAGAGTTATCCTTAGAGTCCAGCAGTGTGTTCAGATTGGTTTAGAGACAATAGCTAAGAGACATCTTTTAGTTCGTGGTTTCCCAGCCTTTGCTGTATCCAAACTTAAAATTAAGTTGCCCGAGCCTTCAGATATGTCGGCTAAGAGACAGCTTGATATTGATGAGCAAAAAGCTAGAGTTGTCCAAGCGGTGAAGGGTTTGAATATATTCCCACTAGAATACCTTTATAAGAATTATTATCAGCTTAACGACGATGAAATTAAGGATATTAAGGACAAACTTGAGGAGCAATCACAAGACCCAATCATGGGTGCTGTAGCGGCTGGAATGCCCCCAGGACAGCCTATGATGCCGGGGGCTCCAGGTGGCGCACCAGGAATGGGAGCCCCTCCAGGCGCAGGCCCAGGGCCCATGGAAGCAGGCGGACAGGAGGGAGCAGAAAACACCCCTCCCACAGCTATGGAAGAAGTAGATTATTCCGAACTTAAGAAATTAATGCTTTCGGAGGGACTGAGCGAAGAGGCAATTAAAATTGTTGAAGAAATGTCTCTAGATAGCAAATTAAATAAAATTTAAGTATTAAAAATACCTAAATAGTTTTGATAAGGTTATATTCATGTTAACTAACATTTTCGAGTCGCGTAACAAAACTTTCCTAAACCTAGTAAAACTGGGTGATTATCTCGGTAGATCACTGAGAGAGAGCGTAGAACTATTCTCAGTTGATGGGGATACGGTAATTTATCTCACGGAGTCAAAATACGTTATCCGTGGAAATTATAAGTCTGCCCCACTATCCTTAACTGAAATTGAAGTAGATTACGCTTCAATATTTGAGGATAAGAATATTTATAACAAGTTAGTTGATAAGAAGATATCAAGCTTATTGGCAGATTTGTTGGAGAATGATTTATCAGATGCCAAGAGCAGCTTCGATGGCGTCCTGGGTTTGTGGGAAAGCAAGCTACAGTTTGAGAAGGTTAATAGAAGATTAACTGACAAGGCTCAGAGGTTTGATGAGTCATTCGACATACTCTCAACTCCTCAATTTGGTAGACTAGAGGAAATGAAGGGTGAATTAGTTAAAGCCCTGAAGGAAAACAAAAACCTTGCCTTGTCTCCAGAGATTAGAAGCACGGTAAGACTAGCTTCGGTAATTTCAAAGTCATTTGATCTACCAAGAATTACAATCGAGCAATTAGCAGAGGATAGACAATATTCAATCCCTTCAACGCTAAACAGCACCCTCTACGATCATCTCTGCAAGCAAGAGATTATTGCTAAGGAACTGTTAGAGAGCAAGCAGAGCCTCGATACAATTTGGATTACAAACGAAAAGATTCA
>Ga0114981_10001076_pt1 | contig 17948 bp, 21 predicted proteins | sample S_140806_MF_Meta_FD_87028 | JGI IMG/M metagenome (GOLD analysis project Ga0114981, IMG submission 87028) | Freshwater microbial communities from Lake Simoncouche, Canada to study carbon cycling - S_140806_MF_MetaG | ecosystem: Environmental > Aquatic > Freshwater > Lake | place: Lake...
AAAAGCCCTTTTTTAATGTCTGATATAAAATTAAAAATGCCCCCAAAGGAGGCATTTAAAGCGTGTAGCGAGAACGAGAGTTGAACTCGTGACCTCAGGGTTATGAATCCTGTGCTCTAACCAACTGAGCTACCTCGCCAAGAGTGTGCAAAGGTAAAACAAATTTTTAATTTTTAAAACTTAGCAATAAGTTTTTTAAGTCTGCACCCATTGTTACGGTTTTTCGGGCAGTATAGTCAAAGCAAACCATGCCTGTTTTTACATGTGCTATATCTATTGCTGTTTCCTGATCTTGTTTTATAATCCGATACAATAAACTAAAGGAGCGTTCGCTTAGCTCATCAATAAATACGTGTATCTGCAAGGCATCGCCATAAAAAGCCTCGTTTTTAAAGGCAATTTGCGCATCGGCCATAATCAAACTCGTGCCTCCTGCCGCTAATTCACTCATGCCGTGGGCAGCCAAAAAGTGCATTCTAGCCTCGTGGGCATAGCGCAAGATGGTATCATTGCCTACATGCTTACCATAATTCAAATCTGTAATTCGTACGAATAAGGGGTAAATAATGCAGGGTTTTTCATTGGGAAACTTTAATTTTACACGCATATTCAAATTTTTTATGAAGATAATCTGTATTGGTAGAAATTATGCCGAACATGCAAAAGAATTAAATAATGCGGTATCGGCTACGCCTGTGGTATTTATGAAACCTAAATCATCTTTACTGCAAGGTGCTACTTTCTATTATCCAGAATTTACTAAAGATTTGCATTACGAATGCGAATTGGTATTGAAAATATGTAAAAATGGCAAACATATAAAAGAGAAATTTGCCAAAAATTACTACCAACAAATTACGGTAGGTATAGATTTTACAGCTCGTGATTTGCAACTACAGCAAAAAGAAAAAGGGCTCCCTTGGGAGATTGCTAAAGCCTTTGATGGATCGGCTATTGTAGGCAATTTCATTCCCCTACCCGAGCAGGACAAACCCATACATTTCTCCTTACTCAAAAACGGCGAACAAGTACAAGTGGGTGATAGCAAGGATATGCTGTTTTCTTTTGATACGCTTATTGCGTATGTTTCTCAATACTTTACGCTCCATACTGGTGATTTACTATTTACGGGCACGCCTGCTGGTGTAGGCCCTGTGGCTATTGGCGATCAGCTTCAAGGATTGATAGCCGATCAACCCTTATTTGATATCCAAATTAAGTGATACGCTATTTTCCCAATAACGATTGGTTAGCTCTTTTGAAAGACGAATTTTCAAAAGACTATCTTATTGACTTGAATACATACTTAAACAAGCACCCATTCTTTCCTGCAAAAGAAGCATTGTTTAAAGCATTTGAGTTGTGTACTTTTTCCAATTGCAAAGTGGTGATTTTGGGGCAAGATCCTTATCATGATGTAGCCCAGGCACAAGGATTAGCTTTTTCGGTTCCCCATTTGTTTAAATTACCTCCATCGCTACAGAATATTTTTAAAGAATTGGAACTCGAATACGGTCAAAAAAGAACCGAGGGCGATTTAAGTAATTGGGCGCAACAAGGCGTACTTTTATTAAATGCCCATCTTTCTGTTGCCCCACATCAAGCGCTCTCTCATAAAGATTTGGGTTGGGAACATTTTACCGATAAGGTTATCCAAGACCTATCGGATAAGAAAGAGCAACTTGTATTTCTATTATGGGGCAATTCGGCTCAAGCAAAATTAAGGCTCATCGATCACCATAAACATCTCGTAATAAAAACGCCACACCCCTCACCACTATCGGCCTACCGTGGATTTTTGGGAAGCAATCAATTTAAATTGACTAATTTACATCTTGTCAAAAATCAATATGCTGCAATAGATTGGTTTAAATAACGATTAACTTATGAAACGAATTTTAGGTCATATCTATTTTGTATATGCATTAAGTGTATTTGCGCTTACATTGTGCATTGTCTTTTTCATTACACTACTTTTTTATTGGGTAAGTGAGCCTAAGCGATCCTTAATTCTTCATCCTGTATTTAAAACCTGGATGCAGGTATATATGCCGCTTGTTTTTTGTCGCGTTGTCGTAAGAGGAAAACAACACTTTCGTAAAAATGAAAATTATGTAATTATCTGTAATCATAATTCCCTTGCCGATCCGCCAATTTCTACTCCTTTTATACCCTTTGCCAATAAAACGCTGGCTAAAATTGAATTATCTAAAATTCCGATTTTTGGATTGGTTTACAAATCGGGATCTATATTGGTCGATCGAAAAAATGAGAAATCTAGAAAGGATAGTGTTCTACAAATGCAGCGCGTTTTGGATATGGGCTTGAATTTGTGTTTATATCCCGAAGGAACAAGAAATAAAAAAGGTATAGGCATTCAACCCTTCTTTAATGGTGCGTTTATAACAGCTATTAAAGCCAAAAAGAATATTGTGCCTGCATTAATTTTTAATTCAGGGGCTTTGTTCCCGGGCAAACCTGTATTTTGGGCTTGGCCACAAAAGCTATCAATCGATTTTCTTGAACCGCTTTCTATTAGCGAATTTTCTATCGATGCAGTTAATGAATTAAAGGACAAGGCTTATGCTATTATGAGTACTTATTATACTGCACATGAACAGGAAAGAAAATAAGACCTTTATCGTTATAGGAGCTGGCAATATGGCAAGCTACTTGCTTAGTCATCAGCCTCCAGTATTTACTTGTATGGGTATCTATAGCAGAACAGCAGCTAAGGCTGCATTGCTAAGTCAGCAATTTGGAGTTCCTCATCTAAATTCTCTAAGCGATATTGCTGCTACTCCGTTAGATTATATCTTTTTGGCAGTAAGCGATACGGCAATTCCATCTTTACTACATTCGATAGCTACTACTGCTTTATTTATTAGTTTCTCGGGCATGCTTGATGAGCATCAATTAGCTATTGCATCTAATAAAGCTATTGCTACCCTTTGGCCTTTGTATTCTATAAATACTACTGTTAAGCATTCTACTCCCATTCCGTTTATCATTAATAATGAAACGACCCAGCATAGTGCCGAGTTGCGCTTCTTAGCAAGCCAATACAGCACTACTATCATTGAGCTCAGCTACGAACAGCGTAAAGCTGCTCATTTGGCGGCTGTGGTGCTCAATAACTTTGTGAATCATTTGTATGCTGTAACGCAGGCTTTTTGTGAAGAGCACCAAATTGATCCTTTAATTTTAAACCCATTAGTGCAGCAAACAGCTGCGCAATATACAGCATTAAATGCCCAAAACACCCAAACGGGTCCAGCAATACGAGGCGATCAAGACAGCATACAAAAGCATCTCGAAATTCTTCAAAATAGCCATTTGGAAAGTATCTATACCCTATTGACTGAATCTATTAAAAAATCTTGCTAAGTTTTTAGCATAAGAGTATTTTAAAAACTACTTTTGTAAGCAATAATACCAATCTATGTATCAGATAAATTTTAATTTTGAACAAGCTGGGATCAGTCCTGTTCAATTAAATAATGTAGCGCCCGGACAAAGCATTTTAGAAGTAGCACTAGAAAACAATATTGAATTACATCATAATTGTGGAATGGTTTGTGGCTGCAGCACCTGTCACTTGTATGTAAACAGTGGCGATCAATTTTTGGAAGAGATTAGCGACCGAGAAGAAGATTTTATAGATCGTGCAAGAAATCCTAAAATTAACTCTCGCCTTGGTTGTCAATGTATTTTATTAGAACAACATGAAGGGGTAATTAATGTAACCATACCTGATCAATCTATTATTCACGGAGAATAAACTTATTATGAGCCAATTTGAATTACCCATTTATTGGAACGACTACGAAGATATTGCCATTAAGTTATACGAACGTTTTGGCGATGATTTTACGGAAGCTAAAATATACCGATTACGATTTACAGAACTCATTGAATGGGTTTTAGAAATACCTGAGTTTAAAGGCAAACGCGAAGAGTGTAATGAAGGTCATTTAGAGATGATACAAAGCACTTGGGTGTATGAATGGCGCGACAATCAAAATTAAATGAATACAAGAGCACTTTTTGAACCTATTAAGGTATTTGTTTTTGATGTGGATGGCGTTTTAACAAACGGCACATTATTGGTTACCGAAGAAGGTCATTTGTTGAGAACCATGAATATCAAAGATGGTTATGCCTTGCAATTAGCAATTAAAAAGGGTTATCAGATTTGGATCATATCTGGTGGCACTTCCAATGCTGTGGTAAAACGCCTTAGCAAATTAGGCTTAGAAGAGGTGCATATTGCGGTAAAAGATAAAGCCCAATTATTACAAACATTATTAACTAAATATGGCATAGCACCATCGGCGCTGTTGTACATGGGCGATGATATGCCCGATAGAGCAGTTATGCAGCTATGCGGATTAAAAACTTGTCCAGCAGATGCTATCAATGAAATAAAAGCGGTAGCCGATTATATTTCACCCATTAAAGGTGGCGAAGGCTGTGTGCGAGAAGTCATTGAATTTGTTTTGAAACTCAATAACCATTGGGAATAAAAAAAAGCTTGAAGCGTTACTTCAAGCTTTTTTTAGGGGTTCTTTTTTTATCCTTTTCTAAGGTATTTGGTAAGAATGACAATGGTTTGTCCTTCTATTTTTCCCTCTATTTGTTCGATATTATCTTTTACTAATCGGATATGTTTCACTACGGTACCTAAGCGGGCATTGAGCGTACTACCCTTCACATCTAATGATTTAGTAAGCACTACCGTATCACCATCTTCTAAAATAGCTCCATTACAATCTCTATGCAAATCTACTTCGCTTGAGTTTTCATGATCGCCACTCGCTTTAGCCCAAGCCATGGTTTCGTCATCAAAGTACATCATATCAATAGCTTCTGCAGCCCATGATTCATTTCTCAATCTATTGAGCATTCTCCATGCTACCACCTGAACGGCAGGCACTTCCGACCACATACTTTCATTTAGACAATTCCAATGCTGAGCATCTAAATCTTCTTTTTTATCCAGTTGTTTTTTGCATTTTTCGCATATATAAAGGCTGTCTTCTGCTCTTCCGGTGCTGTGCGGTGGAATTTCATAAATGCTAAGTCCTTGTGTGACTTTGCAAAGTTCGCATTGTTGTTGGCTTCTGTCTTGTAGTACTTTTTCTGTGCTCATTTATTTTTTTAAGTTAAATTGAAAATTAGAATTTTTCGTAAATAGCTCTCAATCGTTTGCGATCCATTTTAGTTTGCCAATCTTTTCCAAGGGCATTCTCCCAAAGTGGAGCCATACCTAAAGAAACATCAATCATGGTATCAAATTGTTCATCCGTTAGTCCCTTGCAAATACCTGTTGGAATATCAATATTGTTTTTAATAACCATTTGTTTAAATTCTGCCACGCCTGCTGGATAAAACTCTTCTAAATGATTAAAAACAATACAATTACCAATGCCATGTTTGGTGCCTAGTAAATAACTTAAACCATAGCTAATAGCATGGGCAACACCCACTTGAGAATATGCAATACTCATGCCACCTGCATAAGAGGCCATCATTAATTTTTCATCCGATTCGTCGTCCCATTTATCTTTATGCAAATAAATCTCTTGACAAAGTGCTAATGCCTTCTCTCCGAAAGATCTGCTAAATTCATTGATATAGGTACCTTCTAAAGATTCAATACAATGGATATAACAATCCATACCCGTATAAAAATTCTGATTTCTAGGAACACTTTTAATGAGTGCTGGATCTAAAACGATTTGATCAAATGGGGTAAAATCTGAGTTCATACCTAATTTTCTGGTAGGACCCGTTAATACGCAAGTTCTAGAAACCTCAGCGCCTGTTCCTGAAATAGTTGGTATACCTACTTTATATACAGCTTTGTTTTTTACTAAATCCCAACCTTGATATTCGTGAGCTAAGCCAGGATTGGTCATCATTATAGCTACCGCCGCAGCTAAATCTAAAACCGATCCACCACCAATACCAATAATACCCGATACCGTTCCATAATTGCTTTTAAGTTTAGCTGCAATCGCATCTACGGTAGTTGTTTTGGGTTCGTAACTTACATCGGCAAATAATAGATGATCATGTGCCTGCTTTGGAATACTTGCAATAAAAGCTGCATTATTTTCAAAGTAATGATCTACGATAAATACCATAGGTGCATTACCGATTCTTCTTGTTGCTAGAATTGCATCGAGTTGACTAAAACATCCTCTTCCGTAAACAACATAGTCTACCATTTTAAGGTTCTTAAACTGCATATCTTTTATTTTAAATTGTGTTTGTTCATAAATTCAATAGCTCTAACGATATCTTGAGGGGTATCGATTTCTATGCCCATATAATTAGTAATCGCCATAGCGATACGCATATCATTTTCTAAAAAGCGAAGACATTCTATTTTTTCAATTTTCTCGAGAGGGCTCATCTCCCATTGAGTGAATTGCGCTAGTGCTTCTTTCTTAAAGCCATATACGCCTATGTGCTCATAATAATGAACGGGAGCCAGTGTGTCTCTAATATAAGGAATGGGATTGCGAGAAAAAAGTAATGCATTGTTAGAAAGTGACAAAGCCACTTTTACAAAATTTGGATCTTGAATATCCTCGTTGCGTTTTAATTCTTGTACCAATGACCCAACTTGAGTAGATGGATTTTGAAAAAGAGCTAATAATTGTTCTAAAGGTTGTTTTTGCACAAAGGGTTCATCACCTTGGATATTGATAAAAATATCGGCATCTAAATGGAGTGCTACTTCAGCTATACGGTCGGTACCGCTTTCATAAGTGCCTTTACTTTTAATAGCTTTACCACCATGATTGATAATCTCGTTGATCAAATCATCGTGATCGGCAACTACTATAACATCATCAAATAAGCCCGAATGTAGAGCACTTTCATACGTTCTCAACAACACACTTTTCCCTAATATTGGGGTCAATAATTTTTTGGGAAATCGACTTGCATCCAATCGAGCTGGAATAAGGGCAATGGCTTTCATAGTAGTGTAAAGGTAAAAAAAATGCTTCTTTTACAAGAAGCATTCGATTATTATTATTTTTTGATACCCATGTTGCGCAAATGGCTTACATGTGCATGAATGGCCAATTTCATTTTTGGGTATTCAATATATTTTATATTAAATTCTTGGCAAGTTGCTTTTACGATATTGCTAATGACTGGGTAATGGATGTGTGAAATCTTAGGAAATAAATGGTGCTCGATTTGATAATTTAAACCGCCAAACAACCAAGTATAAATTTTGTTTTTAGTAGCAAAATTAGCTGTTGTTTGCAATTGATGAATAGCCCAATCTTCTTCGATTTTATTATCTGGTTGAACCGCTACTGGAAAATTGGCTTCTTCTACGGTATGTGCTAATTGGAATACGATACTCAATACATAACCGCTAATTAATCCACCCAACAAATAGCCTATAATCCAAGGCGTAAATCCTATACAATAAATTGGCAGAACAATAAATAATACCACATAGATTAATTTGAATCCCCAAAAAATGATGTGATCACTTACTTTTAATTTCTTTACAGGCATTGAACCAATCATGCCAGAGAAATATTTTTTATAGTCGGTAAAAAATACCCAGTATAAATACAATAAACTATATAGCATCCAATAATAACGATGTTGGTACTTATGCATTTCTTTGTATTCTTGCGTATCGCACATTCTTAAAAAAGGACGAGCATCAATATCGTCATCTACCCCATCAATATTGGTGAAGGTATGATGAATTAAATTGTGCTTGATATTCCACATATAGCTACTAGCTCCCAAAAAATTAAGCGTATAAGCAGCGGTAGTATTCAGCCAATTGAACTTACTAAAACTTCCATGGGCTCCGTCATGCATGATATTAAAGCCAATTGCAGCGGTAAGCAAACCAATTAAAACAGATTCTACTAAATGTATATACCAGATATTGGGATTGTAGAAAAAAACTACATGTACATACGTAGCAATAAATGCACTGACTAAAATGATAGCTTTAAGATACAACGCAAAATTACCTGTTTGAGCAATATTGTTTTGTACAAAATAGGCATTGATTCTTTTCTTTAATTCTTGCTGAAAAGATATATTATTTGAGGAAAATCTAGGAGGTGTCATTGATTTTTTTTGAGTTGTGTAAAGGTAAAGATTATTTTCTATTTAGCGCTAATTTCTTTGTATTTATAAGCTTCTATAAATAGTAAGATCCATGCAAGAATTAGCAATATGCCACCTATAGGGGTAATAATACCTATTCCACTCAAACCAATTATATTATAGGATTTAAGTACTATTAAAAGGTATATAGAGCCAGAGAAACATAGTATACCACTTACCAATAAGCCGAATATTCGTTTAATGCTTTTAGCAGATATCCATGTTTTAAATGAACAAAGTGCTAGTAATACTAAAGCATGATACATTTGATAGCGAACGGCTGTTTCTATAGTTTGTAATGCATCTGCAGGTAATATTTTTTTTAGTGCGTGTGCGGCAAATGCGCCAATAATTACGGCGCTTGATCCGAAAATACTTGATGCTATTAGTGATGGTTTATGCATGGTTGAATATGTTGAATGAGGTTTTCTAGGGTCAATTGCTCTTCATTTATTATGAGATTAGCTTGTTGGTATATAGGCAACCGTTTTATTAATAATTCTTCATAAAGCTGTTCAATTTCTAGTATGCTTTTATTTAAAAATTTTGGTCGATGTGTTTTTGCGTGAATTCGTTGAAGGATGGAAGTCTTACTTGGATTAATAAAAATAACTAATCCAAAACGTTTCATCCATACCATATTATCTTCATAAATGGGTGTGCCGCCTCCACAAGCAATTATTTGCAGCGGTGATTGAAAACATAGATTTTGTAATTCCTTTTGTTCAATTTTTCTAAATACCTCTTCTCCACTATCGGTAAAGAGTTCATTAATTGTTTTTCCATACGCATGCGTAATCTTAGCATCTAAATCTACATAAGGAATCTTGCAATAGGCGCTAAGTTGCTTAGCCCAATAACTCTTACCAGCACCAGGCATACCAATTAAAAAAACATGTTTAGCTAAGCTAGTTCTTTCTGAATGAGTTTCCATACCATTAATAAGGCAGCTTGTGCTGCTACTTCTTTGTTACGTTCTCTATCGTATAGCGATAGTATTTTTTGATGCATTTGATGTTGATTTGTTACAACCGATATAAAAATAGTACCTGTTGGGACATCTGCTTGTATAGGATCCTCGCTTAATTTACCACTAATTCCAATACCTATAGATGCACCTAATACTTCTTTAGCGGCATAAGCCATTTTAGTAGCAATGGTTTCACTATAGACGCCGTATGTATTGATATCTTCTGCATTTATTCCAAGAATACGTTCTTTAATCTCATTTTGATAGCATACCAAACTTCCTTTCAACAATTGAGAAGCACCTACATGTTGTGTCAATAGATGAGCAATATAACCACCCGTGCAACTTTCTGCTAGACCAATAGTTAGATGGTTATTGCTCAAAGATTCAGAAACAATTTTATCTAAATTTTTATCTTCTACTGCAACAATACTATCTTTAAGAAGGTAAATTAACGCTTCTTTTAAAGCTAGTATCTTTTGCTGCAAAGCAGCTTGATTAGTTGATTGACCGGTTAACCTTAGTTTTACAATACCAGGACTTGGTAAATAAGCCAATTTAATATCATTGGGTAAATTGTCTTCAAAATCAATAAGTTTTTCAGCTAAAAAACTTTCTCCTTGTCCAGCTGTAATAACTGTTTCATGAATGATAAAATGATCCGTAACAAGTTTTGTAAGTTTAGGCAGGACTTCATTGGTTACAATACCCATCATTTCAAAAGGCACACCAGGTAATGCAATGATGATGGAATGATCTTTCTCAAACCACATACCTGGAGCGGTTCCTAATTGATTGAACAAAACCTTGCAATTATCAGGTACATCTGCTTGTTTTAAATTGCGCTCTAATATAGGCCTATTTCGTTTTGTGAAAATAGCAGTCACATGCTCCTCTACTTCTTTATTTCTGATTAGGGAACCTTGAAAATAGTTGCATAATAAAGGCTTCGTAATATCATCTGCTGTTGGACCTAATCCACCAGTTATAAAAACAAATTGTGCTTTTGCGATGGCAGCATCTAATGCTTCCTGGATAGCATCTGATTCATCACCTACTGCAATTCGTTGAATAACAGCAATGCCAATTTTATTTAAGGCTTGTGCAATCCATGCAGAATTGGTATCGATGGTTTGACCAATAAGCAGTTCATCGCCAATCGTAATGAGTACAGCTTTATTTTTTTTATTTATCATTATTAAAAAAGGGCGCTAATTTGTTTATCAATATTGAAGGCATTGATACAGTATTTTTTAGTTGCGTGTCAAAAAAAACTAATTGTGTAGTGGAGCTATTCAATTATTTATTTTGTTCGTTAAATAATTCGCAATAGAAACTTATTTTATTATCTGCATCGAGCGCTAAAACAGATGTTTTAATGGTAATAAGATCATCGTATTTAGCAGGTCGTAAGTATTTAGCATGAAGTTCTACTACAGGCATAATAATACCCATTGCTTCTAATTCTTTATAACTAATTCCTAAGTTTCTAATTGCTTCATTACGTCCCATTTCGTAGTACAAACCATAGTTGCCATAATACAAAAATCCCATTTGATCGGTTTCTCCATATAATACTCTTCGGGTAGTAGCAAAACTATACATGACTAAAGTTTATCTGCGTTTTTTTGAACATAAATACCATTTGCTTGATTTAAACAAGTAATGGTTAGGTCATTAATGCAGACATGTGTTGGTAAGTTTGCACAATATGCAATGGCATCAGCAATATCATTTGCTTGAAGCGGTGCTGTATCCTTGTAAACCTGACTTGCTTTTTCTTCATCGCCATTAAATCTAACTAATGAAAACTCAGTTTCGGCCATACCTGGACTGATACAGGTTACTTTGATACCATAAGGCAATAAATCTATACGCATCGCTTGAGATAAAGCATCTACAGCATGTTTGGTGGCACAATACACATTACCGTTTTTATAGACAATTTTACCCGCTGTTGAACTAATATTGAAAACATGCCCCTGACGTTGACCTTTTAAGATTGGCAATATCTTTCTACTGATATACAACAATCCTTTGAGGTTGGTATCAATCATTCTTTCCCAATCGTCTAGGCTCCCCTCTTCTACACTTGATAGGCCAGCGGCAAGCCCTGCATTGTTGACTAATATATCAATTGTTGGTTTCGTTGCCAACCAAGTATTGAGTGCTTCATCGATTTGATTCTTGTCTTGAATATCAAAATTAAAGAGAAGCGCCGCAACTCCAAAAGTTGACTCAATATCTTCTTTAATAGCTAATAATCGATCATTTCTTCGACCACATAAAATTAAATGATCTTTTTGTGCTGCAAATTTATAAGCTATGGCTTTGCCGAATCCAGATGTTGCTCCTGTTATAAATACTTGTCTATTCATTGTTATCTAAGTAATGTTATATCACCTTTAAAATTATCGGTTTTATTATTTTTATCCGTTACAGAAATGATGTAGTAAAAAGTTCCCATTTCACATTTTTGATCTTTATAGGTTCCATCCCAACTATCGTTAATATTTTTTGAATTGAATATAAGTTCGCCCCATCTATTATAAATTGAAAAATAATTGAGTTTGGAATAACCTATCAAAATAGGTCTTATTCTATCATTATTTCCATCATTGTTAGGCGTAAATCCACTTGGCATAAAATAAGCACCTTGCTTTACAACCCTTACTATAATATCATCAGTTCCCGAACAACCATTGGAGGATGTTATGTTTACCGTGTATTGGATTGTATCTAAGATTGGGTAAAACCCAACAGGATTTGCAAGGTTATTTAAATTTAAATAGGTACTAGGATTCCAAGAATATAAAACACCGCCTGTTGCATTAAATTGAATTTGCTCTCCTACTACTATAATCGTATCATTGCCTGCAAAGGGTATAAAATTATCAATTATAAAATCTTTATTAATAGAATCTCTGCAACCCTTTGAGTTTCCCGCAACTAATTGAATATTGCATGTGCCACTTTGTGCATAGCTAGTAGCAGCTGTATTGGAGGTGCCTATTAAAGTTCCATTGCTATACCAATTATAGAAGCTGGTTGGTGGACAAGAATTGGTAATTTGAGCATTTAAATTTATGATAGTGTTTGGACAAGGATTTCCAGTGATTGAAAAATCAGTTTTAAAAAAGGGATACACTTTTACATAGCGTGTAATGCTATCGCTACAGGTAGAATTAGGATTGACTATTAGTTTAACTATATAAGTACCCGTATCTAGATAAGTAAAAGTAGGTTCAAATAAATTAGAGGTATCTGACAATGTATTGGCAACGCCAAAATCCCAATGATACGTATTCCCTCCAATACTGGTATTTTTAAATTTAATTTCTTTAGTAGTACATGTAAATATATAGGTGTTAAAATCAGCGCTATATTGAGGAATATTAGCGATAGTTGTTTTATAACAATTAGTAATCACAAATTGAAATTCCCTTTTAGAGGTATTAATAATGACTCCATTTCTCCACTCATTACAACAAACTGTTACTACATACCTTCCTTGTATGGTAGGCGTAAAATACATCAACCCACTTACTGCATCAATTTGTATTCCAGGATTTCCTTGTATGGGATTGTCATAGGTATAAGGCACACTATAGTTAACAGGATATAGGGATATAGCATTAGGCATGGGAGATGAATTGGCTTGTGAGCCCCCAATATAGGCTTCACAAAGACTGTAACTTAATGAATCTCCATCGGCATCTGTTGCGCTATGATCGTATACAAAAGGTACATTTAGACAAATGATTTGTGGTGGATCAACTTTAAAAATTGCGCTATTGTTTGCTCCCGTAGTTAATAATGGAGGAATATCACAATAGTAAGACGCTCCTGTAGTCCCGGGGTTATCGATATTTAAAATAGTAGCATTTCTGCAACAACGTTGATAGAGAATTCTATATCCGAGTGCATTGGACGGTAAAACATAATCTTTTACAAAAACGGTTTTTCGTAAACACGTATTGGGAACATTGGTTATGCAGGAATTGCTAAAATTACTAGGAATTAACACAGAAGAAACCGCTACTAGGTTGGCATCTTGAAGATAGATATTCCCATCACTTTCGAAGATGCTTACCTTAGCTGGATTATCTTGTTGAATAGCGGAAGGATTGCCCGTTAAACAATCTTGATAAATACTTAGGGTAACACGATAGACATTGTTGCCTTGGTAAGTATACGTAAACTCACCGCCAATTATATGAGATGCATAACTAGTTATACTCCAACATATAATGAGGAGCGTTAGAAAAATTTTATTTTTGATTAGTTTTTGCATAACAGAAATTAGTAAATTCAACGATGTCTTTTTCAAATTGCCTAGCATTTTCTATCATACTCATATGCCCACAATCTGGGTATAAAGATACAAAGGAAATGTTCGATTGAAGCGCTTGATTAATTAAATCTTTTGCATCTAATAATTGATCTTGTTTGCCAATTATCCATTGCATAGGCAACTGATTCCAGGCGCCTTCTGCATAGTCTTGTCTTTCCATTATGGCTTTATACAAGGATATTAAACTAACTGAAGGAACGGACTGATAACGACTCAATAAACCCTCCCATTCCAACTTAAATTCGGTTTTATTAGAAGGAGCAAATAAACTTGGAAATAGTTCTTTTAAAAATACCTTTGCTCCGCCATTACTTACTAAATCAATGACTTTTAAACGCATACGTTTCTTTTCTTCCGTATCTGATTTCATGGTGCTGTGCACCAAACTAAGTCCCATAGCCATTTCTTTAAAGCGATCGCAAATTGACAAAGCTATATATCCACCCATGGAATGCCCAACAAATACCGCTTGCGCTATGCCTTCATGAACCAATAATTTATGAATTTCATCAGCAATAGTAGTGATGGAGTCTAAATGGACATTCTTAGAATTACCTAATCTAGGTATATCAATTGCAATAACCTTATAAGCACTGGAAAGCACAACCATCAAGTCCATCCAACAGTTTTTGTCCATAGGATAACCATGCAATAAAATAACCGCATCGCCTATTCCTTCTTTGTAATAGGCGATTTCATTATAAGTTAACTCATTAGGCATGTACTTTCCATTTAGTTAGCAATATGAAGAATAAACCCAGTATAAATGGTATAATTTCATTGGGTAATTTTTGAATCCCAATAAAATGAAAAAGAATAGAAATGCAGATAAGTACTAATGCTATCATCACATACTTACTTTTATTTTTAGGTTTTATTACTAACCAAAAATTAGTGGGTAAAGCCCATAATATATTGTAATTATCATGCATTGAAACATGAGATGACCAAAACCACATGCAAAGGAATACGATTCCCAATAGGCTACTTATGATCAAATAAGCGCTACTAAGTATTGAATACAAGATAGACAAAGGATGAAGGTAGTAACTGAGTAATAGCACTAGCAACAAGGCTATGAACACCAAAAAAGCCTGATTATAATGAGTTTCATGAGTTGCTTGCTCATCAAACTGCAATAGTTTGTTTTCGGTCACAACAAGTTTTTTATTATTTAAATCGGTAGTTTTTAGTCCCTGTTCTAAATATTTAGGGATAAAAAATGATTGCTTAGTTGTTATTGGTTGATCTACTCTTTTTCCCAACATTAAATTTATGCCTAAGCGAGTCCAATCTTGCTTTATCAACATTTCATTTAAAATACTTCTGTGTGTTTTTTGCAGCTTAATAGTGTGACAATTTAAATGTTGCGTAAACAATTGATCAAAAACTTGGTAAACCCGAGTTGCACAATTGTCATTTACGAAATCGTATTTATAGTATTTATATTGTTCTAATAAATTTTCATTTAAATAAGATACAATTTGATTTTGTTCAGTGGAATCAACAGCCAACACTTGTTCCGTTACAGATCGATGTTCATATGCATAGATCATTATAAAACTATTGTAATCACAAGCTTCAATGAAATACAGCAAATCCCCTTTCACAAATTTTACATAAAAATCAGGATCATTAAAATTGAAAGTGCCATAATTGTAAACTATATCAGTATGATTAGTTGAATCTACAACACGAATTGCACTGTGTCCAAAAGTGGCATACAAATCTTCTCCCTGTGCACAGGTAAGTACACTTATTCGGTATGTATTGGCTTTTAATTTAGGTGCAAATACGATCAACCATAAATATAAAAATAGTATTCGAGCGGTGTAGTTCATAATACAAAATAACAAAAAAATAGACGCCCTAAAGCGTCTATTTTATGATTTAAACTTAAATTTTATTTATCACCTGCAAACATAGCACCGATATATTCTCTATTCAATCGAGCGATGTTTTCCAATGATATACCTTTAGGACATTCAGCTTCGCAAGCACCAATATTGGTGCAGCTACCAAAACCTTCTTTATCCATTTGAGCAATCATATTTAAAGCTCTTTCTTTGCGCTCAGGAGCTCCTTGAGGCAATAGTGCTAGATGCGAAACTTTAGCAGATACGAAAAGCATTGCAGATGCATTTGGACAAGCCGCAACACAAGCACCACACCCGATACAAGCCGCTGCTGCGAATGAATCATCTGCTTTTTGTTTTTCGATAGGCAAAGAATTTGCATCTTGTGCATTACCGGTATTTATAGATACATATCCACCAGCTTGAATAATTCTATCAAAAGAAGAACGATCTACGGCTAAATCTTTAATCACCGGAAAAGCAGCTGCTCTCCATGGTTCAATAACAATGGTATCACCATCTTTGTATTGACGCATATGTAATTGACAAGTAGTGGTTTGTGCCCAAGGGCCATGCGCTCTACCATCAATGTGCATGGAGCACATACCGCAAATACCTTCTCTGCAATCGTGGTCAAATGCAATAGGTTCTTTACCTTCTACAATTAATTGCTCATTTAAAACATCAATCATTTCGAGGAAAGACATTTCTGATGAAATTCCTTTTACTTGGTATGTTTCGAAGGATCCTTTTTCGTTGTTATTTTTCTGACGCCAAACTTTTAGCGTTAAATTCATAGTATAATGTTCCATAATTAGAAAAGTATTAATTATTTATAAGAGCGTTGGCTTGGGTGAACAATTTCATAGTTTAAATCTTCCTTATGCAATTCAAATTCACTATCGCCTTTATATTCCCATGTAGCTACATAGCTATATTGATCATCTTGGCGAAGTGCTTCTCCTTCTTCTGTTTGGAATTCTTCTCTAAAGTGACCTCCACAGCTTTCATTTCTATTTAATGCGTCTACACACATCAATTCACCTAATTCAATAAAATCAGCTACTCTACCTGCTTTATCTAATTCAGTGTTGAACTCATTTATAGCTCCAGGAACGCGAACATTTGACCAAAATTCTTTTTTCAACTGCTGAATTTCAGCGATCGCTTCTTTTAGGCCTTTTTCGTTTCTTGCCATACCGCATTTATCCCACATGATTTTTCCTAATCGTTTGTGGAAAGATTCTACTGTTTCGGCTCCTTTAATGTTCAATATTTTTTCCATTCTAGATTGAACATTTTGTTCAGCCTGCACAAAAGCAGCATGATCGGTAGCAATAGCACCTGTACCAATTTCATCTGCTAAGTAATTACCGATAGTATAAGGAATTACAAAGTAACCATCCGCTAAACCTTGCATTAAAGCAGATGCTCCAAGACGATTAGCACCGTGATCAGAGAAATTAGCTTCGCCTAAAGCGTACAAACCAGGTATGGTAGTCATTAATTCATAGTCCACCCAAAGTCCACCCATAGTATAGTGAACTGCTGGATAAATACGCATTGGCACTTCATATGGATTTTCGCCTGTGATCTTTTCATACATCTCAAAAAGATTTCCATATTGTGCTTTAATTACTTCTTTACCAAGAGCATATAATATTGCATCATCAGGATGAGCAATACCTTGTTTAGTAGCTTCTGCTTTACCATACTTATGCATGATATTGTATTTAAAATCTAAATACACGGCCATTTTAGAAGCACCAACACCATAACCTGCATCGCAACGCTCTTTTGCTGCTCTACTAGCTACGTCTCTTGGCACTAAATTACCAAACGCAGGATATCTTCTTTCTAAATAGTAATCTCTTTCATCTTCTGGAATATCATTAGGATTTCTAGTGTCACCTTGTTTATTAGGCACCCAAATTCTACCATCATTTCTTAATGATTCCGACATTAAGGTTAACTTAGATTGGTGATCACCACTAACAGGAATACAAGTTGGGTGAATTTGCGTGAAGCAAGGATTTCCAAAATAAGCACCGCTTTTATGGGCTTTCCATGCTGCTGTTACATTGCTACCCATCGCATTGGTAGATAAATAGAATACATTACCATAACCACCAGAACAAATTAACACGGCATGTGCACTATGTCTTTCTAAAGCTCCGGTAACTAAATTTTTTGCAATGATACCCCGAGCTTTACCATCAATGGTAACTAATTCTTGCATCTCGTGACGAGCAAACATTTCTACATTACCCAAGGCAACTTGACGCTCAAGAGATTGATAAGCACCTATTAATAATTGTTGACCTGTTTGTCCAGCGGCATAAAAAGTACGTTGTACTTGCGTTCCACCAAATGAACGGTTACTTAATAAACCACCATATTCACGAGCAAAAGGAACACCTTGCGCTACGCATTGGTCAATAATGTTTGAGCTTACTTCTGCTAAACGATAAACATTAGCTTCTCTTGCACGATAATCACCACCTTTGATAGTATCATAAAATAATCTATAAACGCTATCACCATCATTTTGATAGTTTTTAGCTGCATTAATACCGCCTTGCGCAGCAATAGAGTGAGCACGACG